>Ga0308158_10004019_pt1 | contig 12586 bp, 9 predicted proteins | sample PhyBR2_FD_201038 | JGI IMG/M metagenome (GOLD analysis project Ga0308158, IMG submission 201038) | Phyllosphere microbial communities from UC Gill Tract Community Farm, Albany, California, United States - DLSLB.R2 | ecosystem: Host-associated > Plants > Phyllosphere > Unclassified | place: USA...
AAAAAATTTATCTTTTTATTTATTGCTCGCATTCACAGTCGTCAGACAAAAACGCAATTCATAGCAATGATTCACTTTACATATGCACGGTAGGTCAATTTTAAGTAGATATCAAACACAAACGTCAACAATAAGCTTCAAAAATCACCATTTAACTCTCAAGTGCATTTTGCATGAAAACATCGAGATCGATGGCCAGCCAATTTTTTGAACCAATATTGAACCGGTATTTTTATGTCGCCTTGAAATACTTGGCAGTATAAAAGCTGACCTGCGCATCAAGGCAAGGCAGACAAGGCAGGCAGAACGGTTGCCGAGATACCCCAACGTCAATCGGCCAGGTATGCCCCGGCGCCACGTCGAATTGCGCAGATGCCGATATCGGGCTGAGGAGGTGTTTCGAAGGCCGGCGACGTCGTCAAGCCGACGCAATCAGACAGGAGTTGAGGAAATGGCTCCCGCAACCTGGTAAATGAGGAAGAGAAAGTAGGACGCACGCGGTCGATTCCAGCAATGCAGGCACAATTCATATCCCGTCACTGGCTCAATAGCCCTGCCTAGTCCGTCAGAAAACAAGAGACAAGCCTAGAGGAATTTGGGAGATCACCGAGTCGGTTAAAAAAGTCCGTTCGCAATATCCTTCCCGTCGGCCGCCCGCCGCACGGTATGGGTAGAAGATTTGTAGCCGCGCTTGCACAACGGCTGCGGTTTCCGTAATGTGTAAGGTTTGCAACGAACCGGACCGGCAATGGATAACGCACTTCCCTATCAATTGGACGTGGCTACCCGAATTCTCGAAGCGGTAAAGAAAAAACGGCGCCGAATACTGGCAGTCATGCCTACTGGCTCTGGGCGGGGCAAAGTGATCGAGTCATTGGTGCAGGATCTTTTGGCCATGGGTACGCCGGTCATGCTCTTAGGGCTCAGGCGTGCAGAACTAGATCAAATGAAGTCCCGGTTCGAGCCTGTTGACGATCTTTATCGTAATGGCACGCTCAAGTTCGCGACCCCATCCCAGCTTTGGAATTCGAAGCAAAATTCGCAGCCGAAATTGGCCGGTCACGTCGTCATCGCGATCGAATCAAACTTTGCTGCCCCTGAAACATCGGCCGGGGAACCGTCCCGCGTATGGGCGGCCTTGGATGAGGCTGCTTCGGTGGTCGGATTCACGGTTATGCCGACCGCGCACGAAACAAGCGTATATGGCGATCCGGTCTTTACCCTCAATGTCAGAGACGCTGTCTTCCAAGGAATTCTACCAACGATTGTCTTTGAAAATTTCGGCGGTCTTGGATTTCGCAACGATGCGACAGAAGCGCAGATCCGCGAAGTACTGAGCAAGGTGGTCGATGGTATTGGAACCGAAAAATGCGTGTTCGTGTCTCGGTTTACAGCAGTGGTTTCGAAGGTTTATTCGCTACTTGCCGAGATGAAGCCCACTCAAGTGGAAATCGCTCGCATTTCAAACGGTGATTCTCAAGATGACCTCGCAAGGGCTAGAAGTGCCGACTGGATCGCGATGAGTCCTTCGCTAATGGGTGGCTATGATCTGCCCCAGATCCGTCACGTTGTCCTGCTTGATCATTTTCCAAACGGAGCGACCCTACTAGACGCTCTGCGTTATGTCCTCAGGACTTCCCACGCTCGTGTCTGGGATTTCGGGAGCAATCTGGAGCTATGGAATACGACCATACAAGGCGACGCTGCAGAGGTAATCAGCAGGAACCCAGGCATCGAAGTGGATGCGATTTCGAATGCCGACACGTTTTCGTTGCAGAAATGGATACGCCCTCAAGCCGATGGTGCGGCTGCACGCGACCTTATGGACCGGGATCGCTTAATTCATGTGCTGCGGGGCATTATTAAATCAAAGTCTGAAGACCGCTCGCTCGCCATTGGTCTGTTCGGACGTTGGGGCAGTGGTAAGAGCACGATTGTCAATTTGCTGAAACAGCAGATGGCTGATGGCAAAGATGTCGTATTCATCGAGTTCAACGCTTGGGAGAACGAGCAGGCTAGCAGCATGCCCGCCGCCCTGGCCGATGCGATCACCCAGCAGATCTATCGCCAACGATCGGCTCTCGGGCGGTTTTGGGTGCTCGTCAAACACAGAATCTTAATCAATGATGCGCTATTCAACCTGACCATCTGCGCGTTAATCGTACTGCTGGCGACGATGGTGCCGACTGAAAAGCTGGATGAAAAACTTCACTTCAGCAGTCTTGCAGTCATCGGCCCGAAAGCTCAGGATCTCATGAAGGTAATTCTGCCTATCTTTCTACTGGTCCAAGTTGTATGGAATAGCCCGCTTGCCCAGGGATTACGGGGTATGCTTAGGCAAGTTGGCTACGCGGAGCATGTTGGCCTGCCAGGTCGCCTACGAAACGACCTGAAAAATCTCTTTATGGCCTGTGATAGGCGCGGGCCCATACGCGATTTTGTCAGGAAAAAATTCGGAATACCGGCGGGCCGAGCATCGACCTACGTGATTGTTATTGACGACCTCGACAGGTGTAGCCGGCAAAATGTCTGGAGCGTAGTGGAGGCAACCCGCTTGGTTGCGGACTTCAGGCAAGTGGTTCTAGTGTTTGCGGTTGATTACCGGCTGTTATTCGAGGCGATCGCGGAACGCCTGCATGACAAAGCAGCCGGAGACGGGGAACGCCATCGGCTTAGCAGGGAATTTTTAGCAAAGATATTGCAACTTTCGGTGCAGCTACCGGAGCCTTCAAATGCGGCAGTCGCGCGCTATATCGCTCAGGGCCTATTCGAAGGCGTAGTCGACACAGGGCCATTGCTGGATGATAGCGGCGAACTATCCGCAGGCGCGTCTGCGGAGGACGAATTTGAGGGAGGTGAATCTGCCGCTGAGGCATCCGCCCCGCCCCAAACTGAAGATAATCCATTGTCCGATGAAGACGAGCAAATAATTGAAAAGGTCGACGAGTATATAGCAAGTACGCCGTTACAAAAACGAATTTTTCAGGAATGCGCCTCAGTTTTCGAGATAACCAATCCGCGTGCATTGCTGAGGATTTACAATAGCCTAACACTAATCAAAGGCATGCATCCGGAGGTAGGTGACTCGGAGGCTGAGTATAGGCGTCATGCCTTTGCTGTTTTCCTCACTGAACTGTGCGCAACGAATGGTCGAGCAATGGCTGACATGGAAAAATCAATAGTTGAAGCGGCGGAAGCCAATGCGCGCGGGCCTTGGGAGAACGTACGGGCGTACGCGGAGCGCTACACTGTCCTTGCAGTGTCCGAGCTAACACCGAACCTAGTTGTCGAACAGCGCGCAACGACGACTTCGCTACCCTTCCTATAACCCCAGCACATCTGCGTAGGTCAGGGGAAACACATTAGCCATTCGATTATTGCCAAAAAAAATATTGAGTTGACGCCTAGATCTAGCGATCTTTGATCAATTCACTTGAGTCCCTATCAGTCAAAAAAAATAAAACGATATTATGGAATTTAAAGTTATTCAGGGCAGTAATTCTGTCCCAAACGGTGTCAAAAATACCGTATTTTTATTTGAGGACAATTGGGACGACTGGGGTAAATACCGGACCAAATTCTATATTAGAGTCGTTGATAAAGCGGGAGTATCTTACGACATTGGTAGCGTAAAAATCGGCAGCCAAGGCTTGCTGCCAGGACAGACCACTTCCAAAAATACTAGAGCCCCAGAGCTTCAAAGTCAATTTACAAGGCTCTTGCCAAATTACTTTTCACTCGGCCAAAGTGAAACGTATTATGAAGCTCTGCTGAAGCTGCCAGATGATCTCGGTATATTCGTACTACACGGACTCAGAGATATTGCCTATGACCCGAAAATTTTTGATGCGTTCAAGAATGAATACGTTATGGGCGAATCGTTGCTCAGGGACATTTCATCGGCAAATGTTCGAAACCGATGGCACAGACTAGCTCTAGGCGATGCGAGGTTAACGCCGTTCAAATTTTCTTACTCTCGGTTGGCAGCTTGGCCAGGAATGCCCCCGCCGCCGCCAATGAATTTTGAGGTTATTCCTCATTCTACGCCACCAACGAATGTACATGCTCTAATTGGTCGCAATGGTGTTGGCAAGACACATTTTATGCAGAACTTGGCGAGAGCATTACTTAACTCTGATGGGTCTGATACGTCAGTAGGCGCACTAGCACCGCTGAACAACAACACTGAAGAGTGGGACTTTGCCGGTCTCGTCGTGGTGTCATTCAGCGCTTTTGATGACTTTGATTTGCCAACTTCCGAGAAGGCCGGGATTACATCGCATGCTGTAGGTCTGCGAATTAAAGACGCAGAGACTCAAGAGGTAAAAATAAAAAGTCCGGCTGATTTAGCCGACGATTTTGCAAATAGTTTTGCGATTTGCAGAAAAGGCCTTCATGTCGATCGCTGGCGACAAGCTGTGTTAACCCTGGCCAGCGATCCTGTATTTGCAGACGCTAACGTAGTGGACTTGCTAAGTTTGTCGGATGACGAATGGCGACCGTTAGCGTTCGAATTTTTTCACAAGCGTTTGAGCTCAGGGCACAAAATTGTCTTGCTAACAATAACTCGGCTGGTTGAATTAGTGGACGAAAAAACTCTTGTTTTGATGGATGAGCCGGAGGGTCACCTTCATCCGCCGCTGCTCTCAGCTTTTATTCGTAGCCTGTCCAACCTTCTCGTACGCCGTAATGGCGTCGCCATCTTGGCCACTCACTCACCCGTAGTACTACAAGAGGTCCCTCAGTCCTGCGCATGGATTCTTCAAAGGGCTGGTCACAGCTCCGTAGCTGAACGCCCAATGGTTGAGACCTTTGGCGAGAACTTAAGTGTATTGACGAGAGAGGTGTTCGGGTTTGAGGTCACCACTTCGGGCTTTTATAGCTTGATTCAGGAAGCTGTGCAGGGCTCTACTCCACGTACTTACCATGAGGTTATCGAACATTTCGATGACAAGCTTGGGGCTGAGGGGCGCGCAATTTCGAGAGCACTTATAACTGAACGTGATTTGAAACGTAGTCCATGAGGAAACTAAATCATCCGCCCTATGACCTCACGAAAATCGTCGAGTTGTGTGCCAACAGTGTCCAAGATAAAGGGCTTTCCATCCGCATTCTTGGTGCTATCGATGCGCTCAAAACCGCCGAGGCTGCGTATAAAGCACTAGGAGCCACGAACGATCTCTACACAATCGCCAAGACTGTAACTGCAACTGCTGACAATTGGGTAAGCCGGGAGGAAATGGAGTCACTGTACACAAGGACATTTGCCCGAAAAGGAAGCCCAATTCGCGATATTTATGACGCGATGCGCGCTAGCGCACCTGGTGGTTTATGCCCGTTATGTAATCAACGCCCTGTGTCGACCCTCGATCATCACCTGGCCAAAGCTGAACACGCGAACTTTGCAATCACGCCTATTAACCTAGTGCCTTCCTGCAAAGATTGCAATACGGATTCAGGAGCTAGGAAGCCTACTACCAAAGTTGAGCAGACCCTACACCCATATTTCGATTCGGTCGATGGCGACATATGGCTTACAGCTGAGCTTATCCATGGAAAGCCACCATCGTTAGTTTTTTCCGCTACTCCACCTGCACATTGGACAGTGCACCTTCAGGAGATAGTGAAAAACCATTTTAAGGTCTTCGGCCTAGGAAAATTATACGCCACGCATGCTGCTGTCGAGCTGGTAAACATTTATTTTGATATTCAGTCCAAACCATGGACCCCAGTTACGCTCAAAGCACATCTTGAAGAGCAAGCGAAGAATCGGCGACGGATGCTTCAGAATTCTTGGCAGGCGGCCGCATATGATGGCTTAGCCCGATCCGCTTGGTTCTGTAATGGAGGCTATAAAGACGTAGCAAGTAGCTCGTTGATACTTCCGTGACCTTCGACCCATGTAGCCTCGCACCAGCGAAGCATCCTGCTTGTTGCGAGTAACGCCCCAGGGGTCGCTCTCGCAATCGTTATCAAGCCTACGATCAGTTAGTTACAACTTGTGTGGAACGCGATATCGACATTTTATCCGGGCTGGCGGGTCTCCTTCAGGCGTTACCAGCGGCTCCGCTGCATGCATATCGCAGAAAGCCCGCGTTTTGGCACTTCTATTCATCGCTCTTTCATGCCATAGTAAACACAGCATGCGCTCTGATCATAATCCACGAACTAGAGGACTAGCAGTGTTCTTAGACGCGATGATCGTTATGCTGTGTTTGGCCCTGCTTAAGGCAACATAGAGTAAGCAGCGCTTCTCGTCAGTGTCCGGGAAACTTTCGCAATCAAATGCTGTGACGATTACATGATCGCTTTCTAGTCCTTTTGCTTTATGAATGGTGCTGATCACTTTATTCGGCATCGATTTGTTCCCGAAGTTGCGTTGACTCGTGATCTCGGCAAATCCTAGCTCAGGGTCAGAGAATTTTCCCAGCTTCACAGCTTCCCAAAACTCTCGTCGATGGTTGATATAAACCCTGCTAAATTCAGCATTGTTCTTTCTTAGCTGATCAAATTCAGTCAGTGCCGCGGCGATGCCGACATGAGTTGGCGTTGCAAGAATGTGATTCGCAATCGTCTGAATCTGAAGAACCTTGCCTCGACTTGGCTTAGCACTTGCTCCCTGACCTCCCGCAAGAGGCGCTTTGCGAATGCAGAGTCGCTGAAGCCGGTACCGATGTCTTGAACGAAAAGCCGGAACGCATCGGCCATCAAAATGGCATCACCGCTACCTTCTGTACAGCGGCGGACAAGTAGCGATAATGCTTCTCGTTGGTGCCCCTCCCAGATGGGAATGATGCGGCCCAAGAATGCGTTCACGCCGCTCACAAACTCATTTTGCGATGCCAGCACCATGAGCGGCTCTTTGTCTTGAACAATTTCGCGAAATAATCGGCCCGGAGCCTTCGCCAGTTGGAAGCCACGCGCCTTTGGAGAAATGTTTTCCGCTATGACAACTCTGAGACTACGTGGCCTTTTCTTGGAGAGATCAATTGGCTGCCCCTTACTGAGAAGCTCTCGGGCCTCCAAAATCCAGTTTCCCAGTTCAGGGCATCCCTTATCCCATCTGTGGGGATGATCTAGTTTCTCCGACGCGCCAGCAGATTCCAACAGCTCATTCCACTGATCCTTACGCGCGGTGCGCTGCGTCTTTCCCTTTCCATATATCTCTTGCATCGGGTCACCAAAGATTCGTACCATGCTGCCAGCGTTCTGAAGAGCCTTGATAATTCCGTTTTGATATGGATTGGAGTCTTGGTGTTCGTCGCATAGGATAAAGGGATATCGGCACGAGATCGCTTGTAGTACTGCAGGTGATGCATGAAGCAATCTGAGTGCAGCACGTCCAAGGACTTCAAATCCCCCAACTGTATCTCTGGCCCATTTCGAAACGTCTTTAGGCAGTGCCAGCGATTGATGGTAGGCAGTACATATTTGGGAGATGAATCCATCAAATGTGCTAATTGTTACTGAGCCACTGACCGCCCTGGTTCTCATGCGAAATACATCGCAAGCCGCATGAGTATGGGTCAGGATCATAACATTTGTACGGGTCTTCGTAGAGACTAACCACGAGGCATAGTTGGCTGCAATATGCGTCTTTCCACAACCGGCGGGGGCCTCCACAACAACAAGAGGCTCGGCCGATATTAGCGCTTTTTTTGCGCGCCGTTCAGCCACGGTATCAGCTCTGATCATTTGCTAGCCCCAGTTCTGCCTGGATCGCGTTTAGGAACGCTATTAGGCTAGATTCGACGGCGTCTCGTCTGATTGTATGATTGAGTGTAAGGAATTTTTCAGCAAGCTCATCACCTCCTTCCAATGACTTAAACCAGCTACTCGCATGGCTCTTGTATGTTTTCTTTTGGCCTGTATCGGTTACTCCTTCAGGCACCGTACCGCAAGCTGCATCAATCATAATTTGCATAAGAGCCGCCTCGTCGCCAGCGGCGGTAAGAACAGCCTCATACGTGGCCGTAGGAATTTTAAGTCTATCAGCCAGGGTCCTAAGCCGGTAGCCTGTCTTTTTTCCCTCTGGGTCTGCGATAAAACTTTGTATTTCGCTTAAATTCACCAAAGGCATTAGGTTCTCTTCCAGACAACCGCTATCCCAACGATGCAGCAACGAGCCTAGCTGCTGTTTTACCGTGGCCCATCGTCCGGGATGTTTGCAAGCCGATTCCGTATCTGCGAAACCGCCAAACCGTACTCCCCCAGAGAGTAGAGCTTCGAGCAGAATCAGGACGCTATCGTTACTTCCCGCGTCTGTGACGACAATTCCTAATGAACGCCAGTCTGCAGATACATATACTGACATGAGGCGTCGTAGGAACCCGACTTCTGTGATACCTTCCGCCACAATGGCAATGCGGGCGAGAAAGAGTTCTGGGTCTTTTGCTTGTTGGACCGAGATTTTTTGAGTTGGCAGACTACCCACAGCGCGATTCGCGTTCACGTACCACATGGAAGCACTTGAGGCAGCCCCAATCACCGTCGCGCTGTGTGTAGTGACGAAGCTTTGCGCCGCTTTACTGGACAACTCGCTGGTCAAGCTCCGTTGACGGTAGGGTTCTAAACCACGCTCGACCTCGTCAATCACCCTAATCGGCTGACCTTCTTGAAGGACGCTCGCTATATGTAATGCCGAGAGTCTTCGTGTCCCCGAACCCCAGCTTAGCAACGGCAACGCCACATCATCCCTTTTAGCAGTAAGGCCAATTAGGGAATTTACAGATATACCCGGACCACCTACGAATCCCAGCTGCAGGCCCGAGGGCAATCCTGACATGTCGAATGATTGATCCAAGGCGGTGAGTTTCTCGCATGCCTCGCTTGAAAGTGCGGCTTGCACGGAAGTCTGGCCGATGTTGTACCCCAACTTTGCACGCAGCCCCTTATCTGTAAGCAGACGGTCTAATGCTCCTCCTTGAACAAGGCGCAAATCTCGTTCACTTCGGTCATCGCCCGCAAGCCGCACTAGTCCAATCGCCTTGCGAAGAGCAGTTGGCAGCGCCACGGTGGAATTGTCTGGTTGCTCAATCTCGTATATCAGCTCTAAATCCGCAGTCCCCCGAACTCGGAGTCGATATACCGGCGGCCTTGTAGACTGGTCTCCCTCAACGTCGGGAAGTGCTGCGGCAGCGCCATCCCATTCCCATGGCCACGTTGCCGTCCGCAAGTTGTTAATCGCTGTGGAATCGGGGAGGCACATTACCGCCTCGATTACAAACTCGTCGCCCACTTGACGCTGCCAATAATCAGCATCTGACAGGGTGTACCCGTTGGACGGTTGTAGCAGCAGCGCAATCGCATCAAGCAAAGTGCTCTTTCCGGCGTCCCCTCCCCCGAGGATGAGATTCATTTGAGGACCTGGATACCAAGTCAGGTTCTCGAATCCGCGAAAGCGCTTCAAATCGAGACGGAGGATATGGGGATGGGCCATCTACGATCCTATTTTATTTGGCACTGGTAGTTTGTTGTGCAATTTGGAAAGAGTCTAGCACGATGAATCAAGTGGCCCGGGCCTGCCTTTGATGATCAAAAGGGGCCGCCACCTACCCAGCGCTGATGTCAGCAGCGCATTGGCGTGGCGACCAGCGCGCCTGCAGCCGCGACCGCGAGTGCTGACTGAGTGGCAAGGCGTACCAGGCGTGCTACGTCCCAACACCTCCCTACCCTACGGCGCCCCCAATTCTTGCGCTTGTGCAATGCTTCAAGTAGCATGTGATGGCCTTCCAGCACCGGCCGACGTGGTGCGTCTGTCCGGAAAAGGACGCGGTTTGTTCGCCGGAGGATTTTGGATGTTGCTCATTCGAGCGTGCGTAACACCTTTGGAAGCAAAGGCTGGACGAAACGGTGGTATCTAAAAAAACAGGCAACGAGCTGAGGGTGCCTTTCGGCCGACGGGGCGGAACGCTGGTAGGGCCTGCCGACGTCACGGAATCAGGACTGGCCTGTAACTGTGCCTGCCCCGGGTGCGGTGCCCGGCTGATGACCCGACAAGGCAGCAAGCGGCGTCACTTCGCCCACTACAACGCGCCCGGCTCCGTACTTTGTGTACAGCGATCAATTCACGCTGCAGCGATTCAAGTGCTAATGACGGCCAAACGGCTGACTGTGCCTCCTATGGTCGTGCATGTGGAGACATATTCAAAGTCTTTTAAGTGGGTGGGGCGGTCCCAACAACTGGGCCCACATGAAACGATTCATTTCGACTCCTGCGCGCACGAAGTTACGTTTTCGAATCCGGAGTTCGGAACAATTCGGCCTGACGTTGTCGGGTATTACGGCGGGAACCGACTACTAATCGAGATCTGCTTTACGCACGCAGTCGATGCCGAGAAGCTCGCCAAGGTTGAGCAATACGGCGATGCAATGATTGAGATTGATGTCGCAGATATGAGCTTTGAAGGAGGCATGGCATCGCTTGAGAAACGAGTGCTGGACGAGGTAGAGAACAAACAATGGCTGTTCTACCCCGGGAGTGCCACCGTGATGCGTCGCCTGTCCGAACAAGTAGATGACGAAGTCAGGCTGCTTGACGAAAGGTATGACCGGGCCCAGGCTCAGTCCCTCCGCAAAACCGCGTTGCTCGCCGCTCAAGTGGAGCAAGTCAGACTGCAGGCAGAGAAAGCACAGCTGCAAAAGCTTGCCGCAGCCCAGGCAAAAGTCGAAGCGTACCGACGGAGGCCGGTGCACGAAAAGGAAGAGGCCATCAAGCGCCGTCTATCGATTCATGGGACTTGGCCACATTATTTGCGCAAGAAGCACCCCGACAATGGCGCAATCAATGCGCCGTTCAGGCTATGGCAGGCAGCTGTATTCCATCGATTCGTCTTCAACAAGCCAGTCATCCAAACCACTGTTGATAGCCTCGAAGTAGCAAAATGGGTCGACGCTTGGTTCGGCCGGACTCCATCGAGCGACCTTGATCTCTCAGGCGGTGTTAGCGTTCCTGAACTACCTAAAAGGATGTGGTTTCTTTCGCTACGGTAGTTCACGCGATGGCCACCACAGATATGTCCTGGTGCATAGCGACCTTGCTCCGCCAGAACGTAAGCTTGAGCAAGAGAAGAAGCATGACAGCGAGGCTGTACCCGAACCATCGCCTAAGAGTGAATACAGAACGGCCCACGGTCGGCCGCGCAGCGAGTTCGTGTGGAAGAAGATTTGGCCTGACCATGACGAGGTTTCGACCGCCGTCACAAAATGGTTAAGCAGGTCGCAGCGGGACGAACTCACCCTGCTATATGTGCTCTATGAGTGTCGCGACGAGCTGCCAAGCCCAGCTGAATTCGCACTAATGATGCAGGACGAAGTACCGCTTGTCTATGTACTGCCCTTCCTAAGCAGTCATGGGTTCATCGAGTAACTGCGCCCCCGAAGTCAGGTACTGCGCGCTTCTTTATTGTTCAAATTGTTGACCGTGTAAGGCCAACATTTCCACCCTCACACGCACGCGCACGCATAGGTGTAAGGAAATTCAGAGGGTAAAGTTACTGTTCGTACTTCGGGCGAGGTTTGGCCGAGCCCAGCAGCATGCGCTCCAGGACGCGCCCCCCGCACTCCCCGGGCCGTCTTTCGGCGGTCAGCAATGCCTCTAGTTCAGGGCAGACCCATAGTGACAGTCGCTTGAACCCTTCGGCTCGCATCTTGCGCTTGTGCGTCTCCAGTCGTTCAGCGCGTGATGCCCCTTGATTCGTGGCTTGAGCGCGCCGCGCAGGTCGGGAATCGGGTTGTATTTGACAATGCCCTTGGCAATCGCAAAGCGGAACACGGCGCTGCAATGGGCCGCTACGCGGGTCGCCATGTTGATCGCGCCACGCTTCTCTATCTGGTACAGCACGTCCAGCATCAATGGGGCGTCGACATCCGCAATGGGCCACTTGCCTATACGCGGGAACACGTCGTTTTCCAGTCGTGCCAGCGCTTCCTTGGCGGTGTTCTCCTTCCAGGTCTCGGCCTTGTTCGAGTGCCACTCGCGCGCCAGTAGCTCGAACGTGTTGACGGCAGCCACCCTCTTTTGCAGTTTCTCGATACGTTTGGTCTGGGCAGGGTCAAATCCTGCTGTCTGCTGCTGCTTAACCTTGCTACGCTCTGCCCTAGCACCAGCCAGCGTCACTTCCGGATAGCTGCCGAACGTCAGGCGAGACTCCTTGCCGTTGGCCTGACGTACTTTCATGCGCCAGAACTTCGAGCTATTTGGCATGACCTCAACGTACATGCCGCCGCCGTCGGATAGCTTGTAAGGCTTCTCTGTGGGCTTGGCATTGCGGATCTGGATATCCGTGAGGGGAGAAATCAGTTTTGGCATTTTGGGGGCACGAATTTTTGGGGGCATGAAATATGCCCCAAGCCATGCCCCTAAAAAGCTGAGCTGTCAATGCACCCTTTGACACGTCCTGAAACAAAAAACCCGCGCACTCACTAGGAGAGACGCGGGTTTTGGCACATCGTGGTACTTTTCGAAATCAATTCTTGGCGGAAGCGGTGAGATTCGAACTCACGAACGGCTCACACCGTCGGCAGTTTTCAAGACTGCTGCCTTCAACCACTCGGCCACGCTTCCTGTTGCACGGCATTATACATA
>Ga0308158_10004020_pt1 | contig 12584 bp, 7 predicted proteins | sample PhyBR2_FD_201038 | JGI IMG/M metagenome (GOLD analysis project Ga0308158, IMG submission 201038) | Phyllosphere microbial communities from UC Gill Tract Community Farm, Albany, California, United States - DLSLB.R2 | ecosystem: Host-associated > Plants > Phyllosphere > Unclassified | place: USA...
CTCAATGCGGCTGACATCGCCGTCTATAAGATACGCGGCAATCACGACGCGCTTTCCAAGATCACCCAGGAGCTGGTGCTGCCTGATAATGTCAAGGTGTTCGGCGGGCGCGCCGAAGCCGTCGAGCGCATCAAGGATGGTCTAGATATCGCAATTCACGGCTTGAGCTTCGCCAAGCCGCATGCCCCGGAATCGCTGTTGCCGAAATTCAAGGCGCCGGTCGCGGGCGCGGTCAACATCGGCATCATGCATACGAGCCTCGCCGGCGCGCAGGGACACGACGTCTATGCGCCCTGCAGCGTCTCGGAGCTGCATGCCATCGGTTTCGATTACTGGGCGCTTGGGCATATCCATCATCGAACGCATCATCACGGCGCGCGCACGGTGATCATGCCCGGCATGCCGCAGGGCCGCGACATCAACGAGGCCGGCGCCAAGACCGTATCGCTGGTGACGATCGCGGATGACCGGACGATCACCATCGAGGAACGCCTCACCAGCGTCGCGCAGTTCGAGCGGGTGAGCGTCGATCTTACCGATATCTCGGAATGGCGCGAGGCGGCGGGCGCGATCGAGCTGGCGCTTGCGCGGCAACGCGAGGCGACTGCCTCGCCTCACCTCGTCGCTCGCTTGCGGCTCACCGGACAGACGTCGCTCTCCTGGCGGCTGCATCGCGATATCGATCTGCTGCGCACCGAGGCAGAGGAACGCGGCGATCGTATCGGGCAGACCTGGATCGAGAAGCTTGAGCTTGGCGTGCATACGCCCGAAGAGGTCGGCAAGGCGACGGCTGATCCTGTCATCGAGCTTGGCCAGCTGATGCGTGACAAGGTCATCGCGAGCGCCGGCTTTCGCGCAGAGATCGGCGAGATGGTCAAAGAACTGCTGGCCGACCTGCCGCCGGAAAGCCGTCGCTTTGCCGGCGACGACCCGGCGAGCTTCGAGCGCTTTATTAGCGAATTGATGCTTGACGGCGCCGACGACATCACCGCCCGAATGAAGACCTGGGACCACGGAGAGAACTGATGCGCCTTCGTCGTCTCGACCTGACCCGCTACGGGAAATTCACCGATCATTCGATCGACTTCGGCCAGTCCTGCGGGGGCGAGCCGGACCTGCACATTATATACGGCCTGAACGAAGCCGGAAAATCGACCACATTCGATGCCTTTCTCGATCTGCTCTTCGGGATCGGAGCCACCAGCAACTACGACTTCATTCATCCCTATAATACCATGCAGATCGGCGCGCGGCTGGAGTTCGATGGCGGCGAGCACGAACTCGTCCGGCTGAAGCGCCGCACAGGCAGTCTCGTCGACAGCAACGGTCAGCCGGTCAACGAGGGCATGCTGTCGACGGCACTCGGCGGGATCGGGCGCGATGCCTACAGGACGATGTTTTCGCTAGACGATCACTCTTTGAAGGAGGGCGGCCAGGCGATCATCAAAAGCAAGGGCGAGCTGGGCGAATTGCTGTTTTCGGCAAGCTCGGGGCTCGCCGGCCTCAACAGATCGCTTGTCATGGCGGCGGACGATGCGGCGGCCATTCATCGCAAGCGTTCGTCGAGCACCAAGCTTGCCGAATTGAAACGAGCTCTCGAAGCGCTTAAGAACGAGCGCAACGCCATCGACACCTTCGCGGCCGCCTATTCGGTGCTTGCGGTAACGTTGACCCAGGCCTGCGCATCCTATGACGCGGCCGGCGCCGAATTGGCCGAGGCGAAGCTTCGGCACACTGAGCTGACACGCATTCTCGCGACGCTCCCGCTGACCTCGGAACTCGATCGCCTGATGGCGGAATTCGCAGGTCTCGGCGAATTGCCGCGCCCGCCTGCGGATTGGTTCGCGCTGCTACCGCAGCTTTCGCGTGATGAAACACGGTTGCAAGCTCTCACAGAGAGCGCGGAACGCTCCATTCGGCAACTGTCGGATGAGATCGATGGCATGATCGTGGATGAACAGGCGCTATCGATCGCCGCGATTATCGAGACGCTTGAGATCGGGCGAGCACGCTACCGGGCGGCCGCGGATGATCTGCCGAAACGCAAAATCGCGCTCGCCGAGCAAGAAGGCATCCTGTCGCGGTTGCTCTTCGATCTCGATCAGGCGGGACATGAAAATCCCGAGAGACTGCTGCTACCCGCTCCATCCGTCGGCGCCATCCGCGACTTGATGGAGAAACGCTCCGGGATCGACGCTGAAATCGCCTCCGCGGAGCGCGAGCTCAAGCGCGCGAAGAATACCCTCAACCGCTTGAAGGAGGATGCGGCCGAGTTTGATGATGGAACCGAGATGGCCCCAGACACGCAATCGCGCATCGAGAGTGCGCTGGCAAGGTTGACGGATACCGACCTGCTCTCGCGTCTTGCAATCGAGGAGCGGTCTTATCGTCAGCTGCAACGCAATTTCGATGAACGGACAGCACTGCTGGCGCCCTGGTCGGGTGATATCCATGATCTGAAGGACATGAAGGCTGCGGAAGCCCGGCAGCTGGATATGTGGCGATCGCAGGCGACGTCTATCGACAAGCGCGTGAACGAGCATCGCGGCAAGCTTCGCGAGCTCACCAGCGAGCGGGCCGCGAGTTCGGCGCGGATCGCCGCCCTCGCAAGCGAAGGTACGGTCGACGACAGCGCGGCGCAGGCCCTGCGTGGCGCGCGCGACGCGGCCTGGCAGAGCCATCTCTCCACGCTAGACAGTGCCACCGCTTCGGTGTTCGAGCAGGCGATGCGGCAAGACGATGTCGCGACAGACAATCGACTGGCGCGTGCCAAGGATCTCGCCGAGCTCCGGCAGCTGACGCGTGCCGCCGCCGCCAGCGCGGCCGCCATCGACCGGCAACAGGAGCTGCTTGCGGAAGCACTGGAGGAACACGATGGATTGGCGGACAAGATCGGCGCCTATTTGCCTGACGCTGTAGAGGCAGGACCGGATGCGTTGGAGCGGCTCTTGGCGCTTGAGAACTGGACCGGCAGGCGGAGTGCTGCGCTTTCGGCCCGGGATGATCTGAAGAAGGGCGAGTATGAGCTGGAGGCGCTCCGCACGGAACTCGGGCGACACCGCGTCGAGCTTGAGGCAGCCTTGACCGAGACCGGCGCGCGGTTTGATGCCGACGTGCCGATCGCAGAGCTGACGCGGGCTGCGGCGAGACTGCTGTCCGACAGCCGGAGCCGGGAGGAAGCGCGCGCGAACCATAAGAAGGCGGTGAGCGGGCTGACGCGCGATATCGCGGAGCGGGAGCGCGACCACCAGCAGGCGGTTCTCGCCGCGGATGCATGGCGCGATGCCTGGGCGCAGGCGCTGTCGGGCACATGGTTTGCCGACAAGGCCACATCCGTTGCCGCCGTTGGCGCCATTTTGGCCACCCTTTCAAGCCTTCCCGGTGTCTTGAAGGAGCGTCAGGATCTGGCGCAGCGGGTTTCGGCAATGGAGAATGACCAGAAGGAGTTTCGGGGCGAACTGGCCAACATGCTGGGCCGGTTGGAATCCGATATATCGTCGGGCGATGTGCTCGCCGCCGCCAATGCGCTTGTCGAGCGCTACAACAGCGCCTTGCGCGATCAGCAGCATCGCGCGGACAGACAGGTCACGCTCGAAAAGCTGCAAGCCGATCGACAGGCGCTCGACGCAGAGCTTGCTGTCCACAATGCCCGCAAGGCGGAACTGACCGGCTATTTCGGCGCCGATACGCTTGCTGCCGCGGGGACCTACCTCGAAGCGGCCAAGGAGCGGGACCGGATCGAGAAACGCATGGCGGAGCTTCGCGAACAGATTGCCCAGGGGTTGCGCGCGAAAACATACGAGGACGCGGCACGGTTATTGTCCGAGATAGACGCCGCCGAAGTGGAGCATAGCGCGCTGAGCCTTGCTGCCCGGATCGACGATCTGACGGAGCGCGCGCGGGTGCTCTACGCCGACATGACCCGCGCCAAGGACAAGCTCGATGCCGTTGGCGGCGACGACGCGGTTGCCCGTATCGAAGCGAAGCGGCGGACGATTTTGCTCGAGATCGAGGCGCTCGCCATTCGCTACCTGACACTGCGAACCGGCACACTAGCCGCCGAACAGGCACTGCATCTCTACCGCGACAAGCATCGCAGCTCGATGATGAACCGCGCTTCGCAGGCGTTTCAGAAGATCACCGGTGGCAATTATTCGGGCCTCGCAACGCAACCGGACAAGGAAAAGGAGATCCTGATCGGCGTATCGCGCGACGGCGGATCGAAGCTCGCCGATTCCATGTCGACCGGAACCCAGTTCCAGCTCTATCTGGCGCTCCGGCTGGCTGGTTATGAGGAGTTCGCAGCCGTTCGGCCGGCCGTGCCCTTCGTTGCCGACGATATCATGGAGAGCTTCGACAATCCGCGTTCCGAAGAGGTGTTCCGCCTGCTCGGCGAGATGGCGAAGGTGGGCCAGGTCATCTATCTCACGCACCATCTGCATTTGTGCGAGATCGCCAAGTCCGTCGTTCCCCAGGTGAGGATCCATCAGCTGGGATAGGCGTTTGAACAAACGGCCGCAGCGAGATCGAGGTCAGAAGGTCTTGACGGCCTCCGCGTTTTCGATCGCCGCGACATCGCCTGGTGCGCTTGAAGCCCTGCCGGATTGGCCAACAGCCGCCCGTGATCGCTTCCGCGACACCGGCACCGCCTTCCGAGGGCCGCGCAGATACAACAGCCGAGCCATATCGCCGGCGCGGCGCTGGGCGCCGCCATTCAACGAGCCATCAGCCGCCCCAAGCCGGCAGCCAAGCCCCGCGGACGATGAATATCGGTGAACCGAGCGGCATAGAACCGGCGAAGCAGGCCCCCCATTGCGTCGCGCCAATCGTTCAGCTGAGCGGATGAGCTCGCGTAGACGATGCGACCCATCCGTGCCCGCCGCGCATATCGGACATGCTCGCCTGAGGCGTGAAACTGTCGCGCTTGGCCGATCCTGCGAGCGAATGCCCGCTTGCCACCGATCAGGCTCGGCGGCCTGCCACTCCGCGGTAAGCGGTTGGATCGGGAACGGGTACGGCCGCGATCAGCGCCTTGGTGTAATCAGCAGTCGGGTTCTCGAAAATCTCGCGCCGCGTGCCTGTTTCCACGATCTTCCCGCCGCGCATGACCGCGACCTGGTGCGACATGCGCTCTACCACGGCCATATCGTGGCTGATGAAGAGATAAGCGATTCCCATCGTTTCCTGCAGCTCAAGCATGAGGTCTAGCACGCGGGCGCGAACCGAAACATCGAGCGCCGCGACGCTCTCGTCAGCAACGATCAGCTTCGGCTCTAGCGCCAACGCACGGGCGATGCAGATCCGCTGGCGCTGACCGCCGGAAAATTCATGCGGGTAACGGCCGGCCGCATCCGGCGTCAGGCCGACACGGCGCAACAGCTCGGCCGTGCGGTCCTGCCGCTCGCTCTTGTTGCGGATACCGTGGATCACCATCGGCTCGGCGATCGCGGCACCCACGGCCATCCGGCTGTCGAGCGATGCATAGGGATCCTGGAAGATCATCTGCGCGCAGCGCCGCACCGAGCGCATCTCGCGATGGCTGAGCCCGGAGATATCCTGACCGTCGATCATGACACCGCCGGTGAACGGGATGAGGCCCAACACGGCCTTTCCCGTCGTTGACTTCCCCGAGCCGCTTTCGCCCACAAGGCCCAGTGTCTCGCCAGGCATGATATCGAACGAAACGCCGCTGACCGCGTTGACCGGCGGCTTGCCCTTGAAAAATCGGCTGACAGGTGCGCCGTAGCTGACATTGAGGTCGCGTACGTTCATGACGGGTGCTGCACCGGGCTTGAGCGACTCGGCCTTGCCGGGCGTGACCCGAGGCGGACCATCGGTCCCGGCATGCGCGCCGAGCCGTGGAACAGCCGCCAGAAGCTGCCGGGTGTAGAGCTCCTTTGGCCGCTCGAAGATTTCCAACGACGATCCGCTCTCGATGATGCGACCGCTCTGCATCACCAGCACGCGATCGGCCATTTCGGCAACCACGCCCATGTCGTGGGTGATGAGAATGATCGATGTTCCGAATTCAGCCTTCAGCTCGCGCATCAACTTGAGGATCTGCGCCTGAACCGTAACGTCAAGCGCTGTTGTCGGCTCGTCGGCGATCAGCACCTTGGGTCGGCAGGAGAGCGCCATGGCGATCATCACGCGCTGCCGCATCCCGCCCGAGAGCTCGTGAGGAAATTGCTTGAGGCGCTTGGCCGGATCGGTGATCTGAACAGTATCTAGCATGCGCAGCGCCGCGGCGTCGGCATTTTCGCTGCCTTGATGCTCGCGGATCGCCTCGGTAAGCTGCGCGCCGATCGACATGACCGGATTGAGCGACGTCATCGGCTCCTGGAACACCATGGCGACATCGCCACCGCGAACGCTGCGCATCGCGCGGTTCGAGAGCTTCAGCAGATCGCGCTCACCAAGTAGAATGTTGCCTGAGGTGACGCGCAGCGACGCCTTTGACAGCAATCCCATGATGGCAAGCGAGGTCACCGATTTGCCGGATCCGGACTCTCCGGCGATGCAAAGCGTCTCGCCGCCACCCAGCTCGAAGCCCACGTCCCGTAGAACCGGCTTCAGCCCGTCGGGCGTCAGTGCGTCGACGTTGAGATTGCGCACCGACAGGACGGGCGAGGAAGCGGAAGACGATGTCACGCGAATACGATCCTCGGGAAGTAGAAGGACACGACCCAATTCGGCTGATCGACGATCTCGCTGATCCTGAGATCGCCACAGACCGAGCAAAGCAGATAGGCGTCGACCGCGCTCATGCCGTGCTCGGCACCGAGCAGGTCGATCATCCGCATGACGCTTTCGCGCGCGCCCGTCATCAGATCGGGACCGATCCCGGTGGTGACTTCGTAACCAGCGCCATCGAGGTGGCGAGTTACAGGCTCGGTTGTCGTGAAGCGCGGCGTCCGCAGACGGGCATCCTTCACCAGCTCGATCGTCGCCTCTACGTTCATCTGGCTTTCGATCGCCGTGCCGCAGACCTCGCCATCGCCCTGAGCGGCGTGGGTGTCGCCGATCGAAAACAGCGCGCCCTCGACCTCTACCGGCAGATAAAGCGTAACGCCCGCCGTCAGATCGCGAATGTCCATATTGCCTCCGACGCGGCGCGGCGGAACGACGGAGTGAGTGCCGGGTTCGGCGGGCGCCACGCCGATTGTTCCCGCGAAGGGCTTCAGCGGCACACGGCCACCGGGGCCATAAAGCGCCGGTGCCATGCTGGCAGCATCGTAGGACCAGACGTGCAGTGCAGGATCCTTGAACTGATCGGCGAGCAACCCGAAGCCGGGAATATTAGCCGTCCAGCCGTGGCCGGAGGGCTCGAAGCGGCGGATCGTGACCTTCAGAGCATCACCCGGCTTGGCGCCTTCGACATAAACAGGACCGGTGACCGGATTGATCTTGCCGAAATCGAGCGTGTTCAGCGTATCGAGCGTAGCATCCGGGCCGAGCTGACCGCCAGATGAATCCAGACACTCGAAATGAATGGTCTCACCGGCTTTGGCAACGACGACAGGCTCGAAATCCTTGTTCCAGCCAAAATTATGCTGGGCACGGTGAATGGTGTAGGTACAGGCAACGCACATAGGATGTCTCCCTAGTTTCTTGGCGCCCTCCCGATCTGACCGGGAGGGCGTTTTTATCGAGGGCTTATTGGTTGACGTAGATCGCGTCGTAATTGATGACGCGCGTCGGATCGATGTAGATGTTGTCGGCGCCGCCCATGCGCAGGGACTTGGCAACGACGCGGCGCTCGTTGATAACAGGCACCCACGGCGCATCGGCCATGATATCGGTGAAGACCTTGCCCCACGCGGCGGTGCGCTCGGCCGTTTTTGCCGGATCGGACATCGAGTCGGCCGCGACCGCGCGCTTGTCGAGATCGGCGTTGCAATACCACGACCAGTTCCAGCCGCCGGCGACGGCACCCGAGCAACCGAGGATCGGACCGTAGAAGTTCGACGGATCTGGGAAGTCGGCGATCCAGGCCATGCCACCCGACCAGATCATCGGTGCTTCGCCTTCCGTGCCGCCAGCGGCGATGACATTCGCCTGCGCCAGCGCGCGGATTTCAGCCTTGACGCCAACGGCGGCGAGATCCTGCTGGATCGCCTGGGCGATACGCGGCTGCGGATCGGTGTTGGTGGCGTAAAGCACCGTTGAGAATCCGTCGGCAAAGCCGGCTTCCGCCAGCAGCGCCTTGGCCTTGGCCACATCATACGCATAGCCGGTGAAAGACTTGGCATAGCCAGGCATCAGCGGCGGCAGCGGCTGGTTGGCAGGCGTCGCGCGACCGTTCAGGATACGCGTGATGCGCTCCTTGTTGATCGCCATGTTCATGGCCTGGCGAACCTTGACGTCGTCGAAGGGCTTCACCTTGGTGTTGAGCGTGATGTAGCCGGTGTGCAGTTGCTCACCATCGACGATCATCTTCGCGCCGTCGGCCGAGTTTTTGATCTCGAGGAATTTGGCCGGCGGGATGCCATCGCCCGCGATATCGACCTCACCTTTCTGCAGGCGAAGAAGTGCTACGAGCGGCTCCTGCCCCACCTCGACGCTGAAGCTGTCGATATGCGGAACGTCCTTGACGAAGTAATCCTTGTTGCGCTCGAAGAGCAGCTTTTGGCCGATCGTCCAATCCTTCAGAACGAAGGGGCCGGATCCGACCGGCTTCTTGCCAAAGTCCCCGCCCGCGGCCTCAACGGCTTCCTTCGGCACAACCGAAGCGAAGTTGATGGCGAGCACGTGCAGGAAGGTCGCGTCCGGGCGAGATAGGGTGAAGATCACAGTCGACTCATCGGGCGTCTCGATGCCTGACAGCGTGGTTGCGTTGCCGCCGGTCACATCCTCGAAACCCTTGATGGCGCCGAAGAAGCCGGCGCCTGGTCCTTGCGTCTTCGGATCGACGGCGCGTTCGATCGAGTATTTCACATCCGACGCGACGACTTCGCGGCCATTCGAGAACTTCACGCCCTTGCGCAGTTTGAAAGTGTAGCTGAGACCATCGGGCGCCACGGTGAAGCTTTCGGCAAGCGACGGCACGAGGTTCGGCGTACCGGGCTCGTAATCCATAAGGCGCGAATAGAGGCTCTTGATCATCGACCAGTTTACCCAATCGTAGCCGATGGCCGGATCTAGCGTGGTAATGTCGTCCTTGTAGGTGACGACGATGTCGCCGCCCTGCTTGGGCGCGTCTTGCGCCATGAGCGACAGCGGAGCGAGCGCCACCATCGTTGCCATGGTTGTGGTGTGAAGCCAGCGTTTGAACATTCTCGGTTCCCCTTCTTTGGTTGCTGTCAACGTGTGCGAATGCGTGGATCGATAAGTGGCGCAATGATGTCGGCGAGCAGGTTGCCGATGACGATGGCGAGCGCAGATACCAGCGTGACGCCCATGATGATCGGGATATCCACCTGCTGGATCGCCTGCCAGGCAAGCTGGCCGATACCCGGCCAGCCGTAGACGGCCTCGACCACGACCACGCCGCCCATGAACTGACCGATATCGATGCCGATCATCGCGATGACGGGCAGAATGGCGTTCGGAAGCGCGTGGCGGAAAACGATACGGCGTGACGACAACCCCTTGGCGCGGGCCGTGCGGACATAATCCTGGTTGAGGACATCGATCATCGCCGACCGAACCATGCGCGCATACCAGCCGGCACCGAGAATCCCGAGGGTGGTGGCTGGCAGCACGACATGGGCTAGTGTGCCGTAGCCGCTCATCGGAAACCAGCCGAGCGTGACGGCGAAGACATATAGCAGCAGCAGCGCGACGACGAACTGCGGCGCCGAAACGCCGACGAAAGAGGCCATCATGACGGCCCGATCGACGAAACCGCCGCGACGCACCGCTGCGACCGTCCCAAGCATCAGCCCAAGCACCACCTCCACGAAGATGCCGGCAAGCATCAGCGTCAGCGTCGCGGGAAGGCGTGCGACGATCAGGGTCCAGACGTCGGTCTTTTGCGCGTAGGAACGGCCAAGATTGCCGGAGAGAAGATTGTGCAGATACGTCCAGAACTGCAGCAGCATCGGCTGGTCAAGCCCCAGTTCGTGACGAATATTGGCCACGGTCTGCGCCGTTGCGCTGCGGCCGGCGATCATACGCGCGGGATCTGCCGGAAGGGCGTAGAGCAGCACGAAGGTGATGGCGGCCACGCCGAACAAGATCAGAGCGGCCTGGACGAGGCGGCGGAGAACGAGAAACATCAGCCCCGGCCCCGCTGCGTCGGATCGAGAATATCGCGCAACGCATCCCCTACCAGATTGAACGAAAGAGCCGTCAGCAGGATCACCGCGCCGGGAAAGAAGACTAGCCAAGGGGCTGCCTGGAAATAGCTCTGGCTCTCGAAGATGATGTTGCCCCAGGACGGTTGCGGCGGCTGAACGCCGATACCAAGGAACGACAGAGTCGCCTCCAGAAGCACTGTGGTCGCGATACCGAGCGTGCCCCAGACGATCGCCGTCGGGATCAGATGCGGCAGGATGTGCAGGAAGAGCACCCTGAGATGTCCGGCACCCAACGACCGCTCCGCCATGATGAAATCGCGCTCCGACAGGCCGCGGGTTTCGGTATAGACGATGCGCGCCACCTGCACCCAGTTCACCAGCGCGATAACCATCGCGACGATCCAAAGGCTCGGCCTGAGTAGAGCAGCCAGGACGATCGCGAGCAGCAGCGCCGGAAAGGCCATCATCAGATCGGTGAAACGCATCAGAATATTGCTGGCGATGCCCTTCACATAACCCGCGACGATGCCGATCATCAATCCGATCGCAACCGCGATCCCGTTTGCCACCAAGCCGATGACGAGCGACGTGCGTGCTCCATAAAGCAGGCGCGAGAAGAGATCCCGCCCAAGCGTGTCGGTTCCAAGCAGGAACTGGCCACCGGGAGGCAGCGGCGCTCCCTCGATCGAGAGTCCGTCGAACATCTGATCATCTGGATTGAACGGCGCGATCCAGGGCGCGGCGATCGCCAATACGATGACCGCGACGACGATCGCGAGGCCGAAGACCGCCGCCGGCTGGCGCAACATGGCTTTCAGGACACGCATCAACCGACCTCCGGCAATGGCTCGGCACCGCCGATGATGAAGGCCGCGAGTTGTTCCATCGGCAGGCGCCGGCGCATCGCGCAGTCCCGCAGGATCGCGTAGGCGCGTTCCTCGTTGACAGCGTGGACACTCATCAAGCGCTCCACGGCTGCATGAACCAGCGGACGCAAGCGCACGCGCTCTTCCAGGAACTTGACGCGCTCGGCCACCGTCTGTCGTTCCTGATGGATCGATACGGCCATGACGAGCGCCGGATAGACAGCGGAGGCGGCAACAGGCTTTGCTATGATGGCGCACGCCCCCTGCTCCAGCGCCCAGGCGATGCGGCCCGGCGCTTCGGACCCAAGCAGCGCCACGACAGGGCAAACCGGCATTGTGTCGCGCCATGGGAGAAGGTCATCCCAACCTTGGTCGACATCGACGATGACCAGATCCGGCACCGCGGTGGTGCCCAGCGGAGACCATTGCAAGGTCGACCGCGCGCCGAGCAGGCGGAGCTGGCGCACCAGCCTTTCGGTGTTGCTGTCTTCGCGATGAACGACCGTCACGCGCCAGCCGGTGAAATTCGGTGTCTCCCTCATGACACCACCCGCAGTCTCGGTGCGGCCGGCTGGCTGCGCCCGGTGAGGTAAGGATCGGCGGCAAGTGGCGGTCGCGAACTTATGACGTCGAAGCCGTTCTCGGCGTTGATGCGCCCGAGATGGAAGGGGAGCGCCGCGTGATTTGTTTCGCGATCAATCGACAACGACCCGAACAATGTCGGCCAGGCGGATGAATGCAGCATCCGGCGCACCTCGAGCGGATTGTCGTCGTCAACCGCAACGATCGCATCGGCACACAGCTTCGCAGCCGTATAGGCGCCGGCAAACACGCTCGAAACACGCCGCTGGCCGCCGAATTGCGCCGCGACCCGGGCCTTGAAGGCGAGATTATCCGCGGTGTCGAGATTGTCGAAATAGGAGGCTGCGCACAGCTGTCCGAATGCGGCGCCCGGCAATATCTCGTCCAGTTCGCACTCCATCAGATCGCAGCTGACAACCGGGCAATTCTCGGGCCGAAACGCCGCGTCGCGCTCTCCGAGTTCGCGGATGGCCGCGAGGAAGGCATAGCTCGAAGGGCCGATCAGATTGTTGAGAATGAAGCTTGGGCGGCGCTGTTCGATATCGGCGACGATGCGATCGACGGACGTTTCCTCAAGCGGCAGGTAGCGCTCGCCAAGCACTTCGCCGCCGGCATTGTGTATGAGCTCCCGCGCCAACCGGTTCATCTCCCAGCCCCAGACGTAATTGGCGCCGACCAGATAGGGGCGCGCACCAAAACGCGGTATCAGATGATCAAACAGCGGTATCAGGTGCTGGTTCGGGCAACCGCCGATGTAGATGACGTTCTCGTTGGCTTCGAACCCTTCATAGGGGCACATATACCAGAGCAAGGCGTCGTGCTTTTCGACAAGCGGAATGACTTCCTTTCGCGCCGCCGACGTGATTGTACCGACGATATGGCGGCAGCCGGCGCG
>Ga0308158_10004021_pt1 | contig 12583 bp, 6 predicted proteins | sample PhyBR2_FD_201038 | JGI IMG/M metagenome (GOLD analysis project Ga0308158, IMG submission 201038) | Phyllosphere microbial communities from UC Gill Tract Community Farm, Albany, California, United States - DLSLB.R2 | ecosystem: Host-associated > Plants > Phyllosphere > Unclassified | place: USA...
AACGACGGCCTTGTCCTGATTGATACCGGATATGGCACTCAGGACGTCGCCCGACCGTGGGAAAGGCTGTCCGACTTTTTCCTGGCGCTCAACCGACCGCAGCTCCGTGCGGAGGAAACTGCTGCTGCGCAGATACGCCGGCTGGGCTTCGCGCCAGCCGATGTTCGCCATATTGTCGTGACGCATCTCGACTTCGATCATGCCGGTGGGATCGAGGATTTCCCCAACGCCCGCATTCATGTCACGGCCCGCGAGAAGGAAGTTGCCGACCAGCGCCGCGGCGGTGTGTTCGTCTCCCGAAAACGCTATCGTCCGCAGCAATGGGATGAGGCCGCCAGCTGGTCGCTATATCCATTGGGTGGGGGTGAACGCTGGTTCGGGTTCGACGCCGTCCGTGACCTCGAGGGCTTACCTCCCGAGATCCTGTTGATCCCACTGGCCGGCCATACCTGGGGGCATGCCGGCATCGCAGTCCAGGAAGACAACGGTCAATGGCTGTTTTATGCTGGCGATGCCTATTTTCATCACGGTGAAATCAGCGGCGAGCAGCGCACCTGCCCTCCTGGCCTGCGTGGCTATCAGAGACTGATGCAGGTCGACGCCGATGCACGCATGGCCAACCAACGCCGCGTACGCATGTTGTCAACCGATCATGCCGACGCCGTCCGCATCTTCTGCGCGCATGATCTGATCGAGTTCGAAGCGTTATCTGGCGTTCAGTGAGCGTCATTAGAGTTTGATAGAGCACATGCTCTCCGGCTCGGGAGGTGCAGACTGTAGGCAGTTGTAGTAACGTCGGCGTGTTTTATACCCAGGCACTGCATGTTCTAACAAGGCAACTATCGGCGAAGACTAGGGTTCATCGTCCATCATTGGGTGATGATGTGCCCTTCGACAATATGACCGGCTCCTGGGCGCGACGAGTAGCGTTCAGATATGCGGAAACCCCCGTCGTAATCACGACTGTGCGACAAACAGGAGATTGCGGACAGGCTGCTAGGCACGACGACGATCCTAGCCCGCCGCAAACATACCGTTTTCCGACACCCTCAAAATTATCCGTGTTCTGGCTTTACCCCGAGGTTCCTGACGTCGTTCGATAGCCCTGTTGGAAAGGTTGTGGTTTCGGACAGGCCTGCGCGTGATCGATCGCTTCGATCAATGAGGCAGGGGGCATGTGCGGCAGCCATCGCCCACTTCGAGCCATTCTCCCACACCATCATGAATTTGTAAAAATCGTCTGCGTAATCGCGCGCCGCCATTCCCGCGTTCCCATCTACGTGGGTTGATTTCGGGAAAAGCCAATCGGGAAAAGATTGTGGAGAAAAGGTAGCTCGGACCGATCTTGGAACGCAGTCCTCAGAGATGATCAACGCTCTGGCGCGGCAAACCGGATGATCTGCGTAGATAGGTTTTTTCTTTCATACGTTGTTCGACGGCCACGCCTTCGTGCGCTTCTACGTGACGAACCAAAAGCGTGACAGTATCGCCTCCGGGTCTCAAACCGCCGCCTAAGGCAAGAAAGCCGTTAAAGATGACCACGGGAAGCAACGCCAACGGTGTTCGCCGCTACAATGAAAGACTGATGCTATCGATAATCCGTCGACAGAACGGTGCTTCCAAGGCCGAGCTGGCAAGAGCGACGGGACTCTCACCCCAAGCCGCGGTCCGGATCGTCGAGGATCTCGAAGCAACCGGCTTGCTCGTCCAGGCCGGTAAACGGAAGGGCGGGATGGGCCAGCCATCCACCATCTACCAAATAAACGGCGACAACGGCTTCACGATCGGCGTTGAAATTGGGCGGACCCGGGTCGTTTGCGCGCTGCTTAACTTTAATGGAGACGTGCTTGCTACGCAGAGCTGCGGCGTGCACTTCCCCGATCCGGCTATGGTCATCGGGGAAGTGCAGTCCTTCTCGGCTCGCGCGTTGGCCATGTTGACTGCAGAACAGCGAAGGTCGTTCGTTGGGACCGGCATCGCGATGCCATGGTTCATCGGTGAATGGCGGGATGAGATCGGACTAACTCAGGAGCAGGCGATGTCGTGGAGTTCGCCCGACCTGGAAGAAATTTTCAGGTCACAACTTCAGACCTCTGTCATGTTCGAGAACGACGGCAATTCCGGGGCCCTTGCCGAGATGCTATGTGGCGCCGGGGTGGGTATCGGCAGCTTCTTATATATTCATATTGGTACGTTTGTCGGGGGAGGGCTGGTCCTGCGTGGTCAGTTGGAAGAAGGCAGAAACGGGAACGCCGCTGCACTTGCGTCCATGCCTATCCCGAAACAAGCCGGCCGTGGGCAAGAGTTTCTCCTGCACCGCGCTTCGCTCTATCAGTTCGAGACGCCAGAGGCTGCGTTGATTGTCGAAGGTATTTCAGAAGAGTGGTTGAATGACTGTGCCGAAGCACTAGCCTTCGTTATGCTGAGCACCAACAGCTTGCTCGATTTGGACGCTATCATCATCGGCGGCGCTCTCACTCCTCCCGAGCTTGCTGATCTTATCCAAAAGACAGCCGGATGTATGGACAGCGATTCTCCGCCCGACTTCTTCAAACCCCGCATCCTACCAGGGACGATAGGAGCCAACGCGCCGGCCATAGGCGCTGGCCTGCTCCCGCTTCACGCAACCTACTCGCCAAACCTGAAGTCGCTCCTGAAGAATCGCAAGGTCTGAATTACAAACTAAGGGTCCCTCGCTGCAAACGATTGACAGGACTAAATCACATTCGTAGATTTAGTCGGTGACGCCAAATGTGGCGCGGTCAATGCGCGATGCGCAGAAGGAGGGGACGTGATGACCAAGGCATTCTGTTATCTGTCGGGTTCGTTGATGGCTGTTGCGATGTGCAACTGCGCGCACGCACAAGACGCGCCTCCGCCAAACGCCGCTGGCGTCCGCCCCTCGCAGCAAGCGGCCCCGGCCCGACCGGACGATGTTCAAACTGAGACCGCGCCGGCAAGTGCCGGGAGCCCGGATAGCGAGCAGGCGGAGGACATCGTCGTCACCGGTGTGACCGAAGGAACGAAGAAGCTCGATGCGACCTTCTCAATCAACACCATCAAGTCCAGCGAAATAACCCGACTTGCGCCGATCAGCACGGCGGACCTGCTCGCCAACATTCCAGGAATCTACTCCGAGGGCAGCACGGCTGGCGAAGCCAGCAACAACATCACTGTGCGCGGCTTGCCGGTCACCGGCGGTTATCGGTACGCACCGCAGCTGATCGACGGCCTCCCCGTCTTTGAGGAGTCCGAGGTCCCTTTCATGAACAATGACGTGTTCATTCGCACCGACCTCATGACCGACCGCGTCGAAGTGGTGAAGGGGGGCCCTGGCGGCATCCTTTACTCAAATGGTCTGGGCGCGACCGTCAACTACGTCACTCGCGAAGGATCGCAGGACTTCAAGGGCGGCTACAAGGTCGAGGTCGCTAACTATGGTTTCGTTCGCAATGACGCGTTCGTATCGGGACCGATCAACCGAAACACCACCTTCGCCGTCGGCGGTTTCTACCGGTTCTCGAACGGGATCCGTGATACCGGCTACACTGCTGACAAAGGCGGTCAGGTTCGCGCTAATCTGGTGTTCCGGAGCGACGACGACAGCGCGATGATCCAGCTGCAAGGGCTGTACATCAATGATCGGACCGCATTCTATCAGAACATCCCGTTTACCGTTCCCCGGGTAGACGGTCCAGGCACGGCCGAAAATCCGATCAAGCTTAACGAGAAGACGATCGAACCGCTCGGTATCGACTTTGGCAGCGGCACCTTTGCTTCAAAGTATAATCGCTATTTTACTCAAATCGGCGAATATGGCTCCCGTGACGTCGACTTCGCCGACGGTATCCACCCGGAGTTCGGCATCTTCACGCTGAAAGGCTCAAAGGAACTGGAGTCGGGCTGGAAGTTTTCCGCGGGACTTCGCTATACCAAGGGAAGCAACGGCTTTAACGGTCTGTTCACCGGCAATGATACATCGACTGCATCAAACTTTCTCAACGTTCGCCTGCAGAACGACGTCATCAATCCGGCCTACAATGCCGCCCGGTCGTGCAATCTTCAGAACGCCAAGCTGGTCGGCTATTTCAATCTTCCAACGAACGCCTGCCAGACGTTTGCTGACATCAGTCAGCAGGATTTTGTCAGCCGCTATAGCAAATTCTCCCGCGTTGCTGCGACTCGCACCAACGATGGAACAGAGGTGTCAGGAACCGACTACCTGAACTTCCTTATTCCTTTCATCGCTCGGACGGACGCAGAAAGCGGGTCACTCGATCTCCAGGCGCAAAAGTCGTTCGACCTTCTTGGCAAGCATCAGCTGACGGCCGGACTGTACGGCGCCCGCTACAACTGGAACGTGAATTATCAGCAGAGCCTGCTGGTCTCCGATGTAGGCGACAAGTCACACTTGGTGGATCTCAACCTGGTCGACGCGGCGGGTAATCAGGTCGGGCCTTCGCTGACCAGCGGCGGGGCGATCGTACAGAGTCTTGGCGGGTTCGTTTCCCGTTCCAAGTCACGCAACCTTGCCGCCTACTTGCTTGATCACTGGGATACGCTTGACGGCAGGCTCAAGCTCGACTTCGGCGTCCGCTACGAAAGTCGGCGGATCAATCTCGTCCGTCGCGACCGCACGGTCATCACCAACCTGACGCCCGCCGGAACGGTAGTCGGATCAATCGGCGATACGACGGCCGACGATGAGGCCGCACTGCCTGGAGCCGATCGCGTGTTCGCCAAGACCTTCGACGCTTTTGGCTGGTCGGTCGGCGGCAACTACTCGCTGACCAATTCGCTCGCCGTCTATGGGCTGGTGTCTAACTCATTCCGTTTGCCTAGTTTGCAGGATGCAAACGACCTTGGCCTCGCCAACAATGTGGTGGTGAACGGCGCAGCCGTCGATGCCAACCCGGTCGAGCGTATTCTCCAACTCGAAGGGGGTGTGCGTTACTTCAAGCGTCAGTTCGATGCCTCGGTCGCGCTGTTCTACAACAACTTTCAGCCTCGCGAGTTCGTCAACGTTTACCGGGATTTCCAGAATACCGCCTGCGCGCCAGCGCCGGGGGGCGTGGTCCAGATCAACCAGTGCCCGGAAGTCGCCGAGCGCTACAGCCGTGGCATCCGCAATTTCGGCACGGAGGTCGAGCTCGCATGGCGTCCCCAGGCGCTCGAAGGTCTTGAGCTTCGCGGCAACTTCGTCGTCCAGGATCCCAAAATCCGCGACGCCAACTATACGATCACGCAGGAGGTCCGCGACACGTCGAATGTTCTGACGGGTTACCGCTTCGTCACGGTCGGCGAAGACGGTCGCCGCCCTCGCCGTCTGCCAACGGTAATGGTCAACGTTCGACCATCGTTCGATTTCAAGCCAACGACCGGCATCCCCGTGTCGGTGTTCGCACAGGGCTTCTATTACGGAAAGCGCTACTCGGAATCGACCGATTTCAACGTTACTCAGCTCCAATCCTACTATATCATCAACGCAGGTGCAGCGGTCGCGATCACCAGGAACATCTTCGCGCAGTTCAACGTTGCCAATCTCACCAACCAGCTTTCGTTTACGGAAAGCGATCCGGTATTCTTCGACCTCTACTCGCCGGACGGCACGCGCAATCGCGGTCTGGGTCGTCCGTTGTTTGGTCGAACGCTGCGAGCCAGCCTCAACGTTAGCTTCTAAAAACCAGACGAGTGCGTCCGCGAACGGCGCACTCGTCTGCCTGTTGTATTTCGAAAAGGCTCAATCGATGGATCAGTCCCGCTTGCTGCTTGCCGGCATAGAAGCCGGAGGCACCAAATTCCTCTGTGGCGTCGCCGACATGGACGGCACCATGATCGCCGAGACCAGGGTGCCAACGACTAACCCCGCAGAAACACTCGCTGCGGTGGATGCTTTCTTCGCCGATGTAGCAGAGCAAAACGGGCCAATCTCGGTACTCTCGATCGGCAGCTTTGGCCCCCTGTCGCTGCAGGCGACGGCAAAAGATTATGGCTCGATCACGTCGACGCCCAAGCTCGCGTGGCAGAACGTCAATCTGCTCGGCCATTTCGAGAGCACTCTCGGCGTGCCCATGGCCCTCGATACCGACGTCAATTGTGCGGCGGTGGGCGAGCATCTGTTCGGGAGCGGTCGTGGACGCGACACCTTCTGCTATGTGACCGTGGGCACCGGCATCGGTGTCGGCTTCCTTGTGAACGGCGCTCCCCATGGCGGCGCCAATCACCCCGAGGCGGGGCACATCCGTCTGCCGCGTGCGCCGGGAGACGACACGTTCAGCGGTATCTGCCCCTTTCACGGCGACTGCCTGGAGGGGATGGCGAGCGGACCTGCGATGCTGGCCCGGTGGGGCATCGCTGCCGAAAATCTCCCCGACGGCCACCAGGGCTGGGCGGTAGCTGCCGACTATATCGCAGGCCTGTGCGCGACGCTGACTTACATCGTTCGGCCGGACCGCATCATCCTCGGTGGTGGCGTGCTACAACGCGACGGCATGCATACGCTCGTGCGCGATGCTTTGACCAAGAAGCTTGCCGGTTACGACGCGAGCATGAGAGACGTCGACATGACGAACTACGTCGTGCCGCCGACCGCAGGCTCGTCCGCAGGACTGACGGGTGCTTTGGCACTCGCCTACCGCAAGGTAACTCGCCAATGGCCCGCTCACTGGCCTGTCGGTACGCAATCCATACCCACCCAGGTTGAAAGTTCGGTCCATGCTTGATGCTCATCGGCCGCAAAGCCGCGTTACGACGGCCATGATACTCAGTGCCGCAGGCGCTGCTCTGGGCGGTCTCCTGTTCGGTTTCGACACCGCAGTCATCTCAGGGGCGACATCCGCGCTGCAGCAACAGTTCGCACTGAGTGACTCCGCTTTGGGCTTCACCGTGGCCTCGGCGCTGATCGGCACGGTCATCGGCTCACTGATCGCAGGCGCGCCCGCGGACCGGTTTGGCCGCAAGCCGATGCTGCTGATCGTTGCTATCGCTTACGTCGTGTCGTCGCTCGGATCGGGACTCGCGCCTTCATGGATCCTACTCCTGGCCTTCCGCTTCCTGGGGGGACTAGCCATCGGTGCCGCGTCCGTCGTGACACCGATCTACATCGCGGAGGTGTCCCCTGCTGAATATCGAGGCCGGCTGGTCGCGCTCAACCAGTTGAACATCGTGCTGGGCATCGTGCTCGCCTTCCTCTCGAACTACATCATCGCTTCGCTCGTTTCGCCTTATACCGCGTGGCGGTGGATGTTTGGCATCGTCACGGTGCCATCGGTGCTGTTCCTGGTGGTCACGCTAACCCTGCCCGAAAGCCCTCGCTGGCTGGTGGTGAAGGGACGCGATGCGCTTGCGCGCGGAGTGATGGTACGGCTGGGGTTCGCCGATCCCGACGGCGAGGTGGTGCATATGCAACAGGCCTCGGTACGCGCACCCGACGCTGCCGCCCCCCGGCTTTTCCAGGCAGCCTATTCGGTGCCGGTGACATGCGCGATCGCGATCGCGATGTTCAACCAGCTTTCAGGCATCAACGCGCTGCTTTATTATGCTCCGCGCATCTTTGAGCTTGCAGGTGCGGGAGCCGGCTCGGCGCTTCTGCAATCAATCGCGGTTGGTGGCACCAATCTGATATTCACGATCCTCGCACTGTTTCTAATTGATCGCTTCGGGCGCAAGCCGCTCCTCTACGTCGGCTCCGTCGTGACCGCCGTCGCGCTGATCCTCGTCGGTCTGCAACTCGAAAGCGCATCACCGGACGGTACGCTCGTGTTGGTTGGTCTCCTCGGCTTCATTGCGGCCTTCGCTGTGTCGCAGGGCGCAGTGATCTGGGTGTTCATCTCAGAAGTCTTCCCGAGCGCCGTCCGCGGCAAGGGGCAGGCGCTCGGCAGCACCACGCACTGGGTGATGGCGGCGGCAATAACCTGGGCCTTCCCCGTGTTTGCCGCCCGGCTCGGTGGCTGGGTGTTCGGCTTCTTCGGGGTGATGATGTTGCTGCAACTGCTGTGGGTGTGGAAGTTCATGCCCGAAACCAACGGCGTGGCACTCGAAGACATGGATCTGAGGAGGGTACATTGAAAACCAGGATGATGGCGGCCGCCTTGGCCGCGACCTTCTTTTCGTCAATCTCGGGCGCGCAAACCGCGGATCCACGACCGGGCTATCATTTCGCTCCGGCGCGAAACTGGATGAACGATCCCAACGGCCTCGTATATTATGACGGCGAGTACCACCTCTTCTATCAGTACAACCCTCATGGCGATCGTTGGGGCCATATGAGTTGGGGCCATGCGGTCAGCCGCGATCTCGTTACCTGGACTGAACTGCCCGTCGCGTTACCCGAGACGGAGGTGATGGCGTTCTCCGGCAGCGCTGTGATCGACTGGAAGAACGCGAGCGGCCTGGGACGCGGCGGCAAGCCGGCGATGCTCGCCTTCTATACCGGCTTCGATCCCAAAACGAAGAACCAGTCGCAATACCTCGCCTATAGCAACGATCGCGGTCGCACTTTCAAGCCTTACGGCAAGGTGCTCGACATCGGCTCGACCGAATTCCGCGATCCCAAGGTGTTCTGGCATGAGCCGAGCAAGCGCTGGGTCATGCTGACCGTGAAAGCCGTCGAGAACCGGCTTTCGATTTACACCTCCACGGACCTTAGACGGTGGACCCATGCCAGCGACTTCGGCCCGACCGGGGCACGAGGCAAGAATTGGGAATGCCCGGACCTGTTCGAACTGCCGGTCAAGGGAGGGCGTGCGGGTGAGAAGCGCTGGGTGCTCGGGATCAACCTCGGTGACAACGGCGTCGCAGGGGGATCTGGGGGCCAGTATTTCGTCGGTGATTTCGATGGCACGACCTTCAAGCTTGATCCATCATGGGGTGCGGAGCCGCAGTGGATGGATCACGGCGCGGACTTCTACGCGGCGGTTTCCTGGAATGACCTCCCGAAGACCGACCCGCGGCGGATCTGGATCGGGTGGGCCAATGATTGGCGCTATGCCAACAACATTCCGACCTATCCGTCGCGTGGATTGATGTCGTTGCCTCGGACAGTTGAACTGACCCGAACAAGCGCAGGCTATCGCATCCTCCAGGCGCCGGTACGTGAAGTTGAAAAGCTGCGGACAGCGCATCGGGCCGCCGCTGATCTCGAGCTTGGCACGATGCCGATTGCACTGCCGGTTGATGGCGCGAAGACGGAATCTGTGTTCGAGATCGATACGAAGGCAGCCTCGCAGGTCACAATCGCGCTGACCGATGAACTCGGCTACCAGACCCTGATCGGCGTGAACCCGGGCGTCGGTGAGGTGTTCGTCGACAGGACGCGCTCTGGACCTCACTTCCACGACGCGTTTCCTGATCGCCACATCGCACCGGTAGAGCTCGGATCCGGCAAGGTCAGGCTCCACGTGTTTGTCGATGAGTCGATTGTCGAGGTCTATATCAACGATGGCGCCAAGGTGATCACTGACCGCTTCTTCCGGGGCGGCAAGTCTCTTCTCTGGTCAGCGAGCGCTCTGGGCAAGGCAACGATACGCAAGCTCGACAGCTGGAAACTGGCTGCGCCGTCACGCTGACCCGGCAAGGATCACAGCGTTCGCCGTGGTCCCGCCCGTCCATCCATGTCTGGAGCCTTGATGTTGCAAGTGGCAAAGGTCGTCACGGCCGCGCTGGCCGCCACCGCGGTCGCTGGCGCTTGGCTGATACCGGGGGCATCAACAGCGACGGGCATTTCTTCCCACGTCGCGCCGGGGCTGTCGCTCACGTTCGATCCGGATCTGCGATCCTCGGCAGCGAACGCGAGTGCCGTCATCCATACCCAGTTCCCGCAGCCCGACGAAGTCCAGGGCGTCGACGGACGGGCGTGGCGAACGGATGGCTTCTCAAGCTGGATTTCCGCACCGCTGACGCTGGCGCCATTCTCCGGATTCACGGTGGCTGGGTGGGTCGCACTCGAAAGCTACCCCTCGGATCGGGAAGTCCCGACCGACGAAATCGCCCCTGCGTCACTGATCAATCAGGCGGACGCGACCTCGGGTTTCGATGTGTTCGTCGACACCTTTGGCCGCTGGGGTTTGCGCCTTTCCACCATCGCCGGCACGCGCACGATCAAGGCGGGTGCCTTCCCGCTCTCACGATGGGTGCATATCGCTGCCACCTATGATCCCGCGTCCGGTAGCGCAGTGCTGTACCTGGATGGCTCCCCCGTCGGCCGGACTGCGTTCAAGCCGGGCTCAGGGCTGAAGCCAGCACGGTCAGAACTCCTGATCGCACGAACCTGGCGAGACGCGGTGTCGAACGGCGTCCGCATCAACGGCATCAACGCCGCTTACGATACCATAACTATCTTGCCGCGTGCCCTATCGCAGTCCGAGATAGCACGCTCCGTTCAGCAGATCGTTCCGCCTGCCGGATCAACGTCGCTGTCGGTCCCAGCCACGCGCTTTGCAACTGACGCGCAGCGCCCGATCTATCACGCCATGCCGTCGGCAAACTGGACGAACGAGCCGCATGGGTTGGTCCGGCGCGGTCCGTGGTGGCACCTGTTCTATCAGCGAACGCCCAACGGGCCTTACAAAACGCAGATGCATTGGGGCCATATGATGAGCCGCGATCTCGTCGACTGGACCTACATGCCGGACGCGCTTTGGCCGACGCTGCAGACCGACCGGTTCGGCTACGACATGAAAGGGATCTGGTCGGGTTCAGTTGCTCAGGCGCCGAACGGCCTAGCCTATGCTTTCTACACCAGCGTTAATCACACTGCCGGGCTCTTCAATCCGGGTATTTCGGTTGCCGTCAGTGGTGATCCCGTCCTGCGCACCTGGCAAAAGCGCGGCCCCGTCCTTGATGCCGCGGGATTTCGCGACTTTCGCGACCCGATCGTTTGGTTCGAAGGCGGCGAATGGCGCATGATCGTCGGTGCCGCCATGATTGGAAGCGGTGGCGGGCTGGCTTACTATCGGTGTAAGACCATCGATGATTTGCGATGCTGGGAGAAACAGCGACCAATTGCACCGTTCGCCAAGATGGATATAGGATCGGACATCTGGGAGATGCCTGTCTTCGAACCGATCGGGCGGGGCAAGCACATCCTACTGGTAAACCCTATAGGGCGCCGGATCAGCAAATACGGAAATCCCGCGACGCGGGCGGTGTATTGGATAGGCAAATGGGATGGCACACGGTTCGAGCCGGATGACGTTCGGCCTAAGATGCTGGACATCATCCCGGGCCATCTCAGTCCCACCGTCACAACCGACGCCGCGGGCCGGATCGTTGGCATCGGGATCGTAGACGAGCGACGCTCCCCGGCCGCGCAGACGGCAGCAGGTTGGGCGCACACATTCGGTCTTCCGCGCCGCTGGCGGTTACTCGAGGACGGGCGAACCCTGGGTCAGTCACCCCTAAAGGCGACGCGCAATTTGCGTATCTCGGGGCAATCAGTTGATCGCACCATCTCCGCCATGAAGGGGGATTTCGATGTCGGCGATCTTGGCCGAGCAGTGGAAATCCAAGTGGACTTCAGCGACGCGCCGTCGGACGCCCCCTACGGGCTGGTGTTGGGCCGGTCTCCGGACAACACCGAACTGACCCGGTTGACCTATGATCCCGTACGCCATGTGATGACGCTCGATAAGCGCCAATCCAATAGCATGTCCGACAGTGAGAGCCCCACCACCGTCTCCGGGGTCTACGACGAACGGGCATTTGGCCGCCCTCGATCCTTTCACGTCTTTGTCGATCACTCCGTCGTTGACGTGTTCGTCAACAATGCCGCCGCTTTCTCCTTCCGGTTCTACCCGTCGTCCAGACGAAGCACCCTCTTTGGTGTGACCGCAGACACACAAGTCGGCGTCAGGCTCAGGGCTTGGCGGCTCAAGGGCATCGACTACACGTATGATCTGCAATCAGGAACGACGAAGTAGACCAGTCGAGATCTTCAAACGGTCCTCTCGACGGAAGTTGCTATTCCCCCGTCATTCACGGTCCGGTGGGCGTGCGCTTCACACCTCCAGGTGAAACCAGTGCGTAGCTGGCGTATCACCTGTTTGTAGATCGGCGCCAAAAGCGGGATCCCGGTCTAAGTAAGGAACTAGCTGTAATCTTTAGATGTCTTTGGTTATGAGTTGTCCCGATCTATTCAATACTCGAGGCAAGATCAACAGCTTGGCGAGACGTTGCCGGGTTCCCACTTTCGACGCCGATCCACATCTTCCGACAACTCGATCTGAACCGGATTGCCGTTCGACGAGGCTTTGGCTTCATTTCCGGAGGTCTGTGACGACAAACAGGTCAGACCGTCCGAAAACGGCTCGCCGCGGGTGCGACGGCAGTTGAACGCCTTGGTCGACATGAGATCGGCGGTCTTTCGATCCGATAGGCGCCACCAGACCCCAAAATCGGCATATCGGCTGCTACAAACCGCGATGTGAGGTTTACGCGGGCGGTCGGATCCGCGTTTTCAGGTCTGCATGGCCCGGAGGATGGCGGGGATGCCGAGGATGTTGATGGCTCGCCTGAGATTATAGGCGAGCGCGGTCAGGCTGAACTCGGCATTCACGCTGTCGAGCCCCCGCATCAGGAACGCGCC
>Ga0308158_10004025_pt1 | contig 12582 bp, 8 predicted proteins | sample PhyBR2_FD_201038 | JGI IMG/M metagenome (GOLD analysis project Ga0308158, IMG submission 201038) | Phyllosphere microbial communities from UC Gill Tract Community Farm, Albany, California, United States - DLSLB.R2 | ecosystem: Host-associated > Plants > Phyllosphere > Unclassified | place: USA...
CATCGGCGTACTCGTCGCGCCAGTTTTTGAAGGCAGCAATGTCTAGTACGTCATTATCAGTATAGCTGACATCGACGTGCAAAGCGGTGGTTTCGTGCTGGTCTTTCTTAGAAAGCGTGACGAACGTATTCGTGCCGTTGATGCGGTACACAAAGTTCGACCGGCCCAAAATCATCCCCTGATTTATCAGCTTCTGGAAGGGCTCATTGGCCGTCACTAGGCCCAAGTCCTTCAAAAACAGGTACCAGAAGCGCGAGTAGAGCAGGTGGCCGGTGGCGTGCTCGGCGCCGCCCATGTAGAGGTCAACCTGGCCCCAGTACTTCTCCACGTCTTCGCCCACGAAGCGGTCGGCATTGTGCGGGTCCATGTAGCGGAGGTAGTACCAGCTGGAGCCGGCCCAGCCGGGCATGGTGCTCAGCTCGAATTCGTACTGGCCCTTGTACTTCCAGTCTTTGGCGCGGCCTAGCGGGGGCTCGCCGGTTGCGGTAGGCTTGTACTCGTCGATTTCGGGGAGCACGAGCGGCAGGTCGGCCTCGGCCACGCCGTAGGCGGTGCCGTCTTTGTAGTAAATCGGGATGGGCTCGCCCCAGTAGCGCTGGCGGCCAAAAATGGCGTCTCGCAGGCGGAAATTCACCTTGCCCTTGCCCAGGCCCTTCTCTTCGAGGAAGGCGATGAGGGTGGCAGTGGCTTCCTTGTAGCCCATGCCGTTGACGATGCCCGAATTGATGTAGCGGCCTTCCTTAGTGGGGTCGGCTTGCTGGTCGAGGCCCTTCTGGGCGTCCGAAATGGCCGGGATGGGCAGGTCGAAGTGCTTGGCGAAGAGGTAGTCGCGCTGGTCGCCGCTGGGCACGGCCATTACGGCGCCGGTGCCGTAGCCAGCCAGCACGTAGTCGGCTAGCCAGATGGGCACGGGCGCGCCATCGACCGGGTTCTGGGCATAGGCGCCCGTGAACACGCCCGACACGGTTTTCACGTCGGCCATGCGGTCGCGCTCCGAGCGGCGCTTGGTGGCGGCGATGTACTCATCTACAGCACCGCGCTGGCCGAGTGTAGTGAGGGTATCGACCAGCTCGTGCTCGGGGGCTAGCACCAGGAAGGTAGCGCCATAAATAGTATCGACGCGGGTCGTATAGACCTTAATCACAGTGCCTTCGTGGCCCTGCACCGGGAAGCTCACCTCGGCCCCGATGCTCTTGCCAATCCAGTTGCGCTGCATCTCCTTCACGGCGTCGGGCCAGTCGAGGGTGTTGAGGCCTTGCAACAGGCGGTCGGCGTAGGCCGTGATGCGCAGGTTCCACTGCGGCATGAGGCGGCGCTCCACGGGGTAGCCGCCGCGCTCCGAAAGACCGTCTTTTACCTCATCGTTCGAAAGTACGGTGCCTAGCGCGGCGCACCAGTTCACGTAGGTGTCTTGCTGATAGGCTAGCCGGTAGGGGAGGATGGCGGCTAGCTTCTGCTTCTCGGTGAAGCTCTGCCACTGGCCAGCCGTGAAGTCGTGGCGGTCGGCATCGTCGCCGGCGGCGCGGATGCCAGCGCTGCCGTTTTCGGCAAACTTCTCCTGCAGGGTGCGGATGTGCTCGGCGCGGTCGGTGTCGAGGTTGTACCAGCTATTGAACAGCTTGAGGAAAATCCACTGCGTCCACTTGTAGTAGCTGGGGTCGGAGGTACGCACCTCGCGCTCCCAGTCGTAGCTAAAGCCCAGCTGCTGCAGCTGCCGGATGTAGGTTTCGATGTTCTTCTCGGTGGTCACGGCCGGGTGCTGGCCGGTCTGGATGGCATACTGCTCGGCGGGCAGGCCAAACGAGTCGAAGCCCATGGGGTGCAGCACGTTGCGGCCCTGCAGGCGCTGGTAGCGTGCCACAATGTCGGAGGCAATGTAGCCCAGTGGGTGCCCCACGTGCAGCCCCGCCCCGCTAGGGTAGGGGAACATGTCGAGCACGTAGTACTTGGGCTTGTCGGAGGCGTTGTCGGCGCGGAACGTGTGGTGCTGCTGCCAGTGGGCTTGCCACTTAGGTTCAAGGTCTTGCGGGCGGTAGGCGGGCATTTGGCTAGGCTGGTTATTCGGGCAAAGGTACGCAACCCGGGCGGGTACCCCGCCGGGCGCGGCGCGGCCAGGGCCGTCATTAAAACGAGCTTAAAAGTCCTTTAAAATCAGATTAAAGCGCCCTTTCACCCCGTTATAGGGCCGATATTTGTATAGATTTTCACCATTCGCTCATTTAGCACGTATTGCGCGTTGTCCAGCTTAAGCTGACTTTGGGCTGGTTCTGGCTAGCCCCTGCCTGCGCTTCTGACTACCTTTTATTTTATGGCCCACCACGCTACTGCCGGCCTGCCACCGCCCACGCCCTGGCAACGCCTCACCCGCATGCTCGATACCGAGCGCGCTACCATTCGCTACATCATTTTCTACGCCGTGCTCACGGGCCTCATCAGCCTGTCGCTGCCGCTGGGCACGCAGGCGGTGTTCAACCTCGTGTCCACGGGCGCCGTGTTCAGCTCCACCTACATTCTGGTAGCCGTGGTGGTAGGCGGCGTGCTGCTAGGGGGCATTTTGCTGGTCGGCCAGATTACGCTGGTGGAGGCTATCGAGCAGCGCATTTTTGCCAAGGCGGCCATTGAGTATGCCTACCGCCTGCCGCGCATCAAGCCCGAGGCCCTGGTAGGGCTGGACCCGAAGGAGCTGGTAAACCGCTTTTTTGACATCCTGACCATTCAAAAAGGGCTTACCAAGCTGCTGGTTGATGTCATGTTTGCCGTGCTCCAAATTTTGATGGGCGTGATTGTGCTGTCCTTCTACCACCCCATTTTTATCGGGTTTGGCTTGTTCACTATTCTGGCGCTAGGGTTCGTGTATATGCTCAACTACCGGCAGGCATTGCGCACCAGCATTGAGGAATCGGCCTACAAGTACGAATTGGTGGCCTGGCTCGAAGAAGTGGCCGGCCGCCTCGACGAGGTGCGCGGCGACGACGCGGAGGAGCATAGAACGCTGGCGCGCGCCGATGAGCTGACCTCCCAATACCTGCACGCCCGCAACGCGCACTTCCGCATCCTGAAGTCATATTATAGCTACGGCATCGCACTACGCACCATCCTCACGGCGGGGTTGTTGATAGCGGGTACGCTTTTCGTAGTATCGCGCCAGATGACGCTGGGGCAGTTTGTGGCCGCCGAGGTGCTTATCGTGATGATTAGCGGCTCGATAGAAAAGCTGATGACGAGCATCAACACCATTTTTGACGTGCTAACGGCGGTAGAAAAAGTAGCCGCCGTGACCGACCTTCCCATGGACGAGCACAAGAATTCCATCGCCTTCGAGAATGCTTAATATTTCCAACCAGAATGTTATCGACGACGTCTGGGACCACGTGCCGCGGCAGTCGCGCCCCAAGCTGCTGCGCACCTACGCCAGCCGCAAGCTGGGCCGCATCCTGCTGGTAATCGGCCTCGTGTTCCTAGTCATCCTGTTTTTGCCCTGGCGCCAGACCATTGAGGGGTTTGGCACGCTCACGGCCCTCACGCCGCAAGACCGGCCGCAAAACATTCAGAACCAGATAGCCGGCCGCATCGAGCATTGGAACGTGCGCGAGGGCCAGTACGTGCACAAGGGCGATACGCTGCTGATGCTCTCGGAAATCAAGGACGAGTATTTTGACCCCAACCTGCCCGAGCGCCTGCGCGAGCAGCTCGCCGCCAAGCGGGGCAATGTGGTGGCCTACCAGGCCAAAGTCAACGCCACCGACCAGCAGATTGCGGCCCTGCGCGCCACGCTGCAAGTGCAGCTAGAATCGGCGCAAAATAAGGTAGAGCAGTCGCAGAACTACCTCAACAGCGACCGCGCCGACCTAGTGGCCATCACCCGGTTCTACGAAACGTCGCGCGCCCGGCTGCTGCGCTACGAAGAAGGTTATAAAAATGGCCTGTTCTCGCTCACCGATATCGAAACGCGCCGCCTGAAGCTGCAAGAAGACCTGGCCAAGATAACCTCGCAGCGCAACAAGGTGAATAGCAGCGAACAAGCCCTAGCCAACGCCCGCATCGAGCTGGCCAACCTGCGCGCCAAGTACGCCCAGGACCTGGCCAAGGCCAACGCCGACCGCAGCACGGCCGTCGCCAGCCGCGAAACCTACGAAGGTGAGGTAGCTGCCACCCGTAATAAGATTGCCAACGTAGCCGTGCGCCGCGACCTCTACGTGGTGCGCGTGCCGCAGACGGGCTACATTGTGCGGGCCCTCAAAGCGGGTATCGGCGAAACCATTAAGGAAGGCGAAAGCATTGCTACGCTGCAACCCGAAGCACCGCTGCTGGCGGCCGAAATCTACGTGCGGGCCATGGACGTGCCCCTTATTCAGCGCGGGCGCACGGTGCGGCTGCAATTTGAGGGTTTCCCGGCCATCCAGTTTTCGGGCTGGCCCTCGGCGGCCGTGGGCACGTTTGGCGGCGAGGTAACGGTGATTGACGTGGTCAACAGCCCCGGCGGCAAGTACCGCCTGCTGGTGCGCCCCACCCAGCCGCAGCCCGGCGATAAGCCCTGGCCCCGGCAACTGCGCCTGGGTTCGGGCGTGCAGGGCTGGGTTATTCTGGACTCGGTACCCGTGTGGTACGAAATCTGGCGGCAGCTCAACGGCTTTCCGCCCACCCTCAGCACCGAGCCCAACGTGACGCCCGTGAAGGGTGAAACCGGTAAGGATGGCGGTAAGAGCAAGTAATCAAAATTATGTTAATATGCTTTAAATCAATTGCCTGCAAAGGCCTGCGGGCTAGCCGCTGGTGGCTGGTACTTATGTTGCTGACCGGTCTGGCTAGCCCTGCCTGGGCCCAGGACCCGCAGCTGCCGGCCCGCCGCTCGGGCCTCGAGCACGCCCCGCTGCAAACCCTGCAGCTCGACGAGGTACGGCCGGCCGACACGGCCAAGGTGTTTTCGCTCCAGGACCTGGCCGAGTTCGTGTTTGCTAACCATCCCATTGTGAAGCAGGCGGCCCTGCTCAGCGAGGAGGCCCGCAGCCAGGTGCTGCAGGCGCGGGGCGGCTTCGATCCCAAGCTAGGGTCTGATTTTCACCGCAAGCAGTTTGGCGGTACCGACTATTATAACAACTGGCACAACGAGTTAAAGGTACCCATCTGGCCGGGCGGCATCGACCTGAAGGCAACGTATGACCGCTACGCGGGCACCTACGTGAACCCCGAAAACCGCACGCCCCTCAATGGGCTAGCCGGCGTGGGCATTTCGGTGCCCATTGGGGCGGGCCTGCTCATTGATGCACGGCGCAGCACCCTGCGCCAGGCCAAGGCGCTGCAAGCCGCCGCCGAGGCCGACCGGGTGAAGCAGATAAACGAAGTGTGGCTGCAAGCCGCCAAAGACTACTGGAACTGGTACTATTCCTTCCAGCAAAACCAACTCATCCGGGAGGGGGTGGCCCTAGCCGACCGCCGCTTTCAGGCTACCGCCCGCCGTGCCCAGATTGGCGACCAGGCCCCGATAGACTCGGTAGAAGCCCAGATAACTGTGCAGGACCGCCAGGTGCAGGGCGAGCAGCTGCTGGTGGAGCTGCAAAATGCCCGCCTCGTGCTCTCCAACCACCTCTGGAACAAGGATGGCCAGCCCGTGGTGCTGCCTGCCTACGCCGCCCCCCAGATTCCGGTGCGCGACACCGTGAGCCGCGCCGAGTACCAGCGCCTGGCCGCGCAGGCCGCGGCCAACCACCCCACCCTGCTGAAGCTGAGCGCCAAAAACGTGCAGCTCGGTATCGAGGAGCGCTACCGCCGCGAAATGCTCAAGCCTAAGCTCAATGTCAGCGGCACGCTCATCACGCAGGGTAATTTTTATCAGAGCGAAGTGCCCAGCTACTATGGCTTGGGCCTGGACAACCACAAAGTAGCCGTCGATTTTGCCTTCCCGCTCTTTCTGCGCGCCGAGCGTGGCAAGCTCCAGTACGCCCGCATTCAGCTGAGGGAAAACGTGCTTGAGCAGCAGCAGAGCCGGCGTACCATCGGCACGCAGGTAAATTCGGTGTTTAACACCCTCAAAGCTTACGAGCGCCAGCTGGCGCTCCAGGCTCAGACTATCAGAAACCAACGCCTTCTGCTGCAAGCTGAGCTAACCAAGTTTGAGCTGGGCGAAAGCACTATCTTCCTCATCAACGCCCGCGAAAGTAAGCTTATCGACCTGCGAATTAAGCAGGAAAGCCTACGGTCGAACTACGAAAAAACCCGCGCTGAGCTGTACTACTACGCCGGCACCCGCTCGGTGGAAGTGAACTAGGCGGGGCTATCGGGCTGGCATATCCTGCGGCATCTGCACGGGCGTGCCGGCCCGCGCCCCGCTGGTTACGGCATTCATCTCGGCACCCTTGGGCATGCCGGTGCCCGTGCCATAGGAGTTGGCCGGTGCACCGGTCCGCACACTGCCATCGGGCTGTTTGGAGGGGTTCACGCCGTAGGGCGTGCCATCGGGCTTGGTGCCGCAGCCAGCTAGGGTCAACAACGATACCAAGCCCACATAAGCAGAACGCTGAATAGACATAACCAGCACAAAAATGAATAAATGATGAAGCTGGGTAGTGTACGTTCGGGTGTGCTAATGAGCTACCAACCGAAGATTAAATCTTGCTTAAAATGAAAGCGGCCGGCTACTCAACAGTAGCCGGCCGCTTTGGCGTTGCCTAGAGGCGGGAGGGCTAGCCCAGCGCCAGTTCGCCGGCCGCCTGCGGCTGCCCGATGCCTTGCAGCACCTCGGCAAAGAGGCGGTACGAATGCACCCGCGCCTGCTGGTCGAAAATGTTAGAAACGGCCATTAGCTCATCGGCCTGGGTGGCGTGCAGAAACTCCTGCAAATCCTGCTGCAAGGTAGCGGGGCCACCCACGAAGGAATAGGCCAGCATCTGCTGCACGGCGTGCTGCTGGGCGGGGCCGCCCCACAGCTCGTGCATCGAGGCCACGGGCGGCTGCAACGGCGCCGGGCGGCCCGAAATCACGCCCAGCATAAACTGCTGGAGCGAGGTTGAAAGGTAAGTAGCCTGCTCGTCGGTGTCGGCCGCCACCACGTTCACGCACGCGATAACGTAGGGGCTGGCCAGCGCCTGCGAGGGCCGAAAGTTCTGGCGGTAAATTTCGAGCGCCGGCAGCAACTGGCCCGGGGCAAAGTGGCTGGCAAAGGCGTAGGGCAGGCCTAGCGCGGCAGCCAGGTAGGCGCTGTCGGTGCTGGAGCCCAGCACATAGATTGGCACCTCCAGCCCCTCGCCCGGAATGGCCCGCACGGCCGCCGCGCTATTGCCGGCCGAGAAATAGGCTTGCAGCTGCTGAATATCGCGCGGAAAATCCGCTACCCCGCCGAAGCGGCTGCCCCGAATAGCCTGGGCCGTTTGCTGGTCGGAGCCCGGCGCGCGGCCCAGGCCCAGGTCGATGCGGCCGGGGTAAAGCGAGGCGAGCGTGCCAACCTGCTCGGCCACTACCAGCGGGGCGTGGTTGGGCAGCATAATACCGCCCGAGCCCACGCGCAGCGTGCTGGTGCCGCCCGCAATGTAGCCAATCAGCACCACGGGCGAAGAGCTGGCCACGCTGGCCATGTTGTGGTGCTCGGAAAGCCAGTAGCGGGTATAGCCCAGCTTCTCGACTTCCTGGGCCAGGTGCAGGCTGTGGCGAAAGGTGTCGGTAGGGGTAGCGCCGGCGAGGATAGGGGCCAAATCCAGCACGGAAAAGGCGACTTGCTTAGCGGAATCTGTCATGATGAAGCACAAGGAATAGGAAAGACAACAACCAAAAGCCCACCCGAAAAGTTGGTGCGCGCCCGGCTGGCCCCGGCGGGCGCGGGGCGGCTAGCCCCGCAGCGCGCAGCTATCTTAAGAATGCGTAAGGAGCCGTTTTTAGTACCTGCCCGGGTGGCGCGTAAGCCGAAGCGTAAAGATTTGCCAACAAGGGCAACTATCTGATTAAGCAGTAGTAAAAGATGGAAATTTGCTATTTCTGCCACCTTATAAACTCAGCAATGTTTCCTTCTTTTCTACCCGGCCATCGCGGAGCAGTGCAGGCTTTTGTCGGCGTGCTGGCCGTGGCCAGCTTAAGCCAGTGCGGCATTCAGGAACAGGTGCAGCAGGCGAAGGCCTTCAAGGACGTGGACGTGCGCCTGGCTTCCGTAGACCAAGCCACTGTAGGCGGCGTCAACGTGCTGAACCTGCGCCAGGCCGCCGACCTGGGCACTGCCGAGCGGGCGCTGCTGCTGGCAGCTTATACCTCGGGCAACCTGCCCCTGCGCATACGCGCCAACCTGGAGTTTCGCAACCCCAACAGCGAAACGGCCGCCCTCAACGAGTTCGACTACATCGCCCTCATCGATGGCAAGGAAGTAGCCAAGGGCCATACCAGCCAGCGCATTGAGGTGCCCGCCAATGGCGGCGTTGCCACGGCTCCGGTGCAGATAGAAAGCAACCTGCGCCAGGCCCTGGGCGAGCAATCGGGCGAGAGCTTGGCCAACTTCGCGCTCGGCCTCACCGACCGCGACCGCCAGCCGCTGCGCTTCACGCTCAAGCTCAAGCCCACATTTATCACCACTGGCGGCAAGCGCATTTCGCCCCCCGGCTACTCCACGGTCGAGAAAGAGTTTACGCCCGGTCAGGTGCTCGACGCCGTGAGCCGCCCCAATGGCGCCACTCCGCCGCCGCCACCGCCCGCGCCCGCTGGCACCCTGCCGCCCGCGCCGCGCCCCTAGTTTGCCAGTAGCCGTAGCCTAGCCACCAGCAGGCACGAACGGGCCAGCCGACCTGCGAACGGCCGCCTTCGCTAGTCCACCTAGCACGCTCGTACCTATTGCCGCGGCTAGCGGGTTGGCCGGCCGCAGCGGGCATTTTTGAGCCTGGCGGCGAGCGGCCGGCCCCCGGCAGCCCCGGCCGGCCGTAAATTTGAAGCTCTAAGACTTCGCCGTGGCCCGCATCCCCAAAGAAACCGTTGACCAGATTATCCACACCGCCGACATTCTAGAGGTGGTGGGCGACTACGTGCAGCTCAAGCGCAACGGGCAGAATTACTGGGCCTGCTGCCCGTTTCACAACGAAAAATCGCCCTCGTTTTCGGTGAATCCGGCCAAAGGCCTCTACAAGTGTTTTGGCTGCGGCAAGGCGGGCGGCATTGTGCAGTTTGTGATGGACATCGAGGGCAGCAGCTACCCCGAGGCCCTGCGCGCCCTAGCCAAAAAGTACGGCGTAGCCGTGCCCGAAGAGGAAGAGCGCACTCCCGAAGAGCAGCTGGCCCAGAACGAGCGCGATTCGCAGTACATCGTATCTAACTGGGCGAAAGATTATTATCATCGGCTGCTGCAAAACACTGAGGAGGGCATGAGCGTGGGCTACGCCTACCTCAAGGAGCGCGGCCTGAACCTGACAACCATCCAAACCTTTGAACTGGGCTACTCGCTCGACCAGTTTGAGGGCCTGATGAAAGCCGCCACTGCGGCCGGCCACCAGCTCAAATACCTCGAAAAAACGGGGCTAGTGGTGAAGCGCGAGGACGACCAGGGCCGCGACACCGGCCGGCGCTACGACCGCTTCCGGGGCCGCGTGATGTTCCCGATTCACAACGTGAGCGGGCGCGTAGTGGGCTTCGGGGCGCGCACGCTGAAGCGCGACGACAAGATGGCGAAGTACCTCAACTCGCCCGAGTCGGACATTTACCATAAGTCGGACGTGCTCTACGGCCTGTTTCAGGCGCGCCAGGCCATCCGGCACGAGGAATTGTGCTACCTCGTGGAGGGCTACCTCGACGTGCTGAGCCTGCACCAGGGCAATATCAAAAATGTGGTGGCTTCGTCGGGCACCTCGCTCACCGAGGGGCAGATTCGCCTCATCAAGCGCTACACCGACAACGTGACGGTGCTCTACGACGGCGACGCGGCCGGGATTAAAGCCAGCTTGCGCGGCATCGACCTGCTGCTCGAAGGCGGCCTGAACGTGCGCGTGGTGCTCTTTCCCGACGGCGACGACCCGGATAGCTACATCCGCAAGGTGGGCGACCAGCGCTTTGCCGACTACGTCGAAAACCAGAGCCAGGACTTTATCGCCTTCAAAACCACCCTAGTGGCCCGCGAGGCTAGCCAGGACCCGGTGAAGAAGGCGGCCGCCATTCGGGAGGTGCTGCAAAGCATTGCCAAGGTGCCCGACGGCCTCAAGCGGCAGGTGTTTTTGCAGCAAACGGCCAGCGTGTTTGGCTTTGAGGAACAGGTGATTATCACCGAATACAACAAGCTGCTCAAAACCGCCAGCCCCGCCAAAGCCCGCCCTGCCGACGACCCGCGCGATAGCCGCGCGGCTAGCCCCCCCAACGCGCCCGCACCCGCGCCGGCCGCCGCGCCGCGCGTGTACTCGCCCGAGGAGGAGGCCGAAATGGCCATGTACGGCGTGTCGAGCGGCTCGGAGGCCGAGGTTACGGCCGGCATTCACCCCGGCAGCACCCTCAACGCCGACCCTAGCGAGTTGGCTACGCCGCTCGATGTGCTGACCCAGTGCGAGCAGGCCGTGCTGCGCCTGCTGGTGCTGTATGGCCCCCACGAGGTGCAGCCCGAGGTGAGTGTGGCGCACTACCTGCTGAGCCAGCTCGACGGCACGCCGCTGCGCAACCCGCTTTATGCCCGGCTGTGGGCCGAGTGCCGCGCCGAGTTTTTGGAGGGCCAGCTGCCCGATTTGCGCCGGCTAGCCCAGCACGAAGACGCCCAGATTCGGAGCCTGCTGGCCGATTTTGCCACCGAGCGCTACGACCTCAGCCCCAACTGGCGCATCAAGGACATTTACGTGCCTACCGAGCTGAATCTCATTCAGCTGGCTTGCGACAACGCCATTTTGCGCCTCAACAAGTGCCACGTGCAGCGCGAGCGCCAGCAGTGCCTGGCTCAGCTGCAAGACCCGCGCCTCGACGACAACGAGCAGCTCAACGCCCTGCTGCGCTACAACGAACTCACCAAGCTCGACGGCCAGCTAGCCCAGCTGCTCGGCACGGTGGTGGCCAGGAATGCGTAGAAATAGTAGTTGTTGGTTGCCAGTTGGCAGTTGCTTGTGCATCAGAATGACTAACGACTAACAGCTGACAACCAGCAACTAAAAACTCCTTAAGTGCTTAAACAACTAAACCTCTCGCGCCTGTGGCTAGCCCTGGGTTTGCTCGTTTTCAGCTTCGCGGTGGGGGTGGGTGGCTTCATGCTGCTCGAAAACTACCCGTTCGTCGATGCCTTCTACATGACGGTCATCACGGCCTCCACGGTGGGCTTTGGCGAGGTGCACCCGCTCTCCGACGCGGGGCGCATCTTCGTCTCGTTTTACATTCTTTTCAACCTGTTGGTGGTGGCCTACCTCGTGTCGGTGCTCACCGCGTACATTTTCGATGGCGAGCTGCGCCACCTTTTCCGCATGATTCGCGCCGACCAGGAAATCAAGAGCTTCCGCGACCACGTCATCGTCTGCGGCTTCGGGCGTAATGGCTTTAAGGCCTACGACGAGCTGCGCCACAGCGGCGCCCGCGCCGTGGTGGTGGAGCAAAACCAGGCGCTGGTGACCGCCGCCAACGAGGCCGGCCACCAGATTCCGGCCGTGTTCGGCGACGCCACCCTCGACAGCACGCTGCGCCAGGCCGGCATCGCCCACGCGCGGGCGCTCATCACGGCGCTGCCCAAAGATGCCGACAACGTGTTCGTGGCCCTCTCGGCCCGCGAGCTCAACCCCAACATCATCATCATTGCCCGAGCCAGTGCCCGCAGCAGCGTGAGCAAGCTGATTTCGGCCGGGGCTAGCTCGGTGGTGCTGCCCGACGAAATCGGCGGCTCGCACATGGCCAACCTCGTTATTCGCCCCGAGGTAATTCGTTTTCTGGACATGATATCGGGCCTCGACCCCAACAAGCTGCGCCTCGAAGAGCTGTCCTTCAACGAGCTCAAGCCCGCCCTGCGCGGCCAGAGCATCCGGGAGCTCGACGTGCGCTCGCGCACCGGTGCCACCATTATTGCTCTGCGCCGCGGCCAGGGCGGCGAGCTGGAGGTGAGCCCCGCCGCCGACTACCGCACTGCCGCCGGCGACGTGCTGCTGGTGCTCGGCAACGAGGCCCAGATTCAGGCGCTGCACCAGCAGTTTAAGTAAGAACAAAGTAGCGTGGAGGCTGCGAGTCGGCACGCAAGTAGCACGGCCGGGCACTCACCCGGGCAACCTCGCCGAGGCCGCGCTACAATTGCCCTGGCTAGCTTTGTGGCCTTATGCACATTCTTCAGGTAAGCCCACGCGTGCCGTTTCCGCTGCACGACGGCGGCGCGATTGGGATTTATAACATCACGAAGGGGCTGCTGGACGCCGGGCACCGCGTCACGATGCTCGCCATCAACACCCCCAAGCACCACCAGCCCGCCGATGTGCTAGCCCACCTGGGTTCCGGTTTCCGGCTCGTAACGGTGGATGTGGATACCGATGCCACGCCCCTGCGAGCGCTGCAAAACCTGTTGTTTTCGCAGCAGCCCTACAACATTGCCCGGTTTATCAACCCGGCCGTTAGCCAGGCATTAGCTACGCTCATCAAAGCCGAGAGGCCGGATGTTATTCAGTATGAGGGTACTTA
>Ga0308158_10004027_pt1 | contig 12580 bp, 13 predicted proteins | sample PhyBR2_FD_201038 | JGI IMG/M metagenome (GOLD analysis project Ga0308158, IMG submission 201038) | Phyllosphere microbial communities from UC Gill Tract Community Farm, Albany, California, United States - DLSLB.R2 | ecosystem: Host-associated > Plants > Phyllosphere > Unclassified | place: USA...
AGGTGACGAAGGAGGCATAAGCACCGACGACGAGGACGGCGAGAAGCTGAACCCCGAACTGCTGCAGGCTCGCCGAGACTTGGTTGATATGCGAACTGGCCATGATGCCGATGAGCAGGGCACCGGTCAGGCCGCCGACGCCGTGGGCGCGCCAGACTTCCAGCGTGTCGTCGATCTTCAGCCACTTCTGGACGTACTTCGCAAAGTAGCAGGCCGTCGCGCCGATGGCGCCGATCGCCAGGGCGGCGATGGGCTCGACATAGCCGGAGGCCGGCGTGATCGTCGCGAGCCCCGCCACCGCGCCGACGAGGACGCCGGAAAAGGACGGGTGCTTAGTCTCGCGCCATTCCCAGAACATCCACACCAGCATGGCGATGGAACCGGCGAGCATGGTGTTGGTGAAGGCGTAGGCCGCCAGCGCATCCGCCGCATAGGCGCCGCCGGCGTTGAAGCCGAACCAGCCGAACCACAGCAGACCGGCGCCGAGAGCGACCAGGGGCAGGCTGGCCGGCGCGGATTCGGATTCGCCCGCCGCCACCCTGCGTTTGCCGAGAAACTTCGCCGTCGCCAGCGCGGAAAAACCCGCGGAGGTGTGAATGACGATTCCGCCGGCGAAATCGACGACGCCCAGCTTGGCCAGGAAGCCGCCGCCCCAGACCCAGTGCGCGGCCGGCACATAGACGAGGATGGTCCAGGCCGTGATGAAGAACAGGTAGGCGCCGAACTGGAAGCGCCCGACGAAGGCGCCGGTCATCAGGGCCGGCGTGATGATGGCGAACATCATCTGGTAGGCGAAGACCATGATGAAGGGGATATTGGGAGCGTAGACCGGATTTGGCTCGATGCCGACCTCGTACATGCCGAAGTAATAGGCGAAATTGCCGATCGTGCCGCCGATATCAGGCCCGAAGGCGAGGCTGAAACCTCCGAACACCCAGATCACGCCGACCACACCGATGCAGACGAAGTTCTGGATCATGACGGACAAGACATCGCGCTGTCTGACGAGGCCTCCGTAGAAAAGGGCCAGAGCCGGCGTCATCATGAGGACCAGAGCGGTGCAGATGAGGATGAAGGCCGTGTCGCCGGCATTGATGCCTTGCATCGCGTGCTCCTAGATCTGTGCTTCTCGGAAGAGGGGCGTGTCGGCGATCGCGATGCGCGGCATCGTCGGTCCGGATCAGGACGCTCCGGGGCGTCACCGTGCGGTTCCAGCTGCGTGGACCGGTGCCTTGCCCGGCACCTTGCCTTGATCGTCGATCATGGGATCGGCGACGGGCCCGTGCGGATGGGGCGCCATCAGCTTCTTCGGCGCGATGAACAGGTACATCGTCAGCACGTAGGGGGCGGTGAAGGACGGGACGCCCGCCGGCGCGACCATGACGTCGAGCGCGCCCTGGACGAAGACGGTCATCACAGTCGCGAGACCGGCATAGAGGGCCACCCGCGGCGAGGGCGTCAGGAAGATGACGCCGACGGCCATCGCCGTCAGGACCGGGCTGAAGCCGTAGAGGCCCTGGCTCACGGCCTTGGGATCGGCCCCCATCGCCATCGCGACGATCATGCTGATCAGCGATCCGGCGGCGGCGGCGATTCCGGCCGGGACCGAGGCGATCAGGATGCCGGCCAGGATGATGACGCCGCTGACGGCGCTGCCCAGCAGGTAGACCTGCGCGATGTTGCGGAAAAAGATCGCGACGAGGTCCATTGGCGCCGGAATGCCGGTGAGGTTAGGCGCGACATCGCCCGCGAGCTTGGGGGCATCGCCCGTCACGTGCAGGCCGCCGAAGGAATAGGCTGCGGCGACCATCAGCCAGCCCGTCAGCACGAAGGGGCCCGTCGAGCCGGGAATGCCCCATTTGCCGGTGAGCGTCGCGCTGAAGGCGGCGGTGAAGACCGTGCTGGCCGCCGCGCCGATCACGATCGAGGCCCAGAGCTGGGGCGAGACTGCGATGAAGGTCGGAAGCGCGGCGCCGACGAGAACGCCGTTGAATCCGTAGAGACCGGAGGAGACGGAGGGGTCGTCGCATTCCAGAAGTCGTGCGGTCAGCGTTGCGACGAGGACGCCGATCGCCGCCCCGATCGTGGTGGCCCAATGGCCCGTCACCGACGAGGCGTAGGCCATTGCGGCGAAGAACAGCACGCCCGTCAGGGCATTCTCCATGAAAAAGACTTGGCTCGTCCCGCGCAGCGACTGGACGAGAAGGTTGCTGTTCGCGCGCGCCATGGGTCCGGTCCTCGCTCAGCGCCAATAGGGTTCGGCGGGAAGAGACCGGTCGCGCGCCTCCTCGCGCACGATGCGCCAGAACCGGCGAACCTCGTGGCGCACGTCGTAGGTCTCCACGCCGACGGCGCGCAGCATCAGCCCGGCGGCGTTGGGCAGGCGGCTCACACCGGACAGCGCCCGTGGTGCCTCGATCGGGAAATGGGGCTCGAACCGTTCCTTGATGCGGGCGGCCGTCTCGGGAGGGGTGACGCAGAGGATGTTGGCGAAGGCGTCGAAGCCCCGCATCACCGCCGCAAAGGCGATCGTCGGATCGCCCTTCTCGATCAGGATCTTTTCCGCGAAGAGCTTGTGCCCGCCGGGCCGGCGCAGGCTCACGTCCATCGACAGCAGGTCGAAGCCGAACCGCTCCTCGACATGATGATGCTTGCGGCCGGCAAGGACCATCTCGCCGTAGAGCAGGGTGGCGTCCGCGGCGACGACGAGGTCCGTGCGGGAGAGGAAGCGCGAGCCGCGATAGGGAATGGTGAAGTCCGGCAAGTATTCGAGATAGCCGCCGGCCGCGACGGTCACGGTCTGGTGCTGCGAGGCGTAGTTCGCGTCCATGCAGTGGATGCGGTTGGCGCCCTGGGTGGAGACGTGCGCGCAGGCGCCCTCCCCCACCGCGATGTCGATCGTGTAGCGGTCGCCCTGCAGGATGCCGCCGCCGACCGAGATGATCGGGCAGACCGGCAATTCCGGCATCGCCTCGTCCCAGTAGAGCGCCTGCTGCACCAGCAGCGGGGCGACCCGGTAGAGGTCGTGGAGCACGGAGCGTCCATCGCGCAGCGAGAAACCGAGACGCAGGCGGCCGACCTTGCCGGGCGCGCCCGCCCGCATCTGCGCCGGCTCGGTCTGGAACCCGCGCAGTTCGCGCGCCGCGTCGATGAGGCCGAGGGGCTCGTGCAGGGTCATGGTCTCACGCGCTCGCCGCGAGCGGAGGACGCGTCCTCACATCGAACAGCGCCATGTCGAGAATGAGCTGGAGGAGGTCGTCGACGCCCTCGCCGGTCTTGCAGTTGGTGAAGAGGAACGGCTTCTTGCCGCGCATCAGCTTGGAGTCGCGCGCCATGACCTCGAGACTCGCGCCGACATAGGGGGCGAGGTCCTTCTTGTTGATCACGAGGATATCCGACTGGCAGACCCCGGCGCCGTTCTTGCGCGGGATCTTGTCGCCGGCGGCGACGTCGATCACGTAGATGTAGAAGTCCGCCAGCGCCGGACTGAAGGTGAGCGTGAGGTTATCGCCGCCAGATTCGATCAGGATCACGTCGCTGTCGGGATACTTGTCTTCGAGCTCCTCGACCGCGGCGATGTTCATCGACGGATCTTCGCGGACCGCCGTGTGTGGGCAGGCCCCGGTCTCGACGCCGACGATCTTCTCCTCGATCAGCACGCCGTGGAGAGTCCGGCGCACCTGCTTGGCATCCTCCGTCGTCACGACGTCGTTGGTGATGATCAGCGGCTTGATCCCCAGCGCGATCAGGCGCGGCGTGATGGTCTCGATAACAGCCGTCTTGCCCGAGCCGACCGGGCCGCCGATGCCGATACGGGTGATCTTCTTCATCTCGATTTCCTTTGCCGCACTCAATTCATGAACAGGCGGACATGGACCGTGGTGTGATGAGCAACGAGCACGTCGAAGACCGGCGCGAAGGCGGCCATCTCGTCGAGGGCGAGATCGCGCACGGCGAGGTAGTCGTCCTCGACGCGGTCCTGGGCGGCGAACAGGATGCGCTGGGTCTCGAAATGGTCGATCCGCATCAGCCGGAGCGCGGCGCTCAGGATCATCGAGGCCATGCCGTATTGGTGGACGACGAAGGCGTCCGTCTCGTCCGCGCCGAGATGTGCGAGGGTGATCGCCTGACCGATCGGCAGGCAGCCGGGGGTGGTGTCCGACCGGATATCCGCGAGCCAGCGCGCCAGCACCGGCGAGGGGCCGATCTTGAGCGCCAGCTCGGCGAGCTTCTTGCCCATCCGCGTCAGCATCAGCTGCTGCTCTTCCCCGACGCGGCGGCAGAGCAATTCCCGGTCGGCGGTGACGATGCCGGAATAGTCCTCCGCCAGGGTGGCGCGATGGGCGTGCAGCAGCGCGACGCCATCCACCCGGGCGTTCTGGTGCAGGACGAGTTCGACGAAATGCAGCAGGCTGCTGGTGTCGGTGACGATCCCCGTCTGCAGCGCGGATTCGAGGCCGTTCGAGAAAGCAAAGGAGCCGATCGGCAGCGTCGAATCGGAGAATTGCAGCAGGCGCGCGAGATGAGCCATGCCGCGCGGTGCGAGACGGGCCCTCGGCTCACCGTGCCGCATCACGCCACCGGATCATGGTGGTGATGATGCGCGTGCGGATGGCCATGATCGTGCGCGTGATCAGGGTGGTCGTGATGATCATGAGCCTGTGCAGCGTCGTGACCGTCATGATGGTGGTGTGGGGTGGCGTCCGCGCCGGCGAAGAGCAGCCGCACCTCCTTCGCGTCGAGCTTGGCCGCCACCTCCTCGCCCGGGGTGAAGCGCGTCTTTACATGGGCGAAGGCATGCGTGCGCATGACCGAGGCCATCACCTTCTGATCGACCGAAAGCGGCACGTAGACCGTCGATCCCTTGATCACCGCGGGCCAGTGCTGGTTGCCGAGGCCGTGCCCGAGTTCGAAGCTGGCGCGCAGGATCTCGTGCGGTGCGAGGCTCTCCAGCCCCTCCAGCTCGATGACCAGCACCTCCTTGAGGGCGATCCGGGCCACGACGATGAGCCCCTGCGCCGCGTCGTAGTGGAGCACGTCGCCGTCATGCAGGTGCTCGGAGCGCGGCAGCGAGATCGCCAGCTCGATCCCGTTTTCGCTGGCCTTGCGCAGGCGGCTCTTGGGCGCCTCCCATTGCTCCAGCACCAGCGGATCGATCCGCGCCTGCCCCGCGCGCTCCTGCCAGACCGGATCGCCGAGATGACCGAGTTTGTGTTCGACGAGGATCATTCGTCTCTCCCAACGGAGCGCGCTCACGCGCGTCGCAGGCGTTTCCCGGATGCGATTCCGAGCCAGATCGCGGCGTAGCCGACGATCAGGCTGGACAAACAGTAGAGGACGGCAAGACCGGCTTGGCCCGGCGACGCGGCTTCGGAAGTGATGCCGTAGACGAAACTCGAAAACGTCGACAATCCGCCGGCGAAGCCCGTGCCGATCAGGAGCAGATACTCGTCCGAGACTTGGTTCAGGCGGTGAAGTTCGAAGGCGGCGCCGAGGCAGAACGAGGCGACGACGTTGGCGGTGAAGATGTCGAGCGGAAAGGCGCCGCTGTGCTGAGGGATCAGCAGCATGAGGAATTCGCGGGTGAGAGCGCCGAACCCGCCACCGATGAAGACGAAGACGGCCTGCGCCCCCATGACGAGCCCCTACGATCTTGCGAGGGCGACGCCCGCCGCCGCGGCGCAGAGGCCGACGCCGACGGACGCGACGAGGTACAGGGCGGCGAGCCCCTGGCGATGCTCCATCGCCATCTGCGCCGTATCGAGCTGCATTGAGCTGAATGTTGTGTAGCCGCCGAGAAAGCCCGTCAGAACCAGAGATGAGACCACGTCCCCGTGGCGTTGCTGCCAGCCGAGCGCGAGCGCCGCGGAGAGATAGGCGATGGCGAAGGCGCCGGTGACGTTGACGAGGAAGGTGCCGAACTTGAAGCGCGCGGGGATCGCGCGGTCGATGAAGCCGCCGAGCTGCCAGCGCAGCAGAGAACCGGCTCCGCCGCCCAGACACACCCACATGACGTCGATCGGTCTCATCAATGCCTGCACCGGGCTGTGAACCGGCGGCGGGAGGCGTTTCCCGCCGCGCGACGGGACGTCAGCTGAAGAAATGGAGCTGCGCGAGCGGAAGATGCGTGGCGGGCTCGATCGTGGCATGCTTGCCGTCGACCATCACCGCAAAGGTTTCCGGGTTGACCTCGATGACCGGAAGCCGGTCGTTTCGAACCATCGACGCCTTGGTGATGGTGCGCGTGCCGTAGACGGGCACGACCTTGGACGTCAGCTCGTAACGATCCACGATCCCGTCCTCGTAGGCGGCATGAGACGTGAAGGTCACGCGTGTCTTGGCCACGGCCGGGCCGAGAGCGCCGAACATCGGACGATAGACGACCGGCTGCGGTGTCGGCAGCGAGGCGTTGGGGTCTCCCATGATCGCCCAGGAGATCATGCCGCCCTTGATGACCATCTTCGGCTTCGCGCCGAAGAAGGCCGGCTCCCAGAGGACGAGGTCCGCCATCTTGCCGACCTCGACCGATCCGATCACGTGCGAGACCCCCGCCACGATGGCGGGATTGATCGTCACCTTGGCGACGAAGCGCAGCACGCGCTGATTGTCGTTGCCGGAGGCATCCCCCGGATAGGCACCGAGCCGCGCCTTCATCAGATGAGCCGTCTGAATGGTGCGCGCCCAGTTCTCGCCGACGCGGCCCATGGCCTGGCTGTCGCTCGACAGGATCGAGATCGCGCCGAGATCGTGCAGGACGTTTTCCGCCGCGATGGTCTCGGCGCGGACGCGGCTTTCCGCGAAGGCGACGTCCGTCGGGATCTTCGGGCTGAGATTGTGACAGACCATCACCATGTCGAACAATTCGGCCTGCGAATTGATGCCGTAGGGCATGGTCGGATTGGTCGAACTGGGGATGACGTTGGAAATGCCCGCCACCCGGATGATGTCCGGGGCGTGGCCGCCGCCCGCGCCCTCCGTGTGGTAGGTGTGGATCGTGCGCCCCTCGAACGCGGCGATGGTGCTCTCGACGAAACCCGCCTCGTTCAGGGTGTCCGTGTGGATGCAGACTTGGACGTCGTGATCGTCCGCAGCGGTCAGGGCCATGCGGATCGCCGCCGGGGTGCTGCCCCAGTCTTCGTGAACCTTCAAACCCATCGCGCCGGCCCGGATCTGCTCCTCGATCGGGAGGAGCGCCGAGCAATTGCCCTTGCCGTGCACGCCCGCATTGACCGGCCAGGCATCGAAGGAGCGGAGCATCATCTCGATGTTCCACGTGCCCGGCGTGATGGTCGTGCCGTTGGTGCCGTCGGACGGACCGATGCCGCCGCCGAACAGCGTCGTCACGCCGTTGCTGAGCGCGGCCTGGGCCTGCTGCGGCGAGATGAAGTGGACGTGGGCGTCGATGCCGCCCGCAGTCAGGATGAGGTGCTCGCCGGAAATGGCGTCCGTGCCCGGTCCGAGCGCGAGACCCCGTGTCACCCCCGACATCGTCGAGGGATTGCCGGCCTTCCCGATCCCGACGATCAGGCCGTTCTTGATGCCGAGATCGGCCTTGATGACGCCCTGGACCGCGTCGAGGATCGTGACATTGGTGATGACGAGATCCGGTGCACCCGCCGCACTGGTCAACTCGTTGTCGTAACCCATCCCGTCCCGAAGCGTCTTGCCGCCGCCATAGACGGCCTCTTCGCCATAGACGCGAAGATCCTTCTCGATCTCGATGTAGAGGTCCGTATCGGCGAGCCTGATCTTGTCGCCTGTCGTCGGCCCGTAGAGATCCGAGTATTGCCGCCGCGAGATTTTGCTCATCCCAGCGCTCCAGATTCGGCTATCGAAGGGGGCAGGTTACGGCTTGTTCTTGAACCCGTAGCGGTTCACGCGATCCAACGCGTCCGACAGCCGTGGGCGGTAATCGTCGTAGGTTTCGTCGCCGACCCAGCCGTCGACGAGGCCATTGAAGCCGAGCACCCGCTGCTTGCCCTGATAGGGAACGAGCGAGACCTCCTTCTCGTCTCCGGGCTCGAACCGCAGAGCGGTCGTGGCCGGGATGTTGAGACGCTTGCCGAAGGCTTGCTCGCGATCGAACTCGAGCGAGGCGTTCACCTCGAAGAAATGGTAGTGCGATCCGACTTGGATTGGGCGGTCACCCGTGTTTCGGACCTTGATCGCTGTGGTCGGATATCCGGCATTGATCTCGATATCCCCTGATCCGAAAATAATTCCGCCGACGGGCGCCTTCTTCTGGGGAGGACTCATCGCGTCACCTCCTGACATCTCGATTTACTTGATGGGAGCATGCACCGTGATGAGGCGCGAGCCGTCCGTGAACACCGCTTCGACCTGCACGTAGGGAATCATCTCCGCGACCCCGTCCATGACGTCGTCGCGCGTGATGGTTTTGCCTGCGAGTTCCATCACTTCTTCCACCGTCTTGCCGGCGCGGGCGCCGTCCAGGGCGGCGACGGAGATGAGGGAGACGGTTTCCGGATGGTTGAGCTTGAGCCCCTGGTCCCTGCGGCGCTGCGCGACCTGGGCGAGCATATAGATCAGCAGCTTGTCAGTTTCGCGTTGAGTAAAGTGCATGGGCAGCTTCCCGAGCGAATACAGCCTGCCTTAGCAGCCGATTTATTGGCACCCAGAACATATCTTGTTTTCAACCTATAGCAGCAACTCAACGAACGTGGCTAGCCCAGTTTGAATACGGGGTATTACTTATCCAAATGATCAATTTCGCTCATAAGTTGTTGCAATAAAGGGAAATTCGCGCTGGGCTTGGCGGCTGGTCACACGTCCGGCCTCGGCGCCGAACGGTTTCCCCATTTCTGAGCAGGAGGTACATCGAGTTGCGACGCGAGAGTTGTAAGGATCGCTCTGCCCCGCATCGGGATGTTCGATTTTGGGGCCGTTGCTCCGGCTGCGATGGCCTCCGGCCATCGTACGACGTGAAGCTCAGAAGCCACTGGCCTCGAAGACGTTTCGCGCCTGATGGGCCGAAGACTTGGTGGCCGGCAGGACATGCCACGCCGTATCAGCACCGATGCTCTAAGGGAGGCAATTTTACCGAGACGGTTATCGTCAAAAGATGCTGCGACCGAGATTGCGGGGGCTGCTAAAGGCTGCAACATCTCGATGAGACGTGCGAATACGAAAAATTCCTATCTTGTGCCTGCCCATAATTTGCAGTTTAGTAGCGCCCGGATCACTGAGTGCCTAGGTTGCACGATGTCGCCGCTTTTGACGCGCCTGCTTGCATCGGCCAGCGCACTCGGCGTGAGTACGCTTCCGAGCCATGCGCTCGATCCGACCGCGATTGAGCTGGAGGAATTGCAGGTCACCGCGCAGGGCGGTTCCGCAAATTCCGTTGCGGCGGTTGCGGGGCCGGCCGCGAACCTGAAGACCCAGATCTCATCGTCGGTCCTGGCTCTCCCAGGCAACAGCACGGTGATCGATGCCGCGGAGATCGCTCGCCTGCCGGTGCAAAGCTACGGCGACCTCTTCCGCCCCGTGGCCGGCTTCGATGTCTCGAATTACGGCCAGGGCGGCGTCGGATACGGCATCGCCCTGCGCGGCTTCAGCGATGCCGAGCATGGCCGCGACGTCGCGGTCTTCATCGACGGGGTGCCGATCAACGAGGTCTCCTCGATCCACACCCCGAACTACGTCGATCTCAATCCGCTGATCCCGGAGACCATCCGCTCCATCAGCATCGTGCGCGGCCCCTTCTCGGTCGAAGCGGGCGACGCCAATCTCGGCGGCTCGATCTACATCGAGACCAAGCGGGCCGAGCCCTTCTCGACCGTCGGCGCATCGGGCGGCTCGTTCGGCACGGGGCGGGGGCTTGCCACCTTCAGCCAGTTCGGCCCGGGGATCCAGCCCTTCCTCGCCTACGAAGGCTACGGCACCGGGGGCTATCGCGAGAACGGCGATCTCGGGCGCTACAACGCCTTCAACAAGGTCACCATCCCCCTCGATCTCGGCTCCAGCCTGTCGCTGCGGGTGCAGATCTACGGCACCGGCTTCGGGCAGCCGGGCTACCTGGAGCGCGACCGCGTGCGCGCCGGTCTCGTCTCACCGCGGGCCGCGACCAACATCACCGATGGCGGCGGCAAGACCCTGCAGACCTTCGTGGCCAACTACATCAACGGTGGGCCGGACGACGAGCTGTCGGCGCTTCTCTACGCCAGCCACGACGTGTTCAGCCGCTTCTCGGATTTCGGCGCCGGCCAGCGCGGGCAGGTCGAGGAACGGGAGACCGTGGGCGGCCGCATCCGCAAGGTCTGGACGACGAGCCTGTTCGACGCGCTCCCGACCCAAGTCCTCGTCGGCGGCGATTGGCGGAGCGACGCGCTCGACGTGAACACCGGCCCCTCGGTCGCGCGCACGTTCACCGCACGCACCCTCGATCTCGATCTCTCGCAGCACAACCTCGCGGCCTACGCGCAGGTGCAGGTCAAGCCGGCGCCCTGGCTGAAGCTGACCGGCGGCGCCCGCTTCGACCAGTTCTTCTACGACGTGCGCAACAATCTCGACCCGGCCCTGTCGCCCAAGGTCAGCCCCAACGTGGTCTCCCCCAAGGGCGGGGCGGCGCTCACGCCCTTCGACTGGCTGGAGCTGTTCGCCAATTACGGCCAGGGCTTCCGCAGCCCCTCCGCTTCGAGCGAATTGACGAACAATCCCCGCCTCACTCCGCTGACCGTCGAGAGTACGGAGGGCGGCGGCCGCCTCGTGTTCGACCGGTTCAGTCTCCTCGGCACGGTGTTCTTCACCAACATCGCCAACGAGGTCTTCCAGCCTGCACCCGGCCTGCCCGTGCAGAACCTGGGCAAGTCCCGCCGCGACGGCTTCGAAATCGAGGCGAAGGTGCTGGCCTATCGTGAAGGCCTCGACCGCGTGGCGTTGTTCGCCAACTATTCGGGCGTCTCGGCCCGACTGCTCAACGGCGTGCCATCCATCTTCATCCCCAACGTGCCGGCGTATCTTGCCACCGTCGGCGCCGAATTCGACGTCGCCGCGCCGGCCGCCCTGTTGCCCGGCGGGCGCCTGACGGGTGCAGCCTACCTGTCCTACATCGGTGCCAAGCCGTTGACCGAGGACGGCGTGTTGCATTCCTCGCCCTATCCGCGCGTCAGCGGCCGGATCGCCTACGTCCACCAGAGCGGCTGGACGACCTACGGGCAGGCGACTTGGTATCCCGGCGACCGCACGAGCGAGAGCATCTTCAACTTCGGCTCATCGGTCTCTGCCTCGGTCGCCGAGATCTTCACCAGCCCGCAGCCGCGCCTGACGCTGCTGGCCGGCATCACCTCCAGCTTTGCAACAGGAGCACCTCTTCGATGAGACGAACCGTCATCCTCACCGCGCTGCTCGCCCTCACCGCACCGGCCGCCGCCCACGACATCTGGCTCGACCCGGCCGGCAACGGCGTACAGATTCTCTACGGGCATCCCCACGAGCCGGAACTGCCGAGTGCTGGCAAGCTGATGAGCCTGACCGCCTACGAGCCGTCCGGCGCGGTGGCCCTGAATGCCAAGCTGCAGACCGGCGCAATGCCCGCGCTCAAAGCCGCGCATCAGGGTGACGCGCTGTTCGCCGCGTCCTACGACAACGGCTACTGGGTGCGCCTGCCCGACGGCAGCTACCGCAACGCCAGCAAGCGGATGCTGCCGCAGGCCGACAAGAGCCTCTGGTCGGTGAAGTTCGCCAAGGCCGTATCCGGCCCGACGGCCCCGTGGGACAAGATCGTCGGCCAACCGCTGGAGATCGTCCCGCTGGAGGAGCCGACCGCAGCCTCGGGCCAGATCCGGGTGCGGGTGCTGTTCGAGGGCCGTCCGCTCGACGGCGCCAGCGTGGTCGCCACCGACGGCGTGAACTTCAAGAGCGAGGCGGATCAGGCCCGCGCCACGACGGATGCTCAGGGCGTGGCGGTCGTCTCGCTGCGCAGTGCCGGCCCGCAGGTGCTCGGCGTCGCTCACCGCGTCAGCCCCTCGCAGACGCCGGCGCTGGCCGACGCGGACAGCTACGGCGCGACCTTCGCCTTCACGGTCACCGATCCGAAGTCCAACTGAGCGCGAGGCTCGATGGAGAGCAGGCGGCATCGGCTCTCAAAGCCTTCGCCGCCTCGATCGAGGTCCAAGACGAAGAACGGCATCGCTTGCTCGCGCGACGAGGTGACGGCTTACGTCGTCGCTCCCGATGAGGGCACAGGGGCCGCAACGAGAGGCGAGGCGCTTTACGGCGTCCGCCAAGAGAGCGGATGAACTCATGGCGTCGCAGCGCGGTCAGCGTTTATCGCCCTGAGCCATGGGGATGTGGCGGGTGCGTTCGGAGAGCCCCGCCACCTGAGCGGGGCTCGCATGACTTTGGGCGAACCCCGTCGATCCGCTGCGTTCGCGGATTGATGCTGCCGTGCTCGCATCACGGGGGCGGTTCCAGGCGAGAGCTTTCGGATCGGCTGCAAAGGAAGAAGCGGATGCAGGCCGAAGACTCGGCATGCCGTGCCGAGGACGAGACCGCCGCGGCGCCGGTGCGCCGGGTCGACCGCGACACCAGCCGAATCCGCTTGCTCGGCGCGCAGTTCACC
>Ga0308158_10004028_pt1 | contig 12580 bp, 11 predicted proteins | sample PhyBR2_FD_201038 | JGI IMG/M metagenome (GOLD analysis project Ga0308158, IMG submission 201038) | Phyllosphere microbial communities from UC Gill Tract Community Farm, Albany, California, United States - DLSLB.R2 | ecosystem: Host-associated > Plants > Phyllosphere > Unclassified | place: USA...
AGGTTGCGATGCCTTCTGGAGGGTAGCGCATTTCTTGCAGCATCAACCGGCTCGCGTACTCAAGATCCCCTTAGCTTGCGGGCCGTACCACAGATTCACGGTGCTATACACGATGTTCATACTGACGTTGGACATATCGTCGATAATGAACTCGCCAGCGTGACGGACAATCCCGTGGTTAGTGGCACGCCTGAAAGACCGGAAGTGCACTCTCAAGCACATGCAGTGGGGGCAGCTCTTGGATTAGCAATGGATAATCTCGCAACTGCTTCTGCAGAGCTTGCAGCGATATCTGAGCGGCGGATCGATCGGCTTGTAAACCCTCTGGTGAGCGGTCTGCCCGGTTTCCTCGCTGAACCAGGCGGTGTTTCTTCAGGCTTTATGATCATTCAGTATACGGCTGTTTCTTTGACGGCAGAAAACCGTCGGCTTGCCGCTCCCGCCAGTCTCGATGGCGGTATCACTTCTGCTCTGCAGGAAGACATATTAACCCATGCAACACCTGCTGCGGACAAGGCGCTGGCTATTCTCAGCAATCTTGAAACCATCCTTGCGATTGAACTTTTAGCCGCAGCACAAGCCCAGGATATGCAAACGGGCACGGCTGCAAAAAGCAAAAGAACGGCTGCTCTACATGATCAGATCAGAGAGATTGCGCCCGTCTACCGGGACGATCGGCCTTTAAATCAGCTAGTCGTTGCTGTGCGTGACTTTTTGCGCAAAAATGGAGCGCCATTCTTAAGTTGAAAGCCTTCATCCAATTGTAGGGGAGGCGTTTCGGTGGTCCTGCGCCGCTGAAACTTGTATGATCAAGATCAATTTCAGAGATGTGAACTGGACAAAATTAGAACCAATATTGGTGATTTTTGAAATATTGTAATTCGCTCTTATTGCTGAAATTTTCCAAATTCAGCGTGATAACTCGATGTTAAAAATAACTATCTATTTGAATATTAACAAGTTTATTTTGTGAAGACCATTCAATAATTTTCGTGAAGTTAGGTATTGCAGCACTCTGAAACTTGTGTAACTATTTGTATAGACAAGATCGGCGCCCTGGGATCACAAATCGTAGGATAGCTGGCAAATTCTGGCGGAACGAAAAGAAAATTCATGATTGTTTTCGACAAGGTGACCAAGCATTATGCTGGCGCAACGATGGCTGTTGACGGCCTGTCATTAGAAGCGCCAACCGGTAAGCTGACTGTCTTCGTAGGTCCGTCGGGTTGTGGAAAAACGACATCTTTGCGTATGATCAATCGGTTGATTACGCCAACCTCGGGTCGGATTCTCCTTGATGGAGAGCCCACGGAGCAGATGGATGTTGCACTTCTGCGGCGACGGATAGGGTATGTTATTCAACATGCAGGCCTTTTCCCGCACCGGACGGTTGTACAGAATATTGCGACCACGGCCCGGTTGAATGGTGCCCCAAAAGCCAAGGCTCTCAAAACCGCGCAAGAATTGCTTGAACGTGTCGGCCTGGCGTTAGATTTTGCAGACCGATATCCCTGGCAATTATCTGGTGGGCAGCAGCAGCGCGTAGGTGTGGCACGCGCTCTTGCATCCGATCCCAAATTTATGCTGATGGATGAACCGTTTAGTGCGGTTGATCCCGTCGTGCGCGCGCAGTTACAAGACGAATTTCTGCGCCTGCAACGCGATATAGGCAAAACCATCATTATGGTGACGCACGATATCGACGAAGCACTCAAACTTGGTGATCAGGTCGCGGTTTTACGCACCGGTGGCACGCTCGCACAAATCGCAACGCCGCAAAATCTTTTGGCTCGTCCGGCGGATGCCTTTGTAGCTGATTTTGTTGGCCGTGATCGCGGTTATCGCATTCTCAGTTTTGCGGAGTTCGATAATTCTGTTCCCCTTGTAAACGAACCATCGGTAGTACTGGGCACGGCTCCTGATGATGCTCGCCGCTTGGCGCTCGATCGCTGGGTTTTGGTTAAAGATGACGCCGGTCGTCCATTGGGTTGGGCTGATGCGGATGCCGCACGCGGGCCACTAAGAGAAGGTGATCTCAATCTATCAGGAACGTTTGCCCCGCAAGGCAGCTCTTTGCGTCACGTGCTTGATGCGGCGTTGAGCTCACCTTCTGGCCGCGGAGTGATTGTGGATGGTCGCGGCGTACTTGTTGGTACTGTTGCCCTAACTGAAGCGGTCAATGCCATTCAAAATGCCTTCCAAAGAGGCATGACATGAATTTTGAATGGCTTTATCGAGAATCCGGCCGAATTGGAGAGCTGTTCTTGTGGCATCTCGGCCTTTCAGTCATCCCTGTTCTGATCGGCCTGATGCTGGCGCTTCCCTTGGGTTGGTTGGCGCAGCGGGCGGGTTTGTTTCGCACCACGCTGCTTGGAGCCTCAGGACTGCTTTATACAATTCCATCACTTGCGCTTTTTGTATTGCTACCCGCAATCCTGGGTACAAAAATTCTTGATCCAATCAATGTGGTGGTTGCTCTGACACTTTATGCTTTGGCGTTGCTCGTTCGCACCGTATCGGACGGGTTGGAAGTCGTGTCTCCAGATGTGCTCCAAGCCGCCAACGCCATGGGTTACCGTAGACTTCCTCGTTTTCTTTTTGTTGAATTGCCTTTGGCAGTTCCGGTGATTGCAGCTGGCCTGCGAGTTGCTGTGGTTTCGAACGTCAGTATCGTTTCGGTTGCGGCACTCGTTGGCACCCCACAATTGGGAATGCTCTTCACTCAAGGGCTCCAGCTTCGTTTCTTAACCCCGATCATTGCAGGCATCGTCCTTTGCGTTATCCTCGCCGCGTTGCTTGATGGACTGGTTTTGTGGATTTCAAGCCTGCTGACGCCTTGGCAGCAGAAAGGACATTGACCTATGCTTACTTCGCTTATTGCATGGTTCTACGATCCGCAGCATTGGCAAGGTCCGGATGGCATCCCGAAATTAATCCTTCAGCACCTCGCTTATAGTAGCATAGCACTGCTTTTTGCCTGCGCAATTGGTGTCCCTGTCGGCCTTTATGTTGGGCACACGCGTAAAGGAGTCGTTGCGATTGCTGGCATTGCCAACGCATTGCGTGCCTTGCCGAGCCTTGGATTGATTGTATTGCTGGTTATATTGTTTGGCCCGGTATTCGCTTCGGACATGGCCTTTCTGGTGCCCAGTCTTATTGTTCTCGTGCTTCTGGCTGTCCCACCCATCATGACAGCTACCTATGCCGGTATCGCTGCTGTCGATCCGTCTGTAGTAGATGCAGCGCGAGGGATGGGGCAACGACCTCTTAGCATTCTTTTCAGTGTAGAATTACCCTGTGCCCTGCCGCTGATATTTTCAGGCCTGCGAAGTGCCACATTGCAAATCATTTCGACCGCGACGATTGCAGCCTTCGTTTCGCTCGGAGGTCTTGGGCGACTTATCATCGATGGGCGCGCCCAAAATGATTATTACCAGATGGCGGCGGGTGCCATTTTGGTTGGTGTTCTGGCGTTAGCCGTTGACCTCATTATCGGCCTGATATCCCGTCTTACAGTATCCCCGGGGATCACGAGACGCCCGGTGAGGACAAGCATCTGAAGCATTTTATCAACCTCTATCAGGAGTATTGAACATGGCCTTTCGAATGATCAGGACTGTAAGTACACTTGCCTTGCTTGCGCTAACCGCCTTGCCTGCCTTCGCTCAAAATGATCCACTGGCCACCGACGCACCTGCACGTTCGGACAATTCCAAAGTTATTGTCGGTTCCGCCGACTTTCCCGAAAGCCAGCTTTTAGCGACAATTTATGCCAAGGCACTTTCAGCGAAAGGGATTCCAACTGACACTCGGTTAAGTATCGGAAGCCGCGAAGTTTACATGCCGGCATTACTGGATGGATCGATTGATCTATTGCCAGAATATGCTGGTGCTACGCTTAGTTACCTCGATAAAAGCGCAACTGCGCATTCACCTGAAGATGTCGCAAAGGCTCTTAAGGAGGTTCTACCGGAAGGGATCTCAATGCTGACACCGTCTTCTGCACAAAATGCAGATACGCTGGCTGTCACTGAAGCGACTGCTGAAAAATACAATCTTAAATCTATCGAAGATTTAAAGCCACATGCGGCGGAACTGGTTCTGGGTGGCCCACCAGAATGGAAAACACGCAAAGAGGGTGTCGTCGGCTTGCGCGATATTTATGGACTGGAGTTCCAATCATTTAAAGCGCTTGACGTTGGAGGCCCGCTTACTCTGGCTGCACTCATGAACAACCAAATTCAGGCCGCGGATATGTTTTCGACAGATCCTGCGATAACTGCCAATAAGCTGGTTGCATTAAAAGATACCAAAAACCTGTTTCTTGCACAGAATATCGTTCCGATTGTTGCAAAAGCAAAAGCAAATGATGACCTGGTAAAGGTACTCGACGCCATCTCTGCTGCCCTTACCACAGAGGATCTTATCAAGATGAATGGCCGTCTTGCAGCACAAGAAAGCTACGATGTGGTTGCTGGTGATTGGTTGAAAGAAAAGGGATTAAACTGATCCATCAAGTCCGAGTTGCGGCTCGATGCCGCAACTCATTTTGTGAATATCCGGCGCAAAGTTAGCCATGAAGGCTGTCATTGTTGTCGGATGACAAAAGCGCGAACTATCACGCTTTTGTGAGCAATTGGACGGAGTTGGCTTCAAGGGATTAATGCCACGCAGTTTGTTTGTTCGATTAAAGAAACACTCCGAGTTTGGGATGAAGTCAGGTTTGAGGTCGTCTCTTGTATGAAGTGGCAAAGCTACCCGAGCACATTTTAAACAAAGCGAGAAGCGGCTTTCGGAACCAAATGTGCGTAAAAAACAAACAGTGAGACGCATTTCCAATGAGTAAACTTAATCCAGAAATGCTCTAACGCCCGTCAGTTCGTTTTGCGAAACGCAGGATAAGGAAGCCGACGCTACCCGCAATGAGCGAACCAATCAAAATTCCTATTTTTGCTTCATCCTGCAGAAGCGCATCATTAAAGGCGAGAAGCGAAATAAACAGGCTCATTGTGAAGCCAATACCGCATAAGAAAGTGGTTCCGAGCATTTGAGACCAGCTTGCTCCTGCCGGCAGTCCGACAATCCCGGTCTTCACTAACAACAAGACCGCACCGAAAATTCCCAAGAGTTTACCAAGTGCCAAACCCAAGGCTACGCCCAAGGTAACCGGAGCAAATATCGCCTCCATACCTAGTCCAGAGAAACTCACACCCGCATTCGCAAAACCGAATACTGGTACGATGAGAAAGGCAACGGGCTTGATCAGGCTATGTTCAAGCAGATGTAGTGGACTTTCGGAAATACTGGCTTCTGGCTTTGCCGGTGTGCGTGTGATCGGAATGGTCAATGCCAGCAGAACACCTGCAATCGTTGCATGAACGCCTGAGCGGTGGGTGAAGAGCCAGAGTAAAACACCAATCAAGAGATAAGGTGTCAGGCGCTTTACACCCGCCAGATTGAAAGCCAGTAGAACGGCGAACACGCTCCCGGCCACAGCCAGGTCAATTACCGAAACATCAGACGTATAGAAAATCCCAATGATGATTACTGCACCCAGATCATCAATGATAGCAAGAGCCGCAAGAAAAACCTTTAGAGAAGTGGGAACTCGAGACCCGAGCAACGAAATAACACCCAGGGCAAATGCAATATCGGTTGCCGCGGGGATTGCCCAGCCATGGGAGGCGCCGTTGTTTAGATTGAAAGCAAGATAGACCATCGCGGGAACGGCCATGCCAGCAGCAGCAGCTGCTCCCGGCAAGATGCGGCGTGGCCATGAAGAAAGATGGCCATCAACCATTTCGCGTTTTATTTCTAGTCCGACCATCAGAAAGAAGACGGCCATAAGCGCATCGTTTACCCAGTGCTGGACAGAAAGCGGCCCTAGATAAACATGCAACGTACGGAAATAGGTCTCTGCAAGCGGGGAGTTTGCGACGAGCAATGCAGCTATTGCCGATGCAATCAGCAACAAGCCACCTGAAGATTCACTGTCGAGAAAATTGCGAATAGTATTTTGAATGCGACCAGCCATGGCAGCTCCTGACAGAAACGGTTAAACCCAGTCTCCGTAGTCAGGGCAATCCCTGGGCGCACGCAGCACACGCCTTGGGTTAAGGTAGCAACTAATGCTCAGATTTCAAGCAGTGCTTGCCGATAATGCGCGAGATGAATTTGGGATCGAGCGCGTTTCCGCCGACACTATCACAGCAATCTTTAGCTTGACGGGTGAGTTGGTGTCGTAAGAAAAGAAGAGAAATGTGTATCTGAGCGCCGCAATGGGATAATGAACCCAAGACCGACATGAAAGAGATGAAGCAGTTATGAGCCACGAGCTCCATGATCCGGGTGGCAAGGTTCGCCTTAAGGTTAAATCAGAAATCAGGGGCGATGCTGTATTTTCAGAATGCGGTCGCTATCGGCGCCTTTTAACACGGGAGTGGGACGGAGCGGAGAAGGACGGTTATATCCTTTGGATCGGTATGAACCCGAGCACAGCCGCATTCGATGTCGATGATCCCACCGTGTTTAAAGAACAGAAATTTACCCGTCGCTGGGGCTATGGTCGGTATGTGAAATGCAATGTTATGGATTACCGCGCGACCAATCCAAAAATGCTGCTTGAACAAGGTGTCGTTCCTTGTACACCCGAAAACCTGCAGACTATCGTCGAACAGGCTTTGGGTGCCGAGATAGTCGTGATGGCATATGGATCGCTTCATAAGAAGCTGGCGCACCACGGACAGGCGGTTACCGATGCCTTGCGGGCAGCAGGTGTCAAGTTGCACGCCCTTAAAATTACGAACAACGGCTCGCCCGGACACCCTTTATATCTCAAGGACACAAGCGAGCTGATCCCTTATTAATTTTCGTAAGACAATCAAACTCCCATTCGGCGGGCAGTAAATTTAAGAGCTGCGCTGCAACGAATATCAGACGGCGGAAAGACAGAACACGTGATGAACAAGCTTTTTCGTAACCAAGCAGGGTTTGCAACCCGAGCCATTCATGTTGGACAAGAACCCGATCCATTGACTGGTGCTGTCATTCCACCGATTTACCATGCCACAACTTACGCGCAGGATGGCATCGGTGCCAATAAAGGCTATGATTACAGCCGAAGTGGTAACCCGACACGCATCGCATTGGAGCGTTGCCTCGCCGATCTGGAGGGTGCGGAAGTGGCTTTCGCGTTCCCCAGTGGCCTTGCAGCTGCTGCAACTTTGTTGGAGGCACTTCCGGCAGGTTCGTCAATATTAGCCCATAATGATCTTTATGGTGGCGTCTACCGGCTGCTTGCCGATGTTCGGTCGCTGACGGCAGGTCATAAGGTCAAATTTGTGGATTTTTCTGACGAAACCGCGTTGAGACAAGCTGTTCTGGAGCATAAGCCAAGTTTGCTTTGGTTTGAAACGCCTTCCAATCCCACTCTTCGAATTGTCGATCTGTCTTAGATTGCAAAACTTGGGGAGGAAGCCGGTGCGATCACGGTGTGTGACAGCACCTTCTCATCGCCCGCCGGACAGCGTCCAATAGAACATGGTATCCATATTGTTGTTCATTCCGCTACCAAGATGTTGAACGGACATTCAGATCTTTTGGGTGGTGTTGTTGCGGTTTCCGCTCATGCTCCCGCCAGGCTCGGGGAACGGATCAAGTATCTGCAAAATGCGCTTGGGTCAGTGATGTCTCCGACAGATTGCGCGCTTTTGCACCGCTCCCTTAAAACACTAGAGATCCGGAGCGCCCGCCAGTCAGAAACAGCATTCAAGTTAGCCCACAGTCTTGAAAGCCAAGCCGAGGAGCTTGGATTGAGCAAAGTGGTTTATCCGGGGCTGAGAAGCCATCCGCAATATGCAATGGCTGCGCGGCAAATGATTAATTTCGGCTGCGTCGTTTCTGTTGAAGTGACGGGAGATCTTGCGCGGGTAGAGCGTATCCTAACGTCGACGCGCTATTTCCATTTTGCAGTTAGTTTGGGCAGTGTGGAGAGCCTCATTCAGCACCCGTTTTCCCTCACGCATGCCGTTGTGCCCGAAGATCAGAAGAATGATCTTGGAATTGGACCTCAACTGATCCGCCTTTCTGTGGGGCTCGAAGACCTGGAGGATCTGGAAGCCGACTTGGTGCAGGCATTGGTCAACACGTTTGCAATATAGATCGTTGCACTCGCCGCTAGAAAAACGCCCTCCTATTTTCGTCAAACGACATAGAGAACCGCTCCGCCGCTTAGACCAGCTCCTGCGGCTGTCATCAATAATCGCGTGCACGGTTCGAATGGCTTTTGTTGATGCCGGATAGAGAGAGATAGCGGAATAGTTGCCGCTGATGAGTTTCCATAATTGCTGATGGTAGTGATCATCTGCTTTTCTTCCAATCCAAGATTGCGACGCACAGTCTCGCAAAGACGCAGATTGGCCTGATGGGGAATAAAATGATCGATGCTCGCAACAGGCAGGCAGGTTTCGTCCATCACCCGGCGTGAAGTGTGTGTCATCAGATCGACGGCACGGGAGAACACTTCGCGTCCATCGCGCATTGTCATGAAAAATCTTTCCACTGGGGTGTCAGGAGAGAAAGGTCTGTTGCTGCCGCCCGCAGGAATCGTGATCAGATCATAGCCGCTGCCATCTGATGCCATTGCTGTCGCTTTAACGCCGCTTTGCCCATCTTCGCATGGGGCCAGTACAACCGCGCCAGCGCCGTCTGCAAATAAAACGGCGCTCGCCCGCTCTGTTGGGTTGATGCGGCGGCTAAGAATATTCGCGGCCACGATAAGCACCGTCTTGCCTTGCGTTCGTACAAAACCGTCGGCCAGTGTCAGCGCGTAGAGAAAGCCTGAGCAGGCTCCCGCCAGGTCAATAGCACCGGAATTTTGTAACCCAAGCTTATGCGCAACAAGTGGTGCAGAGGGCGGTAAAAGATGATCCGGTGTAGAGGTTGCGAGCAAGGTCATTACGATCTCGCTTGGCGCGATGCCTGCATTGTCGAGCGCCATTCTTCCGGCTTCCGCTGCAAGGCCGCTTAATGTGTCACTTTCTGTGGCCCAGTGGCGCCTTTGAATGCCGGTGCGTCTTTCGATCCAACCTGCCTCAAGGCCAAGCCTACTTTCAATTTCCGCATTATGAACGATGCGCGACGGGACGGCGTGACCAAATCCGGCAAGGTGGGACGAAAGCAGGGTCATTGCTTTTTCTCCGCCAAAACGAGGGAAGCCACTTCGTCAATCACGTCATACGTGGCAGAAAGTTCCTCATCACTCGTGCAATAGGGCGGCATTAGATAAATGACGTTTCCAAGTGGGCGTAAAAGTATGGCATGTTCATGGCATAGCTGGCGGAAGTGTGTTCCAACTTTGGCCAAATAACCGCCGACAGGTACTGCGAGATCAAGTGCCGCGATAGTGCCACATTGCCGGACATTGGAAAATCGTGCATCATTCTCAAAGCGCTTCAAGTGATGGGTATGCTGTGCAGCAAGTGTGGCAATGCGCACTTCTACTGGCTCATCGCGCCAGATTTGCAGATTGGCGACAGCAGCGGCACAAGCGATCGCATTGGCGGTGTAGGAGCTCGAATGGAAGAAGGTTTTACTGCGATCCTGCGATAGATGTGCCTCGAAAATCTCTGCAGTGCACAGTGTTGCGGCGAGGGGCAGCGCACCGCCGGTCAGACCTTTCGAGGTACAGAGAATATCTGGCGCTACACCAGCCTGATCACAGGCAAACTGTGTGCCGGTGCGACCCCATCCGGTCATCACTTCATCCGCGATAAACAGGCAGCTGTAGCGGCTGGCGATTTCCCTTAAACTGCGCAGTATAGCGCTGCTGTAGAATTTCATACCGCCTGCACCAAGCACCAGTGGCTCGATGAGAAGGGCTGCGACTTTACCGGAACGGCATATAGCCTCAAACGCATCGAGTGTTTCCTGTTCTTTTCCCGCTTCAGGGAAGGGCAGACGATCAACGCCAAACAGCAAAGGTTCGAAGGGCGCATTGAATACGCCGCGCGCTCCCGCAGACATCGTGCCGATGGTGTCGCCGTGATAGCTATGTTCCATCACCACCACGCGGTCGCGCGCGATGCCGCGATTGTAGAAGCTGCCAAGCGCCATCTTGATCGCAACCTCGACGGACGTTGATCCGCTATCAGAATAGAAAACATGGCTAAGGCCTTGCGGGGCAGACTCGATCAGGCCTTTGGCAAGAATTTCTGCGGGTTCATGGGTGAATTCTGCAAAAATAATCTGGTCATAGGTCTCTGTCGCCTCATGGATTGCATTCATGATGGCGGGATGACGATGACCATGCGTCGTTACCCACCATGACGAAATGGCATCGAAGATACGTGTGCCGTCTTCCTCGAACAGATAAGCACCTTCGGTTGCGACAATGCGTTTCATCGGCGGTGTAAGAGCGTGCTGGGTAAACGGATGCCAGACAGGAGAGCGCGTCACGCGGTTGCCTCCATCAGGGATGTGATGTCGAAATTCTCAGCGAAGGATGTGGTGAGGCTTTCCTTTGTCAGTCTGTCCAAAATGGGTAGGCGTCCGAGTATTCTCACCTGTCCAATTTTGGCGATGATTGTCTGTGTGTCGAGATTTTCAGCACCAATGAAAGCAACACCATGAATAGGAACATTGCGGTTGCGCAGCGCTTCGATGGATAACAGTGTATGATTGATCGTGCCAAGCGATGTTCGGGCACAAAGAATGACGGGAATGTGCCAGCGGGCGAAGACATCAACAAAGACTGTTTTCTCGGTGAGCGGCACGAGTAGCCCGCCAGCGCCTTCAATGATCAGCGGACTGTCGCAGGTGGGCGGCTCAAGTCTGGCTACGTCGATTTTCATGTTTTCAAGTCGTGCGGAAAGGTGCGGCGATGCCGCTTCTTTCAGGCGATAGGCTTCCGGTAATATGCGCGTGGCTGGTACGCCGCTTAGGCGGGCAACGATCTCACTGTCCGTTTCGTCTTCCAGCCCCGATTGTACGGGTTTCCAATAGTTGGCGTTGAGCGCGCCCGTTAATGCTGCGGAAAACACGGTCTTGCCGATACCGGTATCCGTACCGGATATAACGTAACGCGGGGTCATGCCTTGTATTCTTTCATGGTTGCGGCGAGGCACTCCAGCATCTGAGAAATCTGCTGTTGATCGACATTGAGTGTAATGGAGAGGCGCAGACGCGCTGTGCCCTCTGGCACGGTTGGCGGGCGGATGGCGCGAATATCGAAACCTTGCATTTGAAGGGCATTGGCAATTTGCAGTGCCTGCGTATTGCTGCCGATGATGATGGGCTGAATATGCGATCCGCTCGGGGCAATACCCAGCCGCCGCGTCAATTCCTGACCCGTCAAGGCGATGAGATCACGGAGTGCTTCCCGCCGTTGCGGTTCGTCATGCACTATGCGCAAAGCTTCGCGTACACCTGTTGCCATAAGTGGCGAAGGCGCGGTGGAATAGATGAAAGCCCGTGCACGATTAATGAGATATTCGGCCAATATATGCGGCAGCGCAAGCAATGCACCCGATAAACCAAGCGCTTTGCCGCAGGTGTGCAAAGCCACAATGTTTTCTCGCCCTTCCAGACCTGGCGCAAGTCCGCGTCCACCGGCACCAAAGACGCCGGTTGCATGAGCCTCATCGATCACCAGAAAACCGTCGTGATGATCTGCAATCCGGGCGAGTTCCGCGAGTGGCGCTTGATCGCCGTCCATGGAATAAAGGCTTTCCACTGCAATCCATGGCCGGCCTTTTCCGCCGTTTTTGCGCCAGCTGCGGATTGCGTGATCGAAGGCGCTTGCATCATTGTGGGGGATGCTGAGGGATGCAGCCTTGCTGGCGGCAAGCCCTTCATGGGCGCTGGCATGAATCAGCGCGTCATGCAGAATGAGATCGTCACGTCTGGGCAAAGTCGCGAAAAGTGCGAAATTGGCCATATAGCCGCTGCCAAAATAAACCGCGCGCTCTGCCCCGAAAAAGGCTGCGGCTTCCAGTTCCAGCGCCTCATGTTCAGGATGATTGCCGCGTAACAGACGCGAACCGCCAGCTCCTGCCGGAACACCTCTATCCAGCGCGGCAGTGAGTGCAGCCTTGAGGCGTGGCGAGAGGGCGAGTGCAAGGAAATCGTTGGACGTGAAGTCTATGCCACGCTGCGGTACAAGGCTGCGCAGCCGTGACTTACGCCGCAGACCATCAAGTATCGCTGCATAACCGCTGTACATCGTCATTATCCGACTTCCGGTTCCAACGGCATGGGCAAAATGCCAAGGCGATTAAAAAGTGCTGTATCGTGGTCTTCGCCGGGGTTGTCAGCCGTTAGCAGCGTATCGCCGATGAAGATGGAGTTTGCGCCTGCGAAGAAACACAGGGCCTGCATTTCGTCACTCATTTCAGTGCGTCCGGCAGACAAACGCAAATGCGAGGTCGGCATCAGAATACGCGCCAAAGCAATCGTGCGGACGAAGTCGATGGGATCGACAGGCTTGGCATCGGCCAGTTTTGAGCCGGGAATAGGGATAAGCTGGTTGATTGGCACGCTTTCCGGCGGCACGGACAGGTTGGCGAGCGTGAGCAACATGGAT
>Ga0308158_10004031_pt1 | contig 12575 bp, 5 predicted proteins | sample PhyBR2_FD_201038 | JGI IMG/M metagenome (GOLD analysis project Ga0308158, IMG submission 201038) | Phyllosphere microbial communities from UC Gill Tract Community Farm, Albany, California, United States - DLSLB.R2 | ecosystem: Host-associated > Plants > Phyllosphere > Unclassified | place: USA...
CGTGGTCGCCTAGTGTAGAAACAGGAACTGCTCTGCCCGCTTCGCAGCAGGTTGAGTTTTCATGGGAATATGACGAAACACGTCGTGTCCTATTATCGTATCCCGACGTCAGGATTGATCTGCATCGACGCCCGCTGCTATCCGCTTCTGCTGCCACCCCTGTTGCGTCGTCGCCTCTACCGGAGCGGCTCGGTCGGCTGGCGGGACGCTAGAAAGGCGTGCCCGAGTTCGAGACGGCGGGTAGAGACCCGTCGGGAACCGGCGCTCCGCCGGGGCGGGCCGTGGCGATGTCGGCGTACAGACCGCAATATCGCTTGCCGGGCGAGCCACCCTGCACCTGCGCACCGCAATAATCCCTGGGGCGCATCACGACGTCGCGGAGAACCAGCACGCGTCCGTCGCGCAGTTCGACCGTCAAATGCCTGTCGGGACCGACCCTGACAAAGGCCGTCGACAAGGTGCGACGTCCCGCGGCTTTTGCAAACAGATCGTCCGACATCGCATGGCCGGGGTTCCCCGCTGCTGACACGACCTCCGGGATCGGTCCCTGGATTGCCTGCACACGGTCGCCGGGAGTGTGCCCGGCCGAGCTCGGGGCAAGCCGATTGCGGGCCCCGGATCCCGTATCACTTGACGCTGGGGCGGTATTTTCCGGAACCGGGCTGGAACTGCGAATGGCGGCATCCTGAGGTGAAGGCGTGCATGCGGAGAATACCGCAGAGACTGGTAGCAAGATGCGGAGCATCGCGTTCTCCGTCGACCTGGATATGATCCCCGATACGCGAACCGCCGTCTTGAGTCACTGCTGGATGAAAACCTGTAGAGTCATCGGCACGACCACAAAATTGGTCGACGTCCCGGCAGACACAACGCGGCTTCCGGCGTCATTTACGCTGTATCCCACGATCCGCCGCGACCCCGCTATCCAGCAGTCGCGCTTTATGCCGAATTACAATGGCTTCAGACCAAACTCGCGCTTGACCAAGGGTAACGTGCCGTGATTATCTATAATTATCAGCGCCGGTTTTGAACAAATCTTACTGCTAAGCGCAATTGCGCAGCACGAGGATGCGATCGGGAGTGTACAGGGAACAATAATGAGCATTTCTGACCTCGGCAGCACCGCAGCTACCAACGATCCGGTTATCGGCATCCGTGATCCGCTGGCGGAGGTTACTTTGACCCCTGCCGAAAATCCGTCGGGAATCGGCTACGTGCCCAGTGGTTATGTGGGCCTCGGCTCTTGGGATCCGCTCGCTGAAATCGATCACACGACAATCGTCGCTGGATGCGGCTGCGCCGCGTGCTCGAGCTTTCGCGATGCAGAAGGCGGCGGCAAAGACGTCAACCCCGTCGGTGCCAACCCGGAAGGCGACTATATCGGCGAGTTGCTGCCCCTTGGTACCAATCCGGACGGAAGCCGTTTCATCACGGGCAACCGTAACGTCGATGCCACGCTGATCGGGTCGAAATGGGGTAGCCTGAACCTCACCTACAGCTTCCCGACCTCTGGATCTAACTACAATGGCAGCGGCTACGACACCAACGGCGTCAGCCTCTACCATATCGATCTGGGCACCCAGCAGCAGGCAGCCGCGCGCGCTTCGTTCGCACAGCTCTCGGCGGCGACGGGCCTGACGTTCACGGAGATCGCGGACACCGATACGGTTCATGCCAACATCCGCATTTCGCAGAGCGCCGACAACGACGTGGGATCGGCTTACGGCAACTTCCCATCCGACACACGCGGTCTGTCGGGCGACATCTGGTTCGGGCGCACCAACCAGCCCTATTACGACCTCGCGGTGAAGGGTACGTGGGGCTACGCCACCATGATGCACGAGATCGGCCACACGATGGGGCTGAAGCACGGGCACCAGGATTATACCAACAGCGACCTGTCCTTCTATTTCGGGGGCGCGCCGCGCTACGGCACCCAGTCGCTGACCCCGGATCGCGACGGACAGGCCTGGTCGCTGATGACCTATACGCCCGCACCCGGCACTGGCGGCTTCGCTGGCGAGAAGATCAATCAGCCGCAGACCTACATGCAGTATGATCTGGCCGCGCTCCAGTACATGTACGGCGCCAACTACACGACCAACGCCGGCGACAGCGTCTACACCTTCAGCCAGACGACCGGCGAGATGTTCATCAACGGCGTCGGCCAGGGCGCACCGTCGGGCAACAAGATCTTCCTCACAGTCTGGGACGGCGGCGGCAACGACACGATCGACGCCAGCAACTATTCGAACGGTATCACCGTTGACCTGCGTCCGGGCGAATTTTCGACCTTCGATCAGTCGCAGCTAGCCAACAGCCTCGCCTATCAGGGCCTGACCTCGCTGGCGCCCGGCAACATCGCCATGTCGCTGCTGTACAACAATGACACCCGCTCTTTGATCGAGAATGCCAAGGGGGGCGCGGGCAACGACGTCCTTGTCGGCAACACGGCCAACAACATCCTCGACGGCGGTGCCGGCAGCGACGCGGTGGTCTTCACCAACATCACGGGCGTGAATGTCACCCTGAACGACACTAGGGCGGACGTCATCGTCAACCACGATGGTGAAACCGACACGCTGCGCAACATCGAGAATATTGGTGGTACGATCGGCAACGACACGCTGACCGGCAACAGCCTGGACAACATCCTCAGCGGTGGCGCAGGCGGCGCCGACACGCTTTCAGGCGGCGCCGGCAACGATCGCCTGATCGGCGGCGGCTTCACGACCACGACGACCGTCACGGCGCCGTCGCAGGCCGACATCACCAAGGCCCAGACGACCAACAACGGCAGCATCGCTACGGCGGTGGCGACCGCCGGCGCCTATGACGTCGATGCGAATGCCGACATCACGAACGCGGCGAGCATCCCGCACGCCACCATCAACGCGACGGCGGCCGGAGGCGCGCTGGAATATTACCAGATCGACGTGACGGTACCCGGCTCGCAGGCGATCTTCGACATCGACGGCCCCGGCACGCTCGACGACAGCTTCATCGAGCTGGTCAACAGTGCGGGTACCGTGATCGCAAGCAACGACACGGGCGCGGGCGACGCGAGCTATCCCGGGCACGACGATGCCTATCTGACCTACACCTTCGCAGCGGCAGGAACTTACTACATCCGTGTCGGGCTGTGGAATGGTGCCGCCACTGCCCAGCCGCTGAACGCCGGGCAGACCTATCAGTTGAACGTGTCGCTTCAGAACGCAGCGGTCGTGACGACCACGGTCACCGCCAACGACACCAGCAGCCTCGTGGCGGACGGCGGCGAGGGTAACGACTTCCTGCAGGGAACGATCGCCAGCGATATCCTCAATGGCGGCAACGGCAACGACACCGCATCGTTCGTCAACGCATTCAACGCCGGTTCCACGACCGGCGTCACTGTCGACCTGAACTTGCAGGGCACCGCGCAGAACACGGTCGCGGCGGGCAATGACACACTGACCGGCATCGAGAACCTGATCGGTTCGCAGCTCAACGACACCCTGATCGGCAACGCCAACGCCAACGTCATCGAAGGCGGCCTTGGCAACGACACAATGGTCGGCGGGGCTGGCGACGACACCGCCTCCTATGCAGGTGCCGCGGCCGGGGTGACGGTGAGCCTCGCCTTGCAAGGCGCTGCACAGAGCACGGGGAGCGCAGGCACGGATACGCTCAGCGGCTTCCAGAACCTGCAAGGGTCGGCGTTCAACGACACGCTCACGGGCGATGCCGCCGAGAACGTGCTGTCGGGCGGCGACGGTGACGACACGCTCAATCCCAGTGCGAACGCTGCCGGCACGGTCGACCTGCTCGACGGTGGCACCGGATCAGATACCGCGTCCTTCGCAGGCTACACCGCCGGCGTGACGGCCACGCTGAACGGCACAACCGACGGCATCGCCACCGTTGGTGGCGTGCAGATCGCCGCCTTGCGCAACATCGAGAACTTGACCGGGGGCGACGGAAACGACATCCTGACCGGTGACGGCAATGCCAACGTGATCGACAGCGGCCTTGGCGACGACGTGCTCGACGGCGGTGCAGGAATAGACACCGTGTCCTTTCGCGGCACAACGGGCGTGACGGTCAACCTGAGCATCCAGACGGCGCAGGCGACAAGCCTCGGCAACGACACCATCATCGGCTTCGAGAACGTCCGCACCGGCTCCGGCGCGGATACGATCACGGGCGATGCCAGCGACAATATTGTCTTCGATGACGGTGGCGCCGATATCTATAATGGCGCGGCCGGGTCGGATACCGTCGACTATTCCGCCTCGACGTCGACGGTCTCGGTCAACCTGAACACCGTCGTCGCCCAGACGATCGGAGCCTTTGGGGACAGCGACACGATCACCAATATGGAGAACGTGATCGGTGCGACCTTGTTCGCCAACGCGCTCACGGGCAGCGACACGGCGTCAAACCGTCTAGTCGGCGGCTCCGTCAACGACTTCCTGGTCGGCGGCGGTGGTGCCGATACCCTTATCGGCAATGCGGGCAACGACGTGATCTTCGGGGATTATGTCAACACGTTCAACACCGGGGCGACAACCGCTGACGGCAACGACATGATCGAAGGCGGTGCGGGCAACGACAGCCTCATCGGCGGCATGGGGAACGATATTCTGCGCGGTGGCGACGGCGACGACATCTTGGTGGGCGGCATCGCCAGCGGCAGTGAAGCCGGGTTGACCACCGTCTTCACCAACGACGGTGGCAACGACACGTTCGATGGTGGCGACGGCAGCGATACCGCCTACGCTTATTATACCGATCTGACCGACGCGATCAGCTTCGACCTTGCCAACCTGGCTGGCAACAGCGCCATCACGGTCAACGGCGTCCAAAGTGGCTCCTTCACCAGCATCGAGCGCGTGATTTTCCGCGGTGGTCTCGGCGACGACCTCGTGCGCGGCAGTGGTAGCGCGGACACGCTGGTCGGCAATCAAGGCAATGACCGGCTCGACGGCTGGTATGGCAACGACACATTGTCCGGCGGGCTTGGCGACGATGTCCTGAACGGCGGCGAAGGTCTGGACATCGCCACCTATATAAACGCGACTGCAGGCGTGAACGTGGATCTCCGGATTCAGGGCGTGGCCCAGGACACCGGTGGCGAGGGTGTCGATACCCTGGTCGGCATCGAATACCTGACCGGCTCGAGCTACGGCGACACGTTGCGCGGCAATGGCGACTTTAACCTGATTACCGACACCGGGGTGGCCACTACGACCGCGCTCAGCCAGACGGACGCCCTGTTCGGCTATGGTGGCAACGACAGCATCTTCGTAACGCGTGCAGCGGCGGCCGTAGCGACCAACATCACCATGGACGGTGGCGACGGCGCCGACTTCATCGAACTGCGCGGCGGTACGGTCACCGCGGCACCGGCATCGATTGCAGCCGGTCTCTCGACCGCCACCTACCTGGCCCCGGGTGCGACCTCCAACGATCGCAACCTCGATATCGTCAACGTCGTGGGTGGTGCAGGGAACGACCGCATCGTCCTGACCGGCGTCGCCAGCGCCACGATCGACGCGGGAACCGGTTCCGACATCGTCAGCATCAGCATGCGCGGTGAATCCACCGTCAACAACTACCAGCTCACGCTGGGCGCTGGGGCGGACACAATCCAGCTAGGCGTCGGTGCCACCGCGAGTTCCTCGACCGACGTGGCGACGACGGCGCGAACCAACCGCGTGACGGATTTCGAGCAGGGCAATACCGGCGATCGGTTCGAACTGACCAGCTTTCTGAACCTGGGGCTGACCGGTTACGCGGTCAGCACCAACGCCTTTGCCAGTGGCCACCTGCGTCTGGTCCAGTCGGGAACCGACCTACTGCTCCAGAGCGACTATGACGGCGCGGGCGTCACTAACAGCTTCACTACCATCTTCGCGATCAGCAACGGCTACACGGGCGGGTTCACGGCATTCAACTTCGACGGGTTCATCGGCAATTTGGTGCTGACTGGCTTCGCCACCGGCGAGACCCTCACGGGCGCCACTGGCAACGATCTCCTTAGTGGCATGGGCGGCAACGACGTGCTGATCGGTCTGGCCGGCAACGATACGCTGGACGGCGGTGATGGCGACGACGTGCTGATCGGCGGAACCGGCGACGACACCCTAATCGGAGGTGCCGGCAGCGACACGGCGAGCTATACTGATGCAGCCGTCGGCGTGACGGTGGATCTCAGCGTCACCGGCGCACAGGCGACCGGTGACGGCTCCGATACCATCAGCGGGGTCGAGAACCTGATCGGGTCAGCTTTCGATGACAGTCTGACCGGGGACGCCGGAGCAAACCGCCTCGACGGCGGCGCTGGCAACGACACATTGAACGGTGCCGATGGCGATGACCTGCTGCGCGGCGGTCTCGGCAACAACACCCTGATCGGCGGTATCGGAAACGACACGGCCACCTATGCCGACGCACTAGCCGGCGTGACGGCGAACCTCAGCCTCGGCGGCGCACAGGTTGCCGGGGGAAGCTTCGACATCCTCAGCGGAGTCGAAGGTCTCGTGGGCTCGACGTTCAACGACGTCCTGACCGGCGACACGGGCGCCAACACCATCGATGCAGGCGCAGGCAATGATTATGTCACTGGCGGCGCCGGCAACGACGTCCTGATCGGCGGCGTTGGCATCGATACGCTGTTCTATGGCGACCTGACCGATACGGTGCAGATCAACCTGGCTTCGGGTCAGGTGAACGCAGGGAGGCAGGGAGGCATTGACCAGGTGTCCGGCTTCGAGATCGCGATCATGGCGTCGGGCAACGATCTGTTCATCGGCGATGCAACTGACAACACCGTCCAGGGCGGCGCTGGCGACGACCAGCTATTCGGGGCTGCGGGCGACGACAGCCTGTATGGCGGTAGCGGCGCCGACCAACTGTTCGGCGGCGAGGGCATCGACCTGCTCGATGGCGGGCTCGGCACCGACTTCCTGAACGGCGGGGCGGGCGACGATCGCTACGTGATCGACAATGCCGGCGACCGGATCAGCGAGTTCGGCGGCAGCGGCATCGACACGGTATTGTCGAGCGTCAGCTACGTGCTCGGCACCGATCTGGAAAACCTGGTGCTGACCGGCACGGCCGCGATCGATGCGACCGGCAATGACGTCAACAACTACATAATCGGCAATGCCGGGCGCAACGTGCTGGCAGGCGGCGCGGGCGACGACATCATCGCCACCATCAACGGGAATGCGGCAATCAAGCCAGATGCCGGCTTCGACCGGGTCGATGGCGGTATCGGCACTGACACGTTGATGCTGGGCGGCGTGCAGTCCGACTATCATGTGCTCAACGCAGGCGGGGCCACCTTCCTCGTGACGGCACGTGGTGCGACCGAAGTAACGGGCATCGAGCAAGGCGCCTTCAACACGACCCCGGCGCAATCCTGGTCGAGCGTGCTGGCAAGCACGGCGGCATTCGACGGGCTGAGCTACATCGCCGGCTATAGCGACTTACGTACCGCCTTGGGTACGGATGCCGCTGCAGGTGCCAAGCACTTCGTGGAATCCGGGTTCGCGGAAGGCCGTGCCTTATCGTTCAACGCGCTCGACTACATCGCGTCGTACGGAGATCTGCGTCAGGCCTTCGGCACCGACACAACTGCCGGGGCGCAGCACTTCATCCAGTCCGGCGCTACCGAGAATCGCAGCGTCAACTTCGATGGCTGGGCTTATCTCGCGTCCTATGGCGACCTGATCCAGACCTATGGCGCCAACGAGACTGCGGCAGCGCAACACTTCATCCAGTTCGGTGCAGCGGAAAGCAGGACCACCAGCTTCGATGCGACTGCTTATGCGGCGGCCAATGCCGACCTCGCCGCGGCGTTCGGTACCGACCAGGAGGCGCTGGCCCGCCACTACGTCCAGTTCGGCTATGCGGAAGGCCGGACGTTCGATACCAGGCCACCGGCCCCTGTAGCGGCAACACCGACAGAAGCGACAGCGCCCGCCCCTGCCCTAGTCGCTGCGTTCGTTACCGACACCGCGGGTCATGGCGATGCTGTCCTATCAACTGGCGGGGCGTGGCTCGGCACGCCCGAGGTCAACCATGTTGCACCGGACATGTACGTCATCGCCTGACACGCGAAGTCGTATCCCAACGACCGCCGGACAGGGTTGGTGGGACATACCGGCGCGGAAGGAAGCTTCCGCGCCGGTCTTATTTTCACCCGTCGATTGTTTTTGACGGCGACACACGAACAGCGACCTTATGAAACGGCCCCATGGTAGGAACGGTATGAGCCCATCAGCGGCCGGCAAGCAACGCGTGGGTCGCGGGGTGCTTCTTGACAGCGTACTTCTCAGTGGACTGGCGATGATGATCGCGCCGTTCGCGACCGCGCAGACGACAACACCGCGCGCCAGCTCCCTGCCCCCCGGTTCCTTGGTGGTAGATCCACAACAGGGGGCAACGCCGCGGCCGCTTCCTGCATCCCCGACGCTGCCACCGTCAAGCTCGCTGACAAGCCCTGTAGTAGCGCCCACATCGGGCCCGCTGCTCCCGGCTCCGACGGCGAACAGTCCGATCCGGGTCACCGGGACGCCGCCCGTATCGATCCAGCCCGTTCCGTTGCATCGGCGCATCATTGAGGGGGCCCTCCCCGCACCCGGAACCGACCCGATGCGGATCGATCCGGCGACCGATCCGGTGCTGCGTCTTGCGCGCAGTACGATTGATCCCGTTCCGTTTCGGGCCGCGATCGCCGCAGCCGTACGACGCAATCCGGTGCTCGACGAGTCGCTGGCGCTGGTCGAGGAAGCCGACGCGGTCCGCGACGAAGCAAAGGCACGCAGGCTGCCAACCGCCGACCTGTCGGTGTCCAGCTTCCAGATACTGAGCCGCGCGTTTTCCAACGATCCCGGCAACGTTCTCGAGCGCTCACGCCCCCGCGCTCGAACCGACGGACTCATCCGCATACAACAGTCGGTGATAGATTGGGGATCGAGCCTCAGCCGCGTCCGCGCCGGTAAGGCACGACTGGAAGCGGCACGGGCTGCCGTAGAGGACACCGGCACGCAGATCGCTTTGCGGGCAGTCGACGCCTGGTATCAGGTCTACGGGTATCGCGTGCTGGCCCGGCTGGCCGACGCGTTCACGACCAGCCAACGCGACCTGCGCGTGGCGCTAGAGGACCGGGTCATGCAAGGCGCCGCGGCGCCTGCCGATATCGCCCAGGTCGATAGCTATATCGCATCTGCCGACGCCCAAGCCGCGGATTTCCGCGGACTGCTCAGAAGCGCGGAAGCGCAATATGCAGCCGTGGTCGGATCCCCCCCCGCTGGCGACCTTGGTCGTGCACCGGCACCGGCATTGGGCGGGATCACAAGCGCTGCCCTGCCCAACGATATCGATCGCCTGCCCACAGTGCGTTCGGCGCGACTGGGGGTCGACGCAGCACGGCTCGAGGCACGTGCGCTCCGGGCGGACCAGTTGCCTCAACTCTCGGCCGGCATCGACGCGGGCCGGTACGGTATCGTCGAGACTGATCGCGACTATGACATTCGCGGCAGCGTGACGCTGTCGATGCGGCTCGGCGGAGGTGCGGCGGAGCGGATTCGCCAGGCGACGGCGCGTACCAACGGCGCCGATGCACGACTGCGCCGGACCCGTATTGACGCCCAAAGGGATGCCGAAATCGCACTGTCCGACATCGCCGCGCTGGAGACGGCGCGCGATGCGATCGAGACCAACTACATCGCTAGCCGACGGTCGCGGGATGTGCTGGCCGAGCGGTTCCGGGTTTCACGCGGGACGCTTTTCGATCTGCTGAGTGCCGAAAACAACTATTTCGGCGTAGCATCGCGCTATATCCAGACCGTGATCGAGCTCGATAGCGCCCGGTACGCCCTTCTTGCCCGTACCGGGCGATTGCTGCCGGAACTTGGCATCGACCCTTCAAGCTTGGAATCCCGATGAGCAGATCACCCGACCTGGTCGAGCATCCCCGCCCACGCTTCGCACCTTGGCTGACGGAGCCGATGCTACGCAACAAGGCGACCTACATGAAGGTCGCGCTTGCCGCAGCGATGGTGAACATATTCGGTCTCATAACCTCGCTATTCACCATGACGGTGTACGATAGGGTCGTTCCAAACAACGCATTTACGTCGCTGGTAGGCCTGTCGATCGGGCTGCTCGTGGTAGTGGTCTTCGACTTTCTGCTGCGGATCCTTCGAGCCTATTTCACCGATCTCGCCGGTGCCGACATCGATCACGACGTCGGTGGCCGGGTCTTCCGGCGACTGGTCGCGATCAGGCTCGACCAGAAGAGAGGATCGACCGGCGCGTTGACCGGCATGATGCGCGAGTTAGAGACGCTGCGGGACTTCTTCGCCTCCGCCACCATGACCGCGTTGGTCGATGTGCCCTTCATTATCGTGACCCTGGTATTCATCGCGATTCTGGGCGGCCCCCTGGTGTGGGTGCCGCTCGCCGCGATCCCGATCGTGATCGGCGCCGGATGGCTGACACGGCCAGCGCTCGATCGATTGTCGGCAAAGTCGATGAGCGAGGGATTGTCGAAGCAGAGCGTGTTAGTCGAAACCGTCGGCGCGCTGGAAATGGTCAAGACCTCTGGCGCACACCGCTTGCTTGGCAGGCGCTGGAGCCGCGCTAACGTGGCACATGGCGACAGTTCGACCCGCCAGCGGCTGGTATCGACGATCGCGACCACGGTCGCAGCCTCCGCCAACACCCTGTCCTATGCGGGGACGGTGGTCGCCGGCGTGTTCCTGATCGCCGAGCACCGGCTCACCACCGGCGCGCTGGTCGCATGTTCGATCCTGTCCGGTCGAGCGGTCCAACCGCTCGCGACCATCGCCGCGCTGCTATCGCGTCTGTCCGCGACGCGCGCCGCCTACAAGCAGATAAACGGCATGATGGAAACCGGATCGGAGGAACCCGCCAGCGGCGCTCTTCGGCCGAGCAAGTTCGAAGGCCGTATAGAGTTCCGCGGCGTCGAGTTCCGTTATCCAGGCGCGGCCGAAAAGACGCTGGCCGGGTTTAACTTGGTCATCCCAGCGGGTCAGCGCGTGGCGCTGCTTGGCAGAGTCGGCTCGGGCAAGTCGACCATCGCGCGCCTCATCCTCGGTCTTTACCCGCCCAAGGAGGGCCTGGTGATGATCGACAATACCGATATCCGCCAATACGACCCCTGGGTGATGCGCGGACTGATCGGAACCGCGCTCCAGGAGCCGGTCCTGCTGTCCGGCAGCGTCCGCGAGAATATCCTGCTCGCACGGGACGGGATCGATGACGCGGAGATGCTGCGCGTTGCGGAGCTGTCGGGGACCCATGTCTTCATGGGACAACTTGCCAACGGCTATGACCTGCAATTGGCCGACCGCGGCGAAGGATTGTCGGGTGGGCAGCGACAGGCAATCTCGCTTGCCCGCGCGCTCGCCGGCCGGCCGCAGATCGTAGTATTCGACGAGCCGACCAGCGCGATGGATCAGGGTAGCGAGGCACAGTTAATCGGGCGGCTGGAGTCGGAACTTCAGGGCCGCACCTTCGTGCTGATTACCCATCGCCCGGCATTGTTGCGTCTCGTCGATCGGATTGTGATGGTAGAGAATGGTCGCGTAGTGCAGGACGGTCCACGGGACGCGATCCTCAAGGAACTTCAGCGCCCCCGTGTCGCGGCCTGAGAACAGATTCATGACCGATACCTATACCCACCACACCCACCTCGAAGATCTAGCCGACCGGATAAAACCCAAAGCCGTTTCCAACCTGCTCCTGTGGTTGATCCTCGGCTTCGTCGCGGTCTTCGTGATCTGGGCAAGCGTCGTGAAGCTCGACCGCACCGTGCATGCGCTCGGTCGGGTGGTGCCGTCAAGCCGACTTCAGGTGCTGAGTAGCCTGGAAGGCGGCATCGTAGCAGAGATCCTCGTACGGGCCGGCGACATAGTTCGGCGCGGCCAGCCCTTGGTCCGCCTCGACCGTACGCAGGCAGGCGCCGAACTCGGCAGCTCGGAGGCAACAGTGGGCGCGCTTGCCGCGAAGATTGCGCGGTTGCAGGCAGAGATCGCGGGCCGCAACCCGGTCTATCCCACCGCGTCCACGCCCGAGCTCGCTGAGCAGATCGATATCGAGCGGTCGCTCCACACAGCCCGGATGAGCGATCTTGCGAGCCTCAGTTCGGCTGCGGCAGCGCGCGAGACGCAAGCGTTGCGCGCCGTTACCGAAGCACGGGCCGCTTATCAGTCGCGCCTTTCGTCACGCGATTCCGCGCGACGCCAACTCGATCTGATGCGCCCGCTGGTAGAGCGCGGGATCGAACCGCAGCTCACCTTGATCCAGCTCGAAAATACTGCGGCGATCGCCATTACGGATGCGGCACAGGCCGCGGCCGGGATCGCGCGTACGGAATCGGCCGTAGCGGAAGCACATGCCTCGCTAGCGCAGGTCCGTGGCGCTTGGCGAGCGCAGGCCGGTACCGAACTTGCCGCTGCGCAGGCTGAACTGGCCTCTCGGCGCCAAGGCGTACCTGCCCTTGCCGCCCGGCTCAGCCGAGCAACCATGTCAGCGCCCGTCACCGGGCGGGTAAACCG
>Ga0308158_10004032_pt1 | contig 12571 bp, 10 predicted proteins | sample PhyBR2_FD_201038 | JGI IMG/M metagenome (GOLD analysis project Ga0308158, IMG submission 201038) | Phyllosphere microbial communities from UC Gill Tract Community Farm, Albany, California, United States - DLSLB.R2 | ecosystem: Host-associated > Plants > Phyllosphere > Unclassified | place: USA...
CCTAGTAGGTCCGAATACTTGGCGTTGAACAGGTTTTGGGCCTGGCCTACCAGCCACACGCGCTCGGGCACCAGGGCCACATCGAGGCGAGCGTTGAAGACGGCGTAGCTGGGGGTGAGCGTGGCCGCGAGCTGGCCGTTGGTGGCCGTTACGGTCGTGTTCTGCTCGGCGCGCACCTTATACAGCCCGCCGAAGGCCAGCGTGAAGCGCCGGTGCGTGAGGCTCACATTGCCCGACACCAAGTGGCGCGCCACGTTGGAGAGGTACTGCGACTGCACGTCGCCCTCGGTGTTGAGGCTGACCCAGGTGTAGCCCACGCTGCCGTCGAGGCGCAGGCCGGGGGCCAGCTGGGCGCGGGTCGTCACCTCGGCTTCAATGCCCTGGGTGCGCACCGCAAACAGGTTCTGGGCAAAGCGGTAGGTGCCGTTGGGGTTGAGGTTGGTGAAGCCGCTGCCTTCAATCACCTGGCGGCCGGGCTGGCTCACGTAGTCAATCAGGTTGCGGCCCGAGCGGTTGAAGTACGTGCCGCGCAGCACCAGGGCCGCCAGCGGCTGGTAGTCGAGGCCGCCCTCGTAGTTCCAGGTGCGCTCGGCGCTCAGGCTGGGGTTGCCCACGTTGAAGCCGCTGGGCACCGTGCCCGGCCGGATGGCCGAGTTGTACTGCTCGGTAAAGTTGGGCGCCCGAATGCCCCGGCCCACCGCGCCCCGCACGGTCAGTTTTTCGCTGAGCTGCTGGCTGGCATTGAGTTGCGGCACTACCTCGGTGCCGTAGTTCTGGTCGTGGTCCACGCGCAGGGCAGCCGTGAGGCTGAGGCCCGCCGCGGGGGCTAGCCCGGCCACGGCAAAGGCGCCGGTGTGCCACACGGCGTGGTCGCCGCGGTCGTTGCTTTGCACAGCGCGGCGGTCGGCCTGGCCGCCCAAGCTCAGGCGCACTTTATCAGATAGTTGCAGCTGGTGCTGGCCCTGCACGTTGAGGTAGTGCATGAGGTGGTCGCTGGCCACCGAGGTCGGCGTGTAGAGGTAGAGGTCGGTGCTGGCCGTGCCCACAATCTGCAATTCGGTGCGGGCGCGCTCGTTCCACTCGTAGCGCAGCTGGCCCTGGTACCAGTCGCGGCTGGTGGTTTCGCGGGCGCGGTCGCCGGTAGCGGTGGTGTAGAAATTCTGAGCATTGTAGTCGCGGCGGTCGAAGCTGGCGCGGGCGGCGGCGCTCAACTTGTCGCTGATTTGGTAGGCGCCCGAGAGCGAGTAAGTGTTCAGCTTGAAGTCGTTGCGCCCGCCGCCGGGCAGGTCGAGCTGCTGGCCACTGGCCGTGTTGTTGAGGATGCCGCCCGCCAGCCGCAGGCCCTTATCCTGGCCATAAAAGCCGGCGTTGGTGCTTTTCAGGCCATACTCACCGGCCAGGAAGGTACCGGCCAGCTCGGCGCCATCGGGCCGGTGGGTGGCGGCGAAGGTCTTGGTCACGATGTTGACGAAGCCGCCCACGGCATCGGGGCCGTAGAGGGCCGCGCCGGGGCCGCGCACCACCTCAATCTGCTCAATCTCGGCTGGGGTAATGGGAAAGTAGCCGGCAAAGTGGCCCGTTAGCGGGTCGTTCAGACGCATGCCGTCCAGCAAAATCAAGACCTGGTTGAAGGTCGAGCCGCGTAGCGTGATGTCGGCCTGGGTGCCGAAGTTGCCCCGGCTCTGCACTTCCAGGGCGGGCAGCAGGCGCAGCAGGTCATCGAGCGAGGCTACGGGGTAACGGCTCAGCGCCGCGCCGGGCACCACCGTTACGTAGCGGCCGCTTTGGCCGGCGAGCTGGCCTAGCCGGGTAGCATACACGGTTACCTCGCCGAGCTCGCGCTGGCGAGCAGAGTCGACGGGGCTAGCCACGCGCTGGGCCTGAGCAGCCGCTGGCCGGGCTAGCAGGGCCGTAGAAAAGAGAAAAGCGACGGGTAGAAAACGGGGCATAAACGAGACAAATATCCCCGCAAAGCTACGCCAGGGCCAGCCCCCGGCCGAGCTTATTTAGCCACTACGAGCGGTTTTTGGCGCGTCAGCAGCAAGCCCAGGCCTAGCCCCTGGCTGAATTGCAGGTCGGAGTCCTGGTCATATTGGTAGAGAATGGTACTCTGGAAATTGACGCTCAGCAGCCCGTAGACCTTGGCCGTGAGCGTAAGGTCGAGGCGGTGGTTGATTTCGCGCAGCCGAAACGCGCCGTAATTGGTAAACAGCAGGTAGCGCGCCTTAAGGTTGGCGTTGGGGCCCAGCGGCTGGTCGAGGCTAGCCAGCACCTGCGCGGCCAGGATTTCCCAGCGCGTGTGGTGGCCGGGGTTCACGCCGTAGACCTGGTCGGTGGGCAGGGTTTGGAAGCGCGCCAGGTCGCGTACGACAGTGAGGCGCGGGGCAAAAGGCGAGAGCCGCAGCGTGAAGCGCGAGGTGGGCCGGTACTCAAACCCGTAGGCATTGGTGACATAGGCCGGGGCCAGAAAGCTGGAAACCAGCCGCGGCACCTCGCCCGAGTAGTCGTAGCCAGGCGCAAACTGCGAGAGCATATTCAGCGACACAAACGTGTTCCAGTGCTCCGAAAGCCGGTGGCCGTACTTGGTATCGAGCCAGAGGCGGTCGTTGGTTTTGCGGTAGCCCTGGCCGCGGGTGTACTGCCCGGCGTAGAGAAAATCGGCCTCGTTGTCCCAGCTCTGCGCGCCGCGCCGGTAGTGCGCCTGGCCGTTGAACAACGTACTGAGGCCTAGCGACGTAGCCCCGCCACCTTTCCAGTTGTCCGATACCACGGCCTCGTTCAGGTTCACGCCCGCCTTAAGGCTGGTGCGCCAGTACGAGGTGTCGGCGGGCGCCGCGGCTGGGGGCACGGCCTGGGCCAGCGCCGCACCGGGACCCAGCAAACTCAGGAGCAGCGTACACAGTTTTTTCATCGGGCAAGGCAAAATGCGTAGCCCGCAAAAGTACTGAACCCCGGCGGCGCCCGGCCCGGCCGGGCTTATTTTGCGGCCGCATGTCCGTTTTTACCCTAGCCGCGGCCGAGGCGCTGGCCCGGCCCACCCGCCCGCCCTACTACCCGGCCCTCACGGGCCTGCGGGCGGTGGCAGCCTACCTGGTTTTTTTTCATCACTTCCGGCCCTTGGTGTTGAACGACGGCTGGCCCCGGCTGGTGCTGGGGCAGCTGTACGTGGGCGTAAGCTTGTTTTTCGTGCTCAGCGGCTTTGTGCTGGCCACGCGCTACCAGCAGCGTGTGCAGCTGCGCTGGGGCTGGTGGCGCACATACCTCTGGCGCCGGGCGGCGCGCATCTACCCTAGCTACTTGTTACTGAACACCGCCGCGCTGGCCCACGTGTACTGGCCCGTGCCGGCCGGTAAGCTGGGCAATACATTGCTGCTGGTTTTCCTGAGCGAGAGCTTGCTGCGCGGCTTTTCCAGCACCCTCAAGTACGTGGGCCTGCCCCAGGGGTGGTCGCTCACACCCGAGGAATGCTTCTACCTATCGCTGCCTTTTTTACTGCTGCTCTGGCAAAAGCGCGGCCTGCTGGGCGCCGCGGGCTTTGCACTGGCAGTACTGGCTAGTGGCCTCCTGCTCACGGCCTTGTGCGCGGGCCGGCCAGCGCTGCACGGCTTTTTCGGGTCGTTTTATCACCTGTTTAATTTCACGTTTTTCGGGCGGGTGCTGGAGTTTATGCTGGGCGTGGGGCTAGCCCGCTGGTGGGGCGGGCGGCCCAGCGGCAAAGCCCAAGGCGGGCCCTGGCGCACGCTGGCCGGCGGGCTAGCCATCATGCTCACCATTGCCGGGCTGGCGGGCATCAACTCGCCGCGGCCCTGGTACGAGGGCAACGTGAACCCGCTGGCCATCGCGCTCAACCTGGTGGTATTTCCGGCGGGAGCCACGCTGCTGCTGGCCGGCTTGCTGGCCGAGCGCTCGTGGCTGCGGGTGGGGCTAGCCACCCCGCTGCTGCAGGCGCTGGGCCGCAGTTCGTATTTTTTCTACGTGCTGCACGTGGGGGTACTTAGTATTTGGTGGCACGATACCTTTGGCTGGGGTCGGCACATTGGGCTGCAATTTTTGGCCACGCTGCTGCTGGCCGAGGTGGGCTACCGCTGCTTCGAACGGCCGGTGCACCGCTGGCTGCTGGCCCGCACCAGAGCCACTGATTCCTACGCTTAGGCTACCCTTTTTCTGCGCATGACGCCCGCTCCGTCCTCTACTCCATCCGGCACTCCCACCTACTACCCGGCCCTGACGGGCATTCGGGCCCTGGGGGCCTTTCTAGTTTTTTTCGTGCACTTCCGGCCGCTGGGTACGCCCGAGCTGGTGGGCCGTATCGCCACGGCTTTCTACATCACGCTGAGCATGTTTTTCGTGCTCAGCGGCTTTGCCATCGCCCACCGCTACCAGCACAGCGTGCGCCTCAGCAAGGGCTGGTGGCGAATGTATTTCTGGCACCGAGCGGCACGTATCTACCCTACCTACCTGCTGCTGAACACGGCGGCACTGGCCCGCGTGTACTGGCCCATTCCGGCTAGCAAAGTGGCCAACTCGCTGCTACTCATATTTTTGAGCGAGTCGATGCTGCGCGGCTTTTCTAATACTCTCAAGTACGTGGGCGTGCCGCCCGGCTGGTCGCTCACGCCCGAGGAATGCTTCTACGTGTCGCTGCCCTTTCTGCTGCTGCTTTGGCAAAAGCGCGGCCTGCTGGGCGCCGCGGGCTTCGTGCTGGGTATGCTAAGCTTTGGCCTCGTCCTCACGGCCTTATGCGCGGGCCGGCCGGCGCTGCACGGCTTTTTCGGCACCTACCACCACTTGTTCAACTTCACGTTTTTTGGGCGGGTAGTCGAGTTTGTGCTCGGGGTGGGGCTAGCCCGCTGGTGGGGCGGGCGGCCCAGCGGCGAGGCCCGCGGCTGGCCCTGGCGCACGCTGGCCGGCGGGCTGGCAGTGGTACTCACCATTGCCCTGCTGGCCTACATCAACTCGCCCCAAACGCCCTACGATGGCAACCTCTACCCGTCTACTATCTTTCTCAATATCATCGTCTTTCCCTTCAGCATGACCCTGCTGCTAGCCGGGCTGCTGGCCGAGCGCACCTGGTTTCGCACCTGGCTAGCCACCCCCTGGATGGATGAGGCAGGTAAGCGCTCCTACTTTTTTTACCTACTACACGTGGGGCTACTCAGCGTGTGGTGGCACGATACGTTTGGCTGGGGCCGGCACATTTTCGGGCAGTTGCTGGTAACTGCCCTGCTGGCCGAGGTGGGCTACCGCTGCTTCGAGCGGCCGGTGCACCGCTGGCTGCTGGCCCGCACGGTGCGGCGCGCGAAAGCCGCGCCCCAGCCAGCATAGGCTGGCCCGGGCGCGGCTTCGGTAGGCTAGCGGGCGGCGCTAGGCTTTCGTGGCCGGGTCTTCTTCGGGGCCCTCGTAGGTGGCCGAGTCGCCATCCTTCTCGTGCACGGCCTCGGTGGCGTAGATATGTTCGAGTTCCTCCACTATTTCCAGCCCGTGCGAGTCGAGGTCCTTGAGCACGCCGTCGGCAATGTCATACACAAGGCCGTGCAGGCGGGGCGGGTTGTCGCCGCGCATGGCGTTTTGGATGATGTTGGTTTTGGCCAGGTTCTGCACTTGCTCCGTCACGTTGAGCTCGACGAGGCGGCGCAGGCGCTGCTTCTCGTCGGTGATGCGCAGCAGCTCAGTTTCGTGCAGCCGCACCACATCGCGAATATTCACCAACCAATTGTCAATCAGGCCATACTGCTTGTTGGCCGCCGCCGCTGCTACGCCGCCGCAGCCGTAGTGGCCGCACACCAGAATATCCTGCACACCCAGCACTTCCACGGCGTATTGCAGCACGCTCAGCAGGTTCATGTCGGTGTGCACCACCATGTTGGCGATGTTGCGGTGCACAAACATCTCACCCGGGCCAGTGCCCGTGATGCCCGAGGCCGGCACCCGCGAATCGGAACAGCCGATGAACAGGTAGCGCGGCTTCTGGCCATCGGCCAGGCTCTTGAAAAACTCGGGGTCCTGGGCGTTTTTGGTGGCTACCCACTGGCGGTTATTAGCCAGAATATCCTGAATACCAGACATAATACGGTAATTAGTAAACGAAAGCGAGCGCGGTGATGCGCCCGGCACTATACGGTGCGGGGGGCGGCCGGGGCCAGTTTTTTACGCTCGGCCGGGTTCTTGGCGGCTGGCTCAAAGCGCACGCGCAGCGTGTGCCGCGCCCCGGCCGGGGCAAAATCGTAGCTCAGCCCAAAGCCGTAATAGGCGCAGATTTGCTGCACGATGCTCAGGCCCAGCCCCGGCGACTCGGAGGCCGCATTGTGCTTGCGAAAACGCTCAAAAAACCGGCTAGGGTCGCCGCTTATTACCGGCCCGGAATTGCTTACTGCCAGCTCGTTAGCAGTGAGGTGCACGGTTATGTCACCACCCGGCACGTTGTGCCGGATGGCGTTGTGCAGCAGGTTGTGCAGCAGCGAATCGGCCAGGCCAGGGTGCAGCTGGCGCGGCGGGCTAGCCCCCAGGTGCAGGTGCAGGGCCAGCTCCCGGGCGTCGAGCAGGGGGGCTAGCTGCGCGGCTTTTTCGCGCACCAGGCCAGCCAGGTCAATGGGCTCGGCCTGGGTGAACTGCCCGTTTTCGATGCGGCTCAGCAGCCCCAGCGCCTGGTGCAGCCGCGAGAGCCGCCGGGTGGCCCCGTAGAGGTCGGCCAGCAGCGGCGCGGCCGTGGCATCGTCGGTGAGGGCGGGCAGCTGCATAAGCTGCTCCAGCTGCGCCTGCATGATGGCGAGCGGCGTCTGGGTTTCGTGGGCCGCGTTGGCCGTAAACTCGCGCAGGTTTTCGTAGTCGGCCACCAAGCGGCGGCTCAGGTGGGTAAGCGCCTGGTTGAGCTCAGCAAACTCCTCAATTTTGGAGCCGGGCAGGGCTAGCGGGCGGTGCTGCTGCAAGTCGTAGCCGCGCAGCGCCACCAGCGTGCGCTGAAAGGGCGCCCACAGCCGCCCCGATAAGTAGCGGTGCAGCAGCAGGTTGCCGGTCAGGGCCAGGGCCAGCATCACCAGCATGCTGCTGAGGGTGGCGAGCAGCAGCTCTTCCGTTTCGAGCATCGACTTGCGCAACGTGACCCACACCGGGGGCTGGCCCGGCGTCGCCGCCCGAAACGTGAGCTGCAAGTGCGGCACCATCGAGCCCTCGGTGGGGTCGAGCAGCAGGGTATCGGAAAAGCCCAGCGGCCGGGGCCGGGCGCTGGCGCTGTACTGCTCGCGGTACAGGGGCTCGGGCAGGGGCCGGCCGGCGGCCAGGCGGGCTTCCAACTCAAGGCGGTGGTTTTGCAGCTGCTCGCCCACCTCGTTGCGCACGGCGCGCTCGGTGCCCGTGTACAGGGCCACGCTGCCGGCGGCAAACAACCCAGCGCTCAGCACCAGGTGGTACCGGTTGATGACGGCCAGAAACTTCATTTTTAGGAATACGCCAGAAATTACTCCACGCTTAGCTTATAGCCCACGCCGTACATGGTGCGGATGTAGTTTTCGGCCCCCTTCTCCTGAAGTTTTTTGCGCAGGTTTTTGAGGTGCGTGTAAATGAAGTCAAACGAGTCGGTAGCATCCACCGAATCGCCGCAGAGGTGTTCAGCAATGGCCTCCTTGGTGAGCACGCGGCCGGGGTTGGCCAGCAAGTACAGCAGCAGGTCATACTCCTTGCGAGTGAGGGCCAGCGCCTCGCCGTGCACCAGCACCTCGGCCTGGTCGGGCCACACCACGAGGTCGCGAAATACGAGGTGACTATGCCCCTGAAACCGCTGGCGGCGGATAATGGCCCGCAGCCGTGCATTCAGTTCCGAAAGGTGAAAAGGCTTCACCAAATAGTCGTCGGCGCCCAGGTCGAGGCCCGCCACGCGGTCGTCGAGGCTGTCGCGGGCCGAAATTACGAGCACGCCCGCCGGCGAGCTATCGGCCTTGAGGGTGCGCAGCAGGTCGAGGCCATTGCCGTCGGGCAGCGTCAGGTCGAGCAGCACGCAGTCGTAGCGGTACACCTTTATTTTGTCGGCCGCCTGGGCGTAATCGGCGGCTACCTCTACCACATAGCCGCCCTGGCGCAGGGCTTCGACCAGGGTAGCGAGTAGGGCAGGCTCGTCTTCGACTAAAAGTATTTTCATGGCTGAACCGAGTGAGAGTTGAGCCTACGAAAAAAGGCGGCAATCCTGTAGCAATTCTGTCAAACTCAGAATTAACTCATATTTTTTTCATCTTCCGCAGCAGTTTAAGCCAGTGCAGGCCCTGGCGCTGTGCTCCCAGGGAACACAGCGCCAGGGCCTGCCAGCACGCGTAATTTACCTGCAACCAACTACTTAGGGCGCCAGGTCAGGGATAAGCCGGGCGTGCTGCCATAGTAGGTGGGCATAATGCTGACGTCGCGGCCGATGGACTTGCGCCCCCAGCGGTTGCGGTGGGTAAGGTAGCCCAGGTGGGCCGACAAAATACCGAAACCCGCGCCGGCTATCACGTCGCTCTGCCAGTGCTTGTCCACCACCATGCGCAGCACGGCCACGCTGGTAGCCACCGAGTACGCCCCGATGCCGTACCACTGGCTTTTGTCGCGAAACTCGGCGTGCACAATGCTGGCGGCCAAAAACGCCTGCGCCGTGTGGCCCGACGGAAACGAGAGATTATCCGAGCCATCGGGCCGCTCTTTTTGGGCGAGGTGCTTTATCAAAAAAGTGCTGCTCAGCATAATGGCCTCGCTTTTGGCAATGATGAGCAGGGTATTGATGCGGTCGTTGCGGCTCTCAACCCCGGCCAGCGCCACGGCCCCTAGCTCGAAGTAAGGCACGAAGATGAGCACGTCGGCAATGCGGCTCTGCGACGACGGAAACACGCGGTGCACATCGCGCCGCGCCTCGTTGTCGGTATAAAAGCCGTTGCCGCCCGACAAATACGCCCCGTAGCCGATGAGCGCCGCCGGAATGGCCACCGCCCGAAACAACTTACTCTTGAAAAAAGGCCGCTTGGCCACGGTAGGCACGCCGGCCGGGTTCTCGTACTTGTGGGTGGTGTCGGAGGCGGCCGGCGGGGCAGTGGGGTTGAGCGGCACCTGGGCCAGCGCCGGTGTGGTGGCGCTCAGCAGCAGGCCCAGCAGCACGGCGCGGGTAGAGGAGAAAAGTGAAGTCATGGTGTAACAATTAGGTAATAAAATGCGCTCTACGGGAGCCGGCCACTTTTTGCTACCTCCCGCCGGCCCCGGCGGCCAGTTTTGGCCTGCCCGCCCGCCCGCCGGGCCGGGTGGCTTAGCGGCCCGCGCCACTCGGCTTGGCGGGTAGCGGCCCCGGTGCCCGGGCCGGCGCGGCGCGGGGCTAGCCCTTAGAAATGCGTTGGGACCGGGGTACTTAGCGATTGCGAACCGCGCGGCTAGGCCCGGCCCGCGCGGTATTGGCTAGCTAGGGGCAAGATTTATGCGTTAAGAGCGTATTTGGCGCGGCGCCCGGCTTGGCCCATTGCGCCGGCCCCTTTTTATTTTTACTTCCATGCTGCTTATCCGCCACGGCCAGCCCGGCCACGAAAAACCCGGCATCGTCCTCGATGGCTACCGCTACGACCTCAGCCAGTTTGGCGAGGACTTCGATGAAAAATTCTTTGCCTCCGATGGCCTGGCCCGGCTGGCCGCTTTTGTGGATGTGCAGCGCGAGCTGCTGCTGCCCATTCCGCCCACTACCCGGCTAGGCCCGCCGGTGGCGCGACCCTCCAAAATCGTGTGCGCGGGCCTCAACTACACCGACCACGCCGCAGAAATGGGCCTGGGCCTGCCCACCGAGCCGGTCATTTTCCTGAAAGCCACTTCGGCGCTGAGCGGCCCGAACGACGCCATTGTGCTGCCCCGCGGCTCGGTTAAAACCGACTGGGAGGTCGAGTTGGCGGTGATTATTCGCAAGCGGGCCAGCTACGTGGCCGAGGCCGACGCCCTTAATTACGTGGCGGGCTACGCGCTGCTCAACGATGTGAGCGAGCGCGCCTACCAGCTGGAGCGCGGCGGCACCTGGGACAAGGGCAAGGGCTGCGACACCTTTGCCCCGCTAGGCCCCTGGCTAGCCACCCCCGACGAGTTGCTCAACCCCGCCCGCCTACGGCTCTGGCTGTCGGTGAACGACGAAAAAGTACAGAACGGCAACACAGCCAACCTTATTTTTAGCGTGCCCTACCTCATCAGCTACATCAGCCAGTTTATGACGCTGCTGCCGGGCGATATTATCTCGACCGGCACGCCGGCTGGGGTGGGCAGCGGCCTCAAGCCGCCCCGCTACCTGGCTCCCGGCGACGTAGTGGAGCTGGGTATTGAAGGCCTGGGCACGGCCCGCCAGGTGGTGCAGGCCGCCGGGTAGCCCGCCAGTTTCAGGCCGACGAGCACGTTATTGAATTAAGAATTCGCGATTAAAAATGATAAGTTAAAAACTTGCGGGTCAATAGCTTATCTCACTCACGATTTTTAAATTTATCATTTTTAACTAAACCCGCTGCTTGCGGGCATAAAGCTCCCAGCCAGCCTATTGCGCCGGCTGGCTAAGGCGTTGCGCGGTATGGTAGGCCACCTGCAAATCCTTGATGGCTTGCAGCAGTTCGCCGTCGGCGGGGCCCGCCACGGCCAGGCCGGGCACGATGGTTTGCACCGGCAGCATCTGCACGGGCGCGGCGGGTGCGCCTACCTCGCGCAGCCACTGGCTCAGCTGCTCGGCCGAGCTGAGGTACACGATTTTGCCTAGCCCTACCCAGCCGTGGGCAGCGGCGCACATGGGGCAGTGCTCGCCGCTGGTGTACACGGTGGCGGCGGCGCGGGCGGCGGGGCTCAGGTGGGCCGCCGCCCACTGGGCCAGCGCCAGCTCGGGGTGGGCCAGGTTATTCCTGGCGTTGACCTCGTTGCGGGCCAGGGCCAGCACCTGGCCCTGGGCATCGACCAGGAGGGAGCCGAAGGGCTCGTCGCCGGCTTGCAGGGCTTCGGCGGCGAGCGCCAGGCAGTGCCGCAGGTGCGGCAAATCGGTAGCAGAAAGGGGCTGAGACATGGCGAGGGTTAAGAGGGCGCGTGCAGTACGGCGGGCGAATTAGTAAACGTGGGACGGCCGTTCTTATACCCCAGTAGCGGCTGGGCCACGGTGCGAATGACCTCGACGGCACTGGCCGCCTCCAGCAGCACGAAGGTGGCCGGGCCGCCCACCCGCAGGCGCGCCTGCTGGCCCAGCAGCCGGGCGGCCTCGGTGGTCACCATCTCGTAGGCGGCCCGGATGGCCTCGTCGGTAGCGAGCTGGGCCACGTTGGCGTAGAGGTTGGCCATGCGCACCAGCGAGGCGTCGCCGTAGGGCGTGAAGGCGTTGAGAATATTGTTGCTGGCGATGGTCGTGCGCAAACCCAATGCGCGCAGCTCGTTGGCATTCACCACGCCGCGCGGCACAAGGTGGTCCTGCCCGTGGCCCATCAGCAGCAGGTCGGTGGCGGGCAGCACGGTGAGGGCAATATCGGCTTGCTGCAACAGCTGCGCCAGCGCCGTGCGCTGGGTTGCCGGCATGGCGCTGAGCTTGTTGACGTGGCCCACCGCCACGCGTCCCTGGTAGCCGCGGCGGCGGGTTTCGGCGGCAATCTTCGGAATGCCCGACTCGCTAGGGTCGAGGTCGAAATCGAGGTGAAAATCTACGTCCACGCCAAACTCCTCGGCCAGGTCGAAAATCAATTCCACGTGGCGGTCGGGGTTGGGGTCGGTGTAGGGGCAGCCGCCCACCAGGTCGGCACCTTGTTGCAGGGCCTGGCGCAGCAGCTCGTAGGTGGCCATTTCCTGGGTCAGCCCCTCCTGGGCAAAGGCGCACAGCTCAATGTCGATGGCGTGGGCGTAGGTCGCCCGCACGCGCTTGAGGGCAGCCAGCGAGCGCAGGCCGGCCCGGGGGTCGGTTTCTACAAAAGTGCGCAGCCCCATGGTGCCCTTCTTGATGGCCATTTCCACCACCCGGCTAGCCCGGGTAAATACGTCCTCCTCCGTAAAGTCCTGCTTGGCTTTTTTCGATTCGGCGGCGGCCTCTTCCTTGCCACCTTTTTCCACCGCACAGCGGCCCAGAATGCACGCCTTATCGAGGTGAATGTGCGTTTCGTAAAAGCCCGTGCACACAAACTGGTGGTTGGCATTCAGGGTGGTGCGGGCGGGCGCGTCGATGTTGGCTTGCAGCAGCTCGATGGTACTGCCCACAATGCCAAGGTCTACGCTGCCCGCGTGGTCGTCGAGGCGCGCATTTTTTACCAGTACGTCTAACATGCAGCTGCCCGGCCCGGCCGGGATATAGCGAGAAAAGCCGCGCCCCTGCGCGGCCTGCGTAGCTATACGGCCAGCCTCGGAAAGGTTGAGCTTGGCGGCCGGGGCCGGGGGCTAGCTGCCGGCGCCAGCCGCGCGGGCCTGTCCGGCTTTAGGGCGCGGCGCGGCGGGGGCGGCCAGTTTGGCCCGGGCCTGGCTACGCGTGGCCTGCCGTTCTTTTGTGCACGTTTAGTCCTAACTCCTACTTGCTGCTCGCTTACCGAAGTATGACGCCCTTTCTCTCCGACGACTTCCTGCTGCACACCCAAACGGCCCG
>Ga0308158_10004034_pt1 | contig 12563 bp, 8 predicted proteins | sample PhyBR2_FD_201038 | JGI IMG/M metagenome (GOLD analysis project Ga0308158, IMG submission 201038) | Phyllosphere microbial communities from UC Gill Tract Community Farm, Albany, California, United States - DLSLB.R2 | ecosystem: Host-associated > Plants > Phyllosphere > Unclassified | place: USA...
CCTTCCCCTTCACAACATCCACAACGGACTATTCTGGGCAAGCGCAGTCAGCGCGGGGGTGAACGAATGTCTGAAGTTAGGAAGCGGGAAAGGGTGCGCGAATGTCCGGATCTGGGTCTCCCATATCCAAGCGGCCGGGCAACTTACGCCCGCTTACGAGCATAGAATGACGCTGCTCGCGTCCCGACGCCGGACATCGGTTCAGCTCCGTCACTTGCAGTGCGATCAGCGCAAGGGCAGCAGCGCGCGCAGGCGGGAGTCACGCAGCCATAGCCCGCCCCAGGCGCCGACGCCCAGCGCCACATTGATGATCTCGGGCAAAATCACCGCCTGCGTAACACGTAGATGCGCGGCGAGCGCACCGCCGACGAACCCCGTGATCAGGATAGCGCCCAGAACAGCTGTGCGCGGGACCGCATAGAATACGCCGCTGACTAGGGCGAGCAGGGCAACGGGAAATAGCGTCGCGGAGCCCCAGCCATCTGATGACATGTCGGACGCGAGCAACTGCGGTTGTAGCAATCCGACGAGGCCGTCGGCGATCATAAGCAGAGCCACAAGCGTACTTACCACGACACCGGCGCGATGCGCGATCGTTCCCTTGTGCATTTTCCGTCCCCTCGCTGCGATCGCGCGGAACATGCGGCCAACCGCCAGATGTCGCCAGCCCTTTGTCTGCGACCATAACGAATGCCGCCAACTGCGACCCCGACCCAAACGCGGACCGGTCACTCTCCGACAACATCGCGACATACTCGCGTGGAACCGATCATCTATGGAAGATGAACAAGCGTCCGATGTTGGGGAGCGGGAAGGACGGCTGAAGGTCCACTTGTGGGTCGACATCAATGAATATGCGCCACCTCAGGCACGTAGGCAGTTTGGTTAAGGCGGGCAAAAAAGTCTTTGCGGACTGCTGTACTCCTCTGCGCCATGCTATCGGGCCGGCAAGCGTATTTCTTCTGGATAGGTTGTGTGATGCTTGTGAGCGCGAGGAATGAAAGGCGACGGTTTGTGATGTCGTCGCCCAGTTCGGTAGCTCGGCACGTGGCAGTGCGTAACCGGCCAAGATCTAGCTCTGCGAACGTACTGTTTTTATTATGAACCTACGCCATATCGAGGTTTTCCACGCCGTCTATACAAACGGCTCGGTTAGTGCAGCTGCACGGGCGCTCAACGTGTCGCAACCCTCCGTAACGAAGGTGCTTCAGCATGCAGAACAACTGCTAGGCTTTGCGTTGTTCGAACGGACCCGGGGGCGCCTTGTAGCAACTGAGGAGGCGCATTCGCTATTCAACGACGTCGCGGATATTCAAGATCGCGTCTATCAGCTTCGCAAGGCTAGCCAGAATGTGCGACGTGGGCGGGCAAGCATGCTGCGCATTTCGACGCTGCCATCGCTGGGGTTGGGGGCACTGCCCGAGGCGGTGTCGCGCTTCCTCGCCAAGAAGCCGGGTGTCGGGTTCGAGCTGCATACTGTCCACCATGATGACATGGTGAAACGGCTTTACGAGCGTGAGACAGACATCGTCATCAGCTATGAGGTGCCACGGGCCGCGGCGATGGCCAGCCGCCGCCTGGGACAGGGCGAGATGGTCGCGATGTTTCGCACCGCGGACCTCCCCCATGCGCCTGCACGGCTGTCGCTCGACCAGTTGCGCGGACGGCCGTTCATCACCACGGTCGAAAGCGGACCCCAGGGGCGGGCCTTGTCGGCGGAAATGGTGCGGCTTGACGTCGTACTCGACGAAGTGGTGGCATCGCGTACCTTCTTCGTCGCTGCGGCGCTGGTCCGTGCGGGTGTCGGCTTTACGATCGTAGATAGTTTCACGGCGAAAGCGTCGCTGACGCCAGAGTTGTCGATCCGGCCGCTCGATCCACCGATCGGGTTCGATGTGCACGCGGTATATCTCCAAAGCAGACCGGTGGGAAAACTCGCCGAAAGCTTTCTCAAAGAGTTAGCGCGAACGCTTCAGCTATAACTTCCAGGGTATGCCGATGCGCAGTTCGCAGAGCGGCATAATATGCCGAAGCGTCCGGAATCCTGCGTGCAAAGGTTGCCGCGGTACAGCCAAGCGATCTGGAGCAATTCGTCGAGTTCTGAAGCCGATAGCAGAAACCATCGGCGTCGATGAGCGCGCGCAGAGCGATAACCGCAGGTTATGGATATGCCAAAGATTGCAATGGACCCGCGGCTTTCATTGCGACGACATTGGCGTCATTGGATTGCAACAACATAAGGGAAGGGCGCTTCTCAACGACCGGAAATATCCGATCGGTAGCGACCCAGCGACATAATCGCGCAAAACCCGGTTCAGGAGGACGGTCGATCACGGCCGCGTCTCATGTCCCTTCAAGAGGGCAGATCTTCAGGAGAGGCATGAGTTCAGCCGCCGTCGACGACGGCCACCAAAGGGTTCGACTATGTCTCCAACGCTTCTTCTTTCGTCGCTTAGCGCGCTAGCGATCGCGATCGCGATCGCTACCCCAGGCATTGCTCAAACCACCGCTGCCCAGGGCGCAATCGATCCCGCCGCCACGTCGACGACCAGCACGACCGACCGGGTCGAGACGGTCAACCCGCAGGACGAAGCCGGCCAGGACATCGTCGTCACCGGCTCGCGTATCGATCGCGCCGGCTATGACGCGCCAACGCCGACGATCCGCGTCACCGCCGCCGAGTTGAGCATCGGCGCACGCACGAATGTCGCCGCCGCGCTGAATGATCTGCCGCAGTTCCGCGCGACCACCTCGCCTGCCACGACGGGCACCAATACCGGCGCCGGCACTGCCCCAGTCGACCTGCGGGGACTTGGCGTCAGCCGCACGCTGGTTCTGCTCGACGGTCGTCGCTTTTCAAGCGACAACGACCTCAACACCGTTCCGACGATCCTGATAAAGAGCGTCGACGTCGTCACTGGCGGCGCCTCTGCCGCCTGGGGATCGGGCGCAGTCGCAGGCGTCGTTAACATCGGCATCGACGACAGGTTCAATGGTCTGCGTCTCGGTGCGCAGGGCGGTATCTCGTCTTACAAGGATGCTGGCGAGCGTCGCTTCGAAGGTGCCTATGGCACCGACTTCGCGAACGGCCGCGGCCATTTCCTGATTGGCGGCGAATATCTGAACAATGACGGCGTCATCCCGAAGACTAGCCGCCCCAGGATCGGCCGCTGGGCGACGGTGGCGGACGGCAACGGTCGGTTCGTAATTGCGCCGGACGTCGGTTTCTCTAATGCCGCTTATGGCGGGCTGATCACCTCTGGTGTGCTTGCGGGACAGGCGTTCAATCCCGACGGTACCCTGCGGACCTTTGAGGGCGGACGTGTCAGCGGCACCAACTCGATCGGCGGCGAAGGGCCGTCAAACGACGACATCAGCCCGCTCGTCACGCCTCAGCAGCGTTATAGCGGTCTTGCACGGGCCAGCTACGAGGTCAGCGGCGATCTGAAGGCGACGCTGGAGGTGCGCCACTCCCGGATGTACAACAACTACACTTGGTTCGGCGATCACAACCGCGGCAACCTGACGATCCGATCGGACAATGCCTTTCTTCCCACCGCCGTTCGATCGCGACTTGCAGCGGCAGGACAGGCCAGCTTCACATTCGGTCGCTTCAATGACGACTTCGCCTTCTCGACGATCGATTTCGAGCGCAAGACCACGCAGGGCACGTTCGCGCTCGACGGCAAGATCGGTAATGCTTTGCGCTGGAGCGCGTATTACACGCATGGCGAGACCGAGAACAACATCGACACGCCAGGCTTTATCCTGACGCAGAATTACGCGAACGCGGTCGACTCCGTCATCAGCCCGACGACCGGCCAGCCGATCTGCCGTATCGCGTTGACCAATCCCACGACCAACTGCGTACCGATCAACCTGTTTGGCAGGGGGGCGCCGTCGGCTGCAGCCGCTTCCTACGTCACCGGCACACCCTCATCGCGGTCGACCCAGAAGCTCGACGTCACCGGCTACAGCCTTCGAGGCGAGCCGTTCGCGTTGCCCGCCGGCGACGTGTCGTTCGCGGTCGGTGTCGAAGCCCGCAAGGAGCAGATCGTCACGACCGTCGGCGCGCTCGACCTAGCCCGCGCGTACACGTCGTTCAGTTTCGCGCCTCTTGCAGGCGAGTTTACCGTCAAGGAAGCGTTTGGCGAAGTGCTGGTCCCGCTGATCCACGACACGCCCTTGCTGCGCCAGCTGGATCTGAACGCAGCGGCGCGTATCAGCGATTACAGTACGACCGGTTCGATCTGGTCGTACAAGGTCGGCGCTACCAACGAGTTCTTCCCCGGCTTCCGCGGCCGCGCGACGTATTCGCGCGACATCCGATCGGCGAGCCTCAGCGAACTCTTCACCCAGTCGACCACGGGCTACAACACGCTGACCGACCCGCAGACGCGGCAGAGCGTCTATGTCCAGAACATCGGTGGTGGCAACATCAACCTTCGACCCGAAAAGGCCAACACGTTGACCGCGGGATTCACCTTCTCGCCCAACGGCGTGCCGGGGCTGAACGTCACTGCGGATTACTACGACATCAAGATCGACGACGTCATCACGACAATCGCGCCGCAGGATTTGGTCACGCGTTGCTTCAATGGCAACGCCGACCTGTGTTCGAAGATCGATCGCGATGCGAACGGCACGCTGGTCCGTACCCGCTCGACCTTCGTCAACCTGTCCAAGTACATGACCAACGGTATCGACGCCGAAGTCTCGTACCTGCTGCCGGTCAGCAAGCTGGGCGTCGATGGCGACGGGCGGTTCAAGATCCGGCTGCTTGGCAGTTGGATCGACAGCCTCAGCACCGATGATGGCATCAGCCAGATCGAATATGTCCGCTCGCAGGGCTATGCATTCGGCCTCGGCGTGCCGAAATGGCGCGTCAACGGCTCGGTCGGCTATGAGGACAAGGTGTATTCCGCAACGGTGCGCGCCCGCTACATCTCGCCCGGCGAATACAACATCACGCAGGACATCACGAACAACCACATCAAAGCGTACACCTATTTCGACCTGCAGCTCGCCACCCGCATCCCGGTGACGCACGGTCCCTCGCTCGAAGTCTATGCGAATGCGAGCAACCTGTTCGACAAGGATCCGCCGGTTGGGTCGCTGTACTCGCCTTATTACGACGTGGTCGGGCGCTACATCACGGTTGGTGCGCGCGTCCGCTTCTAGTCCTGCTTCTCGCCGTTCGGTCCATCGAGATCGGGCGGCGTTTCCCTTTCCAATGCCGGAGACCCCGCCATGACCTTCCGCCGTGCACTTCTTCTTGCCGCCATTGCGACCCCGCTCGCCCCCGCCTTCGCCGACGCGCCCAAGCCCTCGGCGATCATCTCCGATGGCGTGCCCGCGATTCCCGACGCGCTCGTCGCCAGCACGCAGCCCTATCTGCAGGCGCGGCATGCGTCGTTCCTCGGCTGGAACGCGAACGACCGTTCGATGCTGATCAAGACCCGCTTCGGTAATACCGAACAGGTCCACCGCGTCGCGTCGCCCGGTGCCGACCGCCAGCAGCTCAGCTTCGAGAGCGAACCCGTTCTCACCGCATCGTTTTCACCCGGCAAGGGCGACGTAACGCTCGTGCAGAAAGACATTGGTGGCGGCGAATTCTACCAGCTCTACCGGCTTGCCGGGGGGCGGCTGCAGCTGCTGACCGACGGCAAAAGCCGTAACTGGTATGGCGCGTGGAGCCATGACGGTGGCCTGCTCGGCTATTCGTCGACGCGGCGCAACGGCAGCGATTCCGATCTCTACGTCATCGATCCACGCAATCCCGAGAGCGATCGGCTGGTCGCGCAGGTCACCGGCGGCGGCTGGAACATCGCCGACTTCTCGATCGATGGAAAGACGGCGCTGGTGCTCAACCGGCAGTCCGTGAACAAGGCCGATATCTACGAGCTGGACCTCGCGACCGGCAAGATGAGAGCGCTCAACGACCTCAAGGCGCAGGTCGCGTATGAAGCGCCGCATTACACGTCCGACGGCAGCGTCTGGACGATCTCAGACGCCGGCTCCGATTTCCTGCGGCTCGGCAAGCTCCGCGCACGCACGTTCACGCCGGTCAGCCGAGAGCCGAAATGGGATGTCAGTGACTATGCACTGTCGCCCGATGGCAGCATCGCCGCCTATGCAACCAACGAGGCGGGTATCAGCCGCGTCCATGTTCTTGATACTGCAACTGGCGCGTCGCGGCTCGTCACGGGTCTGCCTGCGGGCGTGATCCAGTGGAGCATCGGTCCAGCGATCCAGATCTCGCCCTGGGGGTCTATCGGTCTCAGCATGTCGTCGGCGAAGGTCGCTGGCGATGCCTACGCGATCGACGCCACGACGCTGGCGGTCACGCGCTGGACGCAGAGCGAGACCGGCGGTCTCGATCCGCAACGCAACGCCGAGCCGACCCTGGTCGAAGTGAAGAGCTTCGACGGTCAGGCGGTGTCGGGCTTTCTCTATCGTCCGGATCCGAAGAAATTTCCCGGCAAGCGTCCCCTGATCGTCGACATTCACGGCGGTCCCGAAGGGCAGACGCGACCTGACTTCCTCGGTGCGACCAACTACGCGATCAACGAACTGGGTATAGCCGTATTCTTCCCCAACGTCCGCGGCTCTTCGGGCTTCGGCAAACGCTTCATCAATCTGGACAACGGACCCTTCAAGCGCGAGGATTCAGTCAAGGACATCGGTGCGTTTCTCGACACGTTGCAGAAAGATCCGATGCTCGATGCCAGCCGCTTTGCGGTCAACGGCGTCTCGTACGGTGGCTATATGTGCTACGCGACCGCCACGCATTATTCGGATCGGCTGCGAGGTGCGAACTGTTATGTCGCTATCTCCAACTTCGTCACGTTCCTAGAAAACACGCAGAGCTATCGTCGCGATTTGCGCCGCGTGGAATATGGCGATGAGCGCAATCCGGTGCAGCGCGCGCAACTCGTCAAGATCTCGCCGCTGACCAGCGTGGACAAGATCCGCCTGCCGCTGCTGATCGCCACCGGCGGCAACGATCCTCGGGTGCCGGCGTCCGAGGCTGAACAGATCATCAAGGCGGTGCGCGGAAATGGCGGCACGGCGTGGCATGTGCTCGCGCAGAACGAGGGTCACATTTTCCACAAGAAGGAAAATGAGGATTATTATTTCTGGGCGTCGATGCTTTTCTGGCAAAAGACGCTACTTGGCCACTCGGCGAAGTGAGGGGCCGGGCGATCCGTGCCGGGGCAGCGCTGCTGTCAACCGCGCTGCTTATGGGCGCAACATCGGCGCCCAAGCTAGCTCCGGTACGGGTCGACCATCACATGCATGTCCATTCGCCCGCGATCTTGGCGTTCCTGCCGGCCTATTGTGAAAGCCCCGGCCGGATTGGTAAATGCGCACCAGCCTTTTTAGAGCCGCTGACGCCGGAAGATCTGCTCGCGGAGATGGACCGGGCAGGGGTTCGTCGCGGGCTCATAATGTCGACCGGCTATCTTGCGGAAAGCCCGATGGTGGCCCCCGCGCGGCCCGACGCCGCAGCGATCCTGCGCAGTGCCAACGACTGGACGGTCGGCATCGCGACCAAATATTCCACGCGTCTCTCGGCGTTTGTCGGTATCAATCCGATTACGCCGAGCGCGCTGCCTGAAATCACGCGCTGGCGTGGCGACGCCCGCGTTACGGGCGTCAAGTTGCACCTGACCAACTCCGGCGTAGATCTGCGCAAGGACTCCGATGTCGCGGCACTGGCCGGCGTCTTCGGCGCTGCCGCCAAGGCCCGGTTGGCGATCATGATACATATGCGCACCCGGGCTGCGAATTACGGCGCGCAGGACGTGCGCCGCTTCCTCGCGGACGTCCTACCTCGGGCTGGTAACAACCCCGTGCAGATCGCGCATGCGGGCGGGTGGGGAGGCATCGATGCCAACACGCTGTCCGCGCTCGGCGCGTTTGCCGAAGCGATCGAGGCGGATCGCTCGCGATTTGCGCATGTCTGGTTCGATCTTGCCGCGGTGTGGAAAGCCGATACGAAGCAGCAGGACAAAAAGGCGCTCGTCACACTAATCCGCAGAATCGGTCCAGCGCATTTCCTGCCAGCGTCCGATTGGCCCTTCTCCAAAGATCTCGTCGATTATTATAGGAATCGTTATCCGCTGCTGCCGTTAACGACGGCGGAATGGACCGTGATCCGCACCAACGTCGCGCCCTATGCGCGACACTGAACACGGTTTTTTGATCGGCTGAGCTGCGATCAGCATGCTGTGACAGGATGGAACAGGCTGTCGCACGGACTTTCGTCGTGATCGCTAAAGTTGTCGGAGTCTGCGTACGGTAGGTGACGATCATGCAACAAGATAAGTCTACACTGGCTTTACCGCCATCCTGGCTTTGATCCGCCCGTCTAGCGCACACCGCCCCCGGGGGGCGTGCGCGTGCGACCAAAATGAATGGGAGTCCGGAGTCGGGGATGGGAGTCGACTCTCCGAACGTCCGCTTCTGGGTCATGGCTGAGCATCGCTGCCGATCTTCATTACGAAGCAGGGCTGAGTGTCGCCAGTTCGTTCAGCTATACACTGATCAGGGGACTCAGTGCGGCGATTGGCTGGACTATCGGGGCGATGCCGCCGATGCATCGAGGCGCAAGTCGACGATCATTGGCGCGGAGCTGGCGGTGGTGATGGGGCTGATCTAATCCAAACGTGTCGGACCGGCGCTGCTACTCCCGGTCGACTTCCTCCTCACCCTGCCGATCTGCGTGCCCCTCGTACTGCTGTTCGCGATTTACATCCTTTAACTTCTTCAACTGAAAGTCCGCGTTCGCGCATTAGAGATCTATCATTCGGGGGGCGGCGCAACGATCAAGACGCCGTTCTTAGTATCTGGCTGTTACCGACTACGGCATCGCTAGTGTGATGGTGATAATGTTGGGCTGCTGATCCTCCAGGTCTTCGTCGTCGCGCTACTTGATATCGAACAGCAACCCCTATCTCGAAGATCTGGATGCGGCACCGATCAGAAACGCTGCTGGTTGATCCGGATGAGGTCGTCAATAAATTCGACGACGGCACGGATGCGTGGCAGACGTTGCTGGTCGGCGTGCATGAGCAGCCAATAGCTGCGCGTCACCTCAACTTCGGGCAAGACACGGCGTAACCGAGGGTCCTGTTCGGCGGCAAAGACATGTAGAACACCAAGGCCCAAGCCGTTGGCAACGGCGGCCTGCTGGGCGGCAATCGAACTCGACCGGAACACCGTGGGCGCGTCGTGGACGATCTGGTCAAAATAGCGGAGCTCCGGAATATCGATCAGCTCATCGATATACCACACCAGCGGATGCGCCTTAACTGCGTCGAGCCCCTCGATCGTTGGATGACGATCGAGGTAATCGGCTGCCGCGTAGAGCCCCAAACGATAGTTGATTAACCGCCGCGCGATCACCCTGCCGCGCGGCGGGCGGGTCAGACCGATCGCAATATCGGCCTCACGCCGCGACAGGCTGACCGACCGACTTTCTGGCGCAAGTTCCAGCTCGATCGTTGGGTGCCGTGCGTGCAGCCGATGGACGTTGGGCGCTACCAGATAGGTCCCGAACGCCTCGGGAGTAGCAAGCCGAACCGATCCTGCAACCGTGCCCACGTCGTCGCCAACCTCGGCGCTGGCGCTGATCATTTCGAACTCTATCCGCTCAGCGTGTTCACGCAGCAGTTCGCCGGCGTGGGTCAGCAGGACGCCACGCGGTGAACGGTCGATCAGTCGCGCGCCCATCGCCGCTTCAAGTCCGGTCATGCGCCGCGCAACGGTACTATGGTCCAGTCCGAGCGTACGGCCTGCGGCCTGCAGCCGACCGTCGCGTGCGACCGCCAAAAAGACGCGGATATCGTCCCAGTCGAGACTCTGCATTTTTGCACAACCGATGCGGTTTTACGGTGGTTCCGGTGGTGGAATGCAAAGCGTACACCGTAGAAGGCACTTTGGAAGGAACAATAATGCGCAACGTAACGCATTTCATTGGCGGACAGTCGGCGCCGTGGTCCGGCGAACGAACCGGCGACATCTTCGACCCTACAATTGGCCACGTACAGGCGCACGTCGATCTCGGCACGGTCGGCACAGTCGCTGAGGCAGTTGCCAATGCGCGCGCCGCGCAGCCCGCCTGGGCAGCAACCAACCCGCAACGCCGCGCGCGCGTAATGTTCCAGTTCAAGGCGCTAATCGAAGAAAACATGGAGCAGCTCGCCGCACTGCTCGCCTCCGAGCACGGCAAAGTCATTTCTGACGCGAGGGGTGACATTCAGCGCGGCCTCGACGTCGTTGAATTCGCATGTGGCATTCCACATTTGCTGAAGGGCGACTACACCGAAGGCGCCGGCCCTGGCATCGACGTCTATTCGATGCGCCAAGCGCTCGGCGTCGTTGCCGGCATCACGCCGTTCAACTTCCCCGCGATGATCCCGTTGTGGATGCTCGCGCCTGCCATCGCGTGCGGCAACGCCTTCATTCTGAAGCCTTCCGAGCGTGACCCTTCGGTTCCGATGCGGCTTGCCGAACTGGCGCTGGAGGCAGGGCTACCCGCTGGTATCCTCAACGTTGTCCACGGCGACAAGCTCGTCGTCGATGCGATCCTAGACCATCCCGACGTCAAGGCAGTCAGCTTCGTTGGCTCGTCTGACATCGCACAATATGTGTATGGCCGTGGTGCTGCGGCGGGCAAGCGGATGCAGTGCATGGGCGGTGCCAAGAACCACGGCATCGTCATGCCCGACGCCGATATCGACCAAGCCGTGGCCGACATTCTGGGTGCCGCCTATGGCTCGGCAGGCGAGCGCTGCATGGCGCTGCCCGTCGTGGTCCCGGTCGGCGAGAAGACTGCCGAGGTGCTGCGCGAGAAGTTAGTCGAGGAGATCGGCAAGCTCCGCGTCGGCGTCTCGACCGATGCCGATGCGCATTACGGCCCGGTCGTCAGCGCGCAGCACAAGGCGCGGATCGAGGGCTATATCCAGATGGCGGTCGACGAAGGGTCCGAACTCGTGCTCGACGGCCGCGGCTTCGCGCTGCAGGGGTATGAGGACGGCTATTTCCTTGCGCCTACGCTGCTCGACCATGTTCGGCCGGACATGCAGAGCTATACCGACGAGATTTTCGGGCCGGTTCTGCAGATCCTACGCGCCGCCACCTTTGAGGAGGCTGTGAGTTACCCCTCACAGCATCAATATGGCAACGGAGTAGCGATCTTTACGCGGAACGGTGATTTTGCGCGCAATTTCGCGAGTTCGGTCGAAGTCGGGATGGTCGGTATCAACGTACCCATCCCCGTACCAGTCTCCTACCATAGCTTTGGTGGCTGGAAACGGTCCGGCTTCGGTGACCTGAACCAGTACGGCACCGATGGTATCCGCTTTTACACGCGTGTGAAGACCGTGACGCAGCGCTGGCCGAGTGGCGGTTCGGTCATCGATCAAAGCTTCGTTATTCCGACTATGTAATCTTGGTGTCCGTCGGCGGGGTGGTATCGCCATCTCCGCTGGCATCGCCATAGTAATTTAAGGAGAACGACCATGATAACTGACACCCCAAAGCCTGACGTGGAACAGCCACCTGTTACGCAGCCGCTCAGGCCAGCCGCGCCAAATACCGGCAGCCCGATGGACGATGAGCCCGAGCCCGGCACCGACCCGATGCATGAAGGTCCTTAAGCAGCCGAGAACAAGAGCACCCGGTTGCCTAGCAGGGGGTAGCGCTCTGACGGATACGTCCAATTTACGCGTGATTGGCGATTGTGGTCCTCAAGCGTTGAAGTGCGCGGCACATCAGTTGGCTATGATGGCCGGCGGGACCTTCGACGGGAGCGCTGGTGCAGCGGAATGGGCGCCCTTTACCTGCCACGATGGTCGACGTCTTGCCTGCTGCGGCGAGGCGCGGACGTCGCGGTAAGTTTGCAACTGGCAACCTCGATACCGCCGCGTGACTACTCACTGGGGATGCTGGGAGCGGTTGCCGAGGCGTAATACCTTTAAAAACGTGGCGCATCGGAATGCTAACCTATCAGACCAGTCCAGTCGCATAGTACACACCGATCGTGAAAAACGCAGTCAGTGTTTTGAGCAAGGTGAGTCCGAATATCTGCTTGTACGATTGACGATGTGTCATCCCACAGACGGCGAGCAGTGTGACGATAGCACCGTTGTGTGGGAGCGTATCCATGCCGCCCGAGGCAAGTGATGCGATGCGGTGCATCACTTCGAGGGGGATGTTGTGATCAGCGGCAAGTTGAATGAAACGGTCCGAAAAGGCGCCGAGCGTCAGGCTCAGGCCACCGGAGGCTGATCCCGTCATGCCCGACAATATGTTGGTGGTTAGCGCAAGATTGAGGAGCGGGTTGCCGATTTTGCCGAGTGCATCGGCGATGATGTGAAACCCCGGCAGGGCTGCAATGATCGCACCGAAGCCGTACTCCGATGCGGTATTCATGCCTGCGAGCAATGACCCCGAAACCGCGACCTGCGTCAGCGCGGCCAATCGGGGCTTCAAGGTACTCCAGGCGATAATCAAGATCGCTACGATGCCCAGCAGCAATGCGACTTCGACAGCCC
>Ga0308158_10004035_pt1 | contig 12561 bp, 6 predicted proteins | sample PhyBR2_FD_201038 | JGI IMG/M metagenome (GOLD analysis project Ga0308158, IMG submission 201038) | Phyllosphere microbial communities from UC Gill Tract Community Farm, Albany, California, United States - DLSLB.R2 | ecosystem: Host-associated > Plants > Phyllosphere > Unclassified | place: USA...
GCGCCAGCAAACGCTGATCGACCACCGCAATATCTTCGCCGCCATCGCATCGCACGATGTCGCCGGCGCACGCCAGGCGATGCGCGCCCACCTCGACCGCGTCACGCGCACCTTCTCGCGCGGCTGATCAGCCCCGCCACGATGGCGGGTTGCGCATCGCGCCCGTCTCACGGGCAAGCGCCACCCGGCGCACGCCCTTCCCCTGCACCGCTCGCGCCCTGCCTTCCCCAGCGTCATCCGACTTCAATACGACATCATCTGTATAGACCAGAAGATATTTCGGCACGTCCAGATTGCCTAAGTGGTCTTACCAAAGTAAAATTGAACATACCAGTCGCCGGTCTCGCATGATTCATAGAAATCACGAACCGCCAGACAAGCACGCGATCCCGAGACACATCCGGACGCACGTTCACGATGACAGGCAGGAGACACTCAGTGAAGATCAACCGCACACCCGCATTCCCGGGTTTTTTACTTTCGGCCATCGCATTGGCCGCCATGACCCTCGCCAACGGCGCGGCCGCGCAGGAAGCGCAGCCACAGCGTGTCGAAGTGACGGGCTCATCCATCAAGCGCCTGGCGACGGAAAACGCCCTGCCCCTGACCACCTACAAGGCCGAGGAACTGGTCAATCAGGGCCTGACCACAATGTCGGAAGTGGCCGTGGCCCTGACCGTGGCCGCGACCAACGAACCGGTTGGCGGCGGTGGCGGCGGCACCATGATCAATATGCGCGGCCTGAACACCAACCGCACGCTCGTGCTGCTCAACGGCCGCCGTCTGGCCAACGAAGCACTGGGCGCAAGCTCCGTCAACGTCGACGTCATCCCGATGGCCGCCATCGAACGCGTCGAAGTCCTGCGCGACGGCGCCTCGGCCCTGTACGGCACCGACGCGATCGCCGGTGTCGTCAACTTCATCACCCGGCGCACGGTGCAGGACGTGACGATCCACGCCAGTACCGTGCAGCCGCAGGAATCCGGCGGCGGCGAACAGAAGCGCGTGACGCTCGTGGCCGGCAAGGGCGATCTCGCCACCGACGGCTGGAACGTCTACACCGCGTTCAGCGCCCAACGCCGCAGCTCGCTGCTGCAACGCGACCGGCCGCAGATCTGGGACGCGGGCAAGCTCGCGTCGCTGGGCGGCACGCCATTCACGGCCAACACCTCGGGCGGCTCGGCCGCGCCGGCCAACTTCACCATCTACCGCAACGGGCGCCCGGCCAACATCACCGGCAACCCCTACTTCGCCGCCGGCTGCGTGGCCCCTGGCCTGGCCCAGACGACGGTGCCGTCCACCCGCACCGCGGCCAATGGCGCCCGGACCTGCATCACCGACCCGGGCATCTACCCGGAACTGCTGCCGGAAAACCAGCAGGTGACCTTGTTCACCAGGGGCAGCCTGGCGCACGGCGACGGCAAGATGCTGACCGTGGAGCTGAATCTGTCGCGCTCGTACATCGACGCGATCAGTCCGCCCCAGCCGTTCGGCAACAACACCGACTACGACCGCCTCACCGCCTCACGCCGCCCGCTGATGATCACCAGGGCCAGCCCGTGGTATCCGGGCGGTCGCGGCGGCGTGCCGGCCGTGGCCGGCGTGAACGGCGAAGACCTGGCCCTGACCTGGAGCCTGGACGAACTGGGCGCAGCCAAGCTGCATGACGTGCAGACCAACCACCGCCTGGTGATTGCCGACGAAGGCGAGTTCAAGGGCTGGGATTACCGCGTCGGCGGCTCGTACGGCTACAGCCACCGCGACTCCGGCTTCAAGGAAAACTTTGTGCGCACGCCAGCCGTGTACGCCGGCGTGGCCAATGGCATACTCAATCCGTTCGGCGCGCAGGACGAAGCAGGCCGCGCCTACCTCAAGGACATCTCGGCCGATGGCCAGCTGTTTCGCGAAGCCGACGTGCGCTACTACGGTGTCGACTTCAACCTGAGCCGTACACTGATGGCCCTGCCTGGCGGCGACCTCGGGATTGCCGTGGGCGGCGACTGGCACCGTGAAACCTATGCCGAGAACGTGCCGATGATCGGCAACGAGGTAGTCTGGCGCGTCAGCGGCGCGCCCGGCAACAACCCGAGCGGCCAGCGCCGCGTGGCCGCTCTGTATGCGGAGCTCGACGCCCCCGTGACGAAGGACCTGAACCTGAACTTTGCCGTGCGCGGCGACCACTTCAGCGACTTCGGCAAGACCTTCAACCCGAAGGCCAGCTTCCGCTACCAGCCGATCAAGGAACTGATGGTGCGCGGCACGGTCAGCACGGGCTTCCGCGCGCCGACCCTGCCGGAATTGTACGGCGTACCGCGCACCTTGACGCCATCGACGTCGAGCTGGGACGATCCGCTGCTGTGCCCCGGCCCGACACCAAACGTGGCCGGTTCCGGCACCCTGACCACCGACCCGCGCTTTGCCGGCCTGGGCCTGGACGCCGAGCGCGTCTGCAACACGCGCCTGACCACGCTCGTCGGCGCCAACCCGGACCTGGAACCTGAAAAATCGAAGACCTACACGGTCGGCTTCGTGATCGAGCCAGTCAAGAACTTTGTCGCCACGATCGACTTCTGGAAGATCGACATGAAGCGCACGATCGCCCAGATCAACGAGGATTCGATCTTCGATAATCTGAGCCGGTACCAGGACCTCTTCGTGCGCAACCCGGACGGCACGCTGCAGTACATCACGAAGACGCGCCTGAACATGGGCGGGCTCAAGACCCAGGGCATCGACCTGAGCCTGAACTACATGCTCCCGACGGCGCGCTGGGGACGCTTCGGCTTCTCGATGGACGGCACCTACACCGACCGCTACGAAGGCCAGAACGATGCGGGCAGCCCGTGGGTCGACAGCGTCGGACGCATCGGCGCGCTCTCGACCGGCTCGACCTCGGCCAACACCTACATCTTCAAGTGGAAGCACCAGGCGCGCGTGAACTGGCAGTACGGTGCTTTCTTCGCCCAGCTCACGCAGCAGTACAGCTCGAGCTACGAAGACACCAACGCGCTGCCGACCCAGCAGCCGGGGCAGCCGTTCTACAACGTGATCGCGCCGTACCGCGTCTACAACCTGTCGACGACCTACAAGGTCTCGAAGCAGCTCAAGATCGGCGCGGGCGTGAACAACCTGTTCGACACCGATCCGCCGCTGTCGAACCAGCGCCTGTCGTCGCGTGTGGTGTTCGCCCAAAATATTGCCAAGCCGATTGGCCGGGCGTTCACGGTGCGGGCTGATTACACGTTTTGATGGTCTGTGATGTCCGCCGTTTCCGCCTGTGCGGGAATGGCGGGTGTGCGCTTGCTGGCGACGGGGGCGCATGCTGCTTCAGCAATGACCCCGACGGTATCGCCCGTTAAGGCGACCATGATTGTGGTGCGAACAGTGCACGTCGACCACATTAAAATCCGTGCCGCCCTGCGCTGGGGTCTCCATCACTGTCAGGCGCGATCGTGCCCCGAACCCCGACAACGTCCGCACTGGTCCATCGGTGGTCGAGCATATTCTTATCTTGGGCCTGAAGGCCGACAAGCTGGTGCCCCCTGTCAGCCAGCGCTGGTACGATCAAGCTAGGTTTTTCCCTCGCGCGCTTACTTTTGACTACATCGGCAGCAACGCCGCCGAGATTCTACCGGTCTGCAAGACACGGTGTTCAATTCTTACCACTCTAATAAAGTCAGCTATAAAAATAATAAAGTCCGTCATAGTAACCGCAGTCCGCCGGCGCTTTTACGGCTTGTCCGAGAGGCAACAGGGACGTACACTGAACCATGCTGACAGACCACTATCGGCCATAAGCGACGTTAAACAAATTACCTTCTTCATATACTATGCTTGTGAGCACAACACTTGCTGAAGTTGTGGACTCGTTAGAAGCGTTCAACGAGGGTAGCTGCATTTTCGCGCGCAAGCCGTGGCGCACAGATGCTCTAGCCATTGTCGCGTTACTCACTGACGACTTCAGGATTCCAGCCGAGATGACGGATGGAGGGTTTGAATATTTCCTTGAAATCCACGTCGCGAAAGAAGTTCTGAAGCTGTTTGAAAACCGCCAGCCAACTCCTCAAGAGTGTAGAGATTTAATTTTGTACTATGCCGAAAACGACGCCTATCCCGATTGGGTCTACGGTTAGGTGCGCGTGGAGGGAAGCACTTCTGTAATGGCTTCGATTTCGAAATATATCCGCTGTTTGTAGGAATCTGCGTCCAGGTACGTCAGCGATCGCCCAGAAATCAAACATGCACAGTCATATAGCTAACTCGCAGTACTCAACCGACGGGCCTTCATGAACAAGTTGCTGCTTTGGGTTGCCCTAGTCGCATTGGCTGTTGGACTAGCACTATCAGCAATCTTCAACGTTTCTGTCTGCATGTGGGGCTGTCCTGAAACTATTGAGGTGTATTCGATGCAGGCCTCGTTCTTCGTCTTGGTCGGCTTGATTGTGGGGGTGGCGTACAAGTTGTTCAGGAAGCATCCTTAGAATTTGCTGAAGCGCGCCCATCCATTACCGGGTCCGCTTCAGGTCGAAACCAGCCGGCCGTGACAATCCAAGCACTTTCCGCCAGCAAGCTGCCATTGTGCTATGACAGGGTCGATGTGGCCAGAAGCAGCCGTTCGAAGTCGGGCCCGAAAACATACTTATGCAGCCTAGCCAAAAGACATACATAGCAGTGACTTGGGAGACGCCGACAAGTGTTGGGAAGCGAGTCACTGTTGTAGCCGAGAGCCTTGACGACGCGCTATTAAAACTCGAAAAGGAATTTGGCAAAGGTAAGGTGTTCAATCTGCACAATGAAATTGACGCTTCAATGCCTAGATGAATCCTGTCTGCTTCGGGTCGAGAACTATCGGTCGCGACAGGCAGGAAACGGCCAAAAGCGGGCATTGCCGTTTGTGTTGAATAAGAAGTGAGAAAGAGCGTGTCCAAAATTTCATTTCATGAGGCAACCATCCGCGACATCCATACACTCAGTCAGTGTCCACGGAACTCAGGCTACCTCAATCGGCAGGAGCTGGTGGATCGCAGTCTTCTACCGCCACCCACCCCCTACCTCACTCGTGACACCAGTGGCTCCAGTCTCTACTGCTCGTCCCAAGCCTTGGTCACCAGCGGCGCCAACGCTGCCGTATAGCGCTTGGCCGCTGCATGCGACAGATGCGACCACTCGGGAATGTCGGTTTCCTGCAACTGCGGATAATCCTCAAAATGAATTCCGGGCATGCCCGTGCGGCGCAGGAGCTCATCCCAGGTGCGGGCGCGCGGAAAGGCACTTTGTTCGAAGGCAAAGTAATCGCCGCCCGATGGTGGGCGCACGAAAACGATACGCGCGCCGCGCGCGCGCAATGTCTTGACGGCCGCTACGGCGCGTGCAATCTGCTTTTCGCCCAGCGCCTCCGCCTTGGCGGGCGTGTTAATCATTGGCGGGGGTGGACCATTCACGCGCGAGGCCCAGATTCCCTGCGCCATCGCCCGGTATGCAGGATCGTTGACCACCTTGGGCCACATATGGGTATTGCGGTCCGCTTCCATCAAGGACAGCTTGCGCACGGGCTGTGGGCCTCTCATGCCGGGCCGCTGCGGCCAGTCGAGGCGGGCGACGACTTCGCCGAGCGCGAAGTCGCGGTCGCAGAAAGCAAAATATGGCTCGACCAGGCGCTGGCTGAGCCAGTGGCCAATGCGCCGCGACGGTCCCTCCTTGTGGTAGCCGCTGATAGCCGAGGTGCGGTAGCCATAGCCGGAGAAGAACAGGTCCGGAGCCACGCCAACCAGCAGGCGGCCCGTGAAATCGGGGTCGGCGGCCAGGTCTTCGAGCAAGTACACGCTGCTTGTGCCTTCGAGCGCGAGCTGGATCGGGCGCACGCCCGTGCTCTGTTGCCACACGTCGAGCTGCACGTCGAATAGCACGCGCGAGGAACCGATCAGCACCGTGCCCCCGCCTTCGCCCTCATTGATGCGGCGCCGCTGGGCGGCCCACTGGCTGTCATCATTGGCATAGTAGCCTGTCAATGCCCCATAATTGCGCCAGTGCGCTTCCCACACCCCCACCAAGCCTGCCATGAGCGCGAAGGCGCAGGCGCACAGCGGCAGCCAAGGCCTCGCCGGCACGTCCCGCTCCGGCACCGGCTGCGCCACGCCGGGCCGGTCGGAAGCGGTCTGGCGGATCACGAGACCGGGACGGTCAGAACTGGAAGTAGATGAAGGCATTGCCTGCTCCTTGCGCGATGATGATGGCAAAGGCCATCAGGCCCAAGCCCAGTGCGATGATGGGCGCCGGCACGCGCGCCAGAACATTCTCCAACGTCGTACCGCGCATGGCCCAGTGCACGAGAAAGATCGAACCGACAATCGCGCCGGTCGTCACCAGCTGTGCCGTCTGTAGTAACGGGCGGACCTTGTCGTTCAGGCCCGCCATGCCGTTCAGGATCATCCACGCGCCGCTGAAGGTGTGCGCGCGAAAGAACACCCAGGTCACGTTCACCAAGGCGTAGGTCAGCAGCGCCAGGGCGAACAGGGCCGCCGGGCCTGGTCGCCAGTGGCCGAAGCGCCCGCGCAGGAAGCGCTCGGCACCCAGGTAGAGGCCGTGCAGACCGCCCCAGGCGACAAAGGTCCAGCTCGCGCCATGCCAAAGGCCGCCCAGCAGCATCGTGGCCATCAGCGCCAGGTAGGTGCGCGCTTTGCTGTGGCGGCTGCCGCCCAGCGGAATGTAGAGATAGTCGCGCAGCCACGATGAGAGCGTGATATGCCAGCGCCTCCAAAAGTCCGAGAAACCCACGGCCGCGTAGGGGAAGCGGAAATTGTCCGGCATCGCAAAGCCCAGGCACATGGCCGCGCCGATGGCGGTAGTGGAGTAGCCGGCGAAGTCGCAGAAGATCTGTCCGGAAAAGGCTAGCGTGCCCATCCAGGCGTCGAGGATGCCGGGAGGTGCCTTGGCTTCGAACAGACGCTCGGCGGCCGGCCCGAGGAATGTGTCCGCCAGCACGACTTTTTCGAACATGCCGATCGTGATCAAGGTCAGTCCGAAACCAAGCATGGCGCGGGTGACGCGACGCGGTTCGGCAAATTGCGGCACAAGCTCAGTCGGTCGCATGATGGGCCCGGCCACCAAGTGAGGAAAGAAGGTGACAAACAGCGCGTAGTCGAGGAAGCTCTTGGCCGGCGCCGCACGCCGCAGGTAGACGTCGAGCGTGTACGAGAGCGTCGCGAAGGTGTAGAAAGATATGCCCACTGGTAGCACGATGTCAAAGGCCGGCGCCTGGTAATCCACGCCCAGCGCCCCCATGAAGGCGACGAAATTATCCATCAGGAACTGGCCATATTTGAAGTAGAACAGCATGCCCAGGTTGACCACCACCGACAGCAGCATCCACGCGCGCCGCGCCGCGGGCCGCTCGGCATGCACAAGCTTCTGCGCCGCGTACCAGTCGACGAGGGTGGAGATCCACAGCAGCACCACGAAGGGCGGATTCCATGCCGCGTAAAACAGATAGCTGGCAATCATTAAGTTGCTCTTGCGGAAGGTCCAGCCTAGCGGCAGCGCGTGCAGCGTGAGCACGATGGCGAAGAAGACCACGAAGGTAAGCGAATTGAACACCATGGGTGACGCCTCCCGTTATCCAGCCAATCCCACATCGTTACAAATAATAGCTCTTTAACATCTCCGTGCGTAAATACTCGAAGAACTGTTGTTTTTATAACATTCCCGGCGCTCGTGTTCGACTTACTTTTTTTTACATCGGCGGCATTGTGCCCTCCTCGGTCAGGAAACGACTTGAGTGCAAACGATTTTCGTTGGGTTTTCAGTGGCTGCTTTGGGTCGGTAACGGCCTATCGTGGCAGTCAGTGCTTTTTCAAGCTGGGCAACCTGCTATGCTGACGTGAACGACCGGGTTAGCCCAGGAGCGGCCGTTGCCAATCGGATCAACTAGGATGCACACGATGTTCTCTATCGCCAAGTTTCCTGTTTCGTGTCGGCTGCAGCTAACTGATTGGTCACCGCATGCTCTGAAAGAAAAAACTTGAAATCGCATGTTGTATCTTTTCTGTTTTGCACCTACATCCTCTTCACCATATCAAGTGCACTTGCGAATGTCCCGCCAGAATATGTGGAGCTGACCAGAGCGCAAATGAAGTCTCTGGGATTCAACTTCGCAATCAATAGAAATAGTGTTATCTCCTCGATTGATTGGCACTTTCCTAAACATGTGCTCAACAGAGAATTTTCGCTTGTACCCGACACTACGGATATCATAGTAAAAGATCTTTCTGGCAACGTGATTACACGGGCTACGAACGGGATTTCCGATAGTACAATCATGTCATTCGATACTTCATACAATCACAAGGTGTCGGACGTGTCGATATCGGTAACCTATGTATGCGGAAGAAGCAGCAAAAAAGGATGCTGTGGTGCGACTACTTTAAGTATTCCATCAGTTTCTAAATTTATCCTCGCCAACCCTGATGCCTTGAATTTACGACCGGATGTCAGAAAGTTACAGAAATGATCGTCGACTGCACAAAATATGAGAGCGAGGTGCATCCCTGAGACACCTCGTGCGGTCGGGTTCAGCCACAACTGGCCATCTACGCTCCTGACTATCGGAGGAAATTTGAAAATGTGTTTTGCGTTCGTGGTATTCGCTGTATCAGCTGGCTGTGCTAACGAAGAGACTCAGGTAAAGAAGGCTAGCTCTGCTACTGCAACCAGATCCCCTGGGACCCAAAATGCGGCGGCAATCTCGACATATGCCAATCTGATAAGTGACCAACCTCGAGTACCTTAAGCGACTGATTTCGACGTCGCGTGGGACGGCATCGCACATGGAGGCGACATAAGATGGGAGTGCCGTGGAGTTCTCAGCGGAAAATTTATCGCCAACTCACTGTGTGCAGATAAACCAATGGTCGACTTACGATGGCCAGATAAGAACTTACCTTCAAATTATGGCGGCGTCATTGTTACTGACTAGGCGTCTAATGGCTGCTTCGGGTCGGTTCCGGCCTGTCACGGACACAGCTGGATTTTAACCAGGCAACCGGCTATGCTGGATCGAACGGCCGGGTTTGGCCACAAGCGGTCATTCGTCAGCATCTTCAGTACTCGGTTTGACCCAATTAAATTTGGCATGCAAGCAGAACGGCGCAGCCTCATCAGCCCCACTCTTCCTTCCGGCCCAAGTGATGCACCCGAGAACCCTCACGATTGTTGGGTAGTGATGCAGGTCACTATCGGGCACGGAAGTGGAGACGGCGCGGACGTCTTCACGTTTTACGTCACCACACCAGCATTCTTAGAACGAATTCTCGATGATAAGGGATACGAGCTAGGGCGAGGACTGGTGGTAATAAACCAATTTGATTGGAAGGTAGTCGAAGAGCTAATTAAGCGAACTTGTGCAAATGCGCGAGGCGACTCGTGGGAAACATTCGTTCAGCAACTTTCAAGAAATTTCTTGTCGGAGTACGAGGACTCCCAGTCATAACGCTACGTCCGCTCTGGGTCAGTACCAGCCTGACAGCGGCCGGCCGATTTCGGCCAAGAGCAGACATCCATATGGTCTCAACCTCATCCACCTTTCTATGAACCAGGGGACGTGTGTCACTAGGAATGGCCGCACTGGGCCGGTTCCTGCCAGTCGCGGCCACTGCTAGATTTTCAGCCTGGAAACCTGCTACGCTAGCCTGAGCTGCCGGGTTCAGCCAAAAGCGGACGTTCGTTGAGCCAAGATTAATTGTGAATTCAGTTTAGAATTCTGGGGCATGGGGATGATGCACAGGGTGTTATATGAATCCGAGAATTATGTTTTGACACACGAGTATGAAACCGTAATCATCTACTGTCGTGTCACCGAAAAGTCCACGGTAGTCGGTGATCACCATGCAGATCCCACATATGGAGTGCTCTTTCCCGTGTCCCTCAAGGCGTAACGCGCACGTAGTCAACGTCAGCCCAGGCGCCCGGCGCGCCAGTCGCAAACAGGCCGACCTGCGCGCCAACCCAGCGCCCCATCGCGGCATCGAACGGCTCGCCCAACGGCGTGAACACAATCCCATCCTGGCTATACGAGAACACCACGCGCGCGCCATGCGTCACGTGCGCGCGCAACAGCACTTTGTAGCCGTCCAGCACCGGCCCCAGCGTTTCGATGCATTCACCCGCCACCTCGCAGCGCACTGCCACCGTGCGTGGCTTGCCGTCGACCCGCCGCAGCCCGAACCGCTGGCTCGACAGTCCCAGTACGCCCAGCCCAACCTGATCGCCATCGCGTCCCGCGCGCAATTCCACGCTGGCCGTCACGCCAAAGGACGGTGCCGGGAATTTCTGTGTCAGCACCGACGCCAGCGTGCGCAGCGGCGCCGCTGGCTGCGCAAACAGGCGCAGCATGCCGGGACGTGCGCCGAGCGCATACCAGCCGGGCTGCGGGTTGGCGGCCCACTGCCACTGATGGCCAAGCGCAGCGCTGTCGAATTCGTCAGTCGTTGCAGGCTCGCGGCGGGCAAACTTGCCCGGCACAGGTTTGCCATGCTCGACGACCGGCTGGCCCACGCCCGGCGTGGCAGACGGTTCACCGATCAGCGGCCAATCTTCTAACCAGCGCAGCGGCTGCAGATGCACCACGCGGCCATAAGCGCGCAGGTCCTGAAAGTGAAAGAACCAGTCACCGCCCTGCGGCGTCGTGACCCAAGCGCCCTGGTGCGGACCGTTGATGCTCGTTGCGCCCTGCGCCATGACGATCCGGTCTTCGTAGGGCCCCTCGATCCAGCGCGAGCGAAACACCGATTGCCAGCCGTGTTCGACCCCACCGGCCGGCGCGAACACGTAATACCAGCCATTGCGCTTGTACAGCTTGGGCCCTTCGAGCGTCCGGTAGCCCGGCAGGCGGTTGCCATCGATGATCACCCGGCCTTCGTCCAGCAGACTGCGTCCGTCAGGCGCCATGCGGCGCAGCGTGAGCACGTTGTTGATGCCGGCGCGGCTCTTGGCCCACGCATGAATCAGCCAGGCCTGGCCGTCGTCATCCCACAGCGGGGCCGGATCGATGATGCCCTTGCCCGGCAACAGCAGGTGTGGCGCGCTCCACGAGCCAGTAAACTCGGTTGCCGTCGTGACGTAGATGCCGTGGTCCGGGTCAGGATAAAAGATCCAGAAGCGCCCGTCGTGATGGCGCAGGCTGGGCGCCCACACGCCCTTGCCTGGCTGGGGCGCGGCGAATGTGGCCGGTGGCGTGAGTTGTGGCAGCGCATGGCCCACCAGCTCCCAGTTCACCATGTCGCTTGACGCGAGCAGCGGCAAGCCCGGTGCGTTGGCGAAGCTCGACGACACCATGTAATAGCGCTCGCCGACACGGATCGCATCGGGGTCGGAATAATCGGCGTGCAGGATCGGATTGCGGTAGCGGCCGTTGCCAAGATCCGGCGACCACGGCGCGCGTGCGGATACTGGACCGAGCGTGTTGCCGAGGAAGCGGTCCATCGCATCGACGGTCGGCGCCAGCCATGGATCGAACAGCCAGAAGGAATGCGGCGCGCCGTCCAGCGCCACCGTATCGGTCGGAATGCCGTGGCTGGCCAGGGTGGCCGCAAGCGCTTCGCGTCCGCTCGAAAAGCGCGGCGCAGCGCCAACGATGAATTGCACCGGCGGGCTGTCCTTGCCGGCATGGGTCAGTGGCGAGGCGTGGCGCCAGAGTGCCGGCTGCTCGGCATAGCGCCCGCCGAACCAGGCGCCCGCTGCCGACGGACGCTTGGCCGGATCGTCTTCGAAGCGCAACGCCAGTTCGGACGTGAAATCCGACAGCCCATCGATATTGACCACGGCGCGCACCGCATCCGGCCGTGTCATGCCCACCAGCGCCGCGATCTGCCCGCCGGCCGAACCGCCCGCGATGGCGACGCGCGCCGGGTCCAGGCCGAGGCCGGGCGCCTGCGCGCGCAGCCAGTCCAGCGCTGCCTTGACGTCGTCGATTGCTGCCGGATAGCGCGCTTGGCCCGATAATCGATAGCTGACGGTGGCCGTCGCATAACCGCGCGCGGCCAGGCGCGCGGCCAGCGGCGCCATGTTCGAGCGCTCTCCGCTGGCCCAGCCACCGCCATGCACCAGCAGCACCAGCGGCGCCGGGGTGGCGCCCGCTGCCGGCAAGTAGAGATCCAGTGCCAGGGTCAGTGCGTCCCGCTTCGCGTACACGATGTCCTTGCGCACCTGCACCGGCGCAGGTGCGTCGGCGCTGGCAATCCGGATAAAGGGGTAGTCGCGTACCAGCTTCTTATAGGTGGTGTCGGCGTCGTAACGTGCCTGCGCCGCTGCCGGTGCCATGACCGAGAGCGTACCGAGCGCAAGGCAGGCGAGCACGATGCGTTTGCACACCTTTGCAGCCCGCCCCATCGTTCAGGTCACGGGTGCGGGGTTGAAGAGCGCCAGCGAGTTATGCAGCTTCCAGTGCTCGGCCCAGGTCTTGCGGCCGCTCGCCACATCCAGGATCAGGCGGAACAGTTGCCAGCCGACGTCCTCGATGCTCGCTTCGCCGCTGGCGATGGTGCCGGCGTCCAGGTCCATCAGGTCATG
>Ga0308158_10004036_pt1 | contig 12561 bp, 9 predicted proteins | sample PhyBR2_FD_201038 | JGI IMG/M metagenome (GOLD analysis project Ga0308158, IMG submission 201038) | Phyllosphere microbial communities from UC Gill Tract Community Farm, Albany, California, United States - DLSLB.R2 | ecosystem: Host-associated > Plants > Phyllosphere > Unclassified | place: USA...
CGGCCACGGGGATCGCGATCGAGTCGATGAAGGAGAGGTGGTTCGACGCGAAGATGATCGGACCGTCCATCGGCACGTTCGCGCGGCCCTCGATGCGGGGGCGGTAGATCAGGCGGGTGAGCGGGATCAGGATCATCCGGCCGAGCAGATACGTCGCACCCGTGCGGCGCACCTCGTCCTCGGGCTGGTGCGTGTCCGCGACGGCGCCGTCGCCGTCCGCAGACGCTGCGGGTTCGTGTTCCGGTGTCACCAGACAAGGCTAGATCAGGATCCATTCCGCGATCGGAATGCGCGACACGGGAGGCCTCTCCCAGCGGCGGCAAAGCCCCATACGGCAGGATGGGCGGGTTCGTCCCTACGTCTCGAGGTCTTCTGTGCGCATCCGCATCGCCGCTGCTCTGTCCGCCGTCGCCGCGACGGCACTCCTGCTCTCCGGCTGCGCCGGCGCAGGCAGCCCCTCGGCATCGCCCACCCCGTCGGCCTCGTCGTCGTGTCTGCTGAACGCGAAGCCCGGCAAGGCCTCGGACGCCGTCAAGGTCGACGGCGAGGGCAAGGACCTGAAGGTGACGGTCCCGGCCGACGCAGACGTCGATTCCGCCACGGGCGTGGAGCGCACGATCCTGAAGAAGGGCGACGGCAAAGACGTCAAGGCTGGAGATCTCGTTTCGGTGCAGTACCGGATCGTGAATCCCACCGACGGTGCGGTTCTCGATTCCAGTACCCGTGCCCCCGAGGACCGGATTCCTGTTTTGCTCGACCCGCAGCAGCAGTCTCTCTTCGTCGTGTCTCTGGAGTGCCAGCCTGTCGGCACGTCTGTCGTCGTGGCCGTGCCGGGGAAGATGTTCGGAGACGGCGGCAAGCCGGTCGTCGTCTACGCCCAGTCGGTGGCGAAGCTGCCCACGACGGCTACCGGTGCGGACGTCAGCCCTGTCGCCGGGATGCCAACGGTGAAGCTGGCAAAAGATGGTGCACCGACGGTCACGATCCCGAAGAGCGACCCGCCGACGCAGACCACCATCGCCAATCTCAAGCAGGGCGACGGAGCGACCGTTGCCAGCGGGGATCAGGTCATCGTGCAGTACCGCGGAGTGACCTGGGCCGACGGCAAGGAGTTCGACTCCAGTTGGAAGCGGAAGGCTCCGGCCCAGTTCCAGACCACGGCAGTGGTGACCGGCTTCAAGAAGGCGCTCGAGGGACAGAAGGTCGGCTCGCAGGTGCTCGTGGTGATCCCCCCGACCGAAGGCTACGGCGCTCAGGCGCAGGGCTCGATCCCGGCGAACTCCACCCTCGTGTTCGTCATCGACATACTCGGCACCGTGCCTTCGGCGGCGCCGGCCCAGTAGTCGGCGCGCGGGGGAACCTGCGACGGAATCGCGGGATTGTCCCGCGAGCCGATGCGCGGCGGCGATGCGCGTCCTCAGCCAGAGCGACGTGTGTGCTGGTCCCCAGCCATGTGTGCGGCATCATGGCCGGGGACCACGCGGCTACGGGCTCACGAACATGGCCCGACGCGAGCCGCGCGAACGCTCACTTCACGAGATAGGTGAAGAACCACCCGGCTTCGCCGATCGGGTAGCACTGGTCGGAGACCACGTAGCCGGAAACGCTCATCCCCTGCCTTCCCACGTTGCACAGGAAGTAGGAGTAGTAGATCTGCGAATTCGTGATGGTCGCAGCTGAAGCGGCGACGGGCACAGCGACGACAGCGCCTGCGAGGAGCAGCGAAGCTCCCGTCATAGCCAACGTGCGTCGAATCGTCTTCTTCTTCTCCATTTGATTCTCCTCCGGTTCGTTCTCCTGGCGGCGGCTGCCGCCAAGAGCCATCCTGCCTTAGCGGCGAACTCGACCCTGGTGTTCGTGGTCGACATCCTCGGCACCGTTCCTGCGGCGCCGACCCAGTGACCCTAGGCTGAGGGCATGCGTCGCGTCCTCATCCTCGGATCCACCGGCTCGATCGGCACCCAGGCCCTCGACGTGATCCGGGCGAACCCCGATCGCTTCGAGCTGGTCGGGCTCGCCGCAGGCACGCAGGTCGACCTGCTCGCGCAGCAGGCCGAGGAGTTCGGCGTGGAGGACACGGCGCTGGGCTCGGCCGAGGCCGAGCAGCTGGTGCGCGACGTCGAGGCGGACGTGGTGCTCAACGCGATCACCGGATCCATCGGGCTCGGCTCCACACTCGCCGCCCTCAAGGCCGGGCGCACGCTCGCCCTCGCGAACAAGGAATCGCTCATCGTCGGCGGCGCGCTCGTCACCGCGCTCGCCGCACCCGGGCAGATCGTCCCGGTCGACTCGGAGCACTCTGCCCTGGCCCAGGCGCTGCGCTCGGGCACCAAGCAGGAGGTGCGCCGCCTCGTCGTCACCGCGTCCGGAGGTCCGTTCCGCGGGCGCTCCCGCGCGCAGATGGCGGCCGTCACCCCGGCGGAGGCGCTCGCGCACCCCACGTGGGACATGGGGCGCATGGTCACCACGAACTCGGCGACCCTCGTGAACAAGGGGCTCGAGGTCATCGAGGCGCACCTGCTGTTCGACGTCGACTACGAGCGGATCGAGGTGGTCGTGCATCCGCAGTCGATCGTGCACTCCATGGTCGAGTTCGTGGACGGATCGACGATCGCGCAGGCCTCGCCGCCCGACATGCGCCTTCCCATCTCGCTGGGACTGGACTGGCCGAACCGCGTCGGGGGCGTGGGCCGTCCGATCGACTGGACGACGGCGGCGAACTGGACGTTCGAGCCGCTCGACACGGCGGCCTTCCCGTCCGTGGCGCTGGCCAAGCAGGTCGGCCGCGCGGGCCGCACCTACCCGGCCGTCTACAACGCCGCCAACGAGCAGGCGGTGGACGCGTTCCACGAGGGGCGCCTGCCGTTCCTCGGGATCGTCGACACGATCGAGCGCGTCGTGGACGCGCACGATCCGCCCGAGGAGCTCACGGTCGAGACACTGGCCGCGGCAGAGGCCTGGGCGCGCGCGACGGCGGACCGCGTGATCGCCGCATCCGCCTGACCGGGCACAGGCCGGGCGCACAGCCGCGGCACGGCCGTTTCCTAGCCCGGCACCGGTAGCGTGGCGGGGTGGAGATCCTGCTATACGTCGGCGGCCTGCTGTTCGTGCTGGTCGGGCTCGGCGTCTCGATCGCCCTGCACGAGCTCGGCCACCTGGTGCCCGCCAAGCTGTTCGGCGTGCACGTCGGTCAATACATGATCGGCTTCGGACCGCGGCTGTTCTCGAAGAAGATCGGCGAGACCGAGTACGGCGTCAAGGCGCTGCCGATCGGCGGCTTCATCTCGATGTCGGGCATGTATCCGCCCTCGCCCGGGGAGCAGGAGGACGCGGCGCAGAGCCGGTCGCGAGGCGCGTTCCGCAGCCTGATCCAGGACGCCAGGGCGGCCAACGACGAGACCATCGATCCCGAGCGCGCGACCCGTGTCTTCTATCTGCTGCCCGTCTGGAAGCGCGTCGTCGTGATGTTCGGCGGGCCGTTCATGAACCTCGTCCTCGCGATCGTCGTGTTCACGGTGCTCCTCAGCGGCATCGGGGTGCAGCAGGGCACCACCACGATCGCCTCGCTGTCCGAGTGCGTGCTGCCCGCGGGCTCCACCCAGACCTCCTGCACGTCATCGGATCCGGTCGCGCCCGCCGCCAAGGCCGGCGTGAAGCCGGGGGATCGGATCGTCTCGGTCGACGGCAGGACCGTGTCGACGTTCGCCGAGGCGAGCGCGATCATCCAGGCGTCTCCCGGCAAGACCATCCCGCTCGTCATCTCCCGCGACGGCGCCGACGTCACGCTGTCGCTGACCCCGGTCGCCGCGCAGCGTCAGCAGGTGGACGGCAACGGCCGGCCCGTCGTCGACGACAAGGGCCACCCCGTCGTGCACACGGTCGGCTACGCCGGCGTCTACGCGCAGCTCGCATACGTGAAGCAGCCGGTGAACGCGGGCTTCGACCAGGCGATGACGAACGCCGGCGCCGTGGTGCAGCTGATCGGCAATCTGCCCGTGCGGCTGTGGGACGTCGGGGTGTCGCTGGTCACCGGAACCCCCCGTGACCCGAACGGCCCGCTCAGCGTGATCGGCGTGGGGCGGATCGCGGGCGAGGTCGCCGCGGCCGATGCGCCCCTGCTCAACCGCTTCGCCGTGCTGCTCGGGCTGATGGGCTCGCTGAACATCGCCCTCTTCGTGTTCAACCTGATCCCGCTGCTGCCTCTGGACGGCGGACACATCGTGGTCGCACTGTGGGACGGACTGAAGCGCGCATGGGCGAAGCTGTTCCGTCGTCCGCCGCCGGCGCCGGTGGATGCGACGCGCCTCGTGCCGCTCACGATCGTCGTCGCGGGCCTGCTCATCGCGATGGGCGCGCTGCTGCTCGTGGCCGACCTGTTCCGGCCGGTGACGATCGGCTGAGACGCCGCGTCCGGCACGGATCCGGATCCCCATCCGTGTATCAGAGGGACGGGCGCCGACTCTCTAGGGACGTACGCTGCGGGCACCCGCAGCCGTCCCTCTAGGAAAGGCCCCCCGATGAACACCGTCGCAAAGACGCGGCGTGCCGTGATCACAGGTCTTGCGATCGCCGTCGCCACCGCGCTCCTCACACCGGCTCCCGCTTTCGCGAGTCCGGTCGGCCAGAACCAGACCGTCGCCTTCAGCCAGGCGATGGACCTGCCCGCGGCCGACTACGCCGTCACCGGTGCCCTGAACGGCACCGCGAGCCTCACCACCCACCTGGCGCTCTCGCAGTCCGACGTCGTCTCCACCGGCTGGGACGACAGCACGGTGCGCCAGGGCGGAGCGGTGAACCCGGTGGTCACCCGGCAGCCCGGCGCCGGCACGCTCACCGTGGAGCACACCGTCGGCTTCTCCGGGACGGTGGACGTCAGCGGCAGCTCCGTCCCCATCGCGTTCGCGCCCACGGTCATGAACGCCAGCACGCCGTGCAGCCTCGGAGGGGACGGTGATACCGCCACCTGCGTCGCGGAGTCCGCGGACGTGACCGTGGTTCCGCCGCCGTGCCCCGACATCCCCGGTTCGACTCCTGACGCGAACGCGTGCCCGCTCAGTCCCCAGGTCTCGGCCAAGCTGCGCACCACGGCGACGTTCTCAGTGTCCGCGGTCGCCGCGACGAGGTCTTTGAACGGTCTGACCGGCCCTCTGGACCTCGGCACCGGCCAGCCGCTGACCGATCAGGTGTCGGTGCCGTGCACGACGCCCGTGGGGTCTCCGGTGACGTACGGGCTGTCCGGCCTCGGGATCCAGGGCACCGTGCACACCGTCACCGAGCTGGTCTGGACGGTGAAGGTCTCGGCACCCGCGGTCATCCCGGTCGTGGTGCCGTACCCGCCGTTCACCCTTCCGGGCGCGCCGAACATCACCGTGTACGACGCGACCGACACGCTCGCCACGAACGACAGCGCTTTCGCGGAGACGGCATCCGACGTGTCCTACGCGCTGGGCAGCGCGATGGCGAACAACGTGCCGCCCACCGTGACGGCCGCGCCGACCTTCACCGGAGACGAGGGCAGCGCGATCCCGTTCAGCGCGGTCGCCGCAGGGCCCTGCGCCGCAGGGGCCACGTTCGTGTGGAACTTCTCCGACGGAGGCACCGCGTACGGCAGCCCGACGACGCACGTGTTCGCGGATTCCGGTCCGTTCTCGGGCATGGTCGCCGCGACCGACGTGACGGGCCTGTCCGGCACGACGACGTTCGGCGTCGGGGTGAACAACCTTCCGCCGGCCGTGATCGTCACCCCGGCCGATCCGACCGTCGCATGGGGACGTCCGCTGACCCTGCAGGCGCAGGCGACGGATCCGGGCGCCGCGGAGCAGTCGACGCTGACCTACGCGTGGGACTTCCACGACGGCTCGGCCATCGTGACGGGCGGGCCGTCGGAGACGCATCAGTGGGCGGATCCGGGAACCGCGCAGGTCACCGTGACGGTGTGCGACAGGCACGGCGCGTGCACCGCGAAGGACGTCTCGCTCACGGTGCGCGCCCGCAGCACGAGCACCTCGTTCACAGGCGATCTGACGGCGACCTACTCGGCCCCCGTCGTCTACCGGGGCACGGTGATCGACGAGTTCGGGCGGCCGGTCAACGGCGCGGCGGTGGCCTTCACCACGGCCGGCGGCGCGACGCAGCTCGCCACGGCGACCGCGGACGGCTCAGGGACGGCCGCGGCGACCGTGACGGAGACGCTCCCGAGCGGCTCCTATCCGATCACCGCGGCGTTCGCGGGTGATGCCCGGTACGTCGCGAGCAGCTCCGCGGCCGTCTCGCAGACGGTGACGTCGATGGCCTCGGCGATCGCCTACACGGGCACACTGTCCAGCAAGCCGAACGCGAAGATCCCGCTGTCCGCGACCGTGACCGACGTGCTCGGCCGTCCGATCGCGAACCAGACCGTGACCTTCGTGATCGGCAGCCAGACCGTGACCGCCCGGACCGGCGCGAACGGGGTGGCCTCCACCGCGCTGAAGCTGACACTGAAGCCGGGCACCTACCCGGTCTCCGTGTCCTGGGCCGGGATCGCGGGACGGTACGCCGGTGCGACCTGGAGCGGGAGCTTCAAGCTGAACACCAAGTAGGCGATGCCGCGGAGGAGACGCTGTCGGGATCGGCGGCGTCTCCTCGTGCGCCAGGGCCTCGTCGTGCGTCAGGGAGGGCGGGCTCAGCGCCCGTCGAGTGCGTGCCCGTCGAGTGCGTGCCCGACGAGGCGCTGCAGCGTGGTCATCCCGTCCCGGGACAGGATCGACTCCAGGTGGCCCTGCACCGAAGCGAACCCGGGTCCGCGCAGCGCGTAGACATCGCCCGATCCCGGATCCGCCGACACCTCGGCGACGCCGACCGCGGTGGTCCCGGGGGCGACGCGGGCCGTGAACGTGTTGTAGAAGCCGATCGACGCGTCCTGGCCGAACACGGGCACCGACTTCTGCAGCCCCTGGTGCGGGCTCGCGAGCGGCGCCAGCTCGATTCCCAGCGAGTCCGCGAGGATCTGGTGGCTGAGGCAGACGGCCAGCAGCGGGCGGCCGCTCGCGCGGCGTCGCGCCACGAGCTCCCGCATGCGGGCGATGCGCGCGGAGGAGCGGTCGCGCGGGTCGCCCGGACCGGGGCCCGCCACGAGAAGGTCGGCGGCGTCGATCTCCGCGTCGTCGCTCTGCGCCCACGGCTGGATGTGCACCTCGAGGCCGAGATGGCGCAGCTGGTGGGCGAGCATCGTCGTGAAGCGGTCCTCGGCGTCGACCACGACCGCGGTGCGGCCGGCGAACGGCGCGGCGGCCGTGGACTGCGCGCCGCCGTCCTGCGGATTGATCCAGAACTCCGCCAGCCGCGCGTTGCGGGAGGCGAGCAGAGCCTGGATCCCCGGGTCGTCCGACGGCGTGCCCGTGGGGCTCGGTGCGTCGGGATCCTCCCGCGACTCCGCCACCGTGTCGCGGGCGACGGCGCCGATGGCGCCCAGCACGCCCGCCGCCTTGCCGTGGGTCTCACCGACCTCGCCGGCCGGATCCGAGTGCCGCACGAGCGTCGCCCCCACCGGCACGCTGAGCCGGCCGTCGGCGAGGTACACGGTGCGGATGAGGATGGGCGCGTCGAGGTCGTGGCCGCCGGCGTCGTTCGGCGTGAAGAGCGCCGCGACACCGGAGTAGTAGCCGCGCGGCTTGCGCTCGTGCCGGCGGATCACCGTGCACGCGTTCTGCATCGGGGAGCCGGTGACCGTCGGCGCGAACATGGTCTCGCGGAGGATGTCACGGGGGTCGAGGCGGCTGCTGCCGCGGAGCATGTACTCGGTGTGCGTGAGGCGCGACATCTGCTTCAGATGCGGACCGGTGATCCGCCCGCCGTCGGAGCAGACCGCGCTCATCATCTTGAGCTCCTCGTCCACGACCATGAACAGCTCCTCGGTCTCCTTGGCGGAGGAGAGGAACTCGCCGAGCGCGGCCGTCGTGGAGCCGCCGGCCGGATGGCGGAAGGTTCCGGAGATCGGGTTCATGGTCACGACGCCGCCCTGCGCGACGACGTGCGCCTCGGGGCTCGCCCCGACCGCCACGACGCCGGGGGTGACCACCGCGAAGGTCCAGTAGGCGCCGCGCTCGTGCTCGAGCAGAGCCCGGAACCACGTCAGCGCCGCGATCCGCTCCGCCTCCGGGGTCGTCGCGTCGATGCGCGCCGTGTAGTCGCGGCGGATCACGAAGTTCGCGCCTTCGCCGCGGCCGATCTCCTCGGCGATCACGCGCTCGACGATCGCGGCGTACTCGTCGTCGCTGAGATCGAAGCCGCCGTCGTGGAGCGGCAGCGGCTCGGCCGGCAGCGCGGCGCGCACCTCGTCGGCGGGCAGGTGCAGATGCTCGTCGACCAGCAGGCAGCGCAGCGGCGCCCCGTCGTCCTGCGCTTCGAAGCCGCGCTCGCGCACCTGGCGGTAGGGCACCAGGGCGAACACCTCACGACGGGCGCCGTCCGCGTCCAGCGGGATGTCGGTGAGGTCGACGACGTCGATGATCTCGCCGGTCAGCAGCTCGACGCTGTCCGAGCCCTCGCGGGCCAGCAGCACGAAGGCGCTCTCGGTCGGCAGAGCATGGATCCGGTCGGCAGTGGTCATCTGAGGCTCCTGAGCAAGGGGGATCCGACGCGGCAGAAACGACAAGACCGCCCCGGAAGGCGGTCTGGATCGTGGTACGCGAACTCACCGCCTAAGAGGCGGGCCACCAGGTGCGGTTCGCGGACATGCGCCGAAACTATCACAACGGGGCGGTCTCCTCGCCCGTCGTGACGTTCGCGTGTGCGGCTGTTCGCGGATCCCTTCCAGCCGCACACCGGTAACCTGGTTGACGTGCCAGCTGTGAACCTGGGGATGCCCCGGATCCCCGAAGTCCTCGCCCCGCGACGCAAGAGCCGCCAGATCAAGGTCGGCAAGGTTCTCGTCGGCGGTGACGCCCCGGTCAGCGTCCAGTCGATGACCACGACGAAGACGACCGACATCAACGGGACGCTGCAGCAGATCGCCGAGCTCACCGCGTCCGGCTGCGAGATCGTGCGGGTCGCCGTTCCGTCCCAGGACGACGCCGACGTGCTGCACATCATCGCGAAGAAGAGCCAGATCCCGGTCATCGCCGACATCCACTTCCAGCCGAAGTACGTGTTCCAGGCGATCGACGCGGGCTGCGGCGCGGTGCGCGTCAACCCGGGCAACATCCGCAAGTTCGACGATCAGGTTGGCGCGATCGCCAAGGCCGCGAAGGACGCCGGCGTGTCGCTGCGCATCGGCGTGAACGCCGGCTCGCTCGACCGGCGCCTGCTCGAGAAGTACGGCAAGGCCACCCCCGAGGCGCTCGTCGAGAGCGCCGTGTGGGAGGCGTCGCTGTTCGAGGAGCACGACTTCCACGACTTCAAGATCTCGGTCAAGCACAACGACCCGGTGGTGATGGTCAAGGCCTACCGTCTGCTCGCGGAGCGGGGCGACTGGCCGCTGCACCTCGGCGTGACCGAGGCGGGCCCCGCGTTCCAGGGCACGATCAAGTCGGCCACCGCGTTCGGGATCCTGCTCGGCGAGGGGATCGGCGACACGATCCGGGTCTCGCTCTCCGCACCTCCCGCCGAGGAGGTCAAGGTCGGACACCAGATCCTCCAGTCGCTGAACCTGCGCGAGCGCAAGCTCGAGATCGTCTCCTGCCCGTCCTGCGGACGTGCGCAGGTCGACGTCTACACGCTCGCCGAGAACGTCACCGAGGGGCTCAAGGACATGACCGTGCCGCTGCGCGTGGCGGTCATGGGCTGCGTCGTGAACGGACCCGGCGAGGCGCGCGAGGCCGACCTCGGTGTCGCCAGCGGCAACGGCAAGGGCCAGATCTTCGTCAAGGGCGAGGTCATCAAGACCGTGCCCGAGGAGGACATCGTCGCGACCCTCATCGAAGAGGCGAACCGCCTCGCCGACGAGATGGGCCCGAACGCGCCGCTCGGCACCGCACAGGTCGTCACCTCGTGACCAGCGCCACCGTCGTCACCTTCCCCTCGGGATCCCTCGTCGAGACCGCCCACGTGGTCGGCGTGCACCCGGACGACAGCGGTGCGGTCGTCGTGCTCGATCGCACGCCGTTCCACCCTGTCGACCACACCTGGCCGGACCAGCCGGGGGACCGGGGCACGCTCCGTGTCGCCGACCTCGAGATCGCGGTGACCGAGGCCCTCATGGCCGCCGTCAGCGACGAGGGCGAGGTCGCGATCGGCGCCGCGATCCCGGTCAAGCGCGGTGCAGACGGCTGGACGTGGTCGGTCGGCCACCGGGTCGAGGTGGTCCCCGCCGCGCTCGCCGCGGGTGCGCCGGTCGAGGCCACGGTCGACGCCGCGTACCGCGCAGGCCTCAGCCGCGGACACACCGCCTGCCACCTCGCGTCGCTGGCGCTGGACCTCGCGGTCGCCGATCTGTGGCGGAAGGATCCCGGATCCGACGCCCTCGGCAACCCCGATTTCGAGGGGCGTGCGAATCAGACGAGCGTCATCGGCCCCGACGGCGCCGTCGACGAGTACCGCCTCGGCAAGAGCCTGCGCAAGGCCGGGTTCGACACCGAAGGTCTCGCCGCGACGCTGGCAGAGCGCGAGGAGCGCATGAACGCGCAGCTCGCGGAGTGGATCGCGTCCGCCGCGCCGAGCCGCATCGAGGTCGAGGGTGAGAGCATCGTCGACCGTCGACGCTGGGTCTGCGAACTGCCCGAGGGCACCGCGTCGATCCTGTGCGGTGGCACGCACGCCTCCTCGCTCGCGGAGTTCGCGTCGATCCGGGTGTCGCTGCAGCTGTCGGAGCAGCTGCTGGTGATGACCACGACCGCGGTTCCTGCGGGTTCGCCGGCGTGAACGCCTGAACCGGAGGATGGCCGTGGCGGGTGACGAATCGATCGACATCAGGATCGGCACGGTCGATCAGGCGGCGATCGCGGCCCGGCTGCAGATCGACTTCGGCGACGAGTTCGGGGATCCGTCGCCGCCGTTCGAGGTGCTCGAGCGGCGGTTCCGCGCTCTGATCGCCGATCCGGCCGCCTTCGTGCTGTTCGTCGGCGATCCCGACGATCCGATCGCCTACGCCGTGGTCACGCTGCGCCCCACCGTGTACTGCGACGGCCCGCTCGCGGTGCTGGACGAGCTCTACGTGATCCCCGACCTGCGCGGAGGGGGCATCGGCACGCGGCTGCTGCAGCGCGCGATCCAGGAGGTGCGCGCCCGGGGCGGCGGAGAGATGCACATCAACGTCGACGAGATCGACGTCGACGCGCGGCGCTTCTACGAGCGGCACGGGTTCGTCAACGTGGAGCCGGGCAAGGACTACCGGATGCTCTGCTACCTCCGCGAGCTCTGACCTCGGCGTGCAGCCCTCAGCGCCGGTCGAGGCCGCGCTCGTCGATCCAGGTGTGCCAGGGCGACACCCGGCGGAGGAAGGCCACGGCGTCGAAGGCGTCGCGGGCCGAGCCGGGCTGCAGGACGTCGCCGTTGTGCCATCCGCGGGTGGCGTCGAGCGCCACGGCCGCGCCCTCGGAGGACCGGCGCAGATCCAGCAGCGCGTCGTCGATGCCGGAGCGCGCCAGCACGGCGTCCAGGCTCGACGGGTCGAGCGGGGCGAGAGGGGCGACGAAGGGGCGGGAATGGCCAGGGGCGTCGTCCGCCGCCGGACGGTGCAGCCACTGCTCGCCGCCGCCGAAGGCCGTGCCGATGACCACGAGATCGGCGCCCAGCCGGTCGGCGAGGTGCCCGCCCATCGTCGTCATCGGATCCGGCACGAACGGGGGAGCGGAGAACGGGGTGCGCTGCACGTGCCCGTTCGCCGCCGCCACCACGATCCGCGGCTCGCGCTCCAGGATCCACTCCACGGTGTCGGCCATCCACGCGTCGCGGATGTTGGCGGCGGGCCAGGTGCGGGTGGCGCCCGCGGTCATCGCCTGCAGGAACGCATCCGCCGCCCGGGCGCTCTCCGCGGCCCGGATCGCGACGTCGACCCGCTCCCCGCTCTCCGCGCCGCCGCCGAGAGCGGCGATCTCCTCGCGGCGCCGGGCGCGGATGCGGGCGGCGAGGTCCGCGATGCCGACCGTGATGCCCGCACGCTGTTGGGCGGGCAGGGCGAGATAGGCCTGGATCGTCGGTGCCGCCTGTGCCAGCCCGGAGCGGTCGCCGGGCAGATACGCGAACAGGGGGAGCAGGCTCTCTCGCGCGTGCGCGGCGTAGTGCGGGTCCACGGCGTCGAGCAGGTCGAGCGCCGTGAGGACGCCGGGGAGGGCGCTGGCGGACGAATCGGGGAGGTCCATCCCGTACCAGCGCGGCGCGTCGTAACCGGTCGCGGCGCGCGCCCGCATCCAGGTCAGCTGGTCGAGCATCTCCTGGCAGGCCCCGAAGCCGTAGGTGACGCCCTCGCGGAGGGTGTCGCGGAGCCCTCCGGCCCCGGTGCGGATCCACGTGTCGACCCGGCGGCCCTCCGGCATGCCGCTCTCGGTCACGAGTGCGGTGAATCCGGCGCGCCGATGCAGGAACCGGAACAGCCGGTGGCGCAGGGCGAAGAACTCGTGCACGCGGTGCATCGACTCGCCGATC
>Ga0308158_10004039_pt1 | contig 12551 bp, 8 predicted proteins | sample PhyBR2_FD_201038 | JGI IMG/M metagenome (GOLD analysis project Ga0308158, IMG submission 201038) | Phyllosphere microbial communities from UC Gill Tract Community Farm, Albany, California, United States - DLSLB.R2 | ecosystem: Host-associated > Plants > Phyllosphere > Unclassified | place: USA...
CACTACCGGAGGGCGCTTGAGCGCTTCCGCTACGGCAACGGATCCTGCAAGGTGGACTTCATCCTCTCCGGGCCGGTGCCTTGGCAGGCCCCTGGACTTTCCGACGCCGGGACAGTCCACGTGGGCGGCACGCGGGCCGAGCTGGCGCGATCGGAGAACGAAGTCAGTGCTGGACGCCATCCCGACCGGCCCTATGTGCTCGTGGCCCAGCCGTCCAGCTTCGACCCCAGCCGTGCCCCGGCGGGCAGGCACACCTTGTGGACGTACTGCCACGTTCCCTCCGGCTCCACGCGGGACATGACCAGCCAGGTGGTGGCCCAACTGGAGCGTTTCGCGCCCGGTTTCCGCGACCTGGTGGTTGAATCGCACGTCATCACCGCAGCGCAACTGGCCGAGTACAACCGCAACTACATCGGCGGTGACTTCAGCGCCGGCATCATGGATGTGCGGGGGCTTATCCAGAAGCCGGTGGTCTCTCCTGTCCCTTGGCGGACACCGCTGCTGGGGGTGTACCTGTGCTCGTCGTCTACGCCGCCTGGCCCAGGCGTCACCGGTATGCCGGGAATGCATGCTGCACGGCACGCCCTGCGTGATGTGTTCAAGCTGCCCGTACCTGACCTGGGTCTCTCCTAGGCCTCGAGGGCCCGGGCTTATGACCGGCTGTCCTGTCATGTCGGCGGTCCGGGGGATAATGGCGCGATGGGGAACTCAACAAAACTTTCGCTTGCCATAGCTGCGCTCATTCTTGGAACCACACTGGTGGCCTGCGATGACGGAAAATCCGGTGCCGAAGCCGCCGCACAGCAATTGGCCGGTGCGGTCTCAGCGCTGGATGTAGGATCCGTTGCTTTCGACGGCAAGGACGCCGCCGCCGCCAACGATCAGCTCCACCAGGTTTTCGCAGCGCTGGACCCGCAAAAGCCGACCGTCCGGGCAGGCGGACTCACGCTGGACGGGGACAAAGCATCCGCGCCACTGGACTACACCTGGAAGTTCGGCGACGCCGAGTGGAAGTACACCATCGCGGCGAACTTCAGGAAGTCCGGCGACAAGTGGCTCACCGCCTGGACCCCGGCCATGCTGGCGCCCGGCCTCGCGGACGGCGAGATCGTGACCAAGGGCTCCCAGTCCCCCAAACGCGCCGACATCCTGGGCGCCGGCGATGTGCCCCTGGTGACCTATCGCCCCGTGGTGAACGTCGGCATCGACAAACCGCTGCTGGGCGGGGCGGATCCAGCCGACTCAGCCGGCAAGCTTGCCGCACTGGTGGGGGTGGATCCGGCCGCGTATGTGCAGCAGGTCAAGGCAGCCGGGGAACAGGCCTTCGTTTCCGCCATCACCCTGCGGGAAGAAGGCCGCACCATCTCTGATCAGCAGATCCAGGCCATCCCGGGTGCCCGCGGCATACCCGACTCCATCCCCCTGGCCCCCAGCCGGACCTTCGCCCGCCCCGTCCTTGGCTCCGTGGGCGAAGCCTCTGCGGAGCAGATCCAGGCCTCAAACGGCGCCCTGACCCCGGGCGACGTCACCGGTACCGGCGGTCTCCAGCAGCAGTACGATGAGCAGCTCCGCGGATCAGACGCCGTGGTGATTCGCGCCCAGCGCGCCGACCTGACCCGCGAACAGATCCAGTCCGCAGGCACGGATCCCCGGCGCGTGCTCTTCCAGGTGGAGCCCAAACCCGGCACCCCCCTGAAGACCACGCTGGATCCGCGGCTGCAGACGCTGGCGGAAAGCACCCTGGAAGGGGTGGGGCCTGCGTCAGCCATCGTGGCCCTGCGTCCCTCCACCGGCGCTGTGCTCGCTGCAGCATCCGGCCCGGGCAGCAACGGCTACAACACCGCGATGCTGGGACAGTATGCACCGGGTTCCATCTTCAAGATGGTGGATTCGCTGGCCATGTTCCGCAACGGCATGACCCCGGACTCCACGGTCCAATGCACGCCCACGCTCACAGTGGACGGGCGCACCTTCAAGAACTCCGAGGGCTACCCCGCGAGCTCGTTGGGTGCTGTGACGCTGCGGGATGCCTTTGCGCACTCCTGCAACACGGCCTTCATCTCCCAGCGGGACTCAGTGTCCCAGGGCCAGCTTGAGGCTGCCGCCACGTCCATGGGCGTGGCAGTGGAGGCCCCGAAACTCGGCGCGGAAGCCTTCCTGGGATCCGTCCCGGGCGAGGCGCAGGGGACCGAACACGCCGCGTCGATGATCGGCCAGGGCAAGGTGCTGCTCTCCCCGCTGGCTGCAGCGATCATGGCCGGTTCCGTGGCCAAGGGGGCCCCGGTGTCGGCGGAGCTGGTCCTGAACCCCGACGCCGGTGCTCCCGCCGCCGGGACGACGGCCGGGTCCACCGCTCCGGCCGCCGCAGCATCGGCGACCGCCACAGCGGAAGCGCCCTCCACGGCGTCGGACAAGCCCATTACGGCAGCAGAGGCGGCATCGCTGGCTGACATGATGCGTGCAGTGGTCACCTCCGGCCACGCGGGCTTCCTCGCCAGCGTTCCCGGCGCACCTGTGGGTGCCAAGACCGGAACGGCGGAGTTCGGCACGGAGGATCCCCCCAAGACCCACGCCTGGATTGTTGCCACCCATGGTGACCTGGCGGTTGCCGTGTTCGTGGAGGACGGCGGCCTGGGTGCCACCACCTCCGGTCCGCTGCTGAAGCAGTTCCTCACCGGCGCCGGCTAGGAACAGGCATGGGAGGATTGACGGCGTGGCCCATATTGACGTTTCCGGCATTGACTACTTCCTCTCCGATGGCACCCAGCTCCTGAACGGGGTCACCTTCAAGGTGCCTGACGGCACCAAGACCGCCCTGATCGGGCCTAACGGAACGGGCAAGACCACACTGTTCAGGATCATCGCGGGGGACCTGGTGCCCGACGAGGGCGTCATTGGACGGTCCGGAAACATGGGCATCATGCGGCAGTTCGTGGGCCAGGTCCGGGATGATTCCACCGTCAGGGACCTCCTGGTGACCGCCGCTCCCCCGGCCCTCGCCGCCGCTGCCCGCGAGGTTGACGATGCGGAGCTGGCCATGATGGAGCACGACGACGAACCCACCCAGATGCGGTACGCCCAGGCGATCGCGGACTGGGGTGATGCCGGCGGCTACGACGTGGAAACCGTTTGGGACGAGGTCTGCATGGCAGCCCTGGGACTGCCGTTCGACCGCGCACAGCACCGCCCGGCGTCGAGCCTTTCCGGCGGTGAGCAGAAACGTTTGGTGCTTGAGGCACTGTTCGCCGGGCCGGACGATCTGCTGCTGCTGGACGAACCGGACAACTACCTGGACGTGCCGGGCAAGCGCTGGCTCGAGGAAAAGCTCAACGACTCAAAGAAGACCGTTTTCTTCATCAGCCACGACCGCGAGCTGCTGAATAACGCCGCGGGACGGATTGTCACGCTGGAGCCGGGGATCAATGGCGCGTCCGCATGGATCCACGGCGGCGGATTCGCTTCCTATGTCGACGCCCGGGCGGACCGGAACGCCCGCTTCGAAGAGCTCCGCAAGCGCTGGGACGAGGAGCACATCAAGCTCAAGGAACTCGTCAACATGTACAAGAACAAGGCTGCCTTCCGCTCGGACATGGCTAACCGGTACCATGCGGCCCAGACCAGGCTGGCCAAGTTCCTCGAGGCCGGTCCGCCGGAGGCGTTGCCCGTCGAGCAGAACGTCCAGATGCGGCTCAAGGGCGGGCGGACCGCTAAACGGGCCATCGTGGCGGAGCGGCTGGAGCTGACCGGGCTCATGAAACCGTTCTCCACGGAGGTGTGGTTCGGTGACCGCGTGGGCGTCCTGGGCTCCAACGGCTCCGGCAAGTCCCACTTCCTGCGCCTGCTCGCCACCGGCGGCACGGACCCTGAACGCGAGCACCTGCCGGTCTCGGATGTGGTGATTGCAGAAGTACCGCACGAAGGCACGGTGAAGCTTGGTGCGCGGATCCGTCCCGGGTTCTTTGCCCAGACCCACGTCCGGCCCGATCTCCTGGGCAAGACCCTGCTGGACATCCTGCACCGGGGCGACGAACACCGGTCCGGCCTGGGCCGTGAGGCTGCCGCAGGTGCCCTGGACGGCTACGGCCTGGCGGGGCAGTCCGAGCAGAAGTACGAGTCCCTCTCCGGCGGCCAGCAGGCCCGCTTCCAGATCCTGCTCCTGCAGCTGAGCGGGGCCACGCTGCTGCTCCTGGATGAGCCCACCGACAACCTTGACCTGCACTCGGCGGAGGCCCTGGAGCGGGCCATCGACCACTTCGAAGGAACTGTCCTCGCAGTGACCCACGACCGCTGGTTCGCGCGGACGTTCGACCGGTTCCTGGTATTCGGATCAGACGGGAAAGTATACGAATCGGCTGAGCCGGTGTGGGATGAGCAGCGGGTTGAACGCGCCCGCTGATCGGACTTGCTCGGCCTGGGCACACCTCCGTTGCTCTATCAGATATGGCTGCTATTCGGGGGGTTTAGCCGCCATATCTGATAGAGCAACCGGTGACATTTCTCGTTTGGTGATCAAATGATCATTGTTGGTTAGCATTTGATCATGAAGACCGATGAGCGGCACCGGACCATCACGGACATCCTCCGGCGGCAACCCGAGGCAAGCGTGGAAGAGCTCATGCAGGCCTGTGCTGCTTCAGGAGCAACCATCCGCCGCGACCTGGAGGTGCTGGCAGGCCATGGCGTTCTCCGGAGGGTCCACGGCGGCGCCAGAAGCCTCATTGGACATGGGGGGAATCCCGGCTACGGGCAGCGTGACCTGGAAGACCGTGAAGCGAAGAGCCGCATAGCTGTGGGGGTTGCCCGCCTGCTGGCTGACCGCGAACACATCTGGCTGGACAGCGGAAGCACAGCCACCGCTGTGGCGCGGGCCATGGCGGGACGCGATCTGACGCTGATGCCTATGTCCCTGCAGGCGCTCAATGCGGCAGCAGAGGGCGGCGGTGCAGGGCCCGGCGCTGCACTCCTGCTGCCCGGCGGCAGTGTGGTGCCCGGGGAACTTTGTTTCCGCGGGCCGCTGGCCGAATCCAATATCAGGTCACTGCGCTTTGATGCTGCCGTGGTCACACCCTGTGCGGTGGATTTCAAGGACGGGCTGCTGGCACATGACCTGGAGGATGCGGCCATCAAGAGAGCCGGCCTTGAATCAGCGGCACGGGTGGTGGTGGCCGCCTCAGCATCGAAGTGGGAGGCCAGCGCCCGGGTGCTCGTGGCAGGCCTGGACCGGGTGGACGTCATCGTCACGGACCGGAAGTTCAGCACGCAGGACCAAGCCGAATTCGATAAGTACTCTGTGGAAGTAGTGAGCGTATGAGCACCAACACCGGTATGGAGCAGCACGCAGGATTGAAAGCCGCCGCCACAGCCACGTTCGTGGTCTTCGGTATCAACGGGCTGGTCTTTGCCAGCTGGGCGGCCAGGATCCCTGCCGTTACCCAGACGCTGCACATCACCTCCGGCCAAATGGGCACCCTCCTGCTCTGCACGGCCATGGGCTCCCTGCTTGCGCTTCCCACCGCCGGGCTGGTGGTGGGCAGGATCGGCACGGCCAACACCGTGCGCTTCGCTGGACTCCTCGCTGCAGCCGCAGGTGTGGGCATCGCATTGTCGCTTTCGGCCACGTCCGTTCCCGGGACGGCGGTGTCACTGTTCTTCTTCGGCATCGGCATCGGACTGTGGGACGTGGCGCAGAACATCGAAGGCGCGGACGTGGAGCACAAGCTCCGGCGGACCATCATGCCCCAGTTCCATGCTGCCTTCAGCGGTGGCGCCTTCGTAGGGGCCCTCGTCGGGGCGGCGCTGTCCACGCTGGGAGTCGACCTGCCGCTGCACCTCCTGGTGATCGCAGCCGTCGTGGTGCTGGTGGCCTTGACCGTGCCCCGCTACTTCCTTCCCCACGCATCGTCGGCTGCCGTCGACGGGGAGCTGAAACCAGCCAAGGGACCGTCCGCGTGGCGGGACGGCAGGACGCTGCTCATCGGAGTGGTGGTCCTGGGTGCCACCCTGACCGAAGGCGCCGGCAATGACTGGATCGCCAAGGCGTCAGTTGACGGCCTTGCCACCTCGGAATCCACCGGCGCCCTGATGTTCGCCCTGTTCGTCCTTGCCATGACGGCAATGCGATTCCTCGGCGGCCGCGTCATCGACAAGTACGGACGCGTTGCGGTACTCCGCGCCAGCATGGCGGCCGCGGCCGCTGGACTGGGCCTCTTTGTGCTGGCATCCAATATCTGGCTGGCTGGGGTTGGCGCAGCCCTCTGGGGCGTGGGTGCCGCCCTCGCCTTTCCTATGGGGATGTCCGCTGCTTCCGACGATCCGCGGCAGTCAGCCGCCCGCGTTTCCGTAGTATCCACTTTGGGGTATATATCTTTCCTGGCCGGACCGCCGCTGCTTGGCTACCTCGGTGACCTCATCGGGATCCATACCGCACTCCTGGCCATCATGGTGCCAATCCTGGTGGCACTGTTGCTCGCAGGGGCAGCGAAACCCCTTAACGCCGACGGTCAGGAGTCCACTGTCAGGGAGCCCACTCAGCTGGAGTAACAGTTGGGGTTAGGGTGATCACATGCACAGCAGCAGGCCACGGGGCCGGACCTGGATCAGCCGCATCGATAGATACCTCTTGGCGCATGTTTCGAGAATCCCCGGGGGAGACCACGATGTCTTCTTCCGGCGCCTCTCCGCCTCGGCCAACCAGGGAAAGCTGTGGATAGGAACAGCGGCAGTGCTTGCCCTGTTTCCAGGCAAGACGCGCAGGGCGGCGCTCCACGGCCTTCTTGCCCAAGGGGTGGCCTCCGCCGTAACCAACGTGGTCTTCAAGACGCTGCTTCCCCGCACCCGCCCGTTGCCCGAGCACCTGCCCGTCTTCCGCTTCGTGCATCCGCAGCCCACCAGCTCTTCGATGCCGTCCGGGCATTCAGCCTCAGCGGTTGCGTTCGCAGTCGGAGCAGGGCTTGTCCGTCCCGCGCTTGGAGTTGCGTTGGCACCTGCTGCCCTCGGCGTCGCCTACTCGAGGGTCCACACCGGCGCCCACTGGCCATCCGATGTCCTTTTCGGATCAGCCTTGGGTGCAGGCGCCGCCCTGGTGACGCGCCATTGGTGGCCGGTCCGGCCGCCCATCCCGCAAACCACGCGCTGCTGGACCAGCGCTCCGCAACTGCCGGATGGAGCGGGCCTCAGTATCGTGGTCAACACGCTGGGCGGCTCCTTCAAGGAAGAAACCGCGGCTGCGCTCCAGGAAGTATTTCCCAAAGCGCATATAAATACCGTGCAGCCGGATGAAGACCTGGTCCAGCGCATCAACGCTACGGCGGACTTCCCGGGGACCCGTGCCCTGGGTGTGTGGGGCGGGGACGGAACTGTCGGTGCTGCGGCGGCTGCCGCCGTCGAACGCTCTTTGCCCTTGCTGGTCCTGCCCGGCGGGACCCTCAACCACTTTGCCCGCGACGCGGGGACAGGCAGCCTGAAGGACGCGGTGGAGGCAGCCAGCAACGGTGAGGCCGCGCTGGCAGACATTGGCGTGGTCACCGCCGAACGCGGACTGGCCGGGAACCCCGAAGTTTCCGAGCTGGTCATGCTCAACACGTCCAGCATCGGCCTCTACCCGAACTTCGTGCGCCGCCGGGAGCACCTGCAGCCGGCGCTCGGTAAGCCATTGGCGGGCGTCGTGGCAATGTTCAGGACCTTTGCGGCCGGGACACCGACGACGCTGACCGTTGACGGCGCGCAGCACCAAGTATGGATCGCGTACCTGGGGCGTGGGCGCTACTACCCCCGTGACCACGCTCCCCTGATCCGGCCGGTGATGGATGACGGGGTTTTGGATGTCCGGATGATCACCGCGGACGAAACCTTCGCCAGGATCCGGCTGCTGTGGTCCGTCCTGACGGGGACCGTGGCAAGTTCCAGGATTACGCACCTGAGGGAGGCAACGGAGGCCAGGATCGACGCCGGCGGCGCACCGATGGCGCTGGCAGTGGACGGCGAGGCGTTGGCAGGGGTCCGCAGCGTGACCTACCGCGTCCGGCCACGGGCACTTACGTATTACTCCCCGGATCCGAATCGCTGGCCTTTGACCGGCAGATGACCCTGATTCATCCCTGATCCATCCCTGGGAAGGGGCAAAAGCAGGACAGGCGTCGGTAGCGTGGGTAATGCACACCACCCACCGTCGTCCAGCAGCCCGGTGCTGCCGTTCAAAGGACTTTTGATGATCGAGGCAAACGGACTGACCAAGATCTATGGCGCCAAGACCGCCGTAGCCGGCGTGAGCTTCACAGTCAGGGCGGGACAGGTCACGGGCTTCCTTGGACCTAACGGGGCAGGGAAGTCCACCACAATGCGGATGATCATGGGATTGGACCGGCCCACATCGGGATCCGTCACCGTGAACGGCCTGCCCTACGCACAGCACAGGGCACCCCTGCGTGAGGTGGGCGCCCTCCTTGATGCCAAAGCCGTCCACACCAGCCGCAGCGCCTACAACCACCTGCTGGCCATGGCAGCTACGCACAGCATTCCCAAAGCGAGGGTGCACGAGGTGATCGGCATGACGGGGCTGGACGCGGTGGCGCGCAAGAAGGCCGGCGGATTTTCGCTTGGCATGGGGCAGCGGCTGGGTATCGCTGCCGCCCTGTTGGGCGACCCGCAGACCCTCATTCTGGACGAGCCGGTCAACGGCCTCGATCCGGAGGGGGTGGTCTGGGTCCGGAACCTGGTGCGGTACCTGGCAGGCCAGGGGCGGACGGTATTCCTTTCCAGCCATCTGATGAGTGAGATGGCCCAGACCGCCGACCACCTCATCGTGATCGGCCGCGGCAGGGTGATAGCCGATGCCCCTATCCGTGACATCATCACCGGCAGCGGACAGTCCCGGGTAAGGGTCCGGACCGACCAGCCTGACAGGCTCCAGCGGCTGCTTGCCTCGCGCGGTGCGTCCATTGAAGTTCCCGAACGGGAGATGCTGGAAGTAACCGGACTGCAGGCCAAAACGATCGCCGCCGTGGCCTTGGAAAACCAGGTCCTGGTCTACGAACTCACACCCCTGGTTGCCAGCCTTGAGGAGGCGTACATGGAGCTGACCAAGGACGACGTCGAATACCACTCCCTGTCCGCTGCGGAGGCAGGCAACTGATGAGCTCCCAGACCACTGAATCCACTTCCCCTCACGAACCTGCGCCCTCCTTCTCCGCAGCAGGCCACCTTGGCGGGAGGCAGTCCCAGCCCGGCCCCACCTTCTTCCGGGTCCTCAATTCGGAGATCATCAAATTCCGCAGTCTCCTCTCAACGCTGATCCTTCTCGCCTCAACGGCGGTGGTCATGGTCGGGTTCGGGGCACTGTCCGCCTGGGGGACAGGCCAGTTCACGAACGCCGCCACGCGCGACCCCCAGGCCGCGGCGCGGATAGCAGCCCAGGGCGGTGATCTCGCTGTGAGCGCCCCCACCTCGGGCATCGCCTTTGCCCAGCTGATCCTGGGTTCCCTGGGGGTACTTCTGATGAGTTCGGAATTCACCACCGGCATGGCCCGCTCCACCTTCGCAGCAGTGCCCAAACGGCTTCCCGCTTTCGCGGCCAAACTGGTGGTGGTGATGGTGACCTCGTTCGCCGTTACCGCAGTATCCACCTGGGTTGCGGGAGCAGCGGCAGTGCCAATCCTGGACAACTACGGCCTGACGCTGGACCTGGGAAGTTCACAGTCGGTGAAGCTCCTCCTGGTCAACAGCGCCTACGTGGCCGCCGTCGCCGCAATCGGCATGGCCCTGGGCACGCTGCTTCGGAACTCCGCAGGCGGCATCATGAATCTGGTGGGCCTCTTCTTCGTGGCACCCATCGCCTTTCAACTCATTCCGGGCGACTTCTTCAAGGAGGCCCGGAAGTACCTTCCCGGGAACACGGTGGACCCCCTGACAGCCGCCCAGCATGTCCCGGATACCCTCGAGGCCTGGCAGGCGGGGCTGGTCCTGGGCGCATGGGTGGTCCTCCCCGTTCTGCTTGCTGCGGTCCTGCTGAAACGGCGCGACGTCTAGGACGTTGCTCCGAGCGCCGGGGTCAGCGCCCCGGGCCAGCTAGGACGCTGGCGCGTGGTTTCGGGCACATTACAAATTTGCCTGTGGGAAAACTTTCATTGCCTCCTGTTGTTTCGGCTTGGAGGCACGTCCTGTTCGCCGCAACCAGATCTGTTGGACTGCACAAAGCAAGGCGCATAATGGCGGACCTAGGGTGAAACGACGATGTGGTGCAACACACGGTCTCCCCGTGGCCGCCACGGCACGTCGCTCAACCAATGCTATTTCCCCAACAAGGACGGCGCTTCCATGCATGCTGACCAGCAACTCTCAAAATCCCTGAAACCCAGGCACCTGTCCATGATCGCCATCGCCGGCGTCATTGGCGCAGGACTCTTCGTCGGCTCGGGGGCGGCGATCCAGCAGGCCGGACCCGGCATCCTCGTCGCCTATGCTGCCGCCGGACTGGTGGTCATCCTGGTGATGCGCATGCTGGGCGAGATGGCCGCAGCAAACCCCGAAACGGGATCCTTCTCCACCTACGCGGACAAGGCACTGGGCCGCTGGGCAGGGTTCAGCATCGGCTGGCTCTACGCCTGGTTCTGGATCATCGTCCTCGGTATCGAAGCAACAGCAGGTGCTGCCATCATGCACCGCTGGGTACCGGGCATTGACCAGTGGGTGTGGGCCCTGGCCCTCATGGTGCTGCTGACCCTCACCAACCTCGGTTCCGTAAAGTCCTACGGCGAGTTCGAGTTCTGGTTCGCCTCCATCAAGGTAGCGGCCATCGTCCTCTTCCTTATCTTTGGCGTTGCCGCCATCCTCGGCCTCATCCCCGGTGTGCCCGCACCCGGCCTGAGCAACCTCGTCAACAACGGCGGCTTCATGCCCAACGGTCCGGGAGCGGTCCTGGCCGGCATCCTGGTGGTCGTCTTCTCCTTCTTCGGCGCGGAGATCGCCACCATCGCGGCCGGTGAATCGGAAAACCCCGTCGACGCCGTCAAGAAGGCCGTCAAGTCCACCGTCTGGCGCATTTTGGTCTTCTACATCGGCTCCATTGCCATTGTGGTCACCCTGCTCCCCTGGAACTCCGCCTCCGTGGCCAAGAGCCCCTACGTGGCCGTCATCGAACTGTTCGGCATCCCCGGCGCCGGCACCATCATGGACGTCGTTGTCCTCACCTCGGTGCTCTCCTGCCTCAACTCCGGCCTCTACACGGCCAGCCGCATGCTGTTCTCCCTCTCCACCCGCGGTGACGCGCCGCGGTCCTGGACCCGCATCTCCCGCCGCGGCGTTCCCGCAGCCGCCGTCCTGGCCTCCACCGTGGTGGGCTTCGTGACGGTCGGGCTGAACTACATTGCCCCGGACACCGTGTTCCTCTTCCTGGTCAACACCTCGGGCGCCATTGCACTGTTCGTATGGCTGGTCATCTCCGCCTCCCAGCTGGTCCTCCGCCGCCGCCTGGGTGCCGCAGCCCAGGACCTGCAACTGAAGATGTGGCTCTTCCCGTACCTCACCTGGGCAGCGATCATCAGCATCGTGGCCCTGCTCATCGGCATGGTGATCGTGGAATCCACGCGCGAATCGCTGCTGCTCTCCCTGGCGCTGGCCACCGTGGTGGTGGCCGTGGGCGTGCTCCGCTACCGGGGCAAGGGCGCAGCCGCCAGAACCCCGGTGGTGGCCACTGAACCTGCGCCGGCACCCGCCGAGTAGGCGCGGCGCTAGACTCGGGAGCATGCCTTTGCCCCCCTCTGCTGCAGACCACATCCAGGACCTTGGCGCCTACGTCAGCGCGTCGCCGTCGAGCTTCCACGCTGCGTATGAGGGGGGCCGGCGGCTGGAGGAAGCCGGGTTCATCCGCCTGGACGAACTGCAGCCGTGGGAGGGGGGCCCGGGCTCGTTCTTCATCATCCGCGACGGCGCCCTGATCGCATGGGTGGTCCCCGAGGGCGCGGGCCCTGCCACCGGGTTCAACATCCTCGGCGCGCATACGGATTCGCCGTCCTTCAAGCTCAAGCCCAGGCCCACCACCGGTGCGCATGGCTGGCTCCAGGCGGGGGTGGAAATCTACGGCGGCCCCCTGCTGAACTCCTGGCTGGACCGCGAGCTGCGGCTCGCGGGCCGGCTGGTTCTGCTTGACGGCACTGAGCACCTGGCTGCCACCGGACCCCTGCTCCGCTTCCCGCAGCTGGCCATCCACCTGGACCGCGCGGTGAACGAGGGCCTCACCCTGGACAAGCAGCGCCACATGAACCCGGTCTGGGGGCTGGGGAATCCTTCCGAGTCAGACCTGCTGGGGGTGCTGGCTGCGTCTGTCGCCGGTGCATCCGTGAATCCGGGCCAAATTGGCGGGTACGACGTCGTCATCGCGGACACGCAGGCGCCCGCGGTTTTCGGGGGCAAGGGGGAGTTCTTCGCATCAGGGCGGCTGGACAACCTTTCGGCCACGCACGCCGGGCTGGCCGCGTTGATCGCCCACGCCGGGCCGGGCGCAACGGGCGGCCCGGTTGCGGTCCTGGCCGCCTTCGACCACGAGGAAATCGGCTCCA
>Ga0308158_10004041_pt1 | contig 12549 bp, 10 predicted proteins | sample PhyBR2_FD_201038 | JGI IMG/M metagenome (GOLD analysis project Ga0308158, IMG submission 201038) | Phyllosphere microbial communities from UC Gill Tract Community Farm, Albany, California, United States - DLSLB.R2 | ecosystem: Host-associated > Plants > Phyllosphere > Unclassified | place: USA...
CGTCGGCTTCATCCCGCGTGACGCGCTGCTGGACATGGCCACCGCCGTGGTCACCACCCAGCGCGACCTGGGCAACCGCGAACTGCGCAAGCGCGCCCGCTTCAAATACACCATCGACGACCACGGCCTGGACACCGTGGTGGCCGAGATCGAACGCCGTGCCGGCATCGGTTTCGCCGCCCCGCGTGCGCAGTCCTTCGCCCACAACGGCGACCGCTACGGCTGGGTGGAAGGCGCCGATGGCCGCTGGCACCTGACCCTGTCCCTGCAGGCCGGTCGCATCGCCGACCTGCCCGGCGCACCGCAGCTGACCGCGCTGCGCGAGATCGCCCGCATCCATCAGGGCGAGTTCCGCATGACGGGCAACCAGAACCTGATCATCGCCGGCGTCGCCGCCGACCAGCGCGCGCAGATCGACGCCATCGTCGAAAGCGCCGGGCTGGACCTGGGCAACCACGCACCGACCGCGCTGGCACGCGCTGCCATGGCCTGCGTGGCGCTGCCAACCTGCGGCCTGGCGATGGCCGAAGCCGAGCGCTACCTGCCTGCGTTCAGCGCCAAGCTGCAGCCGCTGCTGGCCCAGCACGGCCTGAGCGAGGCCCCCATCCTGCTGCGCATCTCCGGCTGCCCGAATGGCTGCTCGCGGCCCTACCTTGGGGAGATCGCCCTGGTCGGCAAGGCACCGGGCCGTTACAACCTGATGCTGGGCGCCGATCACCGCGGCCAGCGCCTGAACACCCTGTACCGCGAGAACATCGCCGAGCCGGAGATCCTGGCCGCGCTGGAACCGCTGTTTGCCCGCTATGCCGGTGAACGCAACGACGAAGAAGGCTTCGGTGATTTCCTGCACCGCGCCGGCATCGTCGCCCTGCCGCCCTACCCCACCCACCGCGAAATCTCCGTGGAACTGCACGCATGAGCGCCCTGCCCAAATCCCCCACCACCACGCCGGTTGTCCTGCCGGATGACCTGGGCCCGCTCAACGCCGAACTCGAAGCCCTGAACGCGCAGCAGCGCGTGCATTGGGCACTGCAGAACGCGCCCGGCGCGCATGTGCTGTCGTCGAGCTTTGGCGCGCAGTCGGCAGTCACCCTGCACCTGCTGAGCAGCCAGCGCCCGGATATCCCGGTGATCCTGGTGGATACCGGCTATCTGTTCCCGGAAACCTACCGCTTTGCCGACGAGCTCAGCGAGCGGCTCAAGCTCAACCTCAAGGTCTACCGCCCGCAGGTCAGCCGCGCCTGGATGGAAGCGCGCCACGGCCGCCTGTGGGAACAGGGTGTGGTCGGCATCGAGCAGTACAACAACCTGCGCAAGGTCGAACCGATGAAGCGCGCCCTGGACGAGCTGCAGGTTGGCACCTGGTTCACCGGCCTGCGCCGCAGCCAGTCGGCCAGCCGCGCCAACACGCCGGTGCTGCAGCGCCGTGGCGAGCGCTACAAGGTCAACCCGATCGCCGATTGGAGCGACCGCGACGTGTGGAAGTACCTGCAGGAACACCAACTGCCCTACCACCCGCTGTGGGAGCAGGGCTATGTGTCGATCGGTGATTTCCACACCACCCGCCGCTGGGAGCCGGGCATGCGCGAGGAAGACACCCGCTTCTTCGGCCTGAAGCGCGAGTGCGGCCTGCACGAGGAGATCTGAGCGCTCGATTCACCCTGTAGAGCCGAGCCATGCTCGGCTGGAGCTTGCCTCGGAAAGCCTCTGCCGAGCATGGCTCGGCACTACAGGCACGCTACGGGTAAAGCCCCTGCCGAGCATGGCTCGGCACTACGCGGCTGCCCCCTCCCTTTCGCGCAGCGAAGGGGAGGGTTGGGGAGGGGTGCTGTCAGCACGGAACCCTGGCCGCGAGCGATTTTGAACGGACACGCTACGGGTAATGCCTCGTGCCGAGCATCGCTCGGCACTACCGGTTGTGCTGGGCCCAGAATGCCAGCAGCTCGCGCAGTGCCGGTGATGCATCGGACTGGGCCACCTCGTCCTGCAGAAACTCGGCCTCACGCTGCCAATGCTGGGTACTCAACTGCTGCAGCACGCTGCCCTCGGTCTGGGTGCAGCCCATATGCCACTGACTGAAGTGCAGGCTATCCACCGGCGCGCTATACAGTTCGCGCAGATCAACATGCATATGCGAATTGCGGATGCGCTCGTAGGCGCGTGCCACGCCCTCTTCCGGACCTTCGAAGTACTGGAAGAACTGCCGTCCATCGAACAACAGCACACCCGTAACGCCTGCCAGCTGGTTGTGCGCACGCGCATCGACCAGCAGATGATCCAGGTCGGCGGTACCCAGCCCGGCCACCGCCGTGCTCACGTAGGCGACTGCACGCAGACTCATACCGCTCCTTGCTGATCAATACCGGACCACAGCATGCCATGCCGCCGCTACCCGTGCGCAGGCAGCGGCGGCAACCGCGACATCAGTAGCGGTAATCCAGCTTCAACCAGACGTTACGCCCCGGCTCGTTGATCCGCACCGGATCGGCCGGAAAACCGAAATCGGCACTGCCCGCCAGGTTCAGATGCTCGGCATAGGCGCGGTCGAACACGTTGTCCACGCCCACGCTGGCGCGCAGCGCATCGGTGAAGCGATACGCCGCATTCAGCGACAAGGTAGCGAAGCCTGCGGTCGGCCCCAGGTCACGTGCAACCACATTGCCCTCATCCTCGGCTACCCGATGCTGGTGGCTGGCCGCGCGCAACAGCGCACCCGCCGACCAGCGCTGATGCTCGTAGCTGGCACTTAGGCGTGCTTCCAGCGGCGGAATCTGCGGCAGTGGCCGGCCCTCGCTGCGGTTCTCACCCCAGGCATAGGCCAGGGTGCCACCCAGCTTCCAGGCCGGCGCCAAACGCCATTCCAATCCCGCCTCGGCACCGGCAGTACGCGCATCCACATTGTCGGCCTGGGTGGTGCTGCCCATCATGCCGCCACTGCGATAGCGGAACAGGATGTAGTCCTGCAGCCGCCCCGCATACGCCGATACCCAGGCATCCACATGCTGGCTGCGGAACTGCAGGCCCAGGTCCAGCTGCGTGGTCTGTTCCGGCTTCACCGCGGAGAACGCGTTGATGCTGCCGGCCGGCCCTGCATTGGCCGAGAACAGCTCCCAGTAATCCGGCATGCGCTCGCTGTGGCCGATACCGGCGTACCAGGTCCAGGCCTGCCCGTGGTCGCGTTCATAACGCAGGAAACCGCTACCCAGATCCTGCTGCCGCTGCTGCCCGGCGGTCGGGTTGGGCATGTTCATCATGCCGGTGCTCGCACGCCGATCCTTCACCTGCGCGCGGTCCAGGCGCAGGCCACTGATCCAGCGTCGTGCGGTTCCTTCGCCCAGGGTCAACTCGGTGAACACGCCCAGGTTGCTGAAGTCGGCATCGCGCTTCCACGGCGATTGCTGCCAGGTGTTGCGGCCCATGCCATTGCGGCTGCGATGGCGGCTGTCCTGCGCATCCACGCCGGCGACGATGGCCACGTCCTGCCAGCGCCACTCGCTGCTGACGCGGCCGCCGGTGGTACGACGCTCCACGTTCGAGGCCATCGGCATCGGCATGCTGCTGGCCGGGTTGGGCGTGCGCAGCGTGTAGTTGTCCATCAGGTGATCGGCGTTGTTGTAGTACAGATTGGCCTGCAGCTTGTCCCATGCACCGGGCAGGTTGCCGCGTTCAAAACGCAGCCCATAGCTGTCGCGCTTGAACGCGGCACCGTCCATGCCACGGCCGGCGTAACGGGCGATCGCATCACCGGTACCGGCACTGAGTTCCAGCACGGTATCGGCATCCGGCGTCCAGCCAATGGCGGCATCGGCATTCCATTTGCGCCAGCGCGAGGGCACCACGTCGCCATTGCCGTCCTTGTAATCATCGGCTTCCGAGCGGTTGCCATTGACCCGGACATAGCCGGGATGGCTGCCGAAACTGGCATCCAGCACCTGGTCGTTGCGGTTGTTGGAGCCGGCCAATGCACTGGCGTTGAGCCGCATGCCCGGCGCATCGAAACGCGGGGTGTCGCGCTCGAAACGCACGGTGCCGGCCGAGGCACCTGCGCCCCAGCGCACGCTTTGCGGGCCCTTGATCACCGTCAGGCGATCAAAGGTCTCCGGCGCGATATACGACAGCGGATTGTCCATCCGCGACGGGCAGGCGCCGATCAGCGTGCCATCGTTGCTGAGGATGTTCAGGCGCGAGCCGCCCAGGCCGCGCAGCACCGGATCGCCATTGGTGCCGCCGTTGCGGATGGCGGAAAAGCCCGGCACGGTCTTGAGGTAGTCGGCGCCATCACTGGCCGGCACCGGTTGCCGCGGCAGCCGCGGGTCGGTCACCCATTGCAGCGGCGATGAAGGAGCGGCGGCGGTGACCACCAAGGTATCGAGGGTTCGGGTCGGATCATGCTCGGCGGCGCCTGCGAGATCAGCAAACAGCACCATGCAGACACAGACGGACAGGCACGCGGGAGTACCCGGCGTGCGGGAAAGGAATTTCATTTGATTCTCCAATACGACACAGCCACGTACTACCCATCGGCAGCGCGCGGCAAACAGGAAAGTTGGCGTTATCTGGAGAGTGCCGGCGGACCGCGCGGCGGATGTGCAGGCCAGCGCAGGCTGGCGGCGCGGAGCGTCTTGCGGGGAGATTGGGGCACAAGCCGATACAGCAACGGCGCCAGTATCAGGATTACCGCAAGCCATGGCAGCAGGCGCGAGGCCATGGTGCAGTAGTCGCAGGCTTCGCCGTGGGCCGCGTGTGGATCGACGGGTGCCGGTATCGGCTTTTTCGGTTCTGCTGCCGCTCGTGCGGGCGCCTCATGCGACATGGGGGCCATGCCGTGATGCCCCGCGTGCGGGTCGACAGGCATCGGCATCACGACGTCATGCGCCGCATGATGCATGGCTGCCATCGGCAACTGCTGCGATTGCAGCCAGCGGCTGACCACCGGCGCCACCGCCATCAACAAGGCAGCGGCAAATGCCAGCAGGAGCACAAAGGATTGGAAACGAACCGAGCGCATGACCCACGCATTTTATCGACCCGGCAAATGCCGGAGTTGCCGCGCAAGGTGCGACCGTTTGCCGCACATCGCATTCACAGACGTAGACCGTAGTGCCGAGCCATGCTCGGCAGGGGCTTTACCGGCAATGCATCACCCACGCAGCTTTTGTAGGAGTGGCATAAGCCGCCAAGCTGACTTCAATGAAATCGCCAAATCATCTGCAACCCGACCGACCACCAGCTTCACGGCTTACGCCGCTCCTGCAAGACTGGTCACGCCCCACGGGTAAAGCCTCAGCGGAGTCTGGCCGACTGCAGGCCTTCAACGAAATCGCGCACAGCCCGCGCCGCAGCCGAAGGACATGCCTGCAGAAGCAGATGGGGCCCCGCAATATCCCTGACCGTCGCATGCTTGATCGCCGACAGAATGAGTTCAGCGGCGCCAGGCATGATCAAGCGATCACCTGTTGCCCGCAGATACAGCACAGGCAGGGTGACGCGTTCCAGCAATGCCGATACATCCGCCTGCATTGCCAGCGCCGCACGTTGCCGCAACACAGCCGGGTGCACTTCAAGCAGGGCCCGTTCGAGCGACGCGTTCAATGCCGGTGTTGCCCAACGGCCCAGCAACCACCAGGACAGCAAGGCCGGCGGCAACGCACGAACCGGCGCAAAACGCGTCAGCGGTGCCAACGGCGAGAACAACGGCAGCGGCGTGCGTGCGAAGGTTGTGGACAGCACCAGGCCAACAAGATTGGCCGGTGGGTCAGCTGTGATCGACAACGGGATCGGACCGGAAAAGGATTCGCCCAGCAGCACGAAAGGAACATTGCCAGGCAACGCAGCCCTGGCCAGCAGTTCCAGCGCCGCATAGTCCAACGCCTTGTGCGGCGGGTAGTGCAGCACGGTCACCGACCCTAACACGTCACCCAGGCAGGCAACAAACCGCGCATGCAGTGTCGCCGTGCCATCAAGGCCGGGCAGGATCACCAACGCGGTCATCCCACCCATCCAATCTAGACCGTGATCGTCTGCGTCAACGATTCCCAGGTCGGCGGCACCGGCCAATCAGCCGCTTGGTTGCCATCCAACACGCGGCGCAGATCACGCTTGTCGATCTGCGGTGCAAGCACGTGCACCAGCTCCAGGGCGTAGTCACGCAGTACGCGATCGCGTGGCAATACCGCCCAGGCGATGCACTCCGGGATCGACGCCGGTGCCGGCCAGGCGCGCAGGTCGGTGTCGTTGGCGCTTACCGCCATTTCCGCCAGCAGGCCCACGCCCAGCCCGGTGCGCACATAGGTCTTGATCAGGTCCGCGTCGAGTGCGGTCAAGGTCAGGTCCGGTTCCAGGTCCAGCGCGGCAAACGCACGCCGCAACGAAGAACTGGTTCGCGTGGAGGATTCATAGCTGATCAGCGGATGACTGGCCAACGCGGTCATGTCGGGCGCTGCCCCGGCACGGTCCAGCGGATGCCCCTTGGGCACCAGTACCAAGCGGCGCCAGCGGTACAACGGCACGGCGATACCGGTGCTCGGTTCACCACCTGCAGTACTGATGATGGCGATATCCGCATCACCCTGGCTGAGCAGATCCAGCGCATCACTTTCCGCAGCCTGTTGCAGGTGCACGCTCACTTGCGGATACGCCAGCTTGATACGCGCCACCGCCGGCGGCAGTACGAAGCGTGCCTGCGTGTGGGTGGTGGTCAGGATCAGCTGGCCATGGCTTTCGCGACGCTGGTTGGCAGCGTAGGTACGAATGTTGTTGGCTTCGGCCAACACACTGCGCGCACGGTTGATGACTTCTTCGCCTGCAGGCGTTACCGATTCAAGACTTCTTCCCTTTCTGACGAACAACAGAAAACCCAACTCGTCTTCAAGCTGTTTGAGCTGTTTCGACAACCCCGGCTGGGTGGCATGCACCCGTGTCGCGGCGAGCGTGATGTTCAGCTCGGCATCGGCAATAGCAACGAGGTAACGCAGTTGGGTAAGTGTCATCGCAGTGTTGGAAAGAGATCTTCAGTAAGGAACTGTGAAGAATGTAGGCCAAAACGCTCGCGATACTTATAACCTAAAGTTATCTGAGGTGGGCCGCTTTTCATTTCCGGCCCTGCAGGGCCGGCGCTACGGTCACGGTCCCTACTCCGACTACCTCCGTCACCGCCTTGGACAGCCCCTTGTTCCCCCTGTTTGCCGACCTCAAGGGTCGGGCCGTACTGGTCGTTGGCGGGGGTGCGGTGGCCGAGCGTAAAACCGAGGCACTGCTGCGCGCGGGCGCCCTGCCCCGGCTCGGTGCCCCGGCCTTGAGCCCGGTACTGCAGCAGTTGGCCGATACCGGGCGCATCCAGTGGTTGAACGGCGATTTCGAACCTGCATGGCTTGATCAGGACATCTGGCTGGTGATCGCTGCCACCAACGATATCCACATCAACCGCGCCGTCGCCGAAGCTGCCGAGGCACGCCGGTTGTTCGTCAACGTGGTCGATGACGCGGCCCTGTCCGGCTTCCATGTACCGGCCGTGGTCGAACGCGGGCCGCTGCAGATCGCCATCTCCAGTGGCGGTGGCGCGCCGATGGTGGCGCGCCATGTGCGGCGCCAGATCGAGGAACTGTTTGACCAGGCCTGGGGCCAGTTGGCACAGCTGGTCAGCCGCAAGCGCGGGCTGATACGCGAGCGCTTCCCCGAGCTGGCCGCGCGCCGCCGATTCTTCGACCGGCTGATCGAAGGCCCGTTGCTTGGCCTGCTGCGCGCACGCCAATCCATCGCTGCCGAAACCCAGCTGCTGCTGGACATGGGCGCCGAAGCCCCGGTCCATGCCGGCTCGGTGGTACTGGTGGGAGCCGGTTCTGGCGACCCCGGCCTGCTTACCCTGAACGCCCTGCGCGCACTCAACCAGGCCGATGTGATCCTGCACGATCGCCTGGTCAGCGCCGAGGTATTGCAGTTGGCCCGCCGCGATGCCGACTTCATCGAGGTCGGCAAATCCGCACAGGGTCACAGCACCGCGCAGGAACATATCCATGCGTTGATGCTGGAACATGCCCGCGCCGGCAAGCGCGTGGTACGGCTCAAGGGCGGCGATGCCTTCGTGTTCGGCCGCGGCGGGGAGGAGCTGCAGTTCCTGCGCGCCCATGGCATCGCCTTTGAGGTCGTTCCAGGAATCACCGCAGCGCTGGCCTGCGCCGCTTATGCCGGTATTCCGCTGACCCACCGTGATCATGCCCAGCAACTGCGGCTGGTGACGGCCCACTGCAAGGATTCGCTGGATACGCTGGACTGGCCCGCGCTGGCACAGCCGCGGCAGACCCTGGTGTTCTATATGGGGGTCGCCGCACTGGCACAGATCCGCAGCCACCTGCTCGGCGCCGGGCTGGCGGCCAGCACCCCATTCGCCCTGATCGAAAACGGTTCGCGCGCCAACCAGCGCGTGGTCAGCGGGCAGCTGCGCCAGCTCCCCGATGCAGCTACCCAGCACCAGGTGCAATCACCGGCGTTGCTGATCCTGGGTGACGTAGCCGCGCTGGCCGACGAACTGCACTGGTTCGGCGCTGCGCCACTGCACGCAACGCCTACTGTTTCCTCACTTTCCGCAAAGACGGCGCAGCCCACACTGGCCGACGCCGCCTGACCACCTCCCCGGAGATTTCAATGGCCCTGTACAACAGCATCCTGGACACCATCGGCAATACCCCGGTGGTCAAGCTCAACCGTCTGGCCCCGGCCGGCGTGGACATCTACGTCAAGGTCGAGTCGTTCAACCCTGGTGGTTCGGTCAAGGACCGCCTGGCGCTTGCCATCATCCTCGACGCCGAAAAGAAGGGCCTGCTGAAGCCCGGCGACACCATTGTCGAGGCCACTTCCGGCAATACCGGCGTGGCGCTGGCGATGGTGGCTGCTGCACGTGGCTACAAGTTCGTCGCCACGATGGTGGAAACCTTCTCCATCGAACGCCGCAAACTGATGCGCGCCTATGGTGCCAAGGTGATCCTGACCCCGGCCGCCGAACGCGGCTCCGGCATGGTGCGCAAGGCCAAGGAGCTGGCGCAGCAGCACGGCTGGTTCCTGGCCAGCCAGTTTGCCAACCCGGCCAACCCCGCCTATCACCGCCAGACCACCGCCGCCGAAATCCTGCGCGATTTTGCCGGCAAGCGGCTGGACTACTTCGTCAGCGGCTGGGGCACCGGCGGCACCCTCACCGGCGTCGGCGAGGTGCTCAAGCTGGCCCGCCCGGACACCCGCATCATCGCCACCGAACCGGCCGGTGCCGCCCTGCTGGCGGGCAAGGAATTCAGCCCGCACAAGATCCAGGGCTGGACCCCCGACTTCGTGCCGGAAGTACTTAACCGCGAGGTCTACGACCAGCTGCTGTCGGTCCAGGACGAACGCGCGATTGAAACCTCGCGCCGGCTGGCCGCCGAGGAAGGTATCTTCGTCGGCATCTCCGCCGGCGCCACCGTCGCCAGCGCGCTGGATGTGGCCGCCAAGGCCGAGGCCGGCGCGGTGATCCTGGCGATGCTGCCGGATACCGGCGAGCGCTACTTCTCCACCCCGTTGTTCGCCGATATCAACGAGGGATCGGACGACGACTGGCTGGCCGGCCTGCCGTAACCGCGGTTACTTAACCCGTCAGCAACGCGAAGGCCGCCTATGCGGCCTTCGTGCTTTTCTGTGTCCCCGAATCGCGCCGGATGAGACGGCAAGAGCGCAGACTGCAGCTGTGTCCGGCGCGGCGGTAGCCATCACATTTTTCTCATACATCGCAATGGAAGATCACGGCCATGAACATTGAAGTCTGGCAGGGCGACATTACCGAACTGGCGGTTGACGTCATCGTCAACGCAGCCAATGAAACCCTGCTTGGCGGCGGCGGCGTGGACGGTGCAATCCATCGGGCCGCAGGCCCCGGCCTGCTGCGCGAATGCGAGCAGCTACCCGAACTGCGTGCAGGCGTGCGCTGCCCCACGGGGGAGGTGCGTGCAACGGCCGGGTACAACCTGCCTGCCCGGCACGTATTCCATACCGTCGGCCCGGTGTGGCGCGATGGCCGCCATGATGAAGCGGCGTTATTGGCCAACTGCTATTGGCAATCGCTGCGACTGGCCGAGCAGATGGGGCTGGAATCGATCGCGTTCCCGGCAATCAGTTGCGGTGTGTACGGCTACCCGCTGCACCAGGCGGCGGTCATTGCCGCCACCGAGACCATGACCTGGCAGAAGAGCCACACGCGGCCTTCGCGGATCGTGCTGGTGGCCTACAACGCAGCGGCGTTCAAGATCTATCAGCAGGCCTTGGCCAGTGCTGCGCCGACGCAGGAGCAGGCGGGCTCTGTACTGGCGTCGTTTGCGGGTGGGTTTGCGCCTGCGCATTGAGGTTTTGGCTGCTCAACGGCCAAGCAAAAGCAAAAACTACCCCTCCCCAGCCCTCCCCTTGCCTTCGGCAAAGGGAGGGGGCCGTTTGTGCAGGTCGGGCAGATCGCAGGTAGCCGCTTTTGCCCTCCCTTTCGCGCAGCGAAGGGGAGGGTTGGGGAGGGGTAGCTCTTGGCAGCAGGCCCATCACCCCAACTCACCACCCACCCCATAAACCCAGGCATCGAAGAACCCCTGCAGTGAGCGCCCGGCAGCACGCTCCATCGCCTGCTGGAAATCCGCCGTCACCACCGAGCGCCCATCATTGGCCTGCGTGTATTCGCGCAGTCCGCGCCAGAACAGCTCCTCGCCCAATTCCATGCGCAAACGGTGCAGCACATACGCACCCTTCCTGTAGACCACCGCACGATCATCGGCGCTGGGTTTGTTCCAATCCGGATACACCAACGGCCGATCAGCGCCCTTCTCACGCAGCGCCAACACCCGTTGCTCCCAGCCCTGCACCATCGCCTGATAGGCGGCTTCGCCCTGCGCCTGCTGTAACCACGCAGCCGTCATGAAGTTGGCGAAACCTTCGTTGAGCCAGAAATGCTCCCAGCTCGCACAGGTCACGCGTACGCCCCACCATTGATGCGCGGCTTCGTGGGCCATCAAGCCAGTCTGGGTTGGATCATCCAGCACGCTTTTGCCATAGGCCTCCGACATCACCGACAGACCGGCCATTTCCTGACCGATTGTGTTGGCGACCAGCGCCTGCCGATAGTCGCCTTCATAGGCCAGGCCTGCGCGTGCAGCGAAGAAGTCGAGCATGTCGTCAGTGGCGGCGAACAGCTGCTGCAGTTCGGCCTCGGAACGGTCCTTCGAATAGAACTGCAGGCGCCCCTGCTGTGCGTGCTGGTAGGGGCCGGCAACAAAGCCATAGACAAACGCGGGCGTTGGTTTGCGCAGCTGCCAACGGTGTTCGATGCGACCATCACCAAGCAGGCGCGATGGCAGCTCATCGCCAACCGCCGTCGCATGCAGGTTGCGAGGAAGGCGCAGCGCCAACTGCAACGTAGCGCGCTCATCCGGCGCGTCCACCGACGGCATCCATTGGCTGGTGGAGAATATCGTGTAGACCTCGTTGCGCTCGGCGGCGAACTCCAGGCCAAAGCGCGGTTTTCCGCGGTAATGCACACGTACGCTGCCTTGCTGGCCCGCGGTCAACGTCGCTGCAAGGCTGATGGTCAGCGTTCCATCGGCCTGCTGGAAGCTGAGCGGCTTGTCATCGTGCGTGACCGAATCGACGACCAGTTCACCACTGTCCAGGACCAGCTGATGCAGTGGGGCCGTGGCGTCGAAGCGCACCAGGGTCTCCCCCTGCAGCTGACCGGTGGCGATATCCAGATCCAGGCTGGTTGCGTAGTGCTGGATATCGAAATCGCGTGGCTCCGCAGCGAAGGCGGATGCGGTCAGGGCCGATGCCAATAGTCCCAGCGCAATTCTGCGGTGCATCGGATCATTCCAGAGCAAAACCCGATTGTAGGCCGCCGAGCTTGTGGGAGCGGCGTAAGCCGCGAAGCTGGCAAGGCTACAGCCGCCAAGATGCTTGCAATTGCGGCCAACGTGGCAGTTTGTTTTGCATCAGCTTCGCGGCTTATGCCGCTCCCTCAAAAAAAAACAAAAGCAGAGCAAAACAAAACGCCGGCTTCTGGCCGGCGTTTTGTTCAACTCACGCAGCTTGGCGTATCAGCCTTCCCACTTGCCCTGTGCTGCCAGGCCGTTTTCCTTGGCACGCTCGAACACGGTCTTCTGTGCGGCAGCGTAGTTGCCCTTCATGTCCTTGGCCCACAGCTTCAGTGCAGCCTGCTGCATGGCGCGGCCGTAGGAGAAGCTCAGCGGCCACGGCAAGGTGCCAACCTGGTTCATGGCATTGAGGTGAGCGGTGGACTGCTCGTCGCTCTGGCCACCGGACAGGAACACCACGCCCGGCAGGATCGCCGGCACGGTCGACTTCAGGCACATCACGGTGGACTCGGCCACTTCCTCGACATCCACCTGCTCGTCGCAGGTCTTGCCCGGGATGACCATCGAAGCCTTCAGGATGGTGCCTTCCAGCACCACGTTCTGCTGGTACAGGGCGTCGAACAGCGAACGCAGGGTGGCTTCGGTGACTTCGTAGCAGGTCTCGATGTCGTGGTCGCCGTCCATG
>Ga0308158_10004048_pt1 | contig 12536 bp, 9 predicted proteins | sample PhyBR2_FD_201038 | JGI IMG/M metagenome (GOLD analysis project Ga0308158, IMG submission 201038) | Phyllosphere microbial communities from UC Gill Tract Community Farm, Albany, California, United States - DLSLB.R2 | ecosystem: Host-associated > Plants > Phyllosphere > Unclassified | place: USA...
CAGTCATCGCCCTCGTCATCACGTCGATTCTCGGAGTCTTGCTGTCGCGGACGATCACGCGTCCGATTTCGGATATGCGGCGTCAAGCGATCGAGATGCGACGCGGGAACTTCTCGCGGAAGGTTAAGGTCTATTCGGATGATGAGATCGGGCAACTTGCTCGTTCGTTCAATGAATTGACGGATGAGCTGCTCGAAGCGAACGCGACGACGGAAGCCGAACGGCGGAAGTTGACGAGTGTCCTCGAGAACATGACCGACGGCGTGATTGCGACGGACCGGACGCTGCGCGTCATCTTGATGAATGATCAAGCGAAGGATATCGTCGGCGCTGACGATGCGAGCGTCGTCGGAACGAACTTGAAGGACCTACTGGCACTCGGTGACGATTTCATGATTCCGGAAGACGGCACGATGCCACCGCGTCTGCTCGATTTCAGTAGTGAGGACGAACTGTTCCTCGTCCGGGCATTCTTCTCGCCCGTCAAGAAACACAGTGGACCGATTACCGGGATGATCGTCGTCCTACATGACGTCACGGAACAGGAGCAGGTCGAACAGGATCGACGTGAATTCGTCGCGAACGTCAGTCACGAGCTCCGGACACCACTGACGACGATGCGCAGCTACCTCGAAGCCTTGGCAGAAGGCGCCTATCAGGATGAGGAACTCGCACCGCGTTTCCTTGAGACGACACAAAATGAGACGGAGCGGATGATCCGCCTCGTCACCGATCTTTTACAGCTGTCGAAGATGGACAGTAAGGAATACAAGATGAACAAGGTCCGCTTCGATTACATTCAGTTCTTGAATGAGATTCTCGATCGCCATGACATGACGAAGCCGGAACGGATTCGTTTCCGTCGTAAGATCATGAAGCGGAAAGTCTATATCCGTGGAGATCAGGATAAATTGATTCAGGTCGCAGATAACATCCTGACGAACGCGATCAAATACTCACCGGAAGGCGGAACAATCACCGTCCGGACGATGCTCCGGGCAAAACGGATCGTCATCAGCATCAAGGATGAAGGTGTCGGAATCCCGAAAGCGAATCTCCAAAAAATCTTCGAACGCTTCTATCGTGTCGATAAAGCCCGTGCCCGTAAAATCGGCGGCACCGGTCTTGGTCTGTCGATCGCAAAAGACGTCGTTTCAGCACATGGTGGCGACATCTGGGCAGAAAGTGAATGGGGACGCGGCACGACGATTTACTTCACGCTTCCGTATGAGGTGATCGAAGAGGTGGATGCCGGATGAAGAAACAACACTGGAGTTCGCTGTTACTCGTCCTGCTTGTCGCCGGTTCGATCGCTCAGACAGCGATGCTCTGGACCTATCATCCAAGCAGTGAATCAATCGAGCGGGAACAGGTCTCGTTCAACGAGATCGATGCCTCAAAGACGATTGAAAGCAACCAACTGATCAACCCGGAACTACTCGTCTATTCGGACCAGGAAGGGATCTATCAGACACAAATCATCGGTCGGACCTTCCTTAACCGAATCGGTGCGTCGTTTAACATCGGTGTCCTTGTCTTGACGGATAAAGCGAATAACATCCCGGTCGGTGACCGGAGTGTCGAGATGATTTTCCCGACACCGATCAGTGCGACGATTCTTGAAGAGTTACTCGGCGAAAAACAAATCGCCTTCTCGGAACCGATCAAACGGCTCTATTTACTCGATTATGATGGACCAATCCTCCGTCTCGAGTCGGCGACCGGTCGCCTGAAGGACTTCAAGCTTGTCGGCGATGAGACGGTTTTGAAGCGACTGTTCGCGCATGATAAGAAAAAACCGATGACACGCGTCGAACTCAAAGGTGGCGATTATACGTATGTCGCGAGCGGTACGACGCGATTAGAGCAAGTCTTCGTCTATGACGAGGTCGGGCAATCGCCCAAACCACTCGATCGCATCCGGAGTGCCTTTTTCGCTGAGAACTCGAACGTCCAGCAAATCAAGAGTCGGGATGATCTCGACGTCTTGACGGACGGTGTCAGCGTTTCGACGTATGATCGAAACTACAATGTGTATCGTTTCAATACGTTATCGCCGAATACCCAAAGCTCGACGGTCGATTACAGCACGCTCGTCAGCTATGTCAACATTCATGGGGGCTGGCTCGATCAAGATACCCAACGCAGTGGTTTCCGGTATTACTTTGATCAGATGAGTAAAAAGAGTGAGGAACAGACGGCGACGTTCCGATTGTACTTGAACCGGTATCCGGTATTTGGGGAGAGTGGTCCGCTGCTCGAACAGACGAAGTTCGATCTCGCGACACTGAAGATCATGTATGAGGAAAATCAAGTCCGGTCGCTCAGTCGTAGCATGCTCCGAGCGAAGCGGAAGCTCATCCTTCGGGAAGAAACGGTGCCAGCTGTTGAAACGGTTCTCGAACGTCTGAGTCGTGCTGACCTCTTAAAAGAGATCAGTGGAATCCGGATTGGATATGAGATGACGTATAAGATTTCAACGAGCCGCTATGCCGTCTTTGAGCCGACGTGGTTCATCAAAATCGATGGCGTCTGGCAATCGATCAATCAAGCTGTCGGGAATGAGGGGTGAGGATGAATGGACTGGAGTAAAGCGAAGACCTTATTGATGCTGACCTTTTTGATCCTGAACGTCTACCTCGCCATTCAATTGATGGACCGGATGGTCGAGCCGCGGATCGTCGCGACGAGTGCGACCGGTAAATCGATCTTGAAGGATCGTCAAATCGATGAGAAAAAGCTACAACCGGTTACGCGAGACATCGGCTATTTAACAGCCGAAGTCGATGCGCGGACGCTAGCGCCACTCGCGAGTTCACCGATTCGTGACGCGGTCGCCTCCGTCAAGAACGATGTCGAGTGGTCGGTCCGGTTGACGAAACCGTATCGACTCGATGCGAAGACGATGCGGGATTCTGCTTCATCGTTCGTTCAAGCATCAGTTCGATATGGTGCCGAATATACATTTTGGAAGTATGATAGTAAGTATCAGGAGATGACATTCGTTCAGACGTATAAGGGACAACCACTCTATTCGACACCACAGCAGTCGCGTGAGGACGATGCGATGATCGGACCGTCCCTGCTCGTCTTGCAGCTCAACGATGCGAAGGAGATTGTCAGCTACAAACAACGCCACTTGAACAAGGTCGTCCGGCAAGCACAGGACGTGACGTTGTTATCAGCAAGTGAAGCGATCGTCCAGTTGTCGGAGCAAGGTTTATTCCCGGCATCAAAACGGTTGACGAGTCACAAGCTCGGTTATTTCTGTCTCGTCACGGAAGGTACGGAATCCGTTCAAATCCTGCCGCCGACGTGGCAAATCGAGCTCGATAATGAAGAAGTCTACTTCGTCAATGCGATTGATGGCGGTGTCCAGACCGTCGAACGATTGGATACAGTCTCAGAGAAATGAGGAATGCACGATGAGCCTACACTACAGCGTCATGGCCAGTGGCTCGACGGGGAACGCCCTCTATATCGAAAGTGAACAGACCCGCTTGCTCGTCGACGCGGGATTGACCGGCAAGGCGATGCTCGCCTTGTTCGACCAGATCGACCGGTCGCCACATGGCATCGATGGTCTGTTCGTCACCCATGAGCACTCCGACCATATCAAAGGCGTCGGCATCATGGCGCGGAAGTACAATATCCCGCTCTATGCGAATGAAAAGACATGGGCAGCGATGGAAGCGAAGATCGGTAAGATTGATCCGGCGCTGAAGTTCCTCTGGGAAGTCGGAGAGGTCAAGCAGTTCGGTGACATCGAAGTCGAATCATTCAACGTCAGTCACGATGCAGCCGATCCGATGTTCTTCCAGTTCGCCCACGAAGGAAAACGATTGGCGCACATCACGGATACCGGATACGTCTCGGACCGAATGAAAGGTGTCATTCGGGGCGCTGATGCTTATATCTTCGAAGCGAACCATGATATCGGCATGCTCCAGATGGGACATTACCCGTGGAGCGTCAAACGACGGATCCTCGGGGATTACGGACACGTCTCGAACGAGGACGCTGCAATCGCGATGAGTGAGGTCCTTGATGACCGGACGAAACGAATCCACATGGCCCACTTGAGCAAGGACAACAACATGAAGGAACTCGCCCGGATGAGTGTCTCCCAGACGCTCGCGAGCCGTGACGTCGATTTGAGTAAGATTCAGCTTCTCGACACGGATCCGGTCATTCCGACACCGCTCCTGAAGCTTTGATTATGGGAAATTACTGAATATGCTCAAAAGACCCCCACATTTGGCTCACTTGCCACGTGATGGGGGTATACTTGTGTAAAGAGAGTCATAAAGGAGGCGTATGTCGATGGATCGACCCGAAGAACCACGGAACGAATCCGAACGATACGAACAGTCATCCGATGAGAGCGGCTTCCCGCCCCGTCAACCGGCAACGAGCGAACCGGTCAGCCCTTATCGTGAACCATATGAAGAACAACCAGAACCACCGCGTCGTCGTGGTGCCGGAAAAGCCTTTTTCGTCGGTCTGATCGGCGGAATCGTCGGAGCCTTGTTGATCGCCCTCGTCGCGTGGCCGTTCGTCCGCGATGAGATGACGAGTCCGACTCCGGTTTCGTCGACGACAGCGGAACAGACTGCGACACAGACGACAGAGGCTGAAACCGACATCGTTGGTGCAGTCGGTAAGACGAAGGAAGCCGTCGTGAGCGTGACGAACCTCCAGAGCTCGTTCCAAGGAACCGATCAGGAAACGGGTGCGGGGTCCGGCGTCATCTATAAAAAAGACGGCAATAAAGCCTACGTCGTCACGAACTACCACGTCGTCGAAGGCGCGAGCCGCCTGTCTGTGACGTTATCCGACGGAACAGCACTCGAGGCAAAAGTCCTCGGGGAAGATCCGACGTACGATTTAGCGGTCTTGTCGATTGATTCATCGAAAGTGACACAAGTCGCAAAACTGGGGGATTCGGATACGTTACGTGCCGGTGAAACGGTGCTTGCGATCGGAAACCCACTCGGAATCTTCGCGAACTCCGTCACGCGAGGTGTCATCAGTGCGCAGCAACGGACGGTTCCAGTCGATACGAACAAGGATGGACAGCAAGACTTCAATACGGAAGTTATCCAAACGGATGCAGCGATCAACCCGGGTAACTCCGGTGGAGCGCTCATCAACACAGCTGGTCAATTGATCGGGATCAACTCGATGAAGATTGCGGAAGCGAGCGTCGAAGGAGTCGGATTTGCGATTCCAATCAACGAAGCGTTACCAATCATGCGTGATCTCGAGCAAAACGGTGAAGTCGTTCGTCCACAGCTCGGGATTCAGATCCGTGACGTGCAGGAATTCCCAAGCGGATACCGCGAAGATCGGTTAAAATTACCAAACGATGTCACGAAAGGGATCGTCGTCGTCGGTTTGACACGTAATAGCGGAGCCGAAAAAGCGGGAATGAAAGCAAACGATGTCATCGTTGAAATCAACGGAAAAGCAATCGCGTCGTTCGCTGATCTGAAAAGTGTCCTCTACCGGGATGCAAAAGTCGGCGAAACAGTCAAAGTCACGTTCTACCGTGGCGGTGAAAAACAGATAGCAGATGTGAAGTTGTCGGCTCAGTCACCAACCGTTCAATAAGGCATAACCTGAAAAACCATCCACAGGTCCGACCTGTGGATGGTTTTTTTGAGCGAGGAAACCTGCGGCTTTTTCGGTCAGGAAGGTCGATATTTGTTATACTGGAAGCGGATAAATGTGGATAAGTGAAAGGAGGAGACCACCTGTGGATAAGTACGTTTGTTTAGAACATGTCGAGCTCGCACTCGACGAAATCGTAGATGAAACAGAACAATACCCGATTCTCGATCAGCTAAATCCAGAAAAAAACATCACGTGTGAATACTGCGAGGCATCGGCAACATATCTTGTGTCAAGCAAAAAATAAATATCAACATGTGGATTTGTGGATAACTCTGTGGATAACTCCTGAATTTTCTGTCAGAAAGCGAGAAAAAAGATGCAAATTACCATCATTACAGTCGGAAAGCTAAAAGAGAAGTATTTGAAGCAAGGCATCGCTGAATATACGAAGCGTCTCGGCGCCTACTGTTCGATCCAAGAAATCGAGGTCGCGGACGAAAAAGCACCAGAGCAATTGAGTGAAGCGGAGATGGCGCAAGTGAAGAAAAAAGAGGGCGAACGGATTTTAGCGAAGATCGGACCGGACGTTCATGTCCTCGCACTTGCTATCGAAGGAAAACAACGGACGAGTGAACAGTTCGCAAAAGAACTCGATCAACTCGCGACATATGGCAAGAGCAAAATTGCCTTCGTCATTGGTGGATCACTCGGTCTTGCACCAGAAGTAATGCAGCGTGCGAACGATACGATTTCGTTTTCGAAGATGACATTCCCGCATCAATTGATGAAGATGATCCTCTGTGAACAGATTTATCGGGCGTATCGGATTAATCGGAATGAGCCGTATCATAAATAATTTAAGCTTTTAGTATAAGTGTAATAAGACAAAAAACGAATGCATATCAATATTTCCGATAGATTGTAACTTAGTGAATCTTGTAAATGAATAAGTTAATTACAAAATAATTCTGTTTGGAGCAAATTTACATTATGAAAATAAAAATAGATTCACAAAAAATAAATTCTAATTATATAGATGGAGATGTACGAAACACCAATGTAGAAGTGCAAGAAATCAAAGATCAATTAGTGCAACAATTAAAATTTGGTAATAATTCTTCTTTTTTAATATCCGGATATAGAGGCGCAGGTAAAACAACTTTAATTAGTGATATAGAAGATGAAATTAAAAAAGACAACAACTATGTGTTTGTACATTTAAATATCTCTAAATATGAAAGCTATTCTTTAATATTACGAAAGCTTATCCGAGAAATATACCTCACGTTGTCATCGAGTGAGGTATATAAAAAAATAGAAGATAAACAATTGAAAGAAACAATCGAACTTTTGTATGATCATACATTTTATGAAGTTTTTAAAAGTTCAAGTGTTAAAAATTTAAAAGAACTTAATATTAGCATGGAGGGAAGTTTTAATTTAAAGGATGTATTAAAAGCTATAAGTCCTTTATTAGCTGTAATTATAGCAAGTTTAAATATTAGCTTTGATATCATCTCTATTATGTCAGGATTTTGGAATATTATAGTACTAATTTTAAGTATATGCTGGTTTTTTATTACAAGCTTTAAGTTAAATTTAAAAAAACAAAAAAATAATTCTGCTTTGGAAGAATTAAATAGAAAATCATTATACGATGATGAAATAGCTGAATATCACTTAAAGAATATTTTAGAAAAATTAAAAAAAGAGGATATAAAAGTAATATTTGTTTTTGATGAGTTGGATAAAATTGAAAACGAAGTGGATATGAATAATACTATATCTGACTTAAAGCCACTTCTATTATCAAACTTGGCAAGCTTTATTGTTATATCAGGTCAAAAACTATATTATAAATTTATAAATTCAAGTGTTTTAGATGATTCGATTATGACAAGTATATTTGCAAAGACTATACATGTTTCATTGTCTACAAATATAAGTTTAAAGAAATTATTTAATTCTTATATAAATGAACCGTCGGATGTTAACAACGAATTAATAAATAATTACAGCGATTCATTGATATTAAATTCTTATAGAACACTAAGAAAATTTAATAATTTAATATTACAAAATATAGAATGGGAAAATAATGAATCTTATTTATACATAGATGAATTTAATCTAAATTCGTATAAAACTGACTCAATAATATTAGAAATATTAATGGAAATGACAGAAAATAGCATTGAAATTTCTGATCATGATAATGGTGTGAAAGATTTTTTAACTTATCAATTATTTATTTGGATAAAAAAGATGAAGTTAAAAGGAAAGTTGTATTTTACTAATAATGAAATATATTCGTTTGAAGAAGATTATTCAGAGCAATATCCAATTTGGACTAAATTTCAGTTAAATGAAATATGTAATGAATTAATTAGTAAATTATTAGATAAAAAACTACTTGAAAAAACTATTCTTAACGATGGTGACGAAATTTTATATCGGTGGACAGTAAAAGCCGATATAAAAGTAGAAGGTATCAATAAAGAAGATGAGCAATCTATAGATAAAATAAGGTTTTTAGACAGTATGAATGAAATAGAAAGACATTCTAGAAATATATTAATGGATTTAAAAGAAAATGATCAGGATTATAATAAAAAGAGCTTAAATAAAATTAGAGAAGAATTAATAAATATAGGTATAGTAAAGGAATACTGGTTAAATAATAAAAATATAGATTTAGTTGAAGTAAGTAGTAAAATTAAGCATGGTCAAAAATTAAGTGTAAAAGATACTGATAATATATTAAAAAACAGCAATTATGTTAGAAATGTTATGCCACAATTATTTGAAAACTATTGTTTTTATGTCGTAGATAAATATTTATCACCTTTGAATTATAATGTAACTAAAAACAATAGAGAGCTTGACATCATTGCGCAACATAATGAGTTACCTGATATTGTTATTGAAGTAAAATATAAGAATTTTTCGACAAATCATGATATCGATATAGCATATAGACTATTAAAAACGCTAGAAAAGTATAATGATAATACTCAAAAGAAAAATAAGTTAGTATTATTTTGGTTCTCTCGAGAGAATGAAAAAGCGTATGAAAAGTTTAAAAATCAAATTAAGAAAATAATTTCAAATGATTATCCTGAATTAAAAGATGATGTGTATCTATTTTATGCATCTGAAAATGAATCTGGTGTCAATTCAGATAAAATGAAAGTTTATCTAGATGAAGTAATCCAATCCTCTTCAGTTCGCACAAGATTGTAGACGGGTGACACTCTAAAAGGTTAGCGATCTTTCGTATTGAAAATCCAAGTTCTAGATAAGTTTCTATATTGACTCTTGCTGATGTAGTAAGATGAACATAGCTCATAATGAATCCTCCGTTGAATGTGGTGTATTAACTTTATTCTACACGAGGTCGTTATGAGTTTTTTCGTGTTTTCCGTTAGATTTTGCACTTAATATTACAATTCGTCCTTCAAATAGAACATTTGAATTAAAACTATTAATTTTCTATTTAGTTATTATCTTATATTCATTATATAATAGTAAAAAAAGTATATTTTGGAAAGAAGGTACTATATTGATTGAAAAAATAAACATTGAATCTTTTGGAACGTTTAAAGATTTTAAGTGGACGAAATGTGTCGATTCAAATTTAGGAAAATTGAATATTATTTATGGTAGAAATTATTCAGGTAAAACTACATTGTCAAGAATTTTCAGATCTATTGAACAAAAAAAGATGCACAGTGATTTTGAAAATGGAAGTTTTACAATTGATTGTTCTGACCAAAAATCTTTGTCATCTATTAATTTAGAAAATAATGATTTAAAGTTTCGAGTATACAATTCAGATTTTAAGTTAGAAAATCTAAGTTTTCTCTCAAACAAATCTGGAGATATTTTACCATTTGCAATTTTAGGCGAACACAACGTAGAAATCGAAAAAATGATTGTTGAAAAAAATAAACAATTAGATCAATTAAAAATTTCTCTTTACGGTAATGAAAGAGAACAAAATAGTATAAAGTTTGAAGCTGATGAAGCGAAAAAAGAGCTAAAAAACTTGAATGAAAGCTTAGACAATAAATTAAGAACTCGAGCTAAAAATATTAAAAGGAATTCGAAATTATTTCGAATAGGTATGAGGGGTGATTATAATATAAAAAATATAAAAAATGAAATAGAATTTGCTAATGAACTTTCTGAGACCGAAGTAACTAAGCTTGAACAAGTATTGAATGAAGAATTAAAAAAAACACTAAAAAAGTTACCACAGTTTAAAAATAAAATAAAAGAATACATAGAAAAAAGTAGCCAATTAGTCCAAAAATCAATTAATCCAAGTGAAGCAATTAGCTACTTAATAAATAATCCTGACTTACAAGACTGGGTAAAAGAAGGAATTAGACATCATAAACATAAAAGAGATCGTTGTGCATTTTGTAACTCTGAACTAACGAATATTATTTGGAGTCAATTAGAGAAACATTTTACCGAAGAAGCTGAGACACATAAAAAATTAGTAAATAGTTTAATTCATGATATTGAAAATCATATAAAGAATGTGAACTCAAAAAACCTTTATAAAAAAGAAGATTTTTATATAGAATTTCAAGATGAATATCAAACTCAGCTAGAAAAATTAGCAAAATACGAAAATATTTATTTTGATAATTTAAATTATTTATTAAGCAAACTTATGCTAAAATCTTCAAATATTTATAATGAATATTTTATTGATAAGACACTAATCAATGATTCTCAATCGAAGATAGATAATTGTATTTCTTATATCAATAGCCTAATTGAAAAAAATAATAAGTTTAGTTCAGGAATAGAAAAAAGAGAAGACACTTCATTAAAAAAATTAAGGCTACACGACATTAAAAAGTTTATCGATGAAATAGAGTATCAAAAAGAAATTGAAAAGATTCAACTACAAGCTGAAAAATGTACAAAAAAAAATAGGGAAATGAATAATACAGAAATTAGAATTCGTCGGTTGACTAAAGAAATTTATCAGTTAAAAAGTCAATTAAGTGATGAATTGAAAGCAGCAAAAAAGGTGAATGAATATTTAAGTGTTTATTTAGGACATCCAGAACTATTTTTAGAAGTAAATCAGAATGAATCTCATAGTACTTTTGTAATAAAAAGAGGCGATGAGATTGCATATAATTTAAGTGAAGGAGAACAAACTTTAATATCTTTTAGTTATTTTTTAGCTACACTAAAAGATATTTCAAAAGATAAAAAGAATGAGTATTCAATTTTTATAGATGATCCAATTTGTAGCTTAGATGGTAATAACATATTTTATATTTTCAGTTTAATTGATTCTGAAATTGTTGAAGAACAATACAAACAGATTTTTATTTCTACTCATAATCTTGATTTTTTCAAATATCTTCGACGTGTTGGAAAAAAGAAAACATATCTAATGATTGAGCGACAAGAAAAGGAAGAAAACTTTAGCAATAGTATATTGATGAATATGCCAAATTACATGAAGGAATATGTTACTGAATTTATTTTTCTTTTTAATCAAATAAATATAGTAGCAACAAAGCCTCAAAATAATGAAAATTATCACATTTTCTATAATTTTCCTAATAATGCGAGAAAATTTTTAGAGAGTTATTTATTCTTTAAATATCCAAATACTAAAATTAAAAATGATCATAGAATGAAACTATTTTTTAAAGATTCCCCGGAATTAATTTCATTTATGCAGAGAATTAACAATGAATATTCACATGGCGAAGAGCAATTTGATAGACTATCGAAGCCCATAGATATTCCAGAATTTCAAAAGGAAGCAAAATTAATTTTGAATACTATTGAAAAAATAGATAAAGAACAATACGATGCTTTTATTAATAATATCTCGTAAGCTTTTTACAATCTTTAATTTCAAAATTTTTCTTCGATTTTGTGATGAATTTCTCAGTTGAATTTTAAGATTAATTTATATTCAAATTTTTTTATTTTATTGCAACAAGTCTTTTAGTTAAGAACAGATTTAATGAATTATTGTATGACATTTATTAATAACTAATAATTTAAACAGACGCCGTCCATTGACTTGGACAGCGTCTGTTTTTCATTATGTTCGCTCTAGTATATTGACGAGCATCTGATGGATGACGTCATGATCACGGACGTCGTGGACACGATAACTTCCGGGTAACGTATAGACATCTATCGCTCCGACGTAAGCAATCTTCAGTTCCAACGTCCCATCCTCCTGACAGGTCGTCCGGAGTTCGAGTTCACCGCTGATGACACCGACTTCTTGCGTCATGACACCATGTGTGGCGGTAAAAGTAGAGGTTTTCGTTTCCATCGAATCGACTCCTTTTTAGTATGTACATGTGTTCAACATCGTTTGTAAGGCGGTTTTTTCACTCGACTGTAAGCTGAGGTTCCAGCGGCTCTTCGTATTGATCCACATCTTTGAGTAAGCACAGCTCGCACCTGCTCGTGTCGGCTTCCATGTCGACGGATCCTGATCCCCTTTTGAACGGTTCGAGCTCGCAGAGACAGCAATCAATTGCGGACCTGTTAAATCGTTTGCGAACGCTTGACGTGTCGTCGTCGTCCAGCTGCTTGCTCCTGAACGCCATGCTTCCGCAAGCGGTACGACGTGATCGATGTCGAGGTCAGACGGATTCGTGAATGTCAGTCCGTCATAGTAACTATACCAAGAACCGGATGTAACGGGGCACGATCCGACATATGAATCGGCGTCACGTTTTAAGACGACTTGTCGTGTGTCACAGCCGCTTCCTTGACTGCTCCAGTGCGGGAACAAATCACGTGAATAACCGGTCATGCTGCCTTCTGTTTTAACCGTTAAGGCATCGAGTTGAGACTGGGCCGTCGCTTTCGATGAGATGCCCGATGGTAACGCGGAAACAGACGTCGTATCAAAT
>Ga0308158_10004050_pt1 | contig 12529 bp, 10 predicted proteins | sample PhyBR2_FD_201038 | JGI IMG/M metagenome (GOLD analysis project Ga0308158, IMG submission 201038) | Phyllosphere microbial communities from UC Gill Tract Community Farm, Albany, California, United States - DLSLB.R2 | ecosystem: Host-associated > Plants > Phyllosphere > Unclassified | place: USA...
TTCGTTCTGGAAGATATCTTGTTGGCGACGGGGACAATGAGCTGGTTCTGGATAAGTTATGTCAAATTCTGCGCCTCCGTGGCATTGAATGCTTGTGCTGACAGCGTCAACGTCCGGTATGGGTCGATAGCTGCCTGTCGCGTTGGATCATCGCCGGCCTCTGCCAGACATTGCCCGCTTGCCGAGCACGCAATTTTCCCTCTGCGCTTGCCGCTGGGTAGCAGCATGGGCTGATTTAGGTAAAAGCTCCCACCCTATTCACACCGGTTTGTTTGGAATGTCGAAAAGAACCGTTTCTACTGGGCCGGCGCAGGTATACCGAAAAATCCAGCAATGCGGTTATTCCGCATTACAATTGGATAGCCCGACTTGGGCCGATCTTTACATCCTTTCAAAAAGGACGGTTTACATGAATAATCAAACTAACTCCGAAGCGACCATCGTTTCCCGTGGCGACTACCGCATCATTCGGCGTAATGGCGCAGTAGTAGCCTTCGAGCCCGCCAAGATCTCAGCGGCAATGACTAAAGCGTTTCTAGCAGTGGCAAACGCTTACAAGGTGAAGGGCGCTACAGCCTCCGTTGTCGCCGCGTCTGTTCCACTGGATGATGGTGGTGACACAAGCGGAACGTCACCAGGAGCGGGAACGGAGTCGGGCGGAGATGGCGACGATGATGACGGCGCGGGCGACGGCGACGGCGACGGGCCCCGACAACCTCGCTCCACCTCTCCTATCCCCGGCATTCGTAACTCCCCAGCTTTTCCTCGCCTTCCACGCAGTAAGCCCAGCCAAGTTAAGCCTACCAGCACCCCACATCGGGATGCACTGGTCGCGCTAGTTCTCTTAACCACCGTAGTATTGTTGACCGGCGTTGCTCTTGCAATGCTAGGTTTTCCTAAGCTCTCGGCCAGTGTCATAGCAAGCCTCACCGGTTTGCCATCGCTTGCAGCGCGGTTTATTCGCCCTAAATGATATCTCAGGCCCCAAGCTGTACAGCTTGGGGTCAGGCGCAACCCTGGTTGTGGTACACCCAAATCAACCCGACTCAATGCAGGACCGTCCAGGTCACACATGACCCGGCGAGGGTCATATGTGACCCGAACTAGGTCATGTGTGACCTGTATACGGGTCATAGGGCCACAACAACCGACGAACGAGGATGCTGCGGATATGGTTTCGGGCATACCCAAAAATGCGGCGCGAGGACGGTGACAGCGCTGCACTCGCCGACGCTGTGAGAGTTACCGACTATTCGAGATGCCAATTAGTGAATCAAGTTCAAGGCTGCTCATCACTTTCAGCGTCCGATCCATTTCACGGGAGCGTGAATCGAATATGACGCTTCTCAAGCGAATCTCGATTTCGTGGTTTCGCTCGTTGAAATTATCTCCTGGAGTAGGGTCTACTGCGGCCAACGCCATTTCACTCTTGATCTGAAAGACTAGTGCATTTACATCGCTCAGTGGCCTTGAGAGTGTGTCCTTATTAGCCTCAATGAAGGCGCGCAAGTACCGGTGATATGCATCCTTGATGTCCCTCGGAATTTTGGAATTTGAAGGCATGTATTGTGAGTCACCGGCATCGAGCGTCGCACTGATGGCCTCATAGGGCGTCGCTAGGTGCTTTGCAATTGCCGCGTAGCTCGGACTTGAAAGCAAGTCATCCCTAACGCCGGTGAGCACCCCCCGTACAAAATAGAGTGAGACAGATCCCGAAAAGCTGTCATGGTACGCGCGCAACGCCACAGCACGCGCAGCCCGCTCCGCACTTTCAAGCCCGGCGGATTTGCTTGCAACCTGCGAAGTAAGACTAGAATTCATGTTTGCCAGGACGCGCTGCTGATTCTGCAGCGACCTATTGCGGGTCGCTGCCTCCTGGGACTGTTCGGCCAGCGTCAGGATTTTTCTTTGGAGACCGGACGCTTCCGACTGCAAGCGGGTCATTGTGGGTCCAGTTGCGTCAATCTGCCGCTGAAGCTTTGCCAGCTCAAGCTCTTTTGCAGCGATCTGTTCACTCAAAACTTCCTTTTGATAGACGGGAAGCACTGTATAGAAATATCCAAATACGGCGAGTGCTAGAACCAACGGCTGACTGAGGCTCGCCGCTCGTGTGAGCCAGAGATCGATTTTATTTGGCGCTGACGGCGGGGGCGGAGGGGGCGAAGGGGGCAAAGGAGCGGGAGGGACAGGAGGGGTAGGAGGTACAGGTGAAGGCGCACTCATAAGTGATCAGTCCGTGTCGTTTAGCTTGACTGCGTTTTCGATTGTTCGCTCAAGCCAGTGTACGCCAAAGCGGCGTAACTTATGCCAGTCTTAGTGCCAGTATGGCATACCCATACCAACCTGCTCGGCTGGTTACAGGTTGCTTGCTGGAATTGTACGGTTGCCGGTACACTAAGGTTGCCGACAGGCCGCTTTCGGCCAAAAGCGGCCGTCCAGGAAAAACGAATTGGCCCAAAGACGAAGTTCATTTTTGAAACCGCATCCCCACAAATGAGGTATCTAATGAAAATTCTGAAGTCGTCACTAGCGTTTCTTTTCTCCCTCGCCATTGCTGGCTGCATGACTACTCAAACTGCGCCAACTATTGCCGCAAAAGCAGATGGTTCGTGCTCAACGTCGCCGGGCGGTGCCTGCTATACAGGGCCAGGTGGGCCAATGTATGCGGGTCCTGGCGGCGCGGCGTCTGCAGGACCCGGAGGACCAATGTACGCAGGACCTGGCGGTGCCATGTACGCCGGGCCCGGTGGCCCACTATATGCAGGCCCAGGTGGTACAAGAGATTCAGGACCGGGTGGAGCTGCCTATGCGGGGCCAGGTGGTGCTTGTTATGCGGGTCCTGGCGGCGCTTGTAATGCCACGAATGAGGCAATCAAACAGTGCTCAGCAATCTGCAAACCCGTAGCATCGGCAGTGTCAGCGACCAATTAACGCGCGTGCAGGTGTCAAACGCGCGTGCAGGTGTCAGGTCTGACATTCAGACACGGGCTCTGCCATGATCCGGTTCCTTGATTTTCGAGCGCATCCTGAAAAGCCAGCGGTTTGTTTGAAATTCGCTTCAGCGAGTAGAGGATGTGTCCAGATGTCAGACCTCACAATGCCGATGGATGTACACCGCCAATGGATATCGGGCCTATGCCCTGTGGATAAATACTAATTGCTACGGCCAGAAATCAAGTTTGCATTGATCCACGATGCCACGTCGGTTACCGGAATAGCGCGCTGGGCATTGAAACTGTCACTTTTATCCCAAGCAACACCCCTTCCCTGCGCAAAGGCGGCGCGATACTTGCGGATCATGTTATGTGGGTCGCGGGCCAACTCGCCCAGCAAGTATTCCTCGCTCCACGCCGAACGGCTGAAGGGTTGGCCTAGCGCCGCTTGCAGCTTGTCGGCCACTTCCCCATACGTCACAGTGTCGCCAGCCAAATAAACGATGTCGTTGCGGATACGGGGTTGCGTGAAAACGACCTCGGCAGTCAGAACGCCAATATCATCTGGCGTAGTCAGCGTAACAGCAGTGTCGAGGCTGCCAAGAGCGTGCACCGCATGTTCTTCAAGATCGACGACGCCGAATTCTGGCTCAAACAGGTAGCTCATGAACATACCGGTCGAGATGATCACCCACTCAGTCTGGTGCTGCCCGCGCAGCAATTCGCGCACGTCCAACTGTGCGTCGAAGATGTCCTGCGGACTGCCGCGACCGATGACGTCAAAATCGACGCCGAACTGCCATGGGAAATACCTGGGAATTTGCGCTTGCAGGGCAGCACGCGCCAATTTCATTGGCGTGTCGATACCCGCTGCATAGCCAGCACACCCTATGACTGTGTCGTATTGGCCGAACACTGCAGCCAGCTCGTCGATCGAGCTTTTCACAAGATCGCCGATGATGATGTCGATCCCAAGGTCTCGGATTTCGGCCACATCACGCTGCTTGTCTGGCACATTGGACGCGGCGGCGCTTGCGCGCAGCAACACGCTGATGTTCACACCGTCGACGTCCCTCGCGCGTTGCGCAAGACTGCGCAGTACCGGCATCCCGAGTTCCCCGGCACCGAGTACAAGAATCTTTTTAGACATCGCGTCAGGGTCTGCCTGGTTTATCGTTAGCGGTACCGATAATTGGCGGGCTTGGTTGGACATGTTGATTTCTCCTCTAGCGTTGATACCTGCACTATAGGGGGAGCAACGATGCGGAAAAAGTGGTCCTGGAGGTTTTCATCGTGCAGAAAATGCGAACAATGGTGAGTTATAGTGCCGTTTTCTGTATAGCTATCAGGCCAACATATGGATCGCGTACAAGCAATGCAGGTGTTTGTCCGAGTAGTCGAAGGCAAGAGCTTTGTACGCGCAGCGCAGACGCTCGGCTAACCGCCATCATCCGTCACCGGTATCATCAAAAGGCTTGAAAAACATTTGCAAATTCGGCTGCTCAACCGTTCAACGAGAAACCTCAGCTTGACACCGGAAGGCGAGCAGTACTTCTATCGTTGCCGCGAGATACTCGACCTGATTGACGACACGGAAGCGAGCCTCAACGGCTCTGCCGAGCGCCCGCATGGGAAGCTGCGGGTGGATATGCCAGGGGGCATTGCGCATGCCTTGATCCTGCCGCGTTTGGCGCAATTTGAGCAGCGCTATCCCGATATCTATCTCATGATCGGTATAAATGATCGTCAGGTGGACCTGATCCAAGATGGCGTCGATTGTGTGATCCGTACCGGCAACCTCAATGACTCGACGCTGGTCTCGCGCCGTTTGGGGGCATTACGCTGGGTCACATGCGCAGCGCCGTCCTATGTGGAAGAAAAGGGAACTCCCAAGACGCTGCTGGATCTGCAAGCACACCAGGCTGTCCACTACTTTTCCAGCACGACGCGGCGGAGAAGTGAGCTGCATTTTGTCGAAGACGGGCATTGCGTCGCCGTTCCGGTGTCCGGCAAGATAGCAGTCAACGAGACTGGGCTTTACATCAAGCTTGGCATCGAGGGACGCGGCCTGATTCAGTTGGCGGAGATCCTAGTGGCGGAACAATTGCGAAGCGGAGAGTTAGTCGAGGTGCTGGCCGACTGGCGGCCAGCACCCGTTCCTGTCTCACTACTTTACCCGCATCGCCGCTTTCTCTCTCCGGCGATGCATGCGTTTGCCGATTGGACAGCCGAACTGTTTACAGACGTCTGCTAAGGGTCGATAGTTGCCTATCGAAACAACGGATGAATCGCGTCAGGGCTGCACATCCACACCCTTCCAGAACGCGACGTGGCCAGTAATATTCGACGCGGCGGATTTTGGTGTGGCATACACCCACGCCGCATCCTTGTTGACCTTGCCGTTCACCTCGACATTGTAGTAGCTCGCGGTCCCCTTCCAGGGACAGTTGGTTGTTGTACTCGAGTCGCTGAAAAACTGGCGGTTTAAAGAGGCGGGGGGAAAATAATGGTTCCCTTCGACGACGACCGTATCGTTCGACTGCGCCAGCACTTCACCATTCCATATTGCTTTCATATGCACTCCGGTAGCGCTTCGGATCTGAAGCGCGGACCAGTCTACACCGGTTGCGTGAGAAAGTTGATGCTGATGTTTGTGCGACGAGTGCGCGCAGGAAGGCGTTGGGCCAGGTAGTCGCAAAACCTCGTGCGCACTCAACCTTCCGCGTCGCGACGCTCATGGCTTACCATGCACTGTCACCACTTCCTTGCCCGCCCGTGAAAATCGCCATCGGCCACCGCCTCTTTGCCTCCGTGCTCCTTGCCATGCTCACGGTGGCCGCCGCCGCCGTGCTGCTGCTGCGCCAGAATGTGCTGGGCAGTTTCGGCGACTACGCGGTGGCGATTGAACTCGATCGCCTCGATGAACTCTCTGGCGCCATCGCACGCCAGTACAGCCAGCATGGTGACTGGGCGTTCCTGCCGTCTGGTGACGACCGGCGCGACTGGATCGGCGGCGAATTGACGCGCCTGCAGTCCGTGCGCGGGAAACCGGCGCCACCGGTCGGGCCGGTCAGGCCAGTGCCGCCAGTGGACCCCGCAGCGCCTGCGGCACCCGCCGCTCCCCTGCACACGCGAGCCGGCCCGCCCATGCCGCCGCTACCGCCTCCCCCACCCGCCCCACCCGGCGTGATCCCGGATCTGCACACCCGCATCACGCTGCTCGATGCGAATGGCGCGTATCTCGCAGGCCGCCCGTCGGGCAACCTGCCACTGGCCCGGCGCGCGATCACCGTCGATGACCGCACGATCGGCTATCTCGGCGTCGCGCGCAGTGCGCGGCCAAGCGACGCGATGGCATTCGCGTTTCTCGACCAGCTACAGCGCAGCCTGTGGCTGATCGGCGGTCTGGCCCTCGTCCTCAGCGCGCTGGCGGCAATCGGCCTGGCGCGTCACTTCCGGCGTCCAATCGACCGCCTCGCACGCGGCGCCGGCGCACTGGCCGCAGGCGACTACGCCGTGCGCCTGCCGGTCCAGCGCAGCGATGAACTGGGCGACCTCGCGCGCCACTTCAATGCGCTGGCCGAACGACTGGATCAAGCGGAAGCGGCGCGCCGCCAGTGGGTGGCCGACACGTCGCACGAACTGCGCACGCCGCTGGCCGTGCTGCGCGCGCAGCTCGAAGCGATCCAGGATGGCGTGCGCCAGGCCACACCAGGCACCGTCGATGCGATGGTGCTGCAGGTGCATGCGCTGACGAAGCTGATCGACGAACTGTATGCGCTGGCGCGGGCCGACGTCGGCGAACTGGCGTGCCAGCGCGTGCCGCTCGATCTGTGGCAACTGGCGACCGCTGAAGCGCAAGCATTCGGCGCACGCTTCCAGGCGGCCAGCCTGGCGTTCGAGACCGGCGCGGCGCCGGCACGATCACAGGTGCTGGGCGACCCGGACCGCCTGCGCCAGGTGCTGGCCAACCTGTTCGAGAACAGCCTGCGCTACACGGCGACTGGCGGCGCGGTGCGGCTAAGCGCGCAGGTGCACGACGGCCAGTTGCACCTGACACTCGACGACAGCGCGCCCGGCGTGCCGGATGCCGCGTTGGCGCGGCTGGCCGAGCGCGTCTACCGCGTCGATGCATCGCGCAGCCGCGCACACGGCGGCGCCGGCCTGGGTCTGGCCTTGAGCCGGCGCCTGCTTGCCGCGCAGGGCGGCGCGCTGATGTTCGCCCACTCGCCAATGGGCGGCCTGCGCGTGACCGTGTCACTGCCGCTGCTTGAAAAGGACACGCCATGAACAGCACCATCATGATCGTCGAGGACGAACCGGAACTGGCCGCCGTGATCGCCGACTACGCACGCGCGGCCGGCTATCTCCCGACCGTGCATGGCGACGGCGCGCAGGCCCTGGCCGCGATCCGCACGGCGCCACCGGATCTGATCGTGCTCGACCTGATGCTGCCGGGCCTGGACGGCCTGGCGCTGTGCCGCGCGGTGCGCGCGTTTTCGGAGGTGCCGATCGTGATGGTGACGGCGCGGGTCGAAGAAATCGACCGCTTGCTGGGACTGGAACTGGGCGCCGACGATTACCTTTGCAAGCCGTTCAGCCCGCGCGAACTGATGGCGCGCATCAAGGCGATACTGCGCCGGGCTGGAAGCCCAGGCGCAGCGGCGGCAGCGCTGTTACTGGATGAAGGCGCCCGCAGCGTCAAGGTCCACGGCCGCGCGCTCGACCTGACGCCGAGCGAATACGCGATCCTGGCCGCGCTGGCGCGCCGGCCGGGCCAGGTGCTGTCGCGCGCGCAGCTGCTCGACGCGGCCCGCGCCGACAATCTCGACGCCACCGACCGCGCAATCGACAGCCACGTCAAGAACCTGCGGCGCAAGATCGATGGGGCGGTGCCGGGGCTGGAGCCGATCCGCTCGATCTACGGACTGGGCTACCGCTACGACGCGTGAAGGTTACTTCGTTGAGTACATCGACGCGTAACGGGCACCGAAGTACAGGATGAACGCATAGCATGCGGCCGGCAGCAGGAACGAGATCTGCACGCCCAGCGAATCGGCCAGCGCGCCCTGCGCGAACGGCACCAGCGCGCCGCCGACGATGGCCATGCACAGGATGCCGGAACCCTGGCCCGTGTGCTTGCCCAGGCCGTGCAGCGCCATGCTGAAGATCGTCGGGAACATGATCGAGTTGCACAGGCCAACCGCCAGGATCGCCCACATCGCGATGTCGCCCTGCGCGAACGTGCCGACCAGCACCAGCACGATCGCCGCCACCGAGTTGAACGCCAGCGTCTTGCCGGGGCTGACCACACGCATCACGGCAAAGCCGATAAAGCGCCCCACCATCGCGCCGCCCCAGTAGATGCTGACGTAATGGGCGGCGTCGGCGTGTGCCAGACCGGCGATCTGCGGCTCGCCGATGAAGTTGATCAGGAAGCTGCCGATACTCACTTCAGCGCCCACGTACAGGAAGATACCGATGGCGCCCAGCACCAGGTGGCGATGCGCCAGCACCGAGCCGGCGGCACCCGCCACCGGCGTGCCATCGTCATCGGCCGCGACAATCTTCGGCAGCTTCGCCATCAAAAACAGCACGGCCAGCACCACCAGCAGGCCGGCCAGCATCAGGTACGGCCCGCGCACGCTGGCTGCTTCGGCAGCAGCATCGGTGCCCGCCACGGCGGCAGCGCCGGCCGCCGACAGGATCAGCACACCGCCCACGGCCGGCCCGATCGTGGTACCCAGCGAATTGAACGCCTGCGTCAGCGTCAGGCGGCTCGACGCGGTGCGCGCCGGCCCCAGCACGGCCACATACGGATTGGCAGCGACCTGCAGCACCGTAATGCCCGAGGCAAGCACGAACAGCGCCAGCAGGAACATGCCGTAGCCACCGGAAGCGGCCGGATAGAACAGCGTGCAGCCGCCGGCGGCCACCAGCAGGCCCGTCACGGCGCCCTTCTGGTAGCCGATGCGGCGAATCAGCGCGCCAGCCGGCAGCGACACGATCGCATACGCGCCGAAGAAGCAGAACTGCACCAGCATCGCCTGCACATACGTCAGCGTGTACACCGCCTTCAGGTGCGGAATGAGCACGTCGTTGAGCGACGTGATCAGGCCCCACATGAAGAACAGGATGGTGACGATGACGAGCGCCCCCGTGTTACTGCCTTGTTGCGTCCCCGGGGGACCGTCCTGCCGCGCGACTGGTGCCGCGCCCGTTGCCATATTGGCCATGCTGTCTCCTGATGATTATTGTTGTGGTCGGGTGCTTAGCGGGCCATGCCGGCGGGCGGACGTGGCAGGTCGCGGGCACGCGTGCCCCAGCCCTGAGCATCCGGCTGCGGCGCCAGCTGGTACTTCAGCGCGCCGCCCGACTGCAGTTGCTCCCAGTCGAGCCAGACGCGTTCCACCGCGCGGCCGCCGTAATTGACCGACTTGACGAAGCCGCGCTGGCCCGGCTTGGCGCCAGCAGCGTCGATGCGCAGCGTGCGGCCCTGGGCCAGGTCGATCTCGGCGCCGGCAAAGCGCGGAGCGTGCAGCAGGAAGCGGCCGCTGCCCGGCATGTCCGGATAGATGCCCAGTGCGCTGAACAGGTACCAGGCCGACATCGTGCCCAGATCATCGTTGCCTGTCACGCCGCCCGGACCGTTGGTGAACAGCGTTTCGGCAGCGCGCAGCACGGTCGTCGTCTTCCACGGCTGGCCCATCAGCGTGTACATCCACGGTGCGTGCAGGTCCGGCTCGTTGTTCGGGTTATAGCGGAACTGGGCGTAGTAACTGTACGGCCCCACCACCCACGACTTGCGCACGGCGTTCGGGTCGGCCAGCACGGCCTCATAATCGAAGAACTGGTCGAGGCGGCCGAGGGCCGGCGCCTGGCCGCCCATCGCTGCCGCCAGACCCGGCACGTCCTGCGGCGCCAGCCACTGGTACTGCCACGCCGTGCCTTCATGGAAGCCATGGTCGCCGCGCGGGTCGAACCCGCTGCCGACATCGGCGAACCAGCTGCCGTCGATCAGGCGTGGCCGTGGGAAGCCGCGCTGGCCGGTCGGTTCGTCGACTGCGTTTGCGTCCCAGATGGTTTTCCAGTTCAGCGCGCGCTGCGCCAGCACACGGGCGTCGTCCTCGTGGCCGAGGGCCTTGGCCATCTCGGCCAGCGCGCCATCGGCCAGCGCGTATTCGAGCGTCGCCGAAGCGCCGTGGTGCGGGTCGGTGTCCATCCCTTTCGACACAAAACTGCGGTCGTACTGCACAAAGCCCTGCTTCATGTAGTTTGGATTGCCCGAACGGCCTTGCGGACGGATGCCGTGGGCCGGCACGCCGAATGCGTTCTCGCGCAGCGCCGTGTAAGCCTGGGCTTCGCGGCCCTTGAGCGCGCCGAAGCGCCACAGATCGACGAGGAATGGGGTGACCGGATCGCCCGTCATGATGTTGGTCTCGAAGTTCGCGTAACCCCAGCGCGGCAGCCAGCCGCCCTGGTCGCGGATCGCCAGCACCGAGGTCGCGATATCGCGCGCGCGTTCGGGGCGAATCAGCGCCAGCAACTGGTTCTGCGCGCGGTAGGTGTCCCACAGCGAGAAGAATTCGTAGTAGGTCCAGTCCTTCGCGGTATGGATTGCATCGTCGTAGCCGCGATAGCGGCCGTCGGCGTCGTTGCCCGTCAGCGGTTGCAGCAGCGCGTGGTACAGCGCCGTGTAGAACACGGTGCGGTCATCCTTGCTGCCACCCTTGATGCGCACGCTCTTGAGTTCACGCTGCCAGGTGGCCTGCGCCTTGGTTTTCATCGCGTCAAACGTCAAGGCTTTGTCGCCGGCCTTGCCATCAGCGGCGAGGTTGATGCGCGCGCCTTCGGCATCGACGTGCGAGATCGCGCTGACGGCGGTCACGGCCTGGCCGTTCTTCAGGTCAAAGGTCAGCCACACGCCATGAGGCTTGGCTTCGCCCTGCTGGCTCGGACCGGCAGTGCCAGGCCAGCCACCACGATCATCCCAGACGCCCTTGGCGGCGATCGGCTGGTCGAACTCCATGCGGAACCAGGTCGTGTACTTGGCGCCACCGCAGAAACTGCGGGTGACGATCTTGCCTTCGACGGCGCGCTCGCCGACGACCTGCACTTCGCTGCCGATGACGCCATGGCGCTCGTTGGCCTGGGCCACGTTGAGCAGCACATGGCCGGTCTTGGTGCCGGGCGCATAGGTATAGCGTTCGGCGGCGGCGCGGGTCAGCGCGGTCGCTTCGGCCGTGATGCCGCCGTAGCTGGTCAGCTTGACCTTGTAGTAGCCAGCCTGGCCGACTTCGCCGTCATGCGTGTAGTCGGCGGCGTAGCGCTTGTGGTCGAACGTGCCTTTCTTGGCGGTGTCGAAATCCCCGCCCGGGCCGATGGTGCCGGTGACCGGCAGCACCGACAACTGCCCGCCCTGCTCCCAGCAGCCAGCGCCGGACAGGAACGAGTGGCCAAAACCCCGGATCCGCTTGTCGCTGTAGCGGTAGCCGGCGTAGTGGTCGGCAATCGGGCTGACCTGGATCATGCCGAATGGCGCGGAGGCGCCGGGGAAGGTATTGCCTTCATCCTGGGTACCGATGAAGGTGTTGACCGGCATGCTGTCGGCGGCCAGCGCGACCTGTGCGCCCAGGGGCAGCAGGCAGGCCAGCACCAGCGTGGGGACACTGAAACGGGTACGGAAATGCGGCATCACGATGCTTCTCCTTCGAGCAGTTCGAACAGTTGGTGCATGGCCGCCGGTGGCGGTGGGGTGGCGCCGGCCTGCAGGCAGGCGGCGGAGCCGGCCGCCAGTGCGGCGTGCAGGTGCGCCTGCAAGGGGCGCTGCGGATGGCGTGCAAGGCTGTGCAACAGGCCAGCGGCGCTGGCATCGCCCGCGCCGACTGTATCCACGACCGCCACCTTCGGCGCCAGCGCGTGGCAGCGCTCGTCGCCATGGAACAGGCTCGCGCCCTGGCCGCCGCGCGTGAGCAGGCAGTAGGCGGCCGGGTTGAACGCGCGCAGGCGTGCAAGTGCGTCGTCCAGGCCCAGGCCGGGGAACAGGCCGCGCAGGTCGTCGTCCGACACCTTGATCAGGTCGGCCAGCGAAGCCATCGCTTCGAGCGTCGGCGTGTAGCGCGCATCCATCAGGTTGCGGTAGTTCGGATCAAAACTGATCGACACGCCGCGCTCCTTCAGCGTGCGCGCCAGCGCCACCAGCGTGGCGGCCAGCGGCTCGCGCGCCAGGCTGATGCCGCCGAAATGCGCCCAGCGCAGGCCGTCGAAGGCGCCGGCCGGCAGTGCCGATGGATCGAAATGCAGGTCGGCGCTGTCGTCGCCGATGAAGAAGTAGCGTGGCGGCTCGCCGCCCTCGACCACGGCCAGCAGCGGCGCGCGGTCCACGCGCTGCAGCAGGCGCAGGTCCAGGCCGGCCGCTTCGCTGGCGGTCCACAGCGCGTCGCCAAAACGGTCGCGGCTGATCGCGCCGGCAAATGCCGTCGGCTCGCCCAGCACGGCCAGCGCGCGCGCCACGTTCCAGGTGGAGCCGCCCACGCGGCTGACCCAGCGTTCGTCGCCCTGATGGATCATGTCGGTCAGCGCCTCGCCGGCGCACA
>Ga0308158_10004053_pt1 | contig 12528 bp, 9 predicted proteins | sample PhyBR2_FD_201038 | JGI IMG/M metagenome (GOLD analysis project Ga0308158, IMG submission 201038) | Phyllosphere microbial communities from UC Gill Tract Community Farm, Albany, California, United States - DLSLB.R2 | ecosystem: Host-associated > Plants > Phyllosphere > Unclassified | place: USA...
CCGCGCCATAGAGCCAGGCCCCACGCACGTCGCGATAGACAAGCAGAAGGCCCGACACGATCAGCGCCAGGCCCGCGATCAGATAATACCAGGAGCCGCCCAGCATCGCGAGCTGCACGCCGCCGACCGTCAGCACCAGACCGATCACGGCCAGCAGGATCCCGAGCAGCAACGTCAGCCATCCCCCAAGGCCGGTCGGGGTTGTCCATCGGGGCATGGGCGCACTCTCTGTGGTCTGCTGAAATCAGTCCTTCGAACGCCTCGAGACCGCGCCGGTTCCTATTGTCGCACCCCTGGAACAAAATCCTGTTGCGGCGCAAACGGCCACCATCAGCAACTTTTGACGATGAAACGCGTCCGATTGGATGATTTATTCTTTTTGTTTCGCTGAGAACGCCTCGCGGCAATAATATTTGCCTCTAACGCGTCGTTTGCGGCATATGCGAGATATGCATAAGACCCTGAAGCAAGGCGGGACATTCGTCGTCGAACCTCGCCGCCTGTCCAAGGCCTCAGCCGAACTGCGCGCGCGTGGTTTCGGCGAGATCACGATTCCGCCCTCCACCGAGACGGCCGAGAAACAGGCGTCGCGCTGCACCGACTGCGGCGTGCCCTTCTGCCAGAACGCCTGCCCGCTTCAGAACAACATCCCCGACTGGCTGCGCCTGTCGGCCGAGAACGAGCCGCGCGAGGCCTGGCGCGTCGCGTCCCTGACCTCGACCATGCCCGAAATCTGCGGCCGCATCTGCCCGCAGGACCGACTGTGCGAGGGGTCGTGCACATTGAACCAGTCCGGCTGGGACGCCGTGACCATCGGCTCGGTCGAGGCCTGGCTGGGCGACCAGGCCTTCTCCAACGGCTGGGTCGAGCCGATCCGCCCGGCGGCCGAACGCGGCGAAACGGTCGGCATCGTCGGCGCCGGCCCGGCCGGCCTGGCCGCCGCCGACCGCCTGCGCTGCGAGGGCTATCAGGTCACGGTCTATGACCGTCACGACCGCGCCGGCGGGCTGCTGATCTACGGCATCCCCGGCTTCAAGCTGGAAAAGCATGTCGTGCAGCGCCGCGTGGACCGATTGATCGACGGCGGCGTCCAGTTCGTGCTGGGCTGCGAGGTCGGCAAGGACGTGACCCTGACCGAGCTACGCGAGCGCCACGACGTCGTCCTGCTGGCTATGGGCGTCTATCAGCCCCGCATCCTTTCCGCGCCGGGTCGCGGGCCGGACTCGACTGTCGCCGCCCTGTCCTATCTGACCCACCAGAACCGCCGCGACCTGGGCGACGCCGAACAGGACGGCTGGCACGAGGCGCGCGGCAAGCGGGTCGTCGTCATCGGCGGCGGCGACACGGCCATGGATTGCGTCCGGACCGCCGTCCGTCAGGGCGCGGCCAGCGTCACCTGCCTGTATCGTCGTGACCGCGAGAATATGCCGGGCTCGGCCCGCGAAGTCGTCAACGCCGAGGAAGAAGGCGTCGTCTTCGAATGGCTGGCAGCGCCCAAGGCCCTGCTGTCGCAAGGCGACCAAGTCACGGGCGTGCGCGCCGCGCGCATGCAGTTGACGGAAGGCCTGCCCGGTCAGCGTCGCGACATCGTGCCGGTTCCCGGCGCCGACTTCGACGTGCCGGCCGACATCGTCATCGAGGCCCTGGGCTTCTCGCCCGAGCCGTTCGCGGCGCATGAGGCCGATTTGCGCCTACGCGACGACGGCACCATCAAGGTGGGTTCCGTCAGCTTCGCCACCAGCCTGCCCGGCGTCTTCGCCGCCGGCGACGCGGTGCGCGGCGCCTCCCTGGTCGTCTGGGCCGTCCGCGAAGGCCAGGACGCCGCCGCCGAGATCGACCGCTACTTCAAGACCCGCACCGAGGAGGTCGCGGCATGACCTGGTTAGACAAGTACAACGACACCCGCGACCGGCTGGAAGCCGGCAACGCCTACGACCGCAGCTCGGAGCGCGACGCCTGCGGTGTCGGCCTGGTCTGTTCGATCGACGGCACGCCCCGCCGCGACGTGGTCGAATATGCGATCCGCAGCCTGAAGGCCGTGGCCCACCGTGGCGCGGTCGATCCTGACGGCCTGTCGGGCGACGGGGCCGGCATCATGGCCGAGCTGCCGCAAGGCTTCTTCGCCGAACAGGTGGCCTCGATCGGTCAGTCCCTGCGTCCCGGCCCGATCTGCGTCGGCCAGGTCTTCCTGCCGCGCACCGATCTGGGCGCCCAGGACCGCGCCCGCGCCATCGTCGAGACCGAGGCCCTGCGCGCCGGCTTCTGGATCTATGGCTGGCGCCAGACGCCCATTGACCTGTCGGTCGTCGGGACCAAGGCCGGCGCGACCCGGCCCGAGATCGAGCAGATCATGCTGGCCCCGCCGCTGGACGACGCGGGCCAACCGCTGGACGGCGAGGCGCTGGAGCGCGAACTGTATCTGTGCCGCCGCCGCATCGAAAAGACGGTCAAGACCGAGAACCTGGCCGGCGTTTATATCTGCACCCTGTCCGCGCGCTCCATCGCCTACAAGGGGATGGTGCGGGCCGAGTTGCTGGGCGACCTGTATCCCGACCTGGAGGACCCGCGCTTCGTCTCGGCCTACGCGGTCTTCCACCAGCGCTATTCGACCAACACCTTCCCCGAATGGAAGCTGGCCCAGCCCTTCCGCATGATGGCCCACAACGGCGAGATCAACACGCTGAAGGGCAACCTCAACTGGATGAAGTCGCACGAAATCCGCATGGCCGCACAGGCCTTCGGCGACCGCGACCGTGAGGTCAAGCCGGTGGTTCAGCCGGGCGGGTCGGATTCGGCGGCCCTGGACAATGTCATGGAGGTGCTGGTCCACGCCGGTCGCCCTGCGCCGATGGCCAAGGCCCTGCTGATCCCCGAGGCCTGGGCCAAGGACGACGTGGTCATGCCCGCCGAACACCGGGCTTTCTACGCCTATTGCAATGCGGTGATGGAGCCGTGGGACGGCCCGGCCGCCATCTGCGCCGCCGACGGCCGCTGGATCGTGGCGGGCAAGGACCGCAACGGCCTGCGTCCGCTGCGCGCCGTCGAGACGGTCGATGGTCTGCTGATGGCGGGCTCCGAAGCCGGCCTGGTGCCCATCCCCGAGAGCCGGGTGAAGCGCCGCCTGCACATCGGCCCCGGCAAGCTGATCGCCGTCGATCTGAAGCACGGCCGCGTCTATGACGAGCATGAGGCCATCGACGCCCTGTCCGCCGCCCACCCCTATACCGAGTGGCTGGACAATATGGTGGATCTGGAGCCGATCATCGGCCCCGGACCCGAGCCGCGCTCGGCCTCGGGCGAGGCCCTGACCCGCCGCCAGATCGCCGCCGGCTACAGCCGCGAGGACCTCGACCTTCTGCTGGACGCGCTGGTGCGTGACGGCAAGGAGGCTGTGGGCTCGATGGGCGACGACGCCCCGCCCGCTGTGCTGTCGGCCCTGCCCCGCCCGCTATCGCATTACTTCCGCCAGAACTTCAGCCAGGTCACCAATCCGCCGATCGACCCGCTGCGCGAAGCGGGCGCCATGAGCCTGAAGACCCGGTTCAAAAACCTGGGCAACATCCTGGCCGAGGAAGAGGCCCAGACCGATGTCTTCGTGCTGGACAGCCCCGTCCTGACCAACGGCATGTATGAGCGGATGATCGAAACGGTCGGCGCCGGATCGACCGTGGTCATCGACTGCAGCTATGGCTTGCCGTCCCAGGACGCGCGCTCGGGCGCCGGCCTGCGCGCCGCGCTGGACCGCATCATGGACGAGGCCGAGGCCGCCGCCCGCGACGGCGCCGCCTTGATCGTGCTGACCGACCAGGCCGGCTCGGCGGATCGCCTGGCCGCGCCGATGATCCTGGCCACCGCCGGGGTCCACGGCCGCCTGACCAAGGCGGGCCTGCGCTCCTACTGCTCCATCGTGGTGCGCACCGCCGAGACGCTGGATCCGCACGGATTTGCGGTCCTGGTCGGGGTCGGCGCCACCACCGTCAACGCCTGGCTGGCCCAGGACCTGTTCCAAGAGCGTCTGGACCGGGGCCTGTATCCCGGCCTGACGCTGCGCGACGCCTGCCTGAACTACAAGGCCGGCATCGAGGCGGGTCTGCTGAAGACGCTGGCCCGCAAGGGGATCAGCGTCATCTCCGCCTATCGCGGCGGCTGCGAGTTCGAGGTGTTGGGCCTGTCGCGCGCCCTGACCGCCGAGTTCTTCCCCGGCGCCCCGTCGCGCATCTCCGGCATCGGCCTGGCCGGTCTGGAGCAGGCGGCGATGAAGCGGCACCGCATCGCCTGGGGCGAGGCCGTGCCGTCGCCCGCCATCGGCGGCTTCTTCAAGATCCGGTCGGGCGGCGAGGCCCACGCCCACGAGGCCAAGACCATCCACCTGCTGCAGGACGCCTGCAACCGCGGCGACTATCGCCGCTTCAAGCAGTTCTCCGAAGTCGTCCGCGCCCAGGCCGACCTGTCCCTGCGCGACCTCCTGGACTTCCGCGAAGGCACGCCCATTCCGCTGGACCAGGTCGAGAGCGTGTCGGACATCCGCCGCCGCTTCCTGACCCAGGCCATGTCGCTGGGCGCCCTGGGGCCAGAGGCGCACGAGACGCTGAACATCGCCATGAACCGCATCGGCGCCCGCTCGGTCTCGGGCGAGGGCGGCGAGGATCCGGAGCGCTATCACCCGCGTCCGAACGGCGACGACGCCAACTCGGCGGTCAAGCAAGTGGCCTCGGGCCGGTTCGGCGTCACGGCCGAATATCTGAACCAGTGCCGCGAGATCGAGATCAAGGTGGCCCAAGGCGCCAAGCCCGGCGAGGGCGGCCAGCTGCCTGGCTTCAAGGTCACCGAGTTCATCGCCCGGATGCGCCACGCCGTGCCCGGCACGACCCTGATCTCGCCGCCCCCGCACCACGACATCTATTCGATCGAGGACCTGGCCCAGCTCATCTACGACCTGAAGGCCATCAACCCCGATGCGCGGGTGACGGTGAAACTGGTGTCCGCCTCGGGCATCGGCGCCATCGCCTCGGGCGTGGCCAAGGCCAACGCCGACGCCATCCTGATCGCCGGCCACAACGGCGGCACCGGCGCCTCGCCCCAGACCTCGATCAAGCACGCCGGCCTGCCGTGGGAAATCGGCCTGGCCGAGGCCCACCAGGTGCTGACGCTGAACAATCTGCGCGGCTCGGTCACGCTGAGAACCGACGGCGGCGTCCGCACCGGTCGCGACGTGGTCATCGCCGCCATGCTGGGGGCCGAGGAATACGGCGTCGGCACCGCCGCCTTGGTCGCCATGGGCTGTCTGATGGTGCGCCAGTGCCATTCCAACACCTGTCCCGTCGGCGTCTGCTCCCAGGACGAGCGGCTGCGCGAGAAGTTCACCGGCACGCCTGACAAGGTGGTGAACCTGTTCACCTTCATCGCCGAGGAGACGCGAGAAATCCTGGCCTCCATCGGCGCGCGCACGATGGACGAGATCATCGGCCGCACCGATCTGCTGCGTCAGGTCCGTCGCGGCGGCTCGCACCTGGACGACCTGGACCTGAACCCGCTGCTGGTTCAGGTGGACGAGGGCGCGGCCGGCAAATGGGCCGACAAGACGACGCGCAAGCCCATCGCCGACAGTTTGGACGCCGCCGTGCTGAAGGACGCCGTCCGCTTCCTGGATCGCGGCCAGACGCTGGAGCTGTCCTATCCGCTGAACAACACCCAGCGCACGGTCGGCGCGGCCCTGTCCTCGGCCATCGTGCGGCGCTTCGGCGCGCAAGGCCCGGCGGGCCGGCTGAAGCTGCGGCTGGAAGGCATCGCAGGTCAGAGCTTCGGCGCCTTTGCGGCCAGGGGACTGGAACTGCACCTGACGGGCGAGGCCAACGACTATGTCGGCAAGGGGCTGTCGGGCGCCGAAATCTCGATCCGCACGCCCGAATGGCGCGAGGATCAGCTGATCTGCGGCAACACCACACTGTATGGCGCGACCTCAGGCCGTCTGTTCGTCGCCGGCGCAGCGGGCGAGCGGTTCGCGGTCAGAAACTCCGGCGCCGAGGCCGTGGTCGAGGGCCTGGGCGCGCACGGCTGCGAATATATGACCGGCGGACGCGTGGTCGTCCTGGGCTCGGTCGGCTGGAACCTGGCGGCGGGCATGAGCGGCGGCGAGCTGTTCGTGCTGGACCAGCCGGGCCATGCCGAGCGCGCCCTGAACGGCGACCTGGCCGGCGTGACCGACATTGACGCACAGGCGGCCGATCGACTGAAGGGCCTGATCGAGGCCCATCTGGCCGCGACGGCCTCGCCCCTGGCGAGGCGTCTGCTGGCGGATTGGGACAACAGCCTGAACCGCTTCGTCCGCATCGTGCCCCTGACCGACATCGTCGCCCGCACGGAACGCCTGAAGACCTCCGCCTGACACCCAACCGCCTGCCCCAGAAAGCCGCCATGACCCGATCCGCCGCCCTCGCCGTCACGCTCGTCGCCGGGGCGGCGGCCTTCGCCTCACCGGTCCTGGCGGCCCCATCCCTGCTGGCGCATCAGGCGCCGCTGGCCATCGATACGGCGGCGACGGCCTGGATCCTGACCTCGACGGCCCTGGTGCTGCTGATGACCCTGCCGGGCCTAGCCCTGTTTTACGGCGGCATGGTCAGGAAGAAGAACATCATCAGCGTCGTCGCCCAGTCGGCGGCCGCCTTCGCCATCGTCTCGGTCCTGTGGTTCCTGGTCGGCTACAGCCTGTCGTTCGGCAAGGGGCTGGACGCGATCAACGGCTTCATCGGCGGCGTGCAGGCCGCCTTCCTGAACGGCGTGACGGCCCAGACGGCCCACAGCCTGCTGCCCGGCCTGCCCGAACTGCTGTTCGTCAGCTTCCAGATGACCTTCGCCATCATCACCCCGGCCCTGATCGCCGGCGCCTTCGCCGAGCGGATGAAGTTCTCGGCCAGCCTGCTGTTCTTTGGCCTGTGGCACCTGATCGTCTATGCGCCGATCTGTCATCAGGTCTGGGGCGGGGGCTATCTGGGCGGGCTGGGCGTGCTCGACTTTGCGGGCGGCGCGGTCGTCCACGTCAACGCCGGTATCGCCGGCCTGGTCTGCGCGCTGGTGCTGGGGCCGCGTCACGGGTTCGGGCGCGACAACATGGCCCCCGCCAACCTGGTCTATAGCGCCATCGGCACCGGCCTGCTGCTGGTCGGCTGGCTGGGCTTCAACGCCGGGTCAGCAGGCGCGGCGGATGCTCTGGCCGCGACCGCCGCCTTCAACACCATCCTGGCCGCCGGCAGCGCCGCCCTGGGCTGGATGACCATCGAATGGTTCGACCGCAAGCGCCCGACCCTGCTGGGCCTGCTGTCGGGCGTCGTCGGCGGTCTGGTCGCCATCACCCCCGCCGCCGGCTTCGTCGATCCCAAGGGCGCCTTCTTCATCGGCCTGATCGGCGGTCCGGCCTGCTATGCGGGCGCGGTCTGGCTGAAGCACGCGCTGAAATACGACGACAGCCTGGACGCCTTCGGAGTTCACGGCGTCGGCGGCATCGTTGGCGCCCTGCTGACCGGCGTCTTCGCCACCACGACCGTCAACGCCCTGTCGGAGGGGGCGACCGTGTGGAAACAGGCGGTCGGCCTGGTCGGCGTCATCGCCTGGAGCGCCGTCGGCACCTTCGTCGTCCTGATGATCTGCAAGTTCACCACGGGCCTTCGCGTCACCAAGGACGAAGAGGTCGAGGGGCTGGACTATACCCAGCACGGCGAGGCCATCCACTGACCCCACAGGCGCTGCCGGTTGATCCTGCCCTCGCCAGCCCCCATCTTCATCTGTGACGGACGGTCTTGCCGATTGCGGGAGACCGACCGCTCGGTCGCTGACGCAAGGACCCCAGATGACGACGACGCGCACCCTCTTGTTCGACAGCCCCTTTCTGCTGGGCTTCGACCACACCCGCGCCCTGATCGACCGCGCCGCCAAGGCCGCGGCGGAAAGCTATCCGCCCTACAATGTCGAACAGATCGGCGATGCGGGCGTCCGCATCAGCCTGGCCGTTGCCGGGTTCGCGCCGGACGAACTGGCCATAACCCTGGACGGCCGCCAGCTGACCATCGCCGGCAAGCGCGACGACGCCGGCAGGGGTGAACAGGCCTTTCTGCACCGCGGCATCGCGGCGCGCGGCTTCGTGCGCAACTTCGTCCTGGCTGATGGGCTGGAGGTCGAGGGCGCCCGACTGGAGCACGGCCTGCTCCACGTTGACCTGATCCGGCCCGAGGCCGAGCGCCAGGTGCGGCGGATTCCAATTACGTCCGGCTGAAAACCACAGCCTTTCGAACCGCCCGGCGATCCGGGCGTTGTCAAATATGAAGGAGGCGGTCCTAATGACGCCGATGACGATGACCAAGGAAGACTTTGCCGGACTGGGCGCCCCCGACCTGGTGTATGTGCGCGAGATCAAGGCCTCGGACCTGCTTGAAGAGGCGGTCGAGATCAAGGACGTGGATCTGAACCCCGGCCAGATGCTCTATGCCGTACACAGCGCCGACGGCGAGCGTCTGGCGGTCATGATCGACCGCGACACCGCCTTCGCCGCCGCCGTGGCGCACGAGCTGGAGCCGGTTTCCGTTCACTGATCTGATGGATGGCGGCGCGCAGGCGCCGCCGTTCAGGCCGCCGTCGCGGCCGTGGCGTCCTTGACGAACAGGGCGCGGATCGCATCGGTCGTGCGCGCCTGTCTGAGCTGTTCACGCAGTTCGGGAGACCTCAGCGCGCGCGACACCGCCGCCAATGCGCGCAGATGCTCGGCGCCCGCCTTGGGCGGCGCGAACAGGCCGACAATCAGATCGACCGGCCGGTCGTCCACCGCGTCATAGGCCACAGGCGTGTCCAGCCGCACGAACACCGCCGTCACCTTCTCGACCTCGGTGAGACGCGCGTGCGGCACCGCGACCCCGGATCCCAGCCCGGTCGATCCCAGCGTCTCGCGTTCCATCAAGGCGTCGAAGATGCGGGCTTCGTCGAGGCCCAGCGCATGGGACGCCGCCTCGGCCAGGGCATGAAGCGCCTGTCGCTTGGACGACGCGCCGCTGCGCAGCACCACGCCCTTGGGCGCGAGCAGATCACCGATGTCCATTACACAACCTCGATACACGCAGCAGACAACGGCGCGGCCGCCCGTTTAGAGACAACCGCGCCGAAGTCAAACTGAGGCTTAGTTCACTGAACCGTTGGACTTGGCCGTCCGTTCGGGATCGATCCATCCCACATTGCCGTCCGGACGACGATAGACGACCGCCAGACCGCCGTGGGCCGCATTGCGGAACAGCACGACCGGATAGCCCGTCATGTCCAGTTCCAGCACCGCCCGTCCGACTGTGATGGTGCGGATTTCATGCTCGGTCTCGGCGATGACCATGCCCACCGGCGGCGGGCCGTCGTTCTCGCCGGTGTCGCCGAAGACATCGTCTTCCACGCTGTCGGGATCACGCAGCACGATGCTGCGTGCGACTTCGCGGGCGGCGTTTTCGGTCTTCTCGGGCGACAGACCCTTGGGTCCGATGTGGTGGTCCTTGAGCCGGCGCTTGTAGCGGCGAACCCGCTTTTCGAGCCGATCCAGCGCCTCGGTGAAGGCCGAGTGGGCGTCGCCGCCCATTCCGGTCGTCACCAGGGTCTGGCCCGACGCGAGGCGGACCCAACAGTCCACCTTGAAGTTGTGGCCGTCCTTGGACACCACGACCTCGGCGTCTTCACCGCCTCGGGCGAAGTATTTTCCGACCCCGTCTTCGAGTTCCTGGGAGATGCGCGAGCCTAACGCTTCGCCGACATCCACTTGCTTGCCGCTGACTTGGACTTGCATGCCGATAGAACGCGCCCGACCCGATTTGGTGTCAATCCAGATCACCGATTTGTGGTCACGCTTGGCTGTGGATGTCAGCCCGTCTTCATCATCCGTCGGCGCTCGACCGAGGACGGAATCCTCAAGGCTTCCCGATATTTGGCCACGGTGCGGCGGGCGATGTCGATACCCGTTTCCTTCAGGATTTCCACGATCCGGTCGTCGGACAAAACGTCGCCCTCAACCCCCTCGCTGTCGATCATGGATTTGATCTTGTGACGGACGGCTTCGGCCGAATGGGTCGATGCGCCATCCACCGACTGGATGGCGGCGGTGAAGAAGAATTTCAGCTCGAACACGCCCCGCGGCGTGGCGATATATTTGTTCGACGTGACGCGGCTGACCGTGGATTCGTGCATGCCGATGGCGTCGGCGACGGTCTTCAGATTGAGCGGCCTCAGGAACTCGACGCCGAAGGCCAGGAAGGCGTCCTGCTGGCGCACGATCTCGGATGAGACCTTCAGAATAGTCTTGGCCCGCTGATCCAGCGACTTGACCAGCCAGTTGGCCTGGGCGGCGCAGTCGGCGACGAAGGTCTTCTCGGTGTCCGATCGCGCGCCGGCCTGAACCAGACCGTGGTAGCGTTTGTCGACCAACAGGCGCGGCAGGGTGTCGGCGTTCAGTTCGACCCGCCAGCCGCCGGCGGGATCGGGCCGAACATGCACGTCGGGCACGACCGTCTGCGCCGGCTCGCCGCCGAAGCCTGCCCCCGGACGCGGCGTCAGAGCCCGCAGTTCGGCGATCATGTCGGTTAGGTCCTCGCCATCGACCTCGCAGACGCGGCGCAGGCCCGCCAGATCGCGCTTGGCCAGCAGGTCCAGATTGTCCAGCAGGGCCGCCATCGCCGGATCGAACCGATTGCGCTCGATCAGTTGCAGCTTCAGGCATTCCGGCACCGACCGCGCCATAATCCCCGTCGGCTCGAAGCCGTGACAGACGCTCAGCACCGCCTCGATCCGCGCCAGCGGCACGCCCAGCCGGTCCGCGAACTCGGTCAGTTCGCCACGCAGATAGCCGCCCTCGTCGGTCGCATCAATCAGGGTCAGGGCGATGCCGTGGTCGGCCGGCGTCAGGCCCGCGCTCGACGCCTGGGCCTGAAGATGTTCCCACAGGGTCAGCTCGTGCGCGTCGGGCCGCTCGCCCTCGCCTTCGAACATCTGGCCGCCCTTGCCGGCGCTCGACCAGTCCGACAGCCCCGGCTGGGCTTCGTCGGTCATCCGGTCGCTGGTGCGCTCGCCCGGCGCGGCGTCGCCATAGACATCGTCCGAACCCGCATCCATGCCGGACACGGCCTCATGTCCGACCCCGTCGCCGAACGACATTTCACCGTCCGCCGGCGCCTCGACGCGCTCGACCGGCTCGGGCGCATCGCCCTCCGGCTCCTCGCGTTGCAGCAGCGGATTGCGTTCCAACTCGGCCTCGACGAAGTCCTCCAGCTCAAGGTTCGACAGTTGCAGCAGCTTTATCGCCTGCTGCAGCTGGGGCGTGATGACCAGCCCCTGCCCCTGCCTGACCTCTAACCTTTGCCCGATCACGTTCGAAATCTTCCCGCCCGGCCGCCGAGTGGCCCGGAACTTGCTGGGACAGAATGTCGTCGAACCGGTTAACGCGAGACGAACGCGCTTTTTGTCTCCTCCCCATTTTATGGGGAGGTGGCGCGGCGCTTCCTTCAAGCGCCGTGACGGAGGGGTCTTCACCGCATCGCTAGCGCTCGTGGGGCTCAAAAGAACCCCTCCACCACGCTGCGCGCGGTCCCCCTCCCCACAAGTGGGGAGGAGACGAGGCGGATCAGATGTAGTTTTCGCCCAGATACACCCGGCGCACTTCGGCGTCGTGGATCGCCTCGTCGGACGTGCCTTCGAACAGCACCGCGCCGTTCGAGATGATCGACACCCGGTCAGTGATGTCCAGGGTCTCGCGCACATTGTGGTCGGTGATCAGCACGCCGATGCCCTGGCTGGCCAGATAGCGGATCACTGTGCGGATGTCGGCGATGGCCAGGGGGTCGATGCCAGCGAAGGGTTCGTCCAGCAGCATGAAGGACGGCCGTCCGGCCAGCGCCCGCGCGATCTCCACCCGCCGACGCTCGCCGCCCGACAGAGCGGTAGCGCGCGCATGCCGCAGATGGTCGATGTGCAGTTCGTTCAGCAGTCGGTCGGTCTCGGCGCGGATCTGGTCGCGCGGATAGTTCAGCTCGACCACCGCCTTGACGTTCTGCTCGACCGTCATGCCGCGAAAGATCGAGGCTTCCTGCGCCAGATAGCCCAGGCCCATGCGGCTGCGCTGATACATCGGCTGGCCGGTGATGTTTTCGCCGTCCAGCCAAATCGCGCCCGAATCCGGCGGGATCAGGCCGGTGATCATGTAGAAGCAGGTCGTCTTGCCGGCCCCGTTGGGACCCAGCAGGCCCGCGACCTCGCCGCGCTGCACCGTCAGGGACACGTCGCGCACGACCTGACGCTGGCCGAACGACCGGGCCAGGTTCATCACCCGCAGGCCCTTTTCCGCAGGCGCGGGCGCCACGGCGGCCGGTTGCGGCCGCTCATCCAGGTTCAGGGCTGACAGTTCCTTGCGCGCCAAATGCTCAGGTCCGTGACGGCCAGACGGCCTCAGTTCGAGTTGGGATAGAAGACGCCCTGCACGCGGCTTCCGGCGGCGCCGCGCGGCGCGCCGTCCATGCGGGC
>Ga0308158_10004054_pt1 | contig 12526 bp, 15 predicted proteins | sample PhyBR2_FD_201038 | JGI IMG/M metagenome (GOLD analysis project Ga0308158, IMG submission 201038) | Phyllosphere microbial communities from UC Gill Tract Community Farm, Albany, California, United States - DLSLB.R2 | ecosystem: Host-associated > Plants > Phyllosphere > Unclassified | place: USA...
CCTGCTCTCTAAGGATAGCGCTCGGGTGACTCGAGCTATCCTCAAGTTCCACTAGGTGAGTCGATGGAGCTCAGATCAGGAGGAAGTTGCACAGATCTGTTCTTTTCACGCTGGTTCCCCAAACAGACGAGCAGCAATATCTCCATCCTCTATATATCCTGCATATCCAGATTTCGACCCATTCGAGGCATTTGTTACCTGGATCGGCGAAGCAATATGCATTCTCTTCACAGGTAAGCGGGTTCTCCGCATCCAGCTCTTCTCGTACTTATGTGTCATCGGATGCAGGACTGGGACTTCGCACAAAACGGTCTACAGCAGGTATTGGCCTCACAGTCTCACCGCCATGATTCCTCCGCAAAGCCGATTGAGTCAGAGTCGGTTGGCACTAATCTTTTGCCCTTCCAACCGAGATCTCCCGGATCGCCTTTGACCGAGACACCCAAGTACCCCTGCATGACAAATCGATATCCATTAAGCGGACCTTCAATCAAACGTCATCAGGACATGGGTGAAGACACAAGATCGGAGGATGTTCCAGATAGGTCTTCCCAGTGAGCAAGCACATCTGCATCGACCCAATCTCAAAATGATGACCCTACTGAAGCTGTCACTCCAGGGCACTGCTGAGACCTAGAAATACAGCTGGCGAGATGTCTTCAAAGGCCGTCTTGAAGGTTCTGGTCAGTGACCCAGCAAGCCGAGTATGTGATCCGTGCCTCTGCTTTGCGTGAGCTATACTGATGTTGCCCGATCGACAATGAATAACCTTGCGGACAGTCGGAATTGCTAAGGACTGGTCGACCGCAGGCGTCAGAAGGTGCGAGATCCTACTTGCCTTATCTTTCAAGCGGTATCGATGAGGTGGAACCACGAGACGCCCGAATCGACGCCGATAGTCTCAAAACAGCCCGATTCATCGCTCAGGTTGATCGCAAGTTCCTGATCTGCCGTCTTGGCACAGACAGCGAAGATCGTGATGCCGACATCGGAAGCCGCACGCCATACTACGTCGTCGCGATTGACCAGCACGCAGCCCACGAACGCATTCGAGTGGAAGGCATTCTTTCGGAACTAGTCCGTGGATTCATCGATGATGCGTTACAAACCAGTACTCTACCTTTGGACCGATCTAAAGTCGCGCTATCCCGTTCGGAAGCCGATCTATTCGAAAAATTTCCTTCTGCAAAGAAGCTACTGTGCCGGTGGGGAATGAACATTGGAGTGCCAAGCGGACGAAAGTTGCCTGCGACTGGGATGGATGTCGTCGAAATTGAAGTGCAGACCGTTCCGGAAGTCCTCGCCAATCGATTCCAAGGAGATCCGCAAGAGCTCGCGCGAAGTATCCGTGGATATTTAGGATACTTAAGGGACCGCCCTTTGCTGGACGTCTGGAAGCAGATCGCTGAGGAACCTGAGGATGCTGGGGAATCCTGCAATATCACAGAACAAGTAGCTTTGCGCTTGTGCCCTCCAAGATATCGCGACCTGGCTAATTCTGATGCATGTCGAGGTGAGTGCCGATCAAGCTACGATTTGCTGTTACGTTGATCAGATGCAGACATACACTATAATACGCAGGAGCGATCATGTTCAATGACAATCTGTCTGACCAAAGATGTACAGAACTTATTCGGCAACTCGCTCGAACTCGTGATCCTTTCCACTGCGCCCATGGACGACCCAGCATGACGGTGCTTTGCGTCCTCGAAAACGATTACCAAGGTCTATTTGAGCGTCGCCCACAAACACAACAAACAATAGATTGATTCCGGAGATTTGCTTCCGGGCTGGCGTTTCCCCGCTTGTTGATGAAGGCATCTCTAGCTTCAGATGTGTTATTGTACTTTTGTTCGATCAAAGTTTGATTGATCGCTGGTCTTGATCAGCAACAATTGCAATGACACTGTGCTGATCTTCGAGGTTGCATCAATTCAGTCTGCCTACAACCTATTTGTCCAATTCACGATCCCCGCAACCATTAGAATCATACATCGATCCGGCTGGCTGAAATCGCACCTCATCAGACGGTCAGCTATAGGGTCTGCACAAGAGCCGATCGAGAAGACTCCACCCATTGACAAGAGGATCAACCCGTGGGAGAATAAAATCTTGGTAAGCTACCTGGACTACGTGATTCTCCCAGAACTCAGCTAAAATACTTCCCATAAATGAGCCAGGCAATTAGCTTGTTCGCAGGTCTCGCGAGTGATAGTCGACAGTCCGGCCGCCACGTCCCTTCCTTTCGAAATGAAGCAGCATCCTTCCTCCCGTTCTTTACATCAACAGTACGTGAGATCTCCACAGCAGGGATCCAGTCGGCCGTCAGGTATGTCTCAACATCCGATGAGCGGTGGGCCATCGAATCAGAACAATAGGGTAAGTCTGATCCGCTGCTGGTGGAAGCTCGCGGCGATTGTTGAATGTGGAAGCCTGACGCGTGATCGTATCTCAGATGCAGGCCTTGAACAGTTACACAAATACAAGGCAAGCACCGCCTCCTCCTGTAGCTCAAACGAGGGATCAGCAAGCAGAACATCTACAAGTCGACCCAGAAGAGCTGTATGTCCGGCAACATCGGATTGGGAAAGGATCATTCGGCGAAGTGTACAAAGGCTACGAAAAGAAGACGACTCTGCCCGTCGCTATCAAGATTATTGACCTCGAGGCAGCCGAAGACGAAATCGAGGATATCCAGTTGGAGATCCAGATCCTGGGTCAGATGGACAGCGAATGGGTCACTCGGTAAGAAGCAAGCATCTAGTTCCGCATTAGACATACGCTGAACCTCCTCGTCAGATATCACGGAGCGTTTCTCAAACAGTCTCATTTATGGATCATCATGGAATTTTGCTCTGGTGGAAGTTGCGCCGACCTTGTAGGTATCGTTTCACGCTGCAGAGAAGCGGATTCTGACCTTCTTTATCGTATCGTCTCAATCAGCTTAAGAACACTGGTCCATTCCGAGAGGAGTACATCGCCATTCTCGCCCGAGAGCTGCTCAAAGGTCTGGAGTATCTTCACGGAGAGAACAAATTGCACAGAGATATCAAAGGTATGTGTAGACGATGAAGGGAAATCCGTCTGAGCTACACTTATAATACGTCGGATGCATAGCTGCCAATATTTTACTGACCGCGAGTGGTGGAGGTACGTAGATATGACCGTGTTCGACGATGGAGAGACTGATCATGAGGACACAACAGTCAAACTTGCTGATTTCGGAGTGTCAGGCCAACTGAGCGCAACAATGACGAAGAAGGTGTGGCTTGCATCAAGATCGCAAACCTTCCGCAAGCTTGCTTACACCTTATTTCCGTACAGAATACATTTGTTGGAACCCCGTATTGGATGGTAATTCAGAGTCAAGCAAGAATTCGGCTGCAGCGGCTCCGCTAACCCCCCTCTTCGGAACAGAGTCCCGAAGTCATCAAGCAGTCGGGATACTCCTTTAGCGCCGATATCTGGAGCCTTGGTTGGTATAGAGCTGATAGGGGACGGTACTGCTTTATCTGACGCTTGTGGAACGGAAACAGGTATAACCCTGATTGAGATGGCCAAAGGAGAACCACCTTATGCAGAACTTCATCCGATGAAGGTGCGTTCCCTCAAGACAAACTTCAATATTGCGGCTAACCCCTATTGCAGGTGTTGTTCCTCATTCCGAGAAACCCGCCGCCGGTGCTCGATGACAGATTCTCCAAACCTTTCCGGGACTTTCTAGCCTTGTGTTTGCAGAGGGATCCAAATGCCGTGAGCTATTATGATCTGTCGATTCGAAGACCGCAGTACTGACAGCAAAGTCCGCGGAGATAGAGACCCTCAGCGAGAGAACTACTCAAGCATCGCTTCATCCGTACGGCAAAGCGGAAGGAATATCTTACGGAGCTCATTGAAAAAAGTGGACCCGATTCCGGCACGAACAAGGAGAATGACGGACCTGCAGCACACGTCCAAACGTAGGTTCATACTCGTATCTGATCGTGCCTGGCTCACGCTGAATGAGGATTTGATACATCGCAGTGCAAAGTTTGGCTTGCCTGACGACAATCTGTGGGACTGTGAGTCCGCCATATTTTCGTTCTTGCTCTGCGAGACAATCTTGTTAAGTCATCTATCCGCTCAGTCGGTACGATCCGCCATACACTGGTTGCAGCCAATCCAATACAACCCCCACACTCTGTTCGAGGAGGGAACGGACCGGGTGCGGTTCTTCGCAACGACCATGCTGATCGGCGCAAGATGGAAGATACGGGACGCCAAACCTGGTCAGATACCGCTCAACGACAGCGCGGTCCTTTGCCCTTGCCGCCGACAATCCCTGGACCGTCAAGCGATATGCCATCAGCAAGTGCTTCTCAACATAAAAGCCGTGGGAACGAAATCTTTGACACCATCAAGCACGTACCAGCGGTATCTACACGACATACAGGTTTCGGCGGTACAGCAGCGACTCCCGGAAGCGGGCACGCTAGAGATCGTGCGGCCCACGGGACCGAGATGCATCGCGAATCTACGTCGGACTTGCAGTCGGAACAAGATGATCTCCTTCAGGATATCCCGCCCGAAACTTTCCCAGAGACTGTCCCGCGAGCGTCGAGCCCACTACAGGGTGTCTCGCCTGGCATGGACGATATGATGCTGGATTCTGTCATCATACCGGCCCTGGATAATGTGAGCCAGCAAGTCATACATTGTCGAACATCTGCTGATTCTCCACTTGAAATTCCCACTATAGCTCTCGCTGAGAGTCCCCAATAACGAGGCACGACAATCCTTGCATGCCCTCCGCCTTGCTTTCGAAGAAGCAGAACGCCATGTGCCGGGCGTCTGTGTTGCGCTGGTAGCTGAGATCGTCGAGAGCGTGGAGTCTGTCGAGGAAGACGGAGATTGACGAAGATGGAGATCAGAATACAATTCCTTTTCCAGCTATGAGGTCTAGTTGGCATCGGCAACCCCACTACTTTCGACCGTGGCACGAGTTCCATTGACGACGACAAGTTGTCATCGAGCCGTTTCGAACGGAAGCTGTCAGGGATCAAGTCGCGATTCTGCTTTCTGCGACTCTGCATGTGCATGTACTGTAGCCCTATGACATATGCTCAAGTTGTGTATCTAGATCTAAGTCGACCTGTATCGTCGATCTGATTGCGCTGGAAAATGGGATGGTTGCGTTGATCGACCATAACCGGAGTCAGCTAGAATATCCCTCAACTTTTGTCGAGCATCATTGCGCGTCATCAGCCGCGAAGCTGACCAAAGGAGAGCGAGGACGCTGAGGTGAGCTCGTGACACAGAAGCGCCTTCCCTTGTCACTTTGTAGGTTCTCGGAATGCCCGTAGAGGACTCTGGTATATCATAACTAGCTTGGTACAATTCATTCCATCGTATTGGTTCTTCTGTCAAACCGAAAACAGTACCGCCATAGCCAAACACTCGAATTCCCTTTGTGCGAATCCACCTGGTATGTTATGTTTTGAGCTCGACTGGTTTAGGAAAGAGACCTCGGATCACAAAAGACTGCCAGTCGTTCAGCACTGAACATACGACTCTTCTCGTTCTTCCAACAGAATCGACTCACAACTATCATTCTGAAAGCACAGCAGCCATGTCGTCCGAAGCTGGGATTCCATCCGAGCGCATTCGAGAGGCTGACAAACGCTTTCCGAAACCTGAAGGCTTGAAATTCAGCTATGGAACCGCTGGATTCAGAACCAAGTCAGTACCTCACCCGATTTTCCATAGCCGGACCTGGGTTCATACTGATGGCGACAAATGATCATCTCAGAGGTCACACTCTCGGCTCGACCATGCTGCGAGTGGGTATTCTGGCCGTTCTTCGGAGCAAGAAGCTCGATGGGCGGACTATCGGAGTCATGATCACCGCCAGCCACAATCCTGCCGAGGTAAGCATATTATCTAGCTGTCCTTCGTCGCACATCCTATCGATGGTTCACACAAGCTGATACATGATCCTTCAGGACAACGGCGTCAAGCTGATTGATCCGCGAGGCGAAATGCTCGACCCGACCTGGGAGGCTCATGCTTCTGTGGTCGCGAACGCCGATGGACCAACTGAACTCCTCAAAGCACTTTCCCAACTCATCTCTAACGCAAACATCGACCTCTCCAGTCCCAGTTCGGTCATCTGCGGAAGAGATACCAGGCCCTCAGGAGAGGAGCTAAATGAGGCGTTCCATCTCGGAGTCAACGCCATGGGCGGAGAGGCGGTTAAATTGGTTGATCTCGGGATCGTCACAACGCCTTGTGTGCATTACGCGGTGAAGGCGAGGAATCTCCAGGGGGAGGAACGTAAGATGTATGGCGAACCGACGTTGGAGGGCTATTTGCACAAGATTGCCGCAGCGTTCAATCAACTCATGGTATGTGAATCGAGTATACTTCGCTCTGATGAGCTGTTTGCGGGACCCTCGAGCGATACTGAGACATCACGTCAAATACTGCAGACCGGCAAATCTCCATCTGACGTGCTGACCGTGGACTGTGCAAATGGAGTCGGGTTTTCGGCAATGAAACTACTTGGACCCATGATCGAGTCCTCCCTGCCCATACGTTTGATCTGCACCGACATCGAAGACGCCACGTCACTCAACTACAATTGTGGAGCCGATTACGTTAAGACAGGTCAACGGCTACCCCCTGCCATGACGGACATCCTGAAGCCGGGCCAACGAGCATGTTCGTTGGATGGAGATGCCGACCGCGTGGTCTTCTATTATTTATCGGGAGGAGCTGATGAAGCCGTTAGGGGAAGCAAGAGCGAGGGAAAGTTCAGACTTTTGGACGGCGATAAGATCGCAACTCTTGCCGCTGGGTTCATCGGCGACCTTGTCAGGCAAGCAGGACTCGCGGAGAGGCTGAAGATCGGGGTTGTCCAAACAGCGTATGCGAACGGCAGCTCGACTGCATACTTGAAGAAGGCAGTGAGTATCATCATCCTCTGAGTGAATGTTCGTCGTCAAGCCTCATCTCACTCGATTCTCCCTTGAATTCAAAGGGCTTGCCCGTCAAGTGTGTGCCCACAGGTGTCAAGCATTTGCACCATGCAGCTGAGCGTTATGACATCGGCGTCTACTTTGAAGCCAACGGCCACGGCACAGTACTCTTTTCTCCCGAAACCATCGATATCCTCGCAAAGTATCAGCCGTCGACCCCGGCTCAAGACACGGCAGCCACCCAACTACGAGGACTTATCAGCCTCATCAACCAGGCCGTAGGGGATGCCATCTCGGACTTCCTCTTGGTGGAAGTCATCTTGGCTCACAGGCGTTGGGTCGCGGAAGAGTGGGATGCGGGGTACGAGGATCTTCCCAATCGTCTTCTCAAAGTTAATGTACCGGATAGGACCGCATTCAAGACGGAGGATGCCGAGCGGCGTTTGACGAGTCCCGCCAACATGCAAGTCGAGTTGGATAGCCTCGTTCGCAAGTTTGAGAAGGGAAGGAGTTTCGTCCGTCCCAGTGGAACTGAAGACTGCGTAAGGGTTTATGCTGAAGCCAGCACCGAGCCTGGTGCCATTCGTGAGTATGGATTGCAATTCTTTGACGTGAGATCCCGACTGAAGAATTCTTATGGGTGCAACAGAACTTGGCAAAGCGGTACAAGACTTGGTCGAGCGATTTTCGCGAGCTTTGTGATTACGACAAGAGATGACGACGTGGACATTCAGCACTTGACCCTGGTCATTAGTTACGGTGATAGGTAGTCCCGAGTGTGAAGATTGTAGCTATGATAGTGACTATGGAGTTAGAACCTTGACCTTTGACATAATTCCACTCACCAGGTTGTCCGTGTCATCCGAGCCTCAACAAGTTGAGAAGCGTCGTTTCTGTGCGGAACCGAAAGGGTGAAGCTTCATCGGTCAAAGCCGAAATCGATTGATTTTGTTCACGATCGGCACCGGTGAGCGCCCCCGCTTTGCTAAGAATACGGTATGTTGTACGGTCAGGTCTCCGTGACGTATGGACCGAACGAACGACCTATCCTCGAATGACTTCTCGGTTGACTCGGGCATAGATGACCGTAGCTACCTGTGGCAATTTTCCAGCGGTATAAATCTCTCTGGAGAGACTCACCCTCGAACTTGTCACTGACGAGCAAGCGAGCCAGCAAGCTTTTACGACATACAAAATAGAGTTCTACTACTAGATACTACAAAATCCACACCGTCTCTTTGGACCGGCTTCCTGTAGATCAGGCGACTTCAACACTCAACGAAAAATCCACTGAGAAAAATGGATACGACCCACCGGATTTTAATAGCCACTCCCGTAGCGTGCTCGCTCCTGTCTCTGAGTTTATACCTCCCAACGCTGCCAAAAAACCCAGACGCAGAAGGGGGTATCCGGCTGCACGATGACGCTCGATATGGATCTCATCCAGGCAGGATCTTTCTACCGGATGACGATAATGCAGGAGATCTTGACGCTCAGGCCCCTCTCGAATTTGTTGACGAGAAACAAATCGACTATGCGAGCACAGACGGACGCCCGGTGAAGGGTGGAGGTGATCGTTTTTGGAAAGCGGTACGTCGTCTAAACTTTGACCTCGTTCGCGTCGCAAGCGCTGATCTTGCACATTACGCAGACGACTCGATTGAAATGGTTCTATCTCGGCTTACTCATGGTTCCTGCATTGGCAAATCTGTGGGCTCTAGGCTACTATCTGGCTTCCTCTCCGGAAAGAGAATGGTCAACGTTATCTCTTCTAGGCTCGTCTGTTGTGACGCACGTCTATCTGATTTTGTTGGCCGTACAACACCTCTCACAAACCAACGTTCCTCAACATTGGGCCACGACCGTGCATACAGCCAGTATTCTGTCGGTTATCTGGCTGTGCCAAGCGATTTACGTGATGCTGCCGGATGAAACAGCTGGTGCGGGGAACAACGACGTCTTCGCTCCGCAACCAGGCACCTCTACAGCTATGAGAGTAATTCAGCTCTGCATCGCCTTACAGCCTGTTCTTGTCTTCCCCGCACTGGCTGTCATGGTTGCGTTCATTCGACGAGGACCCGAGCTTTACTTTCCGATGGAGAAACTATATACTCAGAATGTCTTAAACTCCCTCAAGGATCACTATGCCATCCAGGGCGGCCAGAGTGCTTCGGTGCCGGAGCCCTTGGATGACCGCCGTCCCAACGTATCACCAGAGGTTAATACCACCATCATGGGGTATGTGCTCTTCCTCCACGTAGAACCGCTTCTGCACAAGGCCAAGGTGGCAACCTCTTTCAATACGTGGGATCTACCTATCTTGCAAAAAGATATGAGGGCGATGGTCGGCCTCAAACATATGCGAGAGGTATATGGGGATACTAGAAAACTGAAACGCCGAAGTGCTCGCCCCGGTCTCATGGGTCGAATCGACAAACTTCCGGAAGGCTACAATTTGCTCGCCAAGGTATTCGTGGCAAATAAGGGTCTCTTTGCGGTAGAAATGGTCCTGGCTGCAATCACAGCGGGGCTGTATTACCTTCCCGCTGTTTTCTTGAGAGAGTTCACAAAGTACCTGGAAGACCACCCGAATCGTGAAAACATTCGTTACGGATGGGTACTCTGTTTCGGCCTCGCCGCTAGCAATGCGATCATGTTCATCGCCGTGGGTGTGCTCTGGTAAGCCAAAGAAAGGTGCAGTCTCACGGGCAGAAGCTTGACGGATGACCTTTTTCTAGGTTTATTACTGGAACGATCCTACAGAACAAGATCAAGCTCCAGCTTAGCACACTACTGTTCAGCAAGACGATGGTGAAAAAGGATTTAGCTGCCTCCAATAAAGGTCAGAAGGATAATGCGATCAAATTGTCACTAGCCTTGGATGCAGAGCAGCAGCCAACGGAGTCTGGAGGTACCGAGGGGGAAAGCAAAGATGGCCCTCTGGCTTTAGCTGAGAATCCGGGAACAGATGACGAAGAAGATGTCTCAAGCAAAGCTCAGATTATGGTCAGCACGATTTCGTTGTAAAAGGCTCCATCCTGTAGCTGACCGTAGTATCATCGGAGACAGACTCTATTCACAGTAGACGTAGATCGAGTGGCAGGTGGGTGGAAGCTCACGCTCAATAGCTTGTGGAGACTGCTGACGGTCTGTCCTTTCTCGCAGACTTCACTTTCCATACGTTTTCCCTCGTAAGCCATCTTCCATCCCAAAGAAGTATGCGAAACTTGAAGCAGTAACCTTTTGCTTTGCGAAACCTAGATTGATTCTCCAATCGAGTTGTTGGTGGGAAGGTTAGTTTCGCATCGACAACCATATATTACATCTGGCTCATGACGACATCTGCAGTATCTTTCTGTACAACATGCTCGGATCTTCAGCGCTGTGGGGCCTGGCAACTTCCGTTTGTAAGCACCATGATCGCGCTTCGACAGTACCAGACTCATTTATGCATTCACCACAGTGACACTGCCTCTAAATCACTATGCAAGTGGATTCGTTGTCCAAACGCAAGACGAACTGATGAAGGCCCGGGACGAGCGTACAGCCACCATGAATGAGGTTCTGGGGGCCATCCGGATGATCAAGTTCATGGCTTGGGAGCGCAAGTTTGAAGAACGAGTCACCAAAACTAGGACCAAGGAATTGAAATACCTGAAAAGGAATTACATCATCGAAGTAGGTTGTACTTCTTCGCAGCGATAAGGGCGATGCACTGACCCAGGATTCATGCTCAGGTAGCCCTGAGCTGGCTCTGGGCGGTGACTCCGGTTGCTGTCACCCTGGTCACTTTTTTCCATTATGTTGTCATAGCCAAAAAGCCTCTCACGGCTGCCATTGCTTTCCCAAGCGTGAGCGTACTCAACGAGTTGCGCTACTCCCTCAGTGCGCTGCCCGAGACCGCCATCAGCATGATCCAAGGATTCGTCTCGCTGCGTCGTATACAAAAGTACCTCAGTCAAGCCGAAGTATCGCCAGGTGTTCAAAACGACGATGATGCTGTCGCACTGAGAAGCGCCACAATCACCTGGCCGCGGGACGTCGCATACGGCTCCAGTACGGGATACTCCTCGACGGCCCCTTCCGGAGCCAATACTCCAAAGAGCAGTGCGTTCACACTAGCCGACCTCACGATAGACTTTCCCAAAGGCAAGTTGTCTTTGATCAGCGGGCCGTTGGGTGCGGGAAAGTCGCTATTACTGCTTGGGCTGCTTGGCGAAGCGGACGTTCTCGCTGGACAAGTCATATGTCCAAGATCTTCTACAATAAATATCAATGACTACGGTATTCCTAACGATACGGCTCGCTGGATCCTTCCTCGCAAGGTGGCCTTCTCGTCGCAAATTCCATTCCTACTCAACGCCTCGATTCGAGACAACATCATCTTCGGGGCACCTGAGGACGAGAATCGGCTTCGTGAAGTCATGCGGATGTGTGCACTACAGCCGGACCTGGACCAGCTGGAAGATGGTGAATGGACTGAGATCGGCGAAAAAGGTGAGTTGATTGATTGGTCTGCGCTGACCGCATGCTGAAATTAAGCTTTGACATGCAATTTAAACCAGGTCTGGGGCTAAGTGGGGGGCAGCGCGCTCGGGTTTCATTGGCAAGAGCGGTCTACAGCCGTGCCAGCACGCTGTTACTGGACGACATCATCTCCGCACTCGATGCTCATACCACGAAAGCCATCATCACAGACTGCCTTCAAGGGGAGATCATGAAAGACAGAACTGTGATTCTCGTTTCTCATGCCATCAAGATGATCGTGCCGGTTGCCGCCCACGTAGTCATTTTGGAGAATGGCGATCTAAAATTCTCAGGTGATGCGGATGCATTCGTCGCTGCCGGTCATCTGGAAGAGTTAGACGAGGATCTCGTCCCGCAAGAACCCCTCATCGAGGACCCACCATTCGACATGGATTCCATTGAAAAGACAACTCCGCCTACCCATCCGGCTGATAAGGCCGCAGAGGGCCAGGGCACGTCAAATGGAGATTCACACTCGGTCCCGAAGAAGGCTCCTCGAAAGTTGGTCGAGGACGAAGCTCGAAGTACCGGTGGAATCGCGCTTAGCACATGGAAAGTCTACTTCCGCGCTCAGGGTTCTCCGCTGTTCTGGGCTGGATTCATAGTCGTCATCATCATCGGAGCATGTCCTCCTTTGTGGGAGAACTTGATCCTCAACAAATGGTCGGCGAGTTATGTGGACCATCATCCAACTCACACGCCTACCTACTTCATCACCTTGTATGCGCTAGCTACGACTATAGGCACCGTCGTAAGTCATCCTTATTTTGGCAGCTCCTGAGTTAGATTTACGTTCATTTCGCGTTCTAGGTATCGCAAATACGTTTTGCGGTCCTCTATTATGGGTCACTTCGAGCTTCAGAGCGGATTCACACCACGATGCTGGAGCGAGTCCTGCGTGCTACTGTGCGATTCCACGATACAAGCGTTCGAGGAAGGTAAGATCTTCTATTCTGTACCAGAAGTCTAAAAGGTGGATGACTAAATTCAAAGGTCATACCGAAAAACAGAACTCTTAACCGATTTGGCAAAGATATCGAAGG
>Ga0308158_10004055_pt1 | contig 12520 bp, 10 predicted proteins | sample PhyBR2_FD_201038 | JGI IMG/M metagenome (GOLD analysis project Ga0308158, IMG submission 201038) | Phyllosphere microbial communities from UC Gill Tract Community Farm, Albany, California, United States - DLSLB.R2 | ecosystem: Host-associated > Plants > Phyllosphere > Unclassified | place: USA...
AGACGGGACGTCGTGACGCGCTGGAAGGGCCGGCCGCGACCGCCCGGAACACCGGAGACGCCACCGCGGTTGTACCGACCATGCCCGTCACTCTCTCCATGCTCGACCTTGCCCCGATCGCCCCCGGCGAGACCGCGTCCGACAGCTTCGCAGCGTCGGTCGCTCTCGCCCAACAGGCCGAGAAGAGCGGCTACGCGCGCGTCTGGTACGCCGAGCACCACAACATGCCGTCCATCGCGTCGAGCGCCACCTCCGTCCTCATCGCGCACGTCGCCTCCCAGACATCGACCATCCGCCTCGGCGCGGGCGGCATCATGCTGCCCAACCACTCCCCGCTCGTCATCGCCGAGCAGTTCGGCACCCTCGACGCCCTGCACCCCGGACGCATCGACCTCGGCCTCGGACGCGCCCCCGGCGGCGACCAGGCCACGTTCCGCGCCCTGCGCCGCAGTCCTGCGGCGTCGGACCAGTTCCCCCAGGACGTCGTCGAGCTGCAGGCCTACCTCGCCGGCCGGTCCCGGGTCCCGGGCGTCACCGCCACCCCGGGAGCCGGCTCGCACGTTCCGCTCTACATCCTCGGATCGTCCCTGTTCGGCGCACACCTCGCCGCGACGCTCGGCTTGCCGTACGCGTTCGCATCGCACTTCGCTCCCGCCGCCCTGCACGACGCCGTCGCGACCTACCGGCGTGAGTTCCAGCCGTCCGACCAGCTCGCCGAGCCGTACGTCATCGCCGGCGTCAACGCGATCGCGTCCGACGACCACGACGACGCTCTCCAGCAGCTCACGCAGGTCAAGCGCGCACGCGTCCAGATGCTCCTGCGCCAGAGCGGGCAGGTCCCCCTCGACCGCACCTTCACCGACGACGAGCTCGACATGCTGCTCGACTCCCCCGTCGGCGCGCAGGTCGCGTCCATGACCCACTACACGGGTATCGGCACCGGTGCGGAGGTCTCCGCATACATCTCCGCCTTCGCAGAGCGCACCAGTGCCGACGAGGTGATCGTCGCTCACTCGTCGCTCGACGTGGCCGCCCGCCTCAGGTCCGTCGAGCTCCTCGCTACCGCCCACCACCACTGATCGCGGCGCGCTCCTCGCGGTCCGCCCGTCGGGGAGCGCCCCGCTCCAGACCCCGGAGCGCTTCAGACCTCGGAGTGCTTCAGACCTCGGAGTGCTTCAGACCTCGAGGATCGCCTCGCGCTCGGCCGACAGACGGGCCACCTTGTCCGCGGCATCGCCCGACCGCTCCCCGAGCAGACGCTCAACTCGCTGGACCGCCTCGCGAGCGCGCCGGCAGCGCGCCCGCGCATCCTGCACCGAACGCCGTACGGACATCGCCGAGAAGATGTCGTCGAAGAACATGTCCATCAGCTTGGTCCCCTCGGTCACGCCCACCGAGTCGACTCCCGCGACGAGGTCCACGTCGGCGAGCTCACGCTGCAGGCGCCGCACGGCGTCGTCGGCCTGACGCATGAGCCCCTGCGCCTCGTCGATCTTCGAGTGCTTGACCATGTCAGTGACGAAGCCGCCGCCGAACAGGTCGAAGGTCGCCCAGGACTCGGCGCTGGCAAGCACGCGGAGCACCGCGTCAAACCTGTCACGTGCCCTGCGCGCAGCGATCAGTGCCTCGTCGAGCTCGCGGCTCACCTCCCGCGCGGCACCCAGCTCGGTCGCGAGCGCCTCGAGCCGGACCCCGTCCGGGTGCCCGCTCGCACGCAGCCAGTCGCCGCGAGCCGCGAGCACCGAACGCCGCCACGTCTCGAGGTCGCCGAGCGCTCCGATGCGCGCCGACAAGTTCTCCACGTCGGCGCGGGCCGCGCTCACCCGTGCGAGCGCAGTCGCGTGGGCGGCCTCCGCGCGAGCCTCCTCGGCACGCTCGCGCATCAGGTCGTCGGCGCGTGTGCCGCGGAAGGTCGCGGCGAGCCGCTCGAACGAGAAGCCCTCGAGACGCACGACGTCAGCACGCTCGGCATCGAGCATCCTGCGCGTCTCGGACACCTGCTGCTCCGCCTGGGAGAGCTCACGACTGGCCACGTCACGTGCGCGCAGCAGCGCCGCGCGCTCCTCGAGAGCCCGCGCCACCTCCTCGAGCTGTGCGTGGATCGCCGCTCCGTCGAGGTGGGCGGCTCCCGCGCGCCCGTCGACTGGCCCGCTCACGGGCAAGGGACGGTCAACGGGGCCGTCGTACGGATCCCCACGATCTCCTCGAGCGGCACCGACACGTTCGTGCTCAGCCCGAGCGTCGTGACCCGGACGCCGACGACACCCGTCGCGACCTCCGTGCTCGCCGCATGCGTGCCGCACTCGAAGCCCATCGTCACGACGGCTTCGACGACACCGTCGGAGGGGACCTTGATGGAACGGTCGCCCGGCACGGCGGTCGGGTCCTGCACCGGGTCCGTGACGGGACGGAAGGTGACGGTGAGCTGCGACGACGCGTCGGCCTCGGGCGCCGAGAGCACCACAGGCGACAGCGACGCGTTGCGGATCTCGACGGCGAACGTCGTCGTCCCGCCTTCCGGATCTGCGAGGACCCGCCCGTCGCCAGCGTTCTCAACCTGCGCCAGGTCGAACAGATGCGTGCGATCGCCACGCTCGATCGACGGCGTCAGCGCCACGAACAGCCACACGCCCACGAGCACGAGGACCGCGAGCACGGCGATACCGGCTTTGCCGAACCGGCGCCACGGGATCAACGGAGCGGGCTTGGGCCCCGTGTCCATGACTGACGTGAGCCATGCGCTGCGAGCGACGGGCGAGGCGTCGCGCATCGCCATCATCGGATCCTGCCTGAGATCGTGCTCATGAGTGCCCCCTGGTGTTTCCGCAGATCGTAGCGGAGACGAGCCCTCGACAACAGACCGTCCGGGGCCGCCGGGAGGCCTTCTCGCAGCCGATCGCCCGGGTGCACACATGACGCGTGCAGGCGAGCGATCCGTCGAAGTTGAGGAGCAGGCCCTGAACGACGGATCGCCCGGGCGCACACGTGATGTGTGCACCCGGGCGATCAGTGAAGCCCAGGCCGGCGGTCAGCCCGCGAACGCGGCGCGCACCTCGTCGAGACGCTCCGCGACGACCTCAGCGACCTGCACCGCGTTGAGCGCGGCACCCTTGCGGAGGTTGTCGTTGCTGATGAACAGCGCGAGCCCACGTCCGCCGGGGACCGACTGGTCCACGCGGATGCGTCCCACGAAGGACGGGTCGGCGCCAGCCGCCTGCAGCGGGTTCGGCACGTCGGTCACCTCGACACCCGGCGCCCCGGACAGCAGCTCCGTGGCACGCTCGGGCGACAGGGGCTGGCTGAACTCCGCGTTGACGACGAGCGAGTGGCCCGAGAACACCGGGACGCGCACGCACGTCCCGGAGACGGCGAGCTCGGGGAGGCCGAGGATCTTGCGGGACTCGTTGCGGAGCTTCTGCTCCTCGTCGGTCTCGAGCGAGCCGTCGTCGACGATCGAGCCAGCGACCGCCACGACGTTGAACGCGATGTTGCGCACGTACTTGTCAGGCTCGGGCAGCGCCACCGCCGACCCGTCGGTGACGAGCGCCTCGAGCGGCACGTCGCCCGCGACCGCGGCACGCACCTGGTCGGCGAGCTCGGTCGCCCCGGCAAGGCCAGAGCCGGACACGGCCTGGTAGGTCGACACGATGAGGCGCTCGAGTCCCGCCTCGTCAGCCAGCGGCTTGAGGACCGGCATCGCGGCCATCGTCGTGCAGTTCGGGTTCGCGATGATCCCCTTGCGCGCCTCCACGACGACCTCCGGGTTCACCTCCGACACGACGAGCGGCACGTCCGGGTCGAGCCGCCACGCGGACGAGTTGTCGATGACGACGACGCCCGCCGCCGCGAAGCGCGGCGCGTGCTCCTTGGACGTGCCGCCGCCCGCGGAGAAGATCGCTATGTCGATCCCCGAGAGGTCAGCGGTCGCCACGTCCTCGACGACGACGTCCTGCCCCTTCCAGGGCAGCACCTTGCCGGCAGAGCGCGCGGACGCGAGGTAGCGGATCGTCCCGACCGGGAAGCCGCGCTCGTCGAGCAGGCGGCGCATGACCGCGCCGACCTGACCCGTCGCACCGACGACGGCAACAGTGAGGTTCTCAGCCATCTTCATCGCCCCGTTCCCGCGTAGACGACCGCTTCGGCGTCGCCGTCGAGCCCGAAGGCCGTGTGCACGGCGCGCACCGCGTCGTCGAGGGAGTCCTCGCGGGTGACGACGGAGATACGGATCTCCGAGGTGGAGATCATCTCGATGTTGATGCCCGCGTCGCGCAGCGCCCCGAAGAGCTTCGCGGAGACGCCCGGGCTGGACTTCATGCCCGCGCCGACGAGCGAGAGCTTGCCCACCTGGTCGTCGAACTCGAGCGACTCGTAGCCGAGCTCACCCTCGGCGACGCGCAGCGCCGCCAGGGTTGCCGGCACGTCGCCCTCGGGAAGCGTGAACGAGATGTCGGTCAGGCCGGTCTGTGCGGCAGACACGTTCTGCACGATCATGTCGATGTTCGCCCCGGAGGTCGCGACGACCTCGAAGATGCGCGCTGCGGTGCCGGGGACGTCGGGCACGCCGACGACGGTGATCTTGGCCTCGGACCGGTCGTGGGCCACGCCGGTGATGATCGGGTCTTCCATCGGGAGCTCCTCGCCGTTCTCGGCGTTCAGGGGTCGGTTGGTCACGAGGGTGCCCTCCTTTCCGGAGAAGGAGGAACGCACGTGGATCGGGACGTCGTAGCGACGCCCGTACTCGACGCAGCGCAGGTGTAGGATCTTCGCGCCGCTCGCCGCCATCTCGAGCATCTCCTCGTAGGTGAGGCGCTCGACCTTGCGGGCGGCAGGCACGATCCGCGGGTCGGCCGTGAACACGCCGTCGACGTCGGAGTAGATCTCGCAGACGTCCGCACCGAGGCCCGCCGCGAGCGCGACGGCCGTCGTGTCAGATCCGCCGCGACCCAGCGTCGTCACGTCGTTCGTGTCGCGCGTGACGCCCTGGAAACCGGCGACGATCGCGACCGCGCCCTTCTCGACCGTCTCGCGGACGCGTGACGGGACGACGTCGACGATGTGGGCCTTGCCGTGCACGGCGTCGGTGATGACGCCAGCCTGCTGGCCGGTGAACGACTTCGCCTTGATGCCGAGGTTGTTGATCGCCATCGCGAGCAGCGACATCGAGATGCGCTCGCCCGCCGTCAGGAGGATGTCGAGCTCACGCTGCGGGGGGGCTGGTGTGACCTGCTGGGCGAGATCGAGGAGCTCGTCCGTCGTGTCTCCCATGGCCGAGACCACGACGACCACGTCGTTCCCGGCTCTCTTGGACTCGGCGATCCGCTTCGCCACCCTCTTGATGCTCTCCGCATCCGAGACTGACGAGCCGCCGTACTTCTGCACGATGAGTGCCATACGTTGCTCTCTTCCGTCACTGGTCCCGTCGATCTAAACGTCCACCAGGTTGTGTGAGTCGTGGCGATCATAGCCACGGCGCCGCGCGGGCCGCGACGGCCCTTCGTCATGCGGACGCGACGACGCCGCGGCCTCCGTCGTCGGAGTGCCGCGGCGTCGCGTGGTCAGCGTGCGTGGATCAGTTCTTCTGCTGCTTGGCGATGTAGTCCTGAGCGGAGTCCACGGCCTTGTCGACGTGACCGTCGACCTTGTCGGGAGTCTTGCTCTTGACGAAGTCGCCCGCCTTCTCGAGGCCGTCGGAGACCTTGTCCCCGTGCTGCTCGAGGGCGTCCTTCGCCTTGCCGACCAAGTCACCGAGTCCCATGCGCATCTCCTCTCCTCGAGCGCGCCGACGCAGCCCGTCCGCGCATCCGCTCCCTACGCTAGCCCTGGCCTCGTACGGTCGCCAGGGTTCGTCCCACCCAGCCCTGCGGTCAGGTCAGTTCGTGAGGACCTGCCACCCGAGGCGCACGATGAGCGCTCCGACGACGAGGACGAACACCACCCGGACGAACGTCGAGCCCTTGGACACGGCCATGCGCGCACCGATGTAGCCGCCGACGAGGTTGGCGGCGCCGACGGTGAGCCCGAGCCCCCACAGCACGGCGCCGTACGGCACGAAGAAGATGAGGGCTCCCGCGTTGGTCGCGAAGTTGACGATCTTCGCGAGGGCTGACGCCGGGAGGAACGCGTAGCCGAGCACGCTCACGAGGCTGATGACGAGGAACGTCCCCGTGCCAGGGCCGAGCAGTCCGTCGTACGCGCCGATGACGAGCCCGAGCCCCGCAGCGGTCCAGCGGTGGGTGGCTGTGCCCTCCCAGCGGAGCCTGGATGTCCTCCCGAGCTGTGGCTTGAGGAGCGTGTACGCGGCGACGGCGACCAGGACGACGAGGATGATCGGCGTGAAGAGCCCGGCAGGGATGCGCGAGGCGAGCGCAGCTCCGCCGACGGCGCCGGCGAGGGCTGCGAGGGCCATCGGCAGCGCGGTGCGCAGGTCGGGTCCGACACGCCGGTAGTACGTGAGCGCGGAGACGGAGGTGCCCATGATCCCGGCGAGCTTGTTCGTGGCGAGCGCCTGGACGGGGCTGATCCCGGGGACGAGCAGGAGCGCGGGCAGCTGGACGAGCCCGCCGCCGCCGACCACGGCGTCGATCCAGCCCGCTGCGAAGCCGGCCACGACCAGCAGCAGGATCGTGGTGCCAGGGATGTCCATGCGTCGGCGCGCAGGTCAGCGCGCGGCGTCAGCCGGGGCGTCTGCCCCGCCCTGGAGGGCCTCGTACTCCGCCTCCGCGGCGACGTCGTCGTCCACGTCGAGGCGCAGGTGCGCAAGGATCATCTGCAGCACGCGCGCGGCCGAGGCGGCGCGCTCGGCCCAGCTCGAGAGCGCGGAGAACTGCCACCACCAGAGGGCCTCGACGACGTGCCCGGCCTCGAGGTGCGCGAGGCCCTGCATGAGGGCCGCGGCGATCGCTGCGACGTCGTCGGAGAGGCTCGCATCGCCGGTCTCGCCGCCGAGCACGGGGTCGACGACCTCGGGGTAGGCGTCGAGCCCGTCGAGGACGCGGGCGAGCGCGACGCGCAGCGGCTCGACGTCCGTGTCTGGTCCGGAGTCGGGTTCGAAGCGCTCGTCCGGGACGACGTCGACCATCGCGCCGAGCCGTGCGCCGGCGGCGAGGATGTCGGTCGTCGCGAGGAGCAGCAGCGGGATCGCGGCCTCGGGTGCGGCGCCGGAGGCGACCTGGGTGCTCGTCTCGAGGAAGCGGGTGGCCTGGGCGGCGAAGGACTCGGCGACCTCCGCGAGGCTCGCTGGGGTGGGGGGTGCGGCCGTGTGCTCAGCCATGAACGACTCTCCGTCCTTCGAACGCCCGGCCGAGGGTGACCTCGTCGGCGTACTCCAAGTCTCCCCCGACCGGCAGGCCGGAGGCGAGTCGCGTGACACGCAGCCCCATAGGGACGAGCAGGCGCGAGAGGTAGGTGGCGGTGGCCTCACCCTCGACGTTGGGGTCCATGGCGAGGATGACCTCGGCGACGGTGCCGTCGGCGAGGCGCGTCATGAGCTCCTTGATGCGCAGGTTGTCGGGCCCGACGTTGTCGATCGGGTTGATGGCGCCGCCGAGCACGTGGTACGTCCCGCGGAACTCGCGGGTGCGCTCGATCGCGACGACGTCCTTGGGCTCCTCGACGACGCAGATGACGGTCGTGCTGCGCCGGGGGTCGCGGCACACCTGGCAGCGCTCCTCCTCGGCGACGTTGCCGCACACCTCGCAGAAGCGGACCTTGTTCTTCACCTCGGTCAGGGCGTCGGCGAGCCGCCGGACGTCCTCCGCGTCGGCTGCGAGCAGGTGGAACGCGATGCGTTGCGCGCTCTTGGGCCCGACGCCGGGGAGCCGGCCGAGCTCGTCGATCAGGTCTTGGACTGCGCCTTCGTACACGTGTCGAGCCTAGTTCCTCGCCGGGAACCTGGGCGTCACGCCTGGCCCTCGACGATCTCGGCGATGACCTTGGCGCCGAGGAGCTGCGCCACGAGCGGGACGCCCATGAGGGTGGTCTCGGAGAAGTCGACGGAGTCCTCCGCGTACGGGGGCTCCTCGTCGTAGTCCGGGGGGACCTCGGCGTCGGGGATCGCGTCGTCCACGGGCGCGGCGGGCGACGACGGGCGCGTGCTCGCGCCGGCCTGCCGCGCGGCGAGCGCCGCCTTGGCGGCTTGGGCGCCGGTGAGGTGCTGGCCGGGCAGGTCGCCCGTCGGGACGGCGGAGATCTCGGGCGACGGGGCCGTCGCCGAGCGGGGCATCACGGCCGGGCTCTGCGCGTCCGCCGACGGCGCGGCGGGCGCAGGCGCAGCGGGCGCAGGCGTGATGGCAGGTGCGGGTGGGGCGGCTGGCGCGGACGCGTGGGAGACCACCGACGTGGGTGCCGGATCGGGGACGTACCTGCCGACCGGGACGACCTCCCAGTCAGTCACGGGCCCCTCGGGCTCGGACGGCCGTGTGGGTGCGGGGGCGACCGTGGGGGCTGGGGAGACCGCAGCGGCTGGCACGGCTGCGGGATCCGGCTCGGGAAGCGGCGCAGGCACGGGTGCGGGAGCCGGTTCAGCGACCGGCGCGACGACGGAGATGGTCGAGTCGACGACCGTTGCGGCCGAGGGCCCGGCACGGTGCAGCTCGCCCTCCTGCGCGGCGGCGAACGTTCCGGTCGCCCTCACGAACGGGTCGGCCTCGGTGGCGAACGGGTCGGCAGGGTGGCCGTGCCCCGGGTCGGGCTCCTCGGGCGGGGCGCCCGCCGACTCGCGCGCCGACGGGCGGCCCTCGTCGATGCCACCCTCGACCTTGACCTCGAAGCCGAGCGTCTCGTGGACGGCCTGCTGCACGAGCTGCGCGTGCGGGCCGTTGCGGAACGTGGTCGCGAGGCCGGCCGAGCCGAACGTGAGCCGCAGGGTCGTCGAGGTGAGCTCGGCGACCTGGGCGTTGTCCTTGACCAGGACCCACGTCGCACGCTTGAGGTTGGACAGGGTCTCGAGAACCTCGGGCCAGCGACGGCGCAGCATCTCGGAGTCCTGCGACGCAGCCACGTCGCCCGCGGCCGGGGTGGGCGCCGAGGCTGGCTCGACGGTGGTCGCGGTGGTCGGCTCGACGGTGGTCGCGGAGATCGGCTCGACCGCGGGCGCGGACACAGGGGCGGGGGCCGGCGCGGGCTCCTGCGCGACCGCGGGCGCTGGCTCAGGCGCGGGCGCTGGCTCAGGCGCCGGCGCATCGACGCCCGGCGTGAGCTCCTCGGCACGAGGGCCCGGGACGTCCCAGGGCGGCGCGGGCGCGACGGACGCCTCGGGCACGACAGGTTCCGCGACCTGCCGGTCGGGGCGCATCTCGTCCTGACGGTGCGCCGGTCGCTCGTCGTCGTGCGGGGGCTCGAGGTCCCACGGCGGGAGGTCGTCGCCGACCGGAGCCGGACGCACGGCAGGTGCCGAGGCACCCGCGTCCGCAGACGCGTCCTCCGACGCGGCGACCGGAACGGGCGGCGCAGGCACCGGGGCGTCGGCTGCAGGCTCGTCAGCCGAGCGCCCCGTGGCTACCGGGCCACGGCCGGTCGCGGCCGCGAGAGCCTGCCGGGCGGCGGCGGCGCCGCGACCCGTCGCGGCGGGCGCAGCGCTCGGCTGGGGCGCCGAGGCAGGGGCGACGGGACCTGGCACTGCCGGCTCCTGGGCGTCGGCGGGCTGCGCCACGGGCGCACCGCCCAGACCGCGCTCGAGCCGGTCGAGACGCGCGGCCACGCCGACCATCGCGTCGTCGGCCGCAGGCAGCAGGAGACGCGCGCACAACAGCTCGAGGTGCAGACGCGGCGAGGTCGCCCCGCTCATCTCGGTGAGCGCAGCGTTCGCCAGGTCGGCCGCCCGCGACAGCTCGGAGATGCCGAGGTTCGTCGCCTGCAGACGCATGCGCTCCATCTGGTCTGCGGGCAGCCCGCGGAGCACCGACTCGGCGCTCTCCCCGCTCACGGAGATGACGATGAGGTCGCGCAGACGCTCGAGCAGGTCCTCGACGAAGCGCCGCGGCTCGTGGCCCGAGTCGATCACCCGGTCGATGACACGGAAGATGCTCGCGCCGTCGCGCGCCGCGAGGCCGTCCACCACATCGTCGAGAAGCGTCGCGTGCGTGTAGCCGAGCAGCGCGACCGCGAGCTCGTAGTCGACCGTCCCGCCGTTCGACCCCGCGATGAGCTGGTCCATGACGGAGAGCGTGTCTCGAGCCGAGCCGCCGCCCGCCCGCACGACGAGCGGCATGACGCCGCCGCCCACCTGCACGCCCTCCTGCTGGCACAGCGTCTCGACGTAGGGAGCGAGCACGTCCGGCGGGATCAGCCGGAACGGGTAGTGGTGAGTGCGCGAGCGGATCGTGCCGATGACCTTGTCCGGCTCCGTCGTCGCGAAGATGAACTTCAGGTACTCCGGCGGCTCCTCGACGATCTTCAGCAGGGCGTTGAAGCCCTGCGGCGTGACCATGTGCGCCTCGTCGAGGATGAAGATCTTGAACCGGTCGCGCGACGGCGAGAACGTCGCGCGCTCCCGCAGCTCACGCGCGTCGTCGACACCACCGTGGCTCGCCGCGTCGATCTCGACGACGTCGAGGCTGCCCGCCCCGCCCGTCGCGAGGTCGAGGCACGACGGGCACGTCCCGCACGGGGTGTCCCGCGGGGTCTGCTCCGTGTTCTCGTGGCAGTTGAGGATGCGCGCGAGGATGCGCGCCGACGTCGTCTTCCCACAGCCGCGAGGGCCCGAGAACAGGTACGCGTGGTTGACACGGTTCGAGCGCAGCGCCTGCATGAGCGGGCCCGTGACGTGCTCCTGCCCGATCACGTCGGCGAAGGAGTCCGGGCGGTATCGGCGGTACAGGGCTGTGCTCACGGAGCAACCCTAGACGGTCCCGCTGACAGGCTCGCGGGCGTCCGTCAGCGGCGCAGCATCTTCCGCGCGAGCCCGTTCCCGATCGCCTGGACCACCTGCACGATCACCACGATCACCGCCACGGAGACGAGCGTGATCTCCCAGTTGAAACGCTGGTAGCCGTAGCGGATCGCGAAGTCACCGATGCCACCACCGCCGATCAGGCCGGCCATCGCGGACATGTCGATCACACCGACGAACAGGAACGTGTAGCCCAGGATGAGCGGGCTCAGCGCCTCCGGGATGAGCACCGTGCGCACCACGCGCATGCGGGACGCGCCCATCGAGCGCGCCGCCTCGACGACCCCCGGGTCGATCGACACGAGGTTCTGCTCGACGAGCCGCGAGAACGCGAACGACGCCATGATCGTCATCGGGAAGATGACCGCCTCGGTACCGATCGTCTTGCCGACGACCTGCATCGTCAGCGGTCCGATCGCCGTGATGAAGATGATGAAGGGGATCGGCCGGACGAGGTTCACGAGCATGTTGAGCACCGTGAACACGGCGCGGTTCTCGAAGAGGTTCCCGGCGCGCGTGCCGTACAGGGTCAGGCCCATGATCAGGCCGAAGAACCCGCCGACGACGAGCGTGATGCCGACCATGTAGAGCGTCTGCACGGTCGACTCGAGCAGGACCGGGAGCATCTGGTCCCAGTCTGTCGGGCGCGCGGCGCCCGGGAGGAGCGTCGGGAGCGCGAGGGCGAGCGACGCGGTCATGACTGGGGCCCCTTCCGCCGGAACGGCGCTAGCGGGTCGAAGGACGGTACGCCGCCGGGCGCAGCGTCGAGGTTCGTGGGCAGAGCGTCCCGGTCCGACGGGACCGACAACGGCGTCGTCGACGCACGCGGCCCGACGGCGTCCGGGTCCTCGTTCGGGGACGCAGCCGTACCGAGGTCGAGGACCGTCGTCGAGCGTGACAGGTCCGCGACGAACGCGTCGATCGCGGCGTCGTCCCCCTCGACCTCGAGGGTGAGCGAACCGTACGGCCGCTCGGAGATCTCGGTGATGCCGCCGTAGACGATCGTCCCGTCGACCGGGTGCTCGCGCAGCGCACGCGTCAGCTCGTTCGACGACGCCCCGTCCTCGCGGATGCCGATCGTCACGATGCGGCCCGGGTGCCGACGGCGCAGGCGCTCGAGGGCAGCAGGGCTCGGCCGGTCGCGCAGCGCCGTGCCGACGAAGCGGCGCGTCGCGGGGTGCGTCGGCCGGGCGAAGACGTCGTAGACGTCGCCGTGCTCGACGACCTTGCCGCCCTCCATGACAGCGACGCGGTCGCACACGTACTTCACGACGTCCATCTCGTGCGTGATGACGACGACGGTCACGCCGAGCTCGACGTTGACGCGCTTGAGCAGGTTCAGCACGTCCTGCGTCGTCTCAGGGTCGAGCGCGCTCGTCGACTCGTCCGCGAGGAGGATCTTCGGGTTCGTGGCGAGGGCGCGGGCGATACCGACGCGCTGCTTCTGTCCGCCGGACAGCTGAGACGGGTACTGCCGCGCCTTGTCGCTCAGCCCGACGAACTCGAGCAGCTCGGTGACGCGCGCCGCCCGGCGGGCCTTCGGCCAGCCAGCGACCTCGAGCGGGTACGCGACGTTCCCCGCGACGGTGCGCGAGGACAGCAGGTTGAACTGCTGGAAGATCATGCCGATAC
>Ga0308158_10004056_pt1 | contig 12518 bp, 8 predicted proteins | sample PhyBR2_FD_201038 | JGI IMG/M metagenome (GOLD analysis project Ga0308158, IMG submission 201038) | Phyllosphere microbial communities from UC Gill Tract Community Farm, Albany, California, United States - DLSLB.R2 | ecosystem: Host-associated > Plants > Phyllosphere > Unclassified | place: USA...
ATGCCTGGGATCCGCATGCCGAGCTGCTGCTGATGACCGCGGCGCGCGTCGAGCATGTCCGTCGTGTCATCAAACCCGCGCTGGCGCTCGGGCGGTTCGTGATCTCCGACCGCTATGTCGGCTCGACGATCGCCTATCAGGGTGCGGGGCGCGGCATGTCCGAGGCGTTCATCCGGCAGCTCCACGCCGCCGCCGTCGGCGATGTCTGGCCCGATCTGACGATCATCCTCGACCTGGACGTCGAGACCGGCCTCTCGCGAAGCCGCAAGCGGCTGGCGACCTCGGCGGTCGACGAGGGGCGGTTCGAAACGCTCGACCTCGCCTTCCACTTGCGCATCCGCGAGTCGTTCCTCGATCAGGCGCGGCGCGATCCGGCTCGTCATGTCGTCGTCGATGCCTCCGGAACGCCGGACGAGGTGCGCGTACGCACGATCGCCGCGTTCGACGCCTGGACCGGCCTGCAAGCCGACCGATAGATTTCCCGACCGCCCGCCCGATGCGGGCGGTTGTGCGGTGTGAATTAGATGCTCCGCGCACCGCCGGGGACGCTCGGCGCGCTATAATGGACCGATACCGGCAGAGCGCGGCGCCGCCCGTTCTGCGCGTTTGTCCATCTGGAGCGTTGGATGACTATCAGGACCTTCGTACGTGCCGGCGGCGCGCTGCTGCTGCTCATGATCATTCTGGCGGCCGCGCTGGCGACATGGCGGATCGACGTGATCCGCATGGGCGGGCCGCTGCAGGTCCAGTCACAGCGGACCTCGGACCTCGTGGCGGATGTCCTGCCCCCGCCTGCCTATATCATCCAGGCGTATCTCGAGGCGACGCTGCTTCTGCGCGATCCCGCCGATGCGCCCGCCGCGGGCAAGCGGCTGGCGAAGCTGCATGACGAGTACCGGGCACGTCACGACTTCTGGTCGCACACCGACATCGATCCGGCGGTCTATGCCGCGTTGCGCGCGAGCAAGCCCGCCGCCGACGCGTTCTGGACCGAGGTGGAGACGCGGTATCTTGCCGCGGCCCGCGCGCGCGATCGTCGTGCGCTCGACCGCAGCTATGCGCGGATCACGCGCGATTATGCGGCGCATCGCGCTGCGATCGACACGCTCGTCACGCGTGCGCTCGCCTATCAGACGAGCCTGAACGATCGTGCCGCGACCACGCTGCACCGCGCGCTCGTCCTGCTGTCGGTGATCGGGCTTCTGATCGTCGGTGGCGTCGCCGGCTTCTGCGTGCTGTTGTTGCGGCGGGTCGTCTCGCCCACCGTCGAATTGTCCGACGTCACCGCGACGCTGGCGCGTGGAGAACCGGCATCGGTCCCCTATCTTGATCGCAAGGACGAGCTCGGCAGCATCGCCGTGGCGGTCGAAAGCTTCCGGGTCGCGGCCGAAGCGCGCGCCGAGGCCGATGCAGCGGCGTCCCGCGAACAGACGATGGTCACCGACGCGCTTGCGGGCGTGCTGCAGACGATGGCGACGGGCGATCTGAGAGGAGGGCCCGCGATCGAATTTCCGCCGTCGTTCCGCGAGATCGGGCAGAACCTCAACAGCGCCGTGTCGACGCTGCGCGCGATGATCCAGACCGTCGTCGAGACCGCGACGGAAATCCAGGGCGGCGCAGGCGAGATCTCGACCGCATCGGAGGATCTGGCACGGCGCACCGAAAGCACCGCGGCCAGCCTCGAACAGACCAGTGCCGCGCTCGTCCAGATCGACCAGCGTCTGCGATCGTCGGCGGAAACCTCGTCGAGCACGGTGGCGCGGGCCGACAGCGCGCTCGCCACGGTCGCCGCGGGGCGCTCGACCGCCGAGGACGCGGTTCAGGCGATGTCGCGGGTGGTCACCAGCGTGACCGGCACCGACGACATCATCGAGGGGCTCGACAAGATCGCCTTCCAGACCCGCGTGCTCGCGATGAACGCCGCGGTCGAGGCGGGCCGGGCGGGCGATGCGGGTCGCGGATTTGCGGTCGTTGCCGATCTCGTCTCGGTGCTCGCGCAAAGAGCCGAGGCGGAGGCCAAGAGCGCGCGCGATCAGCTGACCACTACGCGGACCGAGATCGTGACCGCGGTCACTGCGGTCGAGCAGGTCGACGGGGCGCTGGCGGAGATCGCGCGCGACGTCGGCGACGTCCATGCGCTCGTCGGCGGGATGGTCGTCGACAACCAGGCGCAGTCGCTTGCCATTTCCGAGATTTCCGCAGCGGTCTGCAACATGGATTTGGCGACGCAGCAGAATGCGGCGATGGTCGAGGAGACGTCGGCTGCCGCCAACGGGCTGTCGGCCAAGGTCCAGCGGATGGTGCAACAGGCGTCGGTCTTTCGGTGGGAGCGCCGCGAGCGCAGCCTGCCCGTTGCCGGCGATCGTCGCCGCACCGACCGGCGCGGTCCGGATAGCGCGCCGCGCGACGCCGGCGGCGGCGAACGCCGTGCGCGCCGGCTTGCCGACGCCTGATCGTGTGATCCGGTCGGGACAGGCGGTGCGGGCGTTTGCCCGGTTCACCCGCAATGCTCCGCGTGATCGGGTGACCGCCGGCCAGGCGGAGGCTTTGCAAAACGGGTTTCGGCGCTATCGCTCCCCGGATGGTTCCGCCTGCTCCTGACCCCTTGCCGCGCGGCCGGGCCGAACCGCGAGGAAGGAGTCCGGCATGGCCGTTACCGACATAGCGACGCGCACCTATAATCACGGGTTCCGGCTCGATCCGATCGTCCGCAGCCTGCTCGATACCGATTTCTACAAGCTGCTGATGCTGCAGATGATCCGTCAGCAGTATCCCGACGTGCAGGCCACGTTCGCGCTGATCAACCGGACGGAGACGGTCCGGCTGGCGACGATCATCGACGAGGGCGAGTTGCGTGCGCAGCTCGACCATGCGCGCACGGTGCGGTTCGGCAAGAAGGAACTGATCTGGCTCGCGGGCAACAGCTTCTATGGGCAGGACCGGATGTTCGCGCCCGATTTCCTGCGCTGGCTCGCCGATTTCCAGTTGCCCGATTATGAGCTGCGCACCGTCGATGGTCAGTTCGAGCTGCGTTTCGAGGGACCGTGGACGCACACGACGATGTGGGAGATCCCCGCACTCGCGATCGTCAACGAACTGCGCGCGCGCGCCGTGCTGCGCGATCGCGGCCGCTTCACGCTCGACGTGATCTACGCGCGCGCCAAGGCCAAGCTGTGGGACAAGGTCGAACGGCTGCGCGCGCTGCCCGATCTCGTCCTCTCCGACTTCGGTACGCGTCGCCGGCACGGTTTCCTCTGGCAACGCTGGTGCGTCGAGGCGTTGAAGGAGGGGTTGGGAACCCGCTTCATCGGCACCTCGAACGTGCTGCTCGCGATGGACAATGATCTCGAGGCGATCGGCACCAACGCGCACGAGTTGCCGATGGTGCGCGCGGCGCTCGCGACCGACGATGCCGGGGTGGCCGCGGCGCCCTATCAGGTGCTCGACGACTGGCGGCGACATTATGGCGGCAACCTGCTGATCGCGTTGCCCGATGCGTTCGGTACCAGCGCGTTTCTCGCCAACGCCCCCGACTGGGTTGCGGACTGGACCGGCTTTCGCCCCGACAGCGCGCCGCCGATCGAGGGGGGCGAGGAGATCATCCGCTGGTGGCAGGCGCACGGCCGCGATCCGAAGACCAAGCTGCTGATCTTTTCCGACGGCATGGACGTCGACACGATCGAGGCGACCTATCGCCATTTCCACGGTCGCGTGCGGATGAGCTTCGGCTGGGGCACCAATCTCACCAATGATTTCCGCGATTGCGACCCCGATGGGATGGCGGGGCTCGAGCCGATCTCGCTGGTCGCGAAGGTCACGCGTGCCGATGGCCGGCCGGCGGTGAAGCTGTCGGACAATCCGTCGAAGGCGACCGGCGATCCGGCCGAGATCGAACGCTATCTGCGCATTTTCGGCGGCGAAGGCCGCGCCGCGTCGAAGGTCAGCGTCTAGCGCGGTCGGCGGATCGCCACCGGATCGCGTCGGTTTTCACCGCATCCGTGCAACCGGCCGCCCTAAAAAGGCCATGCCGTACCGCCACGACGCGCGCTTATGGCTGTTTTGCGACCCTCGATCCGTGCGTCGTTCCACCGTTTGCGGCATGCGCTGCTGCTGGCTGCGCTGTTCCCGCTGACCCAGGCGCATGCGGATCCCGCCGCGTTCGACCTTACCGGCCCGGCGCTGAGCGTCACCGTGACCCATGGCAGGACGACGCTGCCGATCGGGCAGGTTCCCAATCTGAGCGAGGGGGACCGGATCGCGGTCGGCGCCGAACTGCCGCGCGATCAGGGCGTGCACTATGTGCTCGTCGCCGCGTTTCTGCGCGGCGCGACCAATCCGCCCCCGAAATCCTGGTTCGCGCAGGCCAAGACGTGGGAGCGCAAGAAGAACACGCTCGATCTCACCGTGCCCGCCGGCGCGCGCCAGCTGATCCTGTTCCTCGCGCCCGAGACGGGTGGCGGGTATGACGCGATCGTCGATGCGGTCCGCAAACAGCCCGGTGCGTTCGTGCGTGCCTCGCAGGAACTGAACCAGGCCTCGCTCGATCGTGCCCGGCTCGACACGTTTCTCGATTCGATCCACCGGCTCGAGCGGACTCGTCCCGAACGGATCGAGACCGTGTCGCCCGTGCTCACGCGCAGCCTGTCGATCACGCTGAAGGCCGAGTGCCTCGAACAGGCGGTCGACCTGCAGGCGGCGTGCCTGACGCAGAGCCGCAGCTCGTTGTTGCTCGCGGACAGCCACAGCGCGTCGCTGACCGAGACGCTCGTCGGCGCGCCCACCGATCTCGCGCTGCAGCTCGCGGCGACGCCCGAGGGCGGCTATGGCTATTACAGCCCCTATATCGGCGTGGTGCGCGATCTCGCGCGGATCTTCGGCGCGTTCCAGTCGACGCAGTTCCAGTATATTCCCGCGCTCGCGCGTGCCAGCGACGCCCGCCTGTCGCTGCTGCTCAATGCCGCGCCGTCCTTTGCCAAACCGAAGTCGGTGATGGTCGCGGCACTCCCCGCGATCGAAACCCCCGAGCCGCCGCCGCTGCGGACGGTGGGGCCTGCGCGTGCCTTGTGTCGCGCAGAGGACGGGGTGCTCCTGCCGGTCGAAGGTGCGCCGCTGATCTACGCCACCCGGTACGCGCATGCGATGGCGGTGCGCGTCACGCGGCCCGATGGCAGCAGCGTCGACCTTCCCGTGGCGGCCGATGCCGAGCGGGGCGGGTTCGTGCTGGGAGGCGCCGGCAGCGACGCAGGCGCGTTCGGGACGGGGTTCGACGCGACGCTGCACGGGACCTGGGGTTTCACGCCGTTCGACGGCCCGCGTTTCCGCCTGCAGAGCCCCCGCGCCAACAGCTGGCGCGCAACCGAAGCGGCCACACTTGTCGCAGGGCGCGACAACAGCCTGACGATCGAGGGCGGCGCGGCGGCCTGTGTCGAGGACATCGCACTCGCGCGCGCCTCGGGGGCGACCGAGCCGCTCAAATGGACCACGCTGGCGGATGGCCGGATCACCGCCACGATCCCCAAGGCCCAGCTCGCGCCGGGGAAGGTTTCGGTGATCGTTCGCCAGACCGGGATCGCGGCGCCCGATACGATCGCGTTGACCGCGCTGACCGAGGTCGGGCGGATCGACGGCTTCACGCTGCATGCAGGCGATGTGCAGGGGCTGCTGACGGGAACCCGGCTCGATACCGTCGCGTCGCTGACGGTCGATGGTGCGGTCTTCACCCCGGGCGAGGTGGTCCGGACCGCCAAGACCGACGAACGCGCGATGACGGTCGCGACACCCAACGCGGTCCAGGGCTGGACGGCGGGCCAGGACAAGACGGGCCGCGTCACGCTCAGGGACGGTCGCGTGCTCCCGGTCGCGGTGCGGATCGCCCCGCCGCGCCCCGTCGTCACGCTGATCGACAAGACCGTCACGCCGACCGCTACCCCGGCGGCGCTGCCGATCACGCTCGCGCAAGGGACTGCGATACCGATCGACGCGCGGCTGACCTTTTCGCTCCGCGGCGAGGGGCCGACGCGCTTTTCCGGTCGCGAGCAGGTCGAGATCGCGACGCTCGATGGACGCGCGTCGACGATCGTCACGGCGGCGAACGGCTATGCCGTACAGGGGCCACAGGTTGCGATCGTCACGCTCGACCCGGGCAAGGCGCTTGGCGCGTCGGCCTTTGGCCCGGTGCGCTACCGTGTCCTTCAGGACGGCGTGGCGAGCGACTGGGCGCCGCTCGTCTCGCTCGTGCGGCTCCCGACCCTGACGGGCGTGACGTGTGACAAGGGCGCGCCACGATGCGTGCTGTCGGGCGAGTCGCTGTATCTGCTGGCGGCGGTCGCGGGGGACGCGCAATTTACCGGCGCCACGATCCTGCCCGACGGCTTCACCGCCGGATCGGTGACGATCCCGCGACCCGGCGACACGCTGTTCCTCAAGCTGCGCGACGACGACGCCCTGACCGCCACCGCGAAGCCGGTCGTGGTCGACCGCTAGGCGGCGTTGCGGGCGCGATCAGCGCGCGGCAGGCTCGCGGGACAGGCGCGCCATCAGGATCGCCGCGCGCTTGGCCTGGCGGCGGATGCTGCCGAGGTCGACCGTCTCTCCGGGGGCATGGTCGCCGCTGCTCGCGGTCCCGAGCCCGATCAGCCCGTCGACATCGCCTGCGACGAACGCGATGTCGCCCGCGCCGCGTTTCAGCGGATCGAGCGCCGCCATTTCCGGCAGACGCATGTCGCGATTGACCCGGTTCAGCCGGTCGAGCAGCACGCGGTTGCCCGCGGTCGGCGGCATCGCCGGATAGCCGCTTTCGAAGCTGATCGTCGCCGATGTGCCCGGAGCATGGCGGGCGACGATCGCGGTCATCTTCGCGCGTACCCGCTGCGTCTGGTCCTCGCTCAGCGTCCGGAAGTCACCGCGTGCGATCGCGGTCGCCGCGATGATGTTGCCCTTGCCCGTCGCGGTCGCGCGAACGCCATCGGCATCGAGCGCCGCGGTCGCACCGCCCGCGACCACACCCGTGTTGAACGTCAGGTTCGGCTCGGGCAGATCCTTGCGGAATGCCGCGAGGATGCGCGCCATCTCGTTGATAGCACCGTCGCCATAGCTGTCCGAGAAGATCAGCGACGAATGGCCGGTCTTGCCCGTGGTGGTCAGCGTCCAGCTGTTCGACGATCGTCGCGCGATCGATCCCATGTCGCGGCCGTCGACGACCGACAGACCTTCGAAATCCAGCGCGACATCGGCGCGCTTGCCGGCCGCGATCAGGTCGGCGCGCGCGATCTCGACCGGATCGCCCGCATCCTCCTCGTCTCCCGTCAGTACGATCTCGATATTCGCGCCGTCGAGCAGCCCCGCCGCCTTCATCGCCCGCAGCGCGGACAGCATCACGACCATCCCGCCCTTGTCGTCGCCCGCCCCAGGCCCCTGCGCGCTGTCGCTCTTGCGTACGAAATGCTGAAACGGCGAATCACGCTCGAACACCGTGTCGAGATGCCCGATCAGCAACAGGCGCTTGGTCCCCGGCTTGCCCGGATGCACGGCGATCAGATGCCCTGCCCGCTTGGTCTGCGGCATCGGCTTCCACCGCACCTGGAAACCAAGCGGTTCGAGTTCGCCGCGGACCATCGCGCCCACCTTCGCGACGCCCGCAAGGTTCATCGTTCCGCTGTTCTGATCGACCAGCGTCTGCAGCAATGCGAGCGACCGCTCATGCTCGGCATCGACCACCGCGACCGCGCGCGTCTCGGCGGGCGACAATTGCGCCTGCGCCGTGGTCGATCCAAGGGCCGAGCCCAACAGCGCCAGCGCCAGTCCTGAATATCGCATCACCGTCATCCGCCACTCCCTTTGCGCCATGAAAGCCGGGTTCTGCGCGCGGGTCCAGTGTTGGACGGTCGATCAGCGTCTCAGAATTTCGGTCCCGACACCGCCTGCCGCGTTTTCTTCGGCGCATCCTCGAGCAGCTTGGTCACGACCGGGTTGCGCCCGTCCTGCTTGGCATAGGCGCGGGCGGACATGCCGGCGATGATGTCGGCCTGGTCCGCATCCGCACCCTCGGCCAGCAACGTCCGGATCATGCCGATATCGCGGCGCTGCACCGCGCGGATCAGCGGCGTCTCGCCTGCCGAATTGCCCAGATTGGGGTTCGCCTTGGCCGCGGTCAGGATCGGGATCATCCCCGCCTGTCCGGTCGTCACCGCGAGCAGCAGCGGCGTGTTGCCCTTGCCGTCGCGCAGATTGGCGTCCGCGCCCTTTTGCAGCAGGAACCGCAGATAGGTCTCGTCGCCGCGCTTGATGACGATATGCAGCGCGCCCTCGCCGGTCGTCACGTCGCGCGAGTTGACGATGCTGCTGCCCGGCCGCCCGAGCATCTCGAGCACGTCGTTGTTCTTCGACTCCCGCACCGCGTTGAGGAATTTATACCCCTCGGACTGGTTCTGCGCATTCACCGCGCTCGGCGTCAGCAGCACGGCGACGGGTAGGGCGACCGTGGCGACCATCATGAGGGAGATGGAGTTGCGGATGTACGGCATCGATAGATCCTCGGGAACTCGGGTGGTGTGCGACGCTTGCGCCGCACGGGCTAACAGATCAAGGCTGGCTGTATCATGACCAGCTTCCGCCCCGCTTTCCTGGCCGCGCTCGCGCTCGCGGCATGCAGCCCATCGAGCCCCGATACGGATACCGCCAAAAGCCCCCCGCTGGCCGGCGCTCGTATCGGTGGGCCATTCACGCTCGTCGACCAGGATGGCCGCCAAGTCACCGACCGCCAGTTCGCGGGCAAGTACCGCATCATGTATTTCGGCTATACCTTCTGTCCCGACGTCTGCCCGACCGACATGCAGACGATCGGCGCGGCCATGAAGATGCTGGAGGGCAGCGATCCGGCGCTTGCCGCCCGGATCGTGCCCGTGTTCGTCACGGTCGATCCGACGCGCGACACCCCCGCGATCGTCAAACAATTTGTCTCGGCCTTCCATCCCCGGATGGTCGGGCTGACGGGTACGCCCGAGGCGATCGAGGCGGTGAAGAAGGAATATGCGATCTTTTCGGCGAAGGGCGACGCGTCGCCCGGCGGCGGTTACCTCGTAAACCACTCGCGTCAGGCCTATCTTATGGATCCGGACGGCAAGCCCCTCGCGCTGCTGCCACAGGACAAGGGACCACAGGCCGTGGCCGACGACATCAAGATCTGGGCGCGGTGATCGCTGTATGAGCAACCGGTTCTGGGAAGACACGCCGATCGACAAGCTCGATCGCGGTCAATGGGAAGCGCTGTGCGACGGCTGCGGCAAATGCTGCATCCACAAGCTCGAGGACGAGGATACCGGCGAACTCGTCGCGACCAACGTCTCGTGCCGCCTGCTCGACCGGCGCAGCGGACAATGTTCCGATTATCGCCATCGCCACGCCTATGTCGCCGAATGCGTCCGGCTGACGACCGCGAACGTCCGCGACATCGACTGGCTGCCCTCGACCTGCGCCTATCGCCTTCGCGCAGCGGGCGAACAATTGCCCGAGTGGCATTATCTCGTCTGCGGCGACCGCGAGGCGGTGCACCGCGCGAAACAGTCGGTCCGCGGCTGGACGATCAGCGAGGACGAGGCGGGCGATCTCGAATATCACGTGATCGATCGCGAACTGTAAGCCGGTGATCGAGGGTCTGGAGATCGTCCGCCACCCCCGCGCACGCCGCGCGCGGCTGTCGATCGACCCTGCAAGCGGTCGCGCCCGTCTCGTCGTCCCGAAGCGCGCCGCGCTCAAACAGGCACTCGCCTGGGCTCAGGGCAAGGCGGACTGGATCGCCGAACAGCGTGCGTTGCTGCCAAGCCCCCTGCCCTTCGTTCCTGGCGCGGTGATCACCGTCGCCGACGAACCGCTGACGATCGCGTGGACTCCCGGCAATCGTCGGACCGTCGTGCGCGAGGGCTCGATCGTGTCGCTGTCGGGTCCCCCCGAAACCATCGCGCGTCGCGTCGAGGCGTGGCTCAAACGCACCGCGCTTGCGCTGCTCGAGGCCGAGACGGCCGAATATGCCGCCAAGGCCGGGGTCAGCGTCGCGAAGGTGGCGATCGGCGATGCGAAGGGCCGTTGGGGCAGCTGTGCGTCGAGCGGCGTGATCCGCTACAGCTGGCGGCTTATCCTCGCGCCGGGCTATGTCCGGCGCGCGACGGTCGCGCACGAGGTCGCGCACCGTATCCACATGAACCACGCACCCGTCTTCCACGCGCTCGTCGCCGACCTCTACGGCGCGGATCCGACCCCGGCGCGGATCTGGCTACGCACGCATGGTGCGGCACTTCACTGGGTCGGCCGCCCATCCTGATACCGCCCATCCTGCCGATCGCCCTGATACCGGTCGCCCTGATACCGGTCGCTGGAATAGCGATCGGTCGGAACGCGGTCGCGCGCTGGATCGCGCTGTAGCGGCTGGCGCCCCGGCGGGACCTGCTCCCGCGTCCGCGGGTCACGCGCCGGGTCGCGGCCGGTCACGCGGTCGATCCAGTCCTGATTGAGCTGCTGTGCCGGTGCGGCAGACGGCGTGCCCGACGGATCGGCCTCGGGCCGCGGTAGCGCGTCACCCGTCTGCGCGTCGGTCGGCACGTCCTGCGGCATGCCGCCCTCGATCGGGTTGCCATTCTCGTCGACCATCATCTGGCCGTTGTCGGGCTGCCCGAAATAGCTCTCCTCGTCGGGCTCCAGCTGCCATTCGGGCAGCGTCACCTGTGTCTCGAACTGCTCGATCGGCCGGTCCGCGGTCGCGGGCTTCATGAACGCCGCCCAGGCGCGCGCGGGCGCGGTGCCGCCGTGCAGCCCCGCGATCGGTCGTGCATCGTCGCGTCCCATCCAGACGCCGGTGGTGATCCCGCTCGAGAAGCCGAGGAACCAGCCGTCCTTGGAGGCGGTGGTGGTACCCGTCTTGCCCGCCACCGGACGACCGATCTGCGCGGCGCGCCCGGTTCCGGTGTTGACCGCGGTCTGCAACAGGTCGGTCATCTCGGCGGCGACATAGGGCGCGACGAGCACATGGCTGCGATCGACCTCATGCGTGTAGATCGTCTGGCCGTTCGACGTAACGCGCGTGATCCCGTACGGGGTCACCGCGATCCCCTTGCTCGCCACGCTCGCAAAGGCACGCGTCATGTCGATCACGCGCGTCTCCGACGTGCCCAGCACCATCGAGGGATGCGTGTTGACCGGCGTCGTGATCCCGAACCGCCGCGCCATGTCGGCGACCGTCGTGAACCCGACCTCCTGGCCGAGCTTCGCCGCCACCGTGTTCAGCGAATAGGCGAACGCGGTGCGCAACGACACAGGTCCCGAATTGCGCCGTGAATCGTTGCGCGGCGTCCATCCGTTGATCGTGACGGGTTCGTCGACGATCGAATCCTCGGGCTTGTGCCCTGCCTCCAGCGCCGCGAGATAGACAAACAGCTTGAACGACGATCCCGGCTGGCGGACCGCCTGCGTGGCGCGGTTGTAGATCGACGAGACATAATCCTTGCCCCCGACCATCGCCTTGACCGCACCATCGCGGTCGAGCGCGACGAGCGCACCCTGCGCGCCGGCGGGCGTGTTCGCCCGGATCGCGGCATCGGCGTGGCGCTGCATCGACAGGTCGAGCGTCGTCCACACCTCGAGCGGTGCCTCGGTCTCGTCGATCAGCGTGTCGAGCTGCGGAAGCGCCCAGTCGGTGAAGTAGCGCACGCTGTTCTGCCTGGGCTCGGGCGCGAGCTTGAGCCCCTGGACGTCCGCGTCGGCCGCCTCGCTGGCCGAAATCACCCCCGTCTCGGCCATCGTCTGCAACACGACGCCCGCACGACCCACCGCGGCCTCGGCATCGGCGGTCGGCGAATAGTTGGACGGCGCCTTGACCAGCCCCGCAATCACCGCAGCCTCGGCCAGCGACAGATGATCCGCGCCATGGCCGAAGAACTTGCGCGATGCGGCGTCGATCCCGTACGCGCCGCCGCCATAATAGACCTTGTTAAGGTACAGCTCAAGGATTTCGTCCTTGCTGAACTTGCGCTCCAGCGCGAACGCGAGGATGCCCTCCCGGAATTTGCGCCCGAACTTCTTCTGGTTGTTGAGGAAGACGTTTCGCGCCAATTGCTGGGTGATCGTCGATCCGCCCTGCGTCCAGTGCCCGCGATCGAAGCGGACCTTGACCGACCGCGCGATGCCGACCGGATCGACGCCGATATGCGACCTGAAGCGGCGATCCTCGACCGCGATCGTCGCGTCGCGCATCACCGCGGGGATCTGGCCATAGGGCAGCCATTCGCCGAAGCTCGGCCCCATCGACACGATCACGCTGCCATCGGCGGCATGGACGCGGATCATCTGTCCATTGGGAGAGGATTTGAGGCTTTCGAAGCTCGGCAGCTGCGACCGCGCGATGTACACGGCGATCACGAGCGCACCAAAGGCAAGCACAGCGAGGCCGATCAGCACCTTCAGGAGGAGGACAAGTCGGCGGCGCCATGGGGAGCGAGGCCGAGGGGAGCGGGAAGCGGGACGCGCGCGAG
>Ga0308158_10004057_pt1 | contig 12518 bp, 10 predicted proteins | sample PhyBR2_FD_201038 | JGI IMG/M metagenome (GOLD analysis project Ga0308158, IMG submission 201038) | Phyllosphere microbial communities from UC Gill Tract Community Farm, Albany, California, United States - DLSLB.R2 | ecosystem: Host-associated > Plants > Phyllosphere > Unclassified | place: USA...
AATTTAAAAGAAAATGATTTTGTATTTCATTATAATCATGGGTTGATTGATGGAATAAGTAAAATCACACATTCAACGATTATAAATGAAAATCATAATTTTTTAGCAAGAATTGATTTTACACGGTTAAAGAATCCACTTCATATTAGAAGTAACTGGTCTATTATTAAGGAATTGTTGCCTCATGAATATTCTCCATTTCAAATAAATAGTGTTGAAAACGATGGATTTTTATATCCCTGTAGTGATGATTTAAGCATGTATTTATTATCTAAGATTTTTAAATATAACGCAGAAGTAATTGATGAAAATGAAATAAGTCATACTGAAGTTCAACTAGAAATTTTAATGAGAAGAGGACAACATTTATATAAAGAAAGACTAGTAAATCTATGGGAAGGACAATGTGCTATTTGTCATATTAACTTACCAGAATTACTTAGAGCATCTCATGCCAAGCCATGGAAAGACTCTAATCAACATGAGCGCCTTGACCCCTATAACGGACTATTATTATGTGCTCATCATGATGCGCTTTTTGATAAAGGACTAATTAGCTTTGATCAAGAGGGTCAAATTTTAATGTCAGAAGTATTATTGGCTTCAAGTCCTCAAGTGTATCAAGTTGCTTCAGATATGAAACTTGATTTTTTCGAAGAAAACAAAAAGTATTTATTATGGCATCAATGTTACGTTTTCAAAAATTAAATTCCTTGAAAATATCAGTTAAAAATCTAAAATTCTTAGTCTATTCGCATTTTGAAACAATTTTGAGAATTACTGTACACAAAAATGTGAGGCACTAAATGGTTTATGAAAACAAGCTGTTATACATGCCTCTGTTCGTATCGTAATCAATTTCTCCATGAACAATTGCAAAGACAACATGTCATCGACCTATTTAGCATGAACTAACAAAAAAGTCTTCCACATCTGAACAACAGATGCGGAAGACTTTTTCCACTTTTAGCGAAGCTCTTGATCAAGTGGGATGATTTCTTCATCCAATACGATACGCCATGAACGTTTCATGCCAGGACCGTATTTTAATAAGATTGCTTCAGGATGTGTGTCTTTATAACGCGCAAAATCTTTACTCTCAATGATTCGTCCTACATTCGGTATTTTCTCCATCCCGATATGATACTGGACAGCAGAGGTATACAGCTCTTGCTCATCGACACACCACTCTAAAGCAAATGTTTCAATCTTTTCTTGATAGGCTTGTTTAAAATAGCGTCGCTTTACGACAAAGATATCTTCATCCGGTGAGACGATTTCATTATCAATCGCATCTAAAATCGTATGATAAACCGTCTTCACAATTTGAGATTTCCCGAGTTTTTGTAGCGCCTTTTCAATCTCCGAACGAATGTCTTCGCTGTTAGCAGAATACGTACCTAATAATTGGTTGATATAGGTCGAATCGATGTCATAGAGCTTGATCGAATTCTCTGCGTAAAACTCGATTTCGGAATAATCCACTCGTTCTTCATCACTGTCATCTTCGTCTTCAATCAGAGACCCTTTTACCGTTTCATAGATACCAGCAAAGTCTTCAAGTACTTGTACTTGATCCACTAATGCCTTGGAATTTTCCATATCGTCATTGTATTCATCATACGTGGCTAACGCTTCGAATACTCGATTGAATTCTTGATACGCCTTAACGAATTCCACACGTTCGTCAATCGGCGAATGCTCATCGATCACATCTGGTGATGGAGCGATATCCTTTAGTACTTTGTATCCTTTTTTGAATCGCTTCTTCGATTCATCATAAGTCGGATAAATCAAGCTCGAATCCTCATTTTCATTTGAGTAGAGACGCGTCGCTGCGCGGACATTCTCTTCCATCGTCGCAGGACGCCGGAATGTGACGACTAATCCTTTTGTCTTATCCGGATATGTTCGATTCGTTCGTGAGAACGCTTGAATCAAGTTTGCATAGCTGAGATTTCGGTCGACGAACAATGTCTGGATTGTCGGCGCATCAAAGCCAGTCAGCAACCGATCAACGACGATGACGAGATCGATATGTTTTCCGAATTGCTGGAACTCCGCTTTTTTCCGCGCCAATCGATTGTTGATATCGCCGTTATAACGCTCGATGTCTTCGATGGACCACGCCGTTCCATAGTAGTCGTTGTAGGAACGAATGACTTGGCGCATTTCTTCTTGGACTTCCGTCGCGTTCTCGGTGTTCTCTTGCATTGAGTAGGTGATCGCGATTCGCGGGAAATCAGGATCATCGATCGTCCGTCCTTTTCGAAGCGGATGCCCTGCGAAATGTGCCTCCATCCAATTTGGATCTTGTTTCATCTCTTGGATGGCATGGTAATAGCGCTTCGCCATCGCAATCGAACTCGTCGTCAAGATGGCCGATTTTTGTGGTCGCCCGTTCTTGAAGTCAAATTTCGTATAGGCATTATCCGGACGGAACAGCTTCTGCAAAACCTTTTCGATATGCGCGTCCCGTTCATACAAATCATTCGGAATGTATGTCTCCTTCGTCATCTCATCCATCTCTTCGATCAAGGTACCGATTTCTTCATCGGTCCGATCAGCATGTTTAGCATCTGTTCGTAGATTCGAAAAAATATGATTGTAGAGCGAGACAGGTTCAATCGTGTCCTCATGTTCGACTTGGAAGCCGAGGACAGATCCATCTTCGAGCGCATTCTTGATTGTATACGTATGTAGAATCTCACCGTATTGATCCCGTGTCGTCCGTGCCAATTGACCTTGTGCTTGTTTCTTGTTTTCATTGAAGATCGGTGTTCCCGTGAAGCCAAACCAGGTCGAGTTCGGGAAGAACCCTTTGATCGCCTCCATCCCTTCCGCACTCAAAGCACGATGACATTCATCGACGACAAAAACGATATGCTGTCCAATTAGCTTCTGGAACCGTTGTGTTCCTTTTTCAGCTTCTTGCTTTTGCGCATAACGTAATGCTGCCTCGAGCTTTTGACGCGTAGTGATGATGACCGTGTTGGAGTTCGTATCCGATAGCAGTGTCTCGCTCAATTTCTTTGAGCTCGATGTACCAATGATTAAGCTATTCGCGGAACCTGTCCCAGTCGAGATGCCCGTGTTGAACTCCGAAGCGAACTTCGTGAATTCACTTGTCGTCTGGTTATCCAGGTCTTTCCGGTCAATCAGCATGATTGTCCGGTCGACTCCTGGTTTTCGAGCCAACAACTTCGTTGAGACAAAACTCGTCAATGTCTTCCCGGATCCCGTCGCATGCCAGACAAAGCCCGATTCATGACGCATCGCCGCTGTGAACAGTGCTTCGATTGCATGAATCTGATACGGATGGAGCACCATCAACGCTTTATTGTCTTGATCCTCACTGACGATCGTGTAATTCGCAATCAAGCGATGCGCATCCGGAATGTTCAAGACTTGTTTGACGAACTCATACAGATTATCGACTTTCTGATTGTTGGTCGTCCGCCAACTGAAGATGAACTTCCGGTGCATGTCCTTCGGCAGCGCATTAGCAAAGTAACGTGTCGTCTGTTCATTCGAAATGACAAACAGCTGTAACGTCGAGAAGATGTTGTTCCGGAACAAGCCTTCTTCCGCGTATTTCTTAATTTGATGATGCGCTTGGAAGACGCCGTCCTTTGCCGTGACTTTCTTCAACTCGATTTGAACGATCGGTAAGCCATTGATTAAGAGCGTGACGTCAAAACGGCGATCCCGTCCGTCTTCTGTCGACCGTTGTTTTGCGATTTGGTGAACGACTTCGTATGTCGAGATGCCGCCACCAATATCTTGGTTCGAATAAAGAATGAGTGACATGGAACCAAGTGAAGCATCTTCGCGTTCAATCGTAATGCGCGAGATTCCATTTTCGCCTTTTAACCAGCGTGCTGCATCAAAAGGCGTCTGCGTCTTCGACAACAACTCTGTCTTGATCTTATCGAACTCTGCGTCAGTAATTGGATATTCGCCAATCTCCGATAAGTTATTCCGCGTGATCTTGTGACGTAGATTACTCCACAAATCTGCTTCGGATTTTAAGTCCGGACGATAGTTCCATTGATTATGTCCTTCTCCGAGAACTTCAATCAATCGCCGTTCAACGGTCAGCTCATCATCATGTGTTAACTTCACCACGATTCCTCTTTTCTTCTTAATTGGTTAGATAAACATTTTTTGAAGGAAACCTTGTTTGGTTTGTTTCAGAGCTTCAAGTTCTTGCTGTTTTAGGTTGATGACTTCATCCATTTGTTTGAAGAATTCGCCGATTTTTATTTGTTCTTGATTAGATGGAAGAAATACATGTAAATCTTTTAATTGCTGCAAAGAAAGGTTAGGTTGTGCTCCAATTGTAGGATTTTTTCTAATGTAATCCTTTACTAATTTTCCTTTTAAATAAGTTGTGATAAAGTCAATATTTGTATTCTTCATTCTTAAAATGGCTAACGCTTGGTTCGTGTTAGCTGGAAGATCCTTTTCTTTAACAATTGCTGTTCTTCCTAAAGTTCCCGCAATAGAAAATAATATATCGTTTTTTTTCAATTGAGAGCGTTTTAGGTTTCCATTATGTTCTTCTAAAGAAATTTTTGAATAGGATGTAATTTGATTAGAAAATGGATTGATATTTTCAACTTTCACAAAATTGATGAGACCTTCATTACTCATATTTTTTGGAGTAGTTCCTTTAGTAATTAAGTCTGTAATATCAGATAGTTTCCAAGGAGCCCATTCATCTGAAAAACTTGGTAATCGAACTTCAGGAACAGTTTCTCCTTCTTTCGGAAACATTCTTTGCAAAAAGCCTTGTTTGGTTTGTTTAAGAGCATCAAGTTCTTGTTGATGTAAGGAAATTACATCGTCTAAATTTTTCAAAAAAATCCCTATTTTAATTTGTTCAGAATAAGAAGGCAAATTTACTTCTTTCTCTTCCATCCCTTTTTTAGTTATGTGGACCATTGTTGAACCATTTTTGTCACTCAATATTTTTTCTTTGTCGTAATCAAGCAAATATTTTGCAAATAATTTATCCGTTTTGTCACTTAATTCGATTTTCCATATGTGATAGTGATAAATTAACTTCTCACCATGCCAGATGTGAGGACCAAATGATGCAGACCATGTATAGAGTAGATCTCCTTCTTCTGCATAATACTTATGGTTTAACTCCAAATCAGAGAAATACCAAGATGTATTAGTGAAAAAATTTCCTACTCTTAATACTCTATATTTACCAGAGTCTAATAACTCATTTTGTTTGTAAGCTCTACCATTAATAAAAGTAGCAATATCTTTCAATTTAGATTTACCCCAAGGTTTGTTAAAAGGTATGAAGCGAAGTTTTGGCACCTCAATAACTTCATCTTGATGATTAACGTCTTCGTTACTTTTCATATTTAAACACCTCTAGCGCTCCTTTAATCCATTCTTGATCTTCTTCGTAATATTGCAATGACGAAATCATCGCAAATAGAGTCTCCTCCAATTTAGCTTTCTTTTCTCGAACTATTTTCAATTCTTGACCAATTGATGCAAGATCAATTTGCTCTTCCTCTTCAAATGTATCGACATATCTCGGAATATTAAGATTAAAATCATTCTCTTGGATTTCATCGAAACTTGCGACATAAGCAAATTTTTCAATACTCTCTCGTTTTTTATACGTCTCAACTACTCGATCAATATGTTCATTCGAAAGTTTATTTTGATTCTTCCCTTTGACAAAGTCTTTGCTTGTATCAATGAAGAGAACATCCCGTGTCTCACGATTTTTCTTTAAAATCACAACCGTTGTTGGAATTGATGTTCCAAAGAACATATTACCTGGCAATCCGATGACTGCATCAATACTTCCATCTTCTAATAACTTTTTACGAATGACACCCTCTGCTGCTCCACGGAACAGAATACCGTGCGGTAAGACAATCGCCATCGTTCCAGTATCTTTTAAATGATAGAAACCATGTAACAAGAATGAAAAGTCCGCTTTCGTTTTCGGTGCCAGTTTTCCATAACGATTAAAGCGCGAATCATCTAAGAATGTTGCATCCGCTGACCAGTGTGCTGAGTATGGAGGATTCATCAATACGGCATCAAATGTATACGGTTCATCTGTTGGCCAGTCTTTGTTTAAGGTATCTCCGTTACGAAGACGCATGTCTTCACTTTTTACACCATGTAAAATTAAGTTCATTTTCGCTAAGTTAAATGTCGTTGTGTTCAACTCTTGTCCGTGATATTTGACCGTCTCTGGATGATTTAAGTAATTCCGTACATTCAACATCAACGAACCCGATCCCATCGTTGGATCGAAGACACTGAATAACTTTTTATCTTCATGATTGATCGTGACGATGCGTGCCATCATGTCTGAAACTTCATGCGGTGTATAGAACTCTCCCGCTTTTTTCCCTGCCTCTGAGGCAAATTGGCTGATTAAGAATTCGTAAGCATCCCCAATCACATCTCTGCTTTGTCCCAGTAACTCGACATGGTTCAATTTTTTCAACACTTCAGTAATCGTGATATTTCGTTGTTGATCATCGGATCCGAGCTTTTTCGATTGCAGGTCGACATCATCAAATAAACCATTGAATTGAATATACTTTGTCGAAAGATCATTGAACGCTTTCGCTAAATCATTCAACTGGAACGTATTTTGTTGTGCTTGATCCGCTAAGACATTGAATAGATAAGCTGGTGCAATTTCATAACCAAGCATATCGATAAGTGTTTCTACTAAATCATCTTTGATCTCCTCGTCAGAGAGCAGCTCTACGTATAACAATGTTTGTTTTGCTTGCGTATCATAATCCTCAAAAGACTTATCTGCTAACGTGACCACTCTTTCTAAAACTCTGTCTGATAAGTACTTATAAAAAATTAATCCGAGTAAGTAGTTTTTGTACTCCGAGGCATCCATCTTGCTACGCAGGCTATCGGCTGCGCTAAATAGCTGTTGATTTAATGCTGACATGTGTAGTTCTCTCCATTCCATGAGCAACCAGTAGTAGCTCTATTAAAAAAGTATTCTTCTATTTTTATTATAGATGAATCAGTTACTATTTTCTTCTAATTACAGTTATTATTTAATTTATGAACCACTTAGTTATATTTTCGCCCCTGTTATGTTAGTGTCATTTTACGACCCGCCCTGTATAAAACACCTCATCTTCGTCCATATCATAATCACCTAGAGAAATGATTGTTCCTCCCGCATCCAGTACGCGAGTAATAGACTCCATCAAAAATTTACTATCTAAGCCAATCTCAACGTCTTTATTTCTCGCATCCACATACTTCAATAAATAAGAGTCTGGTGTCGCTAATTTTGAATCGGGTCGTGGTTCTACATCCACTTCAATCAATTCAACATGAACTTCTTTCGAATCCTTAAGATTTAACTGCTGTAATGTAGATGGCTTATTAAACGATTCCCCATGCGTCAACATACTCTCTAACATTAATTCTAAAGCATCTTTCGCCATGAACAGTGCATGTTCATACGTCTCTCCTTCCGTGAATACATTTTCTAAATCTGGAAAAGAAACATAGTATCCATCATTACCTTCATCACCAAATCCCTCACCTTCTTCTATTTTTGTCAGTACTGCATAATACTTATACATCGCCATTAACGTTCTCTCCCTTGCTTCTTGTTATATTCAGCTCACAAAGTATCTAATTAATTCGAAAAATATATATGCAGTCGGAAGTGAATTATGTCTTTTATAACGTTAAATAGTTTCCGTCCTGATGTCTGATCTTCGATTGATAACACGTCACCATCAAATGCAAATGGCTTCCCCATCTTCGGAAACGGCATTTTCCTCAATAACCGTTCTACTTTTGCTGCATCAAATGGTCCTTTTAACTCCGCCGTTTGCGCATCCTTCAACTCTCGATACTTTTCTGCATGTAAATACTCATAAAAGAACGGCGCTACTTCTTCGGCCGTAATTGGCTCCATCCAACGCCCTTCTCCCCCCTCAAGCATCGCTAGCAAGACGACCATCTTATAACTCCGATTCATGATTGTCTTTTCGACCTGTTCGATCAATTCGCGATTTGCATCGTACGCTTCGACCTCTTCGTCTGATAACTCCTGATACTCTTTCAAGAAACCAACATAAGAGCCCCACTCTTGTTTATAACCTTGTGGAACTACTGCATACTCTCCAATCTCAACATACGATGGTCGACGACCGAGTTCATATTTGATTTGCTCATATTGTTCAATCAGTCGTAACTTCCGCTGACTTGGTTGCCGTAGTCGATGAATCAATTCCAGTGCCCGCGTATCGAACTCAATCACACAGCCGGGCGGTGGCGTAATCGGTTCTGTCTCCCCTCGCTTGAACGATTCTTTCATCGTTCCGAGTAGTTTTAGTTTCGTCTCGACGTTACGATAGTTCCCGATCAAATCAATGATGACGCAATGCGATTTATCTTGCGCTAAACGTAAGCCACGTCCGATTTGTTGTGTGTAGATAGCGACGGATTCAGTCGGTCGACAGAATAGCAGTGTGTCGACTTTCGGAATATCGACACCTTCGTTGAACAGATCGACCGTAAAGAGAACTTCAATCTCGCCTTGCTCGAATGCTTGCATGTATTGTGCACGATTCGTCGTCTGCCCTGTCAGTGCAAATGCCGTCGTTCCTTTATCCCGAAATACTTGCGCCAGATATTCCGCTTGCTTGATCGACGAACAAAAGCCGATCGTCTTTGTTTGACGATGCTTCTCCCATGAATGATAGATGTTATCCGCGACCTCACGATCAAGTTGTCGATTCTCGAGCTGCGTCGCATCATACGCTCGACCGATTCGTCGAATCTGGGAATAGTCGATTGTGTCATGAATACCATAATAATGAAACGGCGTCAAAAATCCTTCAGCAATCGCTGCTGTAAAATGCATCTGGAACGCAACGTTATGGTGACAGATCGCGTAGACATCCGCACCGTCCATCCGGTCTGGTGTCGCTGTCAGACCGAGCAGGAAACGGGGCGTGAAATGATCGATGATCTTCCGATAACTCGTCGCTGCCGCGTGATGGAACTCGTCAACAATGATGAGATCAAACTGATCCGTTGCAAAACGGTCCAAGTGACGCTTTTGCGCCAGCGTCTGGACGGAAGCGAAAACAATTTCCGTCGTCTCCGTGACGGTCCGGTCACTGCCGATATAAAAGCCGGTCTGCCACGCCGGATTGACTTTTTGAAACGAACGCTCCGCTTGCAGTAATAGTTCTTTTTGATGTGCCAGGAACAGGACTCGTGTAAAGTCTCCCGCAAAGAACGCACTGAGGTAGGTCTTCCCTAGTCCAGTCGCAAGCACTGCCAACGCCCGTGTCCGTCCTTCTTCCATCGTTTCCCGTAACGCTTGCAGCGCTTCTTCCTGCACCCGGTGTGGCAGGATTTCTGGTGCAACGACGACTGTTCCTTCGTCATACTCGACTTCTGGTTCCGCCACATATTGACGCGCCGCGTACTCTTGACGGTAGGCCTCTAAAACAACTGGGTTCAGTTCTTCTGCCGATTCACTGAGATAAAGATCCATGAAGGCATCAATCGCATCATCAAGGATTTGTGGTGCGACAGCTTGCGGTAGATGAACGTTCCATTCGATACCGGACCGAAGCGCACTGTTCGAGATGTTCGACGAACCAACGATTGATAAGCCAATCTCTGCGTTTCGAAACAGATACGCTTTCGGATGGAACGAGCGTCCGCCTGATCGATAAAAGCGAACTGACAACCCATCCAGCGCAAGCAACTGCGCCAGTGCTTCTGGATCGGTGATGTGTAGATAGTCGCCAATCAACAGCCGAATCTCGGCTCCTCGTTGTAAGGCACGACGAAATGCTGGAACGAGCAAGGCAACTCCTGACTTCTGAGCAAATGCTGCGACGATATAGACTTCCTCTGCCTGATCAATGGCATTGACGAGTGAGTCATATAAATGATGCGTCGTCAGCTTCGCTTCCGGGATCAATCCTCGACCTCGATCAGGTAGAGGCGTTCTTCAAATCCACCGCGTTGTTGCTGTTTCTTCGCCCGGACGGCTTCCAATTCTTCGACTGTCACACCATGTGTCTTCGCTAACGCTTGGATCAGCTCTAGTAAATCAGCTAACTCCTCGACAGCGTCTGCGTCCGTCGTCGCTTCCTCGTATTCAGCGAGTTCTTCATGTAATTTCTTTTTCGCTTCCACTAGGAATTCATTTTCGTTCAGCGTTCGGAACGTCGCTTTTTTTCCGTTTTGGTCGATGATGTTTGGAATCGCGTCTCGAACTAATTTATGATAAAGTGGCATATCAATTCACTCCTTTGAAGGGTTGAGGGATATCCGAGTCGAATCACTCGGTGTCGTACATATGTATTTTACAAGAGGAGGTTCTTTTCATGTCTACATTCAAACAAATCGATACAACAAACGCCCCTGCTGCAATCGGTCCTTACTCGCAAGGCTTTATCGCAAACGGAACACTCTATGCTTCCGGTCAAATCCCGATCGATCCAGCAACAGGTGAACTTGTACCAGGCGGGATCACCGAGCAGACGGAACAAGTCATGCGAAACGTCGATGCCATCCTGAAAGAGGCAGGACTGACACCTGACCGCGTCGTCAAGACGACATGCTACTTAACGAGCATGGAACACTTCGCGTCTTTTAATACGATCTACTCCGATTACTTCGCACCGCACAATCACTTCCCAGCTCGGTCTTGTATCGCTGTGAAGGAACTACCAAAAGGTGCCTTGGTCGAAGTCGAGATCTTAGGACTCGTGTGATCTGATCGCTACGCACTCGTTGCGTAGCTTTTTTTCATCGTAATCCCCAGCGTCCTGTTCCTTTTCCCGTCTCGCTGTAAAAGAGGTCCTGCTCTCCCCTGTACAATTCACACTCACTCGCATGCAGGTAGATCAGTTTTCGAATGCGTGCCTCGAGTCCTGCTTCTGATGTAAACCGTGATAGATCCAAATGTTCTGTTTGTCTGACGCGCTGGTAGATATCAATTAAGTCGAGTGGCGATTGTCGTTCTAGGATTCGTTGAATTACATCAAGTAACTGTTGGCTCTCATCCGTCATATCCTTCTAACTCCTTTTTCAGCATTTTGTTTTGAATCGCATTCATCACAATCGGTATTTGGACGACCAGATTCAAGACGCTGACTCCAAGAACCAGTTGACTGGCTGTCAATGGCTTGAAGTATCCTTCGCCGTATCCTTCCCCTACACTGAGTGCGATCCCGTACGAAATCGCAAACGACACCATGTTGCCGATAACGATGTATTGCGGTTTTCCACTCCGTGCAAGGGAATACGATAGAGCACCGAGTCCAAATAAAAATAAGGTGTATCCTAAAATCGAACCCTCTTTCCAATCAAGGTAAGGTCCTAGCCACGCAAACGGAATTAGATACAGTAGTGCTCGTTTCATCGTTCACCCTCCCCTTCTTCATCTTCTCGGTTACTCCCGGCATCGTAATAACCATATAGGAGTTCTCGAATCATCTCCCACCCTGGTGGAAAAACGTTTGAGCGTGACACTTTTTCTGTACCGTTTTCTGTCATCACATGAATTTCCCAGGCCGTTCCGTCCATCATCGTAAGACTTTCAGGATCCGTGTACTCTCGCCATTCATCGGCATTGAATAAATCTGACCACATGTCGATTAGATAGATGTCCTCTTCCGTCAGCTTTCTGAATAACGGATGGTCTTCTTCATCTAGAAAGAGAAGCCCCTTCGGATACCATAGACCTAATAATTCTTCCTCATCTTCCGCACGAACTGTCCGACTTGCACGGTCCCACCAAAACGTTTGTCCTCTTCCCATACCGGACTCCCGAAAATAAATTCGTTCGACTACTTGCATCGTGATCATCCTCTAAAATTGATATTTCCATTATAGCCCATTTGTTATTTTTAACCTGTTACATTTTTTACTACGGTTCTGCTAGTTTCTGTTGCTGTGAAACATTTTTCTCCTTCTATCAGTAGATGTAGTGAAAGGAGATGTTTCACATGCATGTATCCATTCATCAAGCCGGTTATGACGTCGGTCAGCCCGTCTTACAAGAGATTGCGTTTGCTTTACAGCCTGGATCCATCACCGGTTTGATTGGTACAAACGGTGCAGGAAAAAGTACGACGATTCAAGCGATGTTCGGTACATTGCCGTGGGTTGAAGGAGAGATCGATTTACCGGTCTCACTCGCCTATATTCCGGAACAGCCAACCTATTATGAATATTTGACGCTCGCCGAGCACCTTGAGCTGGTCGCCTCGCTCCACGAGACGGATCACGCCTATACGGAACGACTCTTAAAGACGTTCGAACTGCATGCCGTCACGGGTGACTATGTCTCCTCTTTCTCTAAAGGAATGAAACAGAAAGTGATGCTCGTCTGTGCCTTGATGCAACGCGCGGACTGCCTGATCATCGATGAACCGTTCGTTGGTCTCGACGCGGTCGCAACGATTCGGTTATTGCATTTACTCGAAGCAGAACGAACGCGTGGC
>Ga0308158_10004060_pt1 | contig 12509 bp, 5 predicted proteins | sample PhyBR2_FD_201038 | JGI IMG/M metagenome (GOLD analysis project Ga0308158, IMG submission 201038) | Phyllosphere microbial communities from UC Gill Tract Community Farm, Albany, California, United States - DLSLB.R2 | ecosystem: Host-associated > Plants > Phyllosphere > Unclassified | place: USA...
CGGTATTATTCTTTTTACTGCCCTTCACCTGATAAAATCTTGAGAATATCTTTTTCTGGCTTTCCAGCGGAATACCAATACCATCATCGCTTACCTCAACAACTAATATCGTTTCACCTTCTTTTTCTTTTGTTCCAATAAACAAATCTACGGTGCCATAATTGTTTGTGAATTTTAAGGCATTAGAAAGTAAATTGTACAATATTTTATGATATTTATCAACGTCTATCCAGCCTTCAAGACTTTCCAGTTCGCAGTTAAAATTGAAATTAATCTCTTTTTCCTGAGCCAATTGTGTAAAAGAATCAAAAACCGTTTGAGTATTAGCAACAATTTCGGTTTTAGATACTTTTAATTTTAATTCTCCCGATTGTGCTTTTCTAAAATCTAAAATCTGATTTACCAGCAACAACAACCTGCTGGCATTTTGATAAATCAAATGGACTTTTGCTTTATCATAATCCAAGCCATCATTTTGTTCCAATAATTGTTTGGCAGGACCTAATATTAATGTCAAAGGTGTTCTTAATTCATGAGAAATATTGGTGAAAAACTGCAATTTATCATTAGACAAACGTTCGTCACTATCTCTTTTTACTCTTTCTAATAAAAGCGCCTGTCTTAATTTAAATCGGGATTTAATTTCTTTTCTGATATAATAAGAAGACACTAAAAGTACCAAAACTACCAGTAGGAAAATCTTGGTATTGGTCCAAAAAGGAGGCAAAATAGTTATTTTGTAAGCCGTAGTTTTACTCCAAACACCGTCACTATTTCGGGCTCTGATTTTAAAAACATACTCATTCGGATTAAGGTTCGTATATTGAATGGTTCTGGAATCACTATTAGTAGTAATCCAGTTTTTATCAAAGCCTTCTAACATATACTCAAATTTATTGAGTCGCTCATTAGTATAAGAAGGAGCCGAAAATTGAATAGAAAAATTACGGTTGGTATAATTCAGTTCGACCTCTTTCAAATAATTGATGCTCTTTTTCAAAGGAATTTGACCATCAATAACAATACCCGGAAAAACCTCTTCGTTGTGTACTTTAAACTCAGTAACTATAGGCGATGGAGCCCATTTATTTCCTTTTATACTATTAGTATTAAAATAAATAATTCCATTTTTCCCACCTAAATAAATAGTCGAATTATTAAAATTAAAAAAACCTTTGGAACTAAACACATCAAGTCTGTTTCCACTATTTACATAATAGATATTGGCAGTCTTTTGTCCCTTTTTATATCTTGCTACACTATTATCATTAATATTTAACCATAAATAGCCTTGTCCGTCTTCGGCTAAATCGGTAATCCACTTATCCTTAAGATCTTTAAGTTCTGAAACAACCTCAAAATTATCTTTAGCAGGTACATACATTGCCAGTCCTTTAACCGTAGCCGCCCAAATTGTCCCTCTGCTATCCATTAAAATATCGCTCACATTATTTTCCGGCAATCCTGATTTTTTGTTTTTCCCTTTTGTATATAACTTTTGTTTTTTAGATTTCAAATTGTATTTGACAATTCCTGTTTCGGTAGCAAACCATAAATTATTAGTTTTATCCGCTACTACTTTATCAATCTGAAAACCAGGAAGCAAAACACCTTTAGGCACTTTCAACTGAAATGTTTGAGCATCTAAAATAACTGCTCCTTCTCCAAAGGAACCTACTACTAAAGAATTATCATTCGTTTTTACAAAAGAAATTATGGGATCAGTAAAACCCACATTAAGTAATCTCGAACTGTTTCCCGGGTAATTATATACTAAAACCTGACCATTCCACAAGCCACAATAGAATACTTTTCCGTCAGCTGAATAAATACTTGCAATATCTTTTCTTGGATTGAAAAGAGGCACAAAATCCTTATTTTTAGAAATAAACAAACCATTGTATCTCGAAAGCGCAATTACCTTCCCATCATAAGTTTTAGCAAACCCTCTGATACTTGGTGCCTGATTATCATTATACAGAGAAATATCCTTATTCAATTTAAACTGGTTTCCATAAGGATCATATTTATCCAAACCTTCTTCGGTACCAATCCAGAGTACGCCCGAAGCATCAAAATACAAAGCGGTAATTAAATTATCTACCAGTGAAGTATTATCAGTCAAAACCGAATAATAACGACTAAATTTCCCTTGTGGAATATCTTCTAACTGGTTACAAACCAAAAGCCCTCCTAAGGTTCCCACCCAATATTTACCATCGGGAGCCTGAGCTATTGAAACAAAATAAGGCCCTAATTTATTCCTTAAAGCATCATCTTTTATATAGAGATTGACAAAAACATTTCTGCTCTTATCTAATTTGTAAAGACCGGCACGGGTTCCTATAAACAAATCTGAATTAGCATTTTCATAAATAAAATTAATATAAGGATTAACTTCAGTCGAATTAGGAACCGTCAAAACATATCTGGTAATTCTTTCTATCTTCCCTTTTGAGTCCAAAAATATCTTAGCAACAGAGCCCTTCCCATAACTCCCTACCCAAATTACCCCATTCTTATCTTCAAAAATATCTTTGATATAATCAAATCCTTTTAAATGAATCTTCGTTAAGCGATTAGTGTTCAGATCATAAACACAAAGACCACCAACTTTTGTCCCAATCCATATATGTTTAAATTTATCAACATGTACTGCTCGGATTTCCTCATCCGGCAAACTGTTGGGATCCCCTTTTTGAGGTAAAAAAACTTTATAAGTATAATTTTCTAAATTAAAAAGAGTAAGTCCTTTTCGGGTTCCTATCCATAAATTATTAGCCAATTTATCATATTCTAAAGCCGTAATATCGTCATTATTGATTTTATCTTTTCCCAAAGTGGCACTCATATAAGGCTTAAACTGATAGCCGTCAAAACGATTGAGCCCAAAAAAAGTCCCCAACCACAAGAAACCTTTTTTATCCTGAACAATATGCCTAACCGAATTATAGGAAAGTCCATTGTTCTCATTATAATGTTCAAATTTTATATTCTGTCCAATACAAACGAACATTGAAAATAAAAAAATGAAAATTATGGTTAGTTTAAATTTCATAAAAAAATGGTTTATGACTGGATTAATTAGTAATGGTATTCCTCCTCAAATTTAGGATAAAATTATCTGATGGCGCTCCATTTAGAAAACTTTTAAAGATGGAACAAAACTCATAAAATAAAGTTTCGGTTGTAGTTGGCTTAGTATTTTGTTTATAATGTGCTATAAAGGAATCAATAATGATTTTATATTGATGAATTCTGTCTTTTCCAATATCCTTCAACGCCAGTTCATCGGCCGAATACAGGCGGTAAAAATCGAAAATCATATCAAAACCCGTCCAATTTTCATTTTTAAATTGTTGCTGCTTCGAATGAGAAACATTAGCTAAAGCAAATAAATCTTTTGCAGTGGATTTTAACAAAAAGCCTTTTAGTTCCTCCGGCCAGTCTTTTTTAAGAAATCGGGTTCTCACTAATTCTTTTAAATGCCAATTGGTGAATTCATGATAATTTTTAGCTTCTAATATGCCTTTGTCCCAAATATCGGGATCGCCAATGCTTTTCAAATAAGCATATTCCTTTTCGTATAAAGGAAAAAGTGTTTTAAACCCCGGTACCGAATCAATAGTCACGGTACTTATCTGCATCTTGTTTTTATTATGAATCGTCAGGATTTTATATCCCGGTATATAAGCCGCCAAGGAAGGAATCTGAATATTTACCAGTCCTTTGCCATCTTTATATTTTCTAACTCCGGTATCGTTAATATGCATGTGTCCCGCAAAATGAAGTTGCACTCCTGCTTCCGCAAAAATTTGCGCCACTTCTTCACTAGGCAATCTATGCAACTGCATTTTATCTTCTCCAAACAACTTTTTCATCATCGGCGAAGCATCATCATTAAATTCCACCATAGGATAATGACTAAAAGCAATCAGTGTTTTGCCTCTCTTTTTTGCTTCCTGAACTACTTTAGTCACCCAGGCAATTAAATGTTTTTTATGAGTCAAAACCTGATTGTAACCAATATTAGGACTATTATAATTGGATGGATTTTCAGGATGTTCTTTTGCTGCTTCTTTTGGCACATAGACATTGCCGTCAATAGCCAGAAACCAAACGTCTTTTTGGGCTTCAACCAAATAACTCAAATCGGGAATCTGATTGTTATAAGGCGGAATCGCGTAAGTTCTTTTGTCGATTGTGGATTGCCCCAAAGCTTTTTCGAAACTATAATTATCGTAATTATAGTTTGTAAAAGGCGTTTCCCAATACAAATCGGTTTTCTTTGGAAAAAAACCAAAATCGCCCAGTTCTTTTAAAACCTCGGCATATCCCATTGTTCCGATGTCTTTTGTAATCACTGCAGGAAGTTCATCGGAACTTTTAGGAACATACATTCCTGCTTTGCTAATTATCACCTGATTTTGTCCTCCTTCGCCTAAAAAATCAGTTTTCCCTGAATCAGTCAAAAAAGGTTTTGCAACATCATGGTTTCCTGTGGTAATTATAAAATGAATACCATATTTATTAGTATATTCCTTCAGAATCTTTTTTAATCCTCGAATGTTTATCGGCTGTCCATCATCACTAAAATCTCCGGGTAAAACCACCGTTTTTATATTTCGCTTCACCACATCATCTAAAGCTGCCAGAAAAGCAAAATAATTTTCATTAAACAATCGGGTAGATTGCAATTGGGATTTCATCGTTCGGGCCAAAGTATATTTCCCATCATAAGGATTCAATACTCCTTTATAATCAGAATCTGAAAACGTACCATAAATATCCAACAAATGAACATCAGATAAGAATGCGATTTGCTCGTTTTTAGGCGTGAAATTCCTGACCGATGTACAGGAAACAACCATTAAAGCAATAGTCAAGCCTACAATTACTTTCTTGAAATAGTTCATTCAATATAATATTTTCAAATTTACATCTTCGTTTCCGGCGGAAAAGCATAGGAATTTCTCCATCCTCCCAAATCAATCAGAATTTGGTCAATCATCACTCCCGGATCGACCATCCAGACTTTCAGAGTGTGTTTCCCAGCCTTATTGACAATTTGTTCCGCCGATTTTACAGCTGCATTTTTTAATACATTTTGCAACCATTCGTCACTGCGACCAAAAGTTTGAAAATCTAAAATAACAGGTTCAGCATCATCAATAGCTACGGCACATCGCACTCCTTTTCCCTGGTAAAAAGCATGAGTTGGAACAGCCTGTACTTTTACATTGGCTTTGCCAAAATTAAAACTATAAAAATCATATTCCATAACCGGACTATTGGCTTTTATGGCTTTCAAATCCACTTCCGAATTTGCTGTTCGAGGCAATGCCACACTCACTTTTCCGGCATAACCAATGCCTTCATAAGTTTCCCATTTGGCTGCTGTACCGTCATTTTTATTCGAATAATTCGCAGCATTAATCGACACATATCCTTTATCTTCTACAAAACCTTTATAGTTTTCTAATGCTTCAAACTTGGGATTAAAAGCCGTAACTCCAATGGTAATCAAAGTGTCTTTACTTGTAAACTGTATAGCCGAATTCACCTTATAACTTGGCGGAATTAATTGGTAATCGTGTCCCAATGGTGCTTCTTTTTTGTTTTCTCCTTTTGGAACTTTAGCCCAATCGATACTTACCCAAATGCGTTGTTGGCTGTTTTCATTATCGTCTAAAATTCCTTGTTGTTGCGAAATTTTAATCCAATCTGTTTTCGGTTTTGCCTGCCAGGAAACCGCTCCATTTCCTTTCTTATAAACATCAATATAATACTGGTTATTTGTGTACGCATTAAAAACCGGTAAAACATCAGCATAGGAATTCTCCGTTTTATGATTGACTTCCATTTCGTAACTTTCTAAAGCCAATTTCAATTCGGTTTTTGTTCCTGCAACCGCATTTGTTGATGTGGTAGGATCAAAAACAGGCAGATATCTTGGCGCCATACTCATAATGTTTTTCCACTTTCCGTTTGCCAATTCGTTATTAAAATACTGTGTTTCTTTTTGAATTCGTTCAAAAGCTTCCGCTGATTTCTTAGCAAAAAAAGCAGCGCTGCCTCTTCCCTGTTCGGCTACAAATTTATTCTTATACGAATACAACCATTTATGGTTTAAACTCGCTGCTCCAATAACAGGATAAGTGACCAATTCGTAAAAAGCATTTTGACGGTTCGCCGGAATTGCATTTTTCAATTTTTCGGCAGTATCCATCAGATTTTGGTATGCGTCAATTCTTTTCGAAACCTCATCTCCATAATGAATTTGAGTCAGTGCTGTTTGTCCTGATTTTGTTTCCGGCTCTACCTGATTCCAAGCCATAAATTCAGGACGACGTTGAAAAGCCAAACGATAATATTCGAAAAACAAATCGGTGATTGTATTGGAATTTTGAGTTCCAAATTCTCTCGAAGCCCAGTTTTTCATGTGTGTTTTTACACTTTGACTTTGGGTAAAAGGACTCATATCCCAGGCCATATCCAAAAATAATTCAATATTGTATTCATGTGGTTTGATGTCTCCACAATTCAAAATCCATAAATCACGGGATTGAAATTCGTATGCTTTTGCCATTTCTTCCCACATTAAAACCGGATTAGTCGAATTCAACCACAAATAGTCATGTGGACGTCCCCAATACGAAGTATGATAATAAATTCCAGCACCACCAATACGTTTTTGTTCTTTCAGATTACTCAATTGGCGAATGTAACCGTAATTGTCATCGGTCCAAACCAGTTGCACATCTTCCGGCAATTGCAATCCTTTTTGATAATAATCCAACACTTCTTTGTAAGGAATAAATGCCTGCGGAATTGTAGCAGCATCTTTTCCTGTAGCTTTTTTCAAAATTGCTCTTTGATCAGTAATTACCTGTTCCAATAATTTAACCTGAGAATCCGAATCGTCTTCGCCAACAATCATAGGAGAATCGTGCTCTCCTCGCATTCCTACGGTATAAATATTCTCGAAAGGAGCAGTTTCCTTTGCTCTTTTTCTAAAAAAATCTTTGATTACTCCTGAGTTCGTATCATAACGATATTCCCCCATCGTATTGTGATTCCACTCTGCATTAATATTGCTCAACATCGGTTCCGCATGCGAAGTTCCAACAACAATGGCATAATCATCAGCCACCTCTTTGTTTTTTGGAAAAGAATAAAAAGCCTTGGTGCTTTTGTGCATCGCCGGCCAAATGGTATTGGCTCTCAAACGCAACAATAATTCGAAAACTTTAGCATAGGTTTTAGGACCGATATCACCCGTTTCCGGTTCGAAAGTTTTGGCTGCCCAGGGCTGTAATCCCCAATCTTCATCGTTTAGAAAAATTCCTCTGTATTTCACCGATGGCGAACCATAAACTTTAGTTTGAATATTTAAAACCAAATTATCTTTTTTATCTGGCGTAACATCAGCCCACCATTCCCAAGGCGAAACACCCATCATTCTGGATATTTCCAATAAACCATAAGCCGTAGCTCTTCTGTCAGAACCAACAATAACCAATGCTTTTTTTATAGCTGCTGTTGGATTTTCAATGACTTGAATTTTATACGTTTCCCATTTTCCTTTTACATCAGTAATCGAAATTTTTTGTTTCGAAACCAAAGCATCTATCCATTTGCTTTGTCCAATAGTTCCTGCCATAATTACTGTTCCTGAACTATTTTTCGCAATGGACAATCGTTGATTGCTAATAGAAAACGCATCATCAGCCAATATTTTAGCCGCAATGTGAACTACTTTTGGTTCTTTGTCTTCTACTAAAATGCTCGCTTTTTGATTTCCTGAAACAATCGTAAAATCAATGGTTTGTGCCTTTATTGCATTGGCAAAAAGGGCAATAAAAACTAGAAAAATGCTATTAAACTTATTTTTGAACATGATTTTATTTTTTAATTCTTTCGTAACGATTATTGTCAAAACTCAGCTGATAAGACGATTTAAAAAGTGTCGATGGTATATAATAATCGGTTGAAATCACTTGTGCTCCCGAGGCTTTTGCTTTTTCAAATTTAGTATAATCATTCGTTCTGGCTTCCGTTGTACCGTCATCGGCGCGGGTGCGAACCATATAACCTTTGGCAACTAATTCTTTGATATAATCAAAATTTTTAATTGGGTCGTTTATCACTCTAAAAGCAGCTTCCGGATTGCCTTCTTTGCTGTTGACAAACAACACTCTGTTTTTCAAACTGGGATGTCCTTCAAGATAGCGATTCATTTTAGTTTCATTTTCATCCAAAACAAAAAGAAACCTTCCTTTAACGGCGTTCAAATCAGGCCAGCCTTTTTTTAAAATAGCCTCTTCTAAGGTATTGAATTTTCCCCGAACCAAATCAGGAGTAATTAATTTCGAATTATCAAAAACCGAACGAATTTCGATATCAATACTGTCTAAAGCCGATTTTGTAAAAGGCAAAGGCTCGCGTAATTTTCTATTATTATCATCTTTGGCATTTATCAAAATAAAAACAGGTGTATGCTTTGGATGCGTATCTGACCATTTTTTCAGGGCTTTTAAACCATCTTTAAACAACAAATAATGACTCCTAAAATCAATATCCTGAACATGAAACATTTTTAATCCGGGCTGAGCCAGCTTATTTTCCGTATCATATTCCAGTGGTATTTTCCCTAATGATTTTACAATAGCCAAACCTTTTGGATTCGAATAATAGCCTCCTTTAGGATCATGCAGCACATCATATTCTAAATTTCGAAGTCCTAAATCCAATTGTTTTTCAATCGAAATATGACCGTATTGAAGGGACTTTGCCACTGCCGAATCCCGTTGAAACAAATAATTCCATAACGGTTCTTCAATAGCAATTTTATAGGAATTATGGCTGCCAATTACCTGAATTTCATTTAATCTTATTGGCTTTTCTTTTTCATCTTTAAAAGAAACCAATAAGAATAACGAGACTAGCAGCAGGCCTAAAATTTTATTTTTCGAAATCATAATTCACTACTAAAAATTAAAACAAAGCCCGGTTTAGATTTTAATATAAATGCGTTTTTTGTTCAACCACCAACCAACAGCCCAACAAAGCAACATAAACAAAATGGCGGTAACAAAGGATCCAAAACTTCCCGGAAATATTCTTTGGATAACGCATTCGCTAAACCATTCAAAAACATCCATTTCCGGATTTACATGGGTAAGACGGCGTAAAAACGTAAAAAACAGTTCGGAAAACAAATAAATAAACAAAGGATTTTTGCCAAAAATGGTGCAGAATTCTACACCAAAGTGCTTTTGTTTTAATTCAATAAAATAAATTAAAACCGCCATTATTGACAAATCAATTCCAACGGTATACAACACAAAAGAACCCGTCCACAACTTTTTACAGATTGGAAAAACCAAATCCCACCAACGTGCTAAAGCCATTAACAGAAAACCAACAATCAAGAGTTTTGCTATTCCTTCAAATGATTTTCCGATTTTTTGAATAAATTTCCCGGCTATAAAACCGGCTATTACATTGACAATGGCTGGCAAAGTGCTTAAAATTCCTTCCGGATCAAAAGGCACCATATCGCGTTTATAAATATGTCCGTTTCCTAAAACAAACAAATCCAAACGAGTCCCCGCATTGGTCGCCATTTCCAATTCGGCTCCTGACTGACCGAATAAATAAAGCAATGCCCAATATCCCAGCAGAAAAATCACCGATAAAATGATTGCAACCTTCTCTGATAAATAATAAAAAATAACTGCCGTAGCAAAATAACATAAGGCGATGCGTTGCAAAACTCCCATTACACGGGTTTCGGCAAAGGGTTTTAGTTCCCAGACACCATCAATTCCCTGACGAACAAACGGAAACCAATACATTAAAAATCCCAACAGAAAAATGATAACGGTACGTTTGATTACTTTTTTCCAAAATACATCAGCCGCAGTTTCTTTCATTTTTCCCATCGAAAAACTCATGGCGTTTCCCATTGCAAAAAGAAAGGAAGGAAATACCAAATCGGCCAGAGTGAATCCGAACCATTCAGCATGAACCAAATAAGGATAGAGATTAGCTCCCGTTCCCGGAGTATTGACTACAATCATTAAACAAATCGTTAGTCCCCTGAACACATCAAGGGACAAAAAACGATTGGAATTTGGGTTAGAAATTGCATTCATAGTTAATAATCGTATTTAATTGTTGTCATTTGCCCGGTTACAGGAATAATGCGAGAGCGGTATTTTTTATGTAATGCTTTGGCAATCACATTTGGATTTCCTTTCGCTTTTACCGGAAAATCCTTTCTGGCATTTACCCATTTCCATTCCCATTGTTTTATTTTCTTGTCAAAATCATCCTGATTAAAATGCCCCCAATTGGCTTTTACATCTGCAAAAAATTGTTGCCATCTTGGTTTATAAAAATCAGTAAACAGTCCGCTCCACTGGCGGTTACTGTATTCATGCAATCTATTATCAGCTCCACCCCAAAGTGTGATCAAGTCACGTGCATTTTGCTCATACAAAGCTTTTTCTTTCTCATCAATTCCCCAACTTCTGGCATCGGCAATCCATGGTCCTAAAAGAAAATCATGACGGGTAGCCAATAACAAATCCATATCGTCAATCAATTCCAAAAATTCCTTGCTGTATTTTTCGAATGCTACTTTGTCATTTTTTTGATACGCTTTAGCTATTTGCTGTTGCAAAGGCAGCGCATAATTTGCCAAGACCTGACGTGTAACATCCACCAAATCGTATTGAAAACCATCCGATTTTGGATAAGCCGGAGCCGCTTTTATAAAAAGATCCCAAGCCGGTAATAAATCTTTTGAAGCATAATTTTGTTTGGTTCTCGCCCAACGACGGAAGCCTTCAAAAGTAGGTCGGGATACAATAATCGATTCCGCTCCGTCGCGAATTACTTGTCCGTTATACACTGTTTTTACCAAAATATCCCAGGCTTTTGAAATATCTGTATTTGATTTTCCGTAGCGATTTAAGGTGTATTTTTTCAGCCAGGAATTCAATTCAATAGGTGTATCCCGCCAAGTGTTATCGGTCATTAACTCATACAAAACCGGATTTTGTTCGATGGCTTCCATCGTCAATCCAATTCCTTTTAATTTTCCTGATTTAGGATTAGCCAATGCTTTTGCCGGTTCATTAGCCACGGTTTCAATTCGACCAAACATCGAAATATTTCCACCAAAATTGTGCAGCATATTCCAAATCCATTGTTTACCGTAAAAAGCTTCTGTTCGTTTCCAAACCGGTTCAATTTCGGTAGCCAAATCCAGAATAATCATGCGATCATCAGGAACTGCATCCAGCATTCCTTTTATTTGTGGTGCTTCCCAAAACTCTCTGTGGCTGTAAAAAAGCCAACCTTGCATTACCCAAACCGCATCTTTATCGGCTGATTTCATTCCTTCGAAAATCTTCTTACTCAATTCAGAAAGATAAGCAGGATCATTAGATGGCGGCGTATTTTCGTTAAAAGTATCTGCCGAGTACAAATGATCGGTTCCATAAATTTTAGATTGCATCTCTAAAAATTTCTTACCAATTTCGGCAAACAAAGGATCATTCGAATCTAAAATATAGGTATCCTCAAAATCATTCCCCCAGTTGGTTTGTTTTAATTTAGCATTAGGAAAAAACTTTTTGAAAGAGGCAGGAACGTGTCCCGTAAAAGCAGGCAAAACGGTTTTCATACCTAATTCACGTTCTCTTTTCAGAATTTTCAACTGTAAATCACGATGTGTATCTTTCCAGTTTTTGGATAAAGGTCCGCCCCAACCGTCTAAATTTCCCATCCAAAACCAGGAAAAATAAGCCGGTCCGCTAAAAAAGGAATTCAAATCTTCATCTGTAAAACCATAGGATTTATAAACTTCATCCCAAATATATTCTTCTCCGGTAATAGCCAGCGGCATATTGATACCGTGCAAAGCCATCCAGTCGATTTCTTTTTCCCAACGTTTCCAGTCCCACCAGCTCATACTGTAATTAAAGGTGCAATAGTTTAAATAATAACGGTATTCGTAAGGTGTTTTTTTATGAATCAATTTCGATACTGCCGGCAATTTTTTTTTAGGCAAATTCAAATTCGTTCCATTCCAGGTAATCTGGCTATGGGTGTATTCATTTAGATAATAATACAAAGCCGAAGCAACAGAAACGCCGTTGTTTCCTCGCAAAATGATTTTGTCTCCTTTAGAAACAATTTCGAACCAATCCTCTTTATTGGAAGATTCAATTTCGACACTAAATTGCGAAGCATGATTGGGCAAAATACGAGCAATAAGCCGGCTGGAAGCATTCACTATTTCTGACTCCGGTTTTGTCGATTGACAGACACCGTTTGCAAAAATAAAAACAATAAATAATAAGGCTATTTTAAGGTTGGTTTTCATCTTTTTTAAGATTTTATTATACAGAATCAGAAACTGGAAATACCAGTTGGTTTTATTTTTAGGATATTATGATTCACATCAAAATTCAAACTATCAATACAAATTTGAC
>Ga0308158_10004061_pt1 | contig 12506 bp, 16 predicted proteins | sample PhyBR2_FD_201038 | JGI IMG/M metagenome (GOLD analysis project Ga0308158, IMG submission 201038) | Phyllosphere microbial communities from UC Gill Tract Community Farm, Albany, California, United States - DLSLB.R2 | ecosystem: Host-associated > Plants > Phyllosphere > Unclassified | place: USA...
CGGGAAGGCGTAGGTGGCCACCCCGTCGACGTCGTTGGCGGTATATGGCGAACCGGTGCTGACCGCCATTTTGGATGGCAGAATTGTGATCGTAGGGTTCGCCATATTTTTATTTTGCTTTGCTGAGGGTTTCGAGGATGCCGTCTATTTCGGCGCGTGGCATCGTGGCCAGGTGCTCGGCGGTCACGTCTTTGTTTCCAGCTCGATGGTTTTCATCCGCCCGCGCCGCTCGTACATCACCGTTGTTACGCCGCGATCGCGGAGCATGTTCAGCGCGGCCGTGTAGGTTGCGCGGTCGATTTTTCCGACGGCGCCGTGCACGTACGCGAACCAGTTGGTCAAGTGAGAGACCGAGATGATTCCGTCATACGGCCGGCGCTCCTCGTAGCCGCCAGGCGCGGAGTACACGCGGATGGTCGAGACCTCGGGTTCCATGTGCAGGTGGGTCATCGCGGTCTGCCCTTGGTTATTTCGCAGCGCGGCCACGCTTGGTAGACGCCGGTGCTTCGACGACTGCCGTTGCTTCGATGACTGCCGGTGCTTCGACGGCTGCCGGTGCTTTAACATCGGCTGACATCGTCCATCCTTCCGAAATCGAGACCTTGATCAGCTCATCGTCTTCCGTCTCGATCTCGGTACCCGCTTCAAACTCTTCGATCCGGACGCCGTTATACGCCCAGCTGAATTTTTTTTGCGTGATCAGTTTCATTGCCGCTCCTGAGCGGGCTGGGTCGCCTTAACGGCCCAGCCGTGATTGATAGGTTACGCAGCGGCGATCTTCAGCTTGCGGCCAGCTTCGGCCTGGCGCACGCCACCGCCAACGCGACGGCGGGCGCGGAACACCACCAGGCCGTCGTCGGCGCCGGTGATGTAATCGGCGGTCAACGACACGTTCAGGCGATCGACGATGACATACAGCTTCTTGAAATCAGCAAACACGATCGGGAACGAGTTCGCTGCCACGTTCGGCATATCAGCCATTTCGGCGTACGGCGCACCCAGGATGGTGTTGGGGGCGCCATTCGCGATCCCTGGAGCCCAGAGATACTGGTTGCTGGTGTCTTTCAGTTTGCGAACCTGGCCCAGGGTGGTGCGGTTCAGGCCCCAGGTAGCGTTACGAGCGTACGCGGTCTTCAGATCGTGATACAGAGCGATCATGCCGTCGGCAGTCAGTCCCGCAGCAGCTCCACTGAGCGAGAAGCCGATATCCGGATTGACCAGAATGCCACCCATCTGCGCTGAACCACCGGTGCCGTTGAGCGATTCTTGGCCTTCACGCACTGCAAACTGCTCGGAGGCGTCTTCGCGCAGCTCAGCGGCCAGATCGTAGTCGGAATCTTCGAGCATCTGCTGCGACACTTCGATACGCGCGAACATTTCCGGCGCAAAGAACTCGAGCATGCCGTATTCCGGATCGCCGGTATTGGTGCGCCGGGCGGTTTCGCCGATGCGCAGCGCCGAACCGTTACCGACTTTTTTAGGCATCTTCAAGCTGCCGACGCCGATCGAGCGAACCGTCGCAAGGGCGCGAATCGGCGTCAGCTCGATCACGTTTTTGATGATCTCCTTTTGCATTTCCGGCGGCGCGAGCAGGAAGCCTGCGCTCGCGTCGTCGGTTTTGATCAGCGCAGCCGAACGATCACGCAGGAGGGTCAGGTCCGTGGGGTTGCGATTTTCTGGCGCCTTGCGCATGACGCGATCAAATGCGTCCATGTATTCCTGCGCCGCTTTCGACTGCGGATCGGCCGCGCCGCCCAGGCCAGCGCGGTTCGCGATCTTCTCGATCGAGTCCAGCTGGTCCTGCATCGCCTTGTTTTGCTTTTCGATCAGCGTCAGTTGCTGGTTCGAATTTTCGTACTTGTCGAGCGCGGCATTGATTTTGTCGAGCTTTGCGTCCAGGTCGGAGCTGCGTTTGGTCTGGTTCGCGTCGTTCGTTTTCTTGAACTCGGTGAATGCTTCCATTACTTCTGCTACGGCGTCTTTGTCTGCCATTGTCATTCCTTGATGGTGGAGGTAAGTTGTTTGATGCCCTGCGCCAGGCGGCGGGCCGCCGAGCGCTGCTCATCCGCAGAATCCCCACCATCACGGAGGGGCTGTACTGACGGGGTCGACGAATCGTCGCGATTCGCCTTTGGCATCGCAGAAGCGATGCGCTTTGCTTGCGCGTGCGACAGCCCTTCTGCATCGCGCAGGAAGGCTTCGAACTCGCGCACCTCAGGAGTGCCAGCAGCAGCCAGCAAGTTCTGCGGTGTGTTCTTGAAAAGGTTTAACATCGCCGAATTCGCCGCCTTCTTCTTTTTGGCGGGAACGATCACATCTGCGAATCCGGCGTCGACCGCCTGCTGACCAAGAAACCAGGTCTCAGCGTTTACCCACGTTTCGAGGTCGGCGCGCTTTGCGTCGGTTCTGGCCTCGTAGATGTTGATCAGGCCAGCTTGCAGCTGGTCGAGGATGTCCGCTTCCTTACGCATCGAATCTGCGTCGCCCCATACGCCCGACCAGGGCTTATGGATCATCAGGTTGGCACCCTCGCTGATGCGGATTTCGTCGCCGGCCATCGCAATCACGCTTGCGATTGAGGCGGCGATACTGTCGATGTGGACGATGATCTTGGCATCATGTCGTGCGAGTGCTTGGTAAATGGCAAGCCCTTCAAACACCAGGCCGCCGCCGCTATTGATGCGGACATTGATGGCGTCCACATCCAGTTCAGCGATCTGGTTCGAGATCGACTCCCCGGTAATGCCCTCATCCCACCACCCGCCGCCAATATCGCCGTAGATCAGGACCTCGGCTTCGCGGTCACTCGATGCTGCGTTAATGCGCACCTGGCCAGGCTTCAATGCCATGCGGTTCACGTAGCGAATCGAACCAGCGTCTTCCGGATCCTCTTGGGCCAGCTTCGACAGGACCGTGTCCAAGCTGTCGCGTGCTTCGCGCAGCAGGCTTTCGTTTGCAGCGGACAAGACTCGTCCTGCAGCATGCGGCCGCATATTCGATTTGGTCATACGAGGGTTACTCCTGGAGGGCCGGCGGTGCCGGTTCGGCAACTTTTGGGTCGCCAACTATATTTGCGGGGATGCGCAGCTGGTCGCTTGCCGGATCATCGTCTGGGTTAAGGTCGAGTAGATCTCGACCTTCGTTCGGGTACATCAGGCCGCCATTTACATAGCCGAGAATCACGTCCTTGGTGTCTTTGGCGGATCCACGCAACAGGCCTTCCTCCGTGAAATTGAAGTACAGGCCAGAGTCAATTTCCTCATCCGTCAGGAGGTTGATCATTGCTGATTGTTCGAACGACTCCCACCTCGGCGCGAGGCAATCCTCACGATGAGCACGGTTCATTTCCTCCGCGCTGGCGAAGGTGGCAGTCTTGTCGGAGAAGCCAACCTTAATCGGCAACACGCCCATGAACGAGCAGATTTGCTCAACCTGCGTCTTGCGAGTCTCGTTCGACTGCGCATCAACACCGCTCATGGACGTATTCAGGAACTTCGCGCCTCGATCAAGGATCATCGGCTTGCCTGCGTTTTGCATTCCTGCGAACTGCTTATTGATCCAGGCAGTGAGGTCGTCGTGCTGCTTTTTGTCCAGCGTCGAATCGATGGAGTACACGCCGACGTTTTGTATACCGTTTTTGTGCAGGCGCGCTGCCGACTCTTCAGTCGCCATCGCCAGCCCGATTGCCTCGCGCGCCAGCTTTACTACATCCAACCCGTGGAAGCCGTCGATAGTCGGGCCGCGCAGGTGCCAAATTTGGTCCCTAGTAAGCGTCCTGGTCGTTCCATCGAGCCCTGCCACCTCATAAGTGATGCGAAGGTTTTCGTCCTGTTCCGGCGTCACTTTGCCAGGTGGGAGTGGGATCAGCTCGATGTACTTCCCGGTGACGCTCCGATTTTTGAACACGTATGCATTGCCGCACAGCTCAATGTGCCAAGCCAACATCTGGCGAAATTCAAAGCTCGTTTGCCAGTCGTTGGGCTTCAGAGAAAGCAAGCGGTACAGCGGGTGCTTGGTTGCCGCTACGCGGCGGCGCCCGCTCTTCTGCATCAGCTTGAACGGCACCTGAGCATATCCATTGCCGATCACGCGGCAGCAGGCGAATACGGTTGCAACCTGCAGTGCCGTTCGCCAGTTCACCGATTTCCCAGTTGCTGACTCGAGTGCGCCGACCCACTCTTGCCAGAAAGGCTCGGTGAACGCCTGATTGCGGCGCCCCTTTTGGACAAAGAACGACATCAGCCCTCATCCTTTTCAACAGGCGCGCGGCGGGCAGCGCACACGCCGCCAGCCAGCATCAACATTCCCGCGACGATGAAGCCGGCGGCTGGATGCAGCAGGCCCGCACCACAGGACAACGTCCCGGCGCCGCACACCATGAGGGCATCGGGGATCACTACGATCAGTTTTTTCATCAGGATTCCCAGAATGATGTGGTTGCGACTTCGCCCGAAATCGCGCGTGCCACCCCCATGATTGTTGCGACGATGCCGTCGATCTTCTGCTCCGGCTTTTCCTTGCGCGGATAGATGTTGTCTTTCGCGTCGAGCTTGGCCACGACGTTTGACGCCATCCAAGTCAACAGCGGGTTACCGTCGTGGTGCACGCGTCCGGCCTTAATTGCGCTCTCGAATTCCTTCATCGGGAGCGAGAGATTCTTGACGGTCTGCCCGACTTCCACAGCGGTGATGCCGCGCTTGGTGAGGCGCTGCTCGAGCTGGGCGGCTCGGAACGGATCGAATACCACCTCTTCCGGACCGTAATGCCCGATCAACTCCAAGGTGTCTTCCTCGATCAGATCGAAGTCGATCTCGGCGCCGTCGTGCTGCTGCAGGAACCCCTCAATGACCCACTTCCGGTAGGCGTTCGAATTCTTCGGATCATTCTCGATCGCGTGCTCTGGAAGGTAGTAATGTCCGAACAGGTAGAAGTGCTGCTTCCCCTCGATTTCCCTGACGAACATGAGCATGATCACGCACACGTCAGACCGGCTGGCCAGGTCAAGGGTGATGTAGCATCGCTCGCCCCTGAACTGCTCAGGGCGCAGGGCGAGGTCCGCGCACTTGTTCCACTCGAGCATGTTGAGCCAGGCCGACTTGGCCGAGCACCAGATATTCAGGTGCTTTGTCTTGAAGCGGGTTTGCTTCGAGGCGCTCTGCGTGGCCTGCCGCTGTTGCGCGAGCAGAAAATCCTCGTCGACGGAGATGCCGAAGTTCGGATTCGCCTTGCGCAGCACGGCAGGACTAGTCCAGTCGTCCCCGTCGTCAATCGTATAGATCAGCGCGAAGAGCTCAGGGTCGTCCAGCACGCCGTCGAGCACCTTCTTGGCGTCCTGCTCCTGGTCGAAACACGGGCCCGCGATGTTGAAGCCGGCGGTTGTGATCATCAGGAGCAGCGGCTGCTCGCGCGCCCCCATACCAGTCTCCATCGTGTCGACCAGTTCGGATGTGTCGTGCTCGTGGTACTCGTCGACGATCGCGCAAGATGGCGAAGCGCCGTCGCCGGGCTTCCCGATCACAGGCTCGAAGCGCGAGCCGTCGGCCGGCGAGAGCAGCGCCTTCGCCCAAACTTCGGCGCCGAGCGCCTGTTGCAGCTGCGGTGTACGCTCGAGCATTTGCTTAGCTGGCCGAAAAACCTCCCAGGCCTGCGCCTCCGTCGTCGCGCCAGAGTAAACCTCGGCGCCGAACTCGCCATCGGCTGCAAACATGAACAGGCCAATGCCTGAGCCGATGATCGACTTGCCATTCTTGCGCGGCACGGCGAAGTACGCCTTGCGGTACCGGCGCCGATCGTTCTTCTTGATCTTCCAACCGAAGAGCACGCAGAACGCAAAGCATTGCCACGGCTCCAGCGTAATTGTCTCGCGCTTGCGCGCCCACTTCCCTTTGGTATGGGGCATCAGCGACAGGAAAGTGCAGACCTTGTTGGCCGCGTCCGGATCGAAGTAATACGGGAACACGCGCCGGCGGCTGGCTTTCAGCTCGTCCAGGTGCTTTTTGCATGCCAGCTTGACCCATTTACAGGCGACGATCTTGCCCTTGACGACCGCCTGCGCATATCCCGTCGCCGTGCCGACGAAATCGGCGGCCATGATCAATGTGCCTTCTTGCTGCCCACCATATCGGCGAACGGGTTGACGGGATCTTCCTTCTTAGCGGAGACGCGCGATCGATCTGCCGGCGTCATGCCCAGTACCGCAAGGGCCGTGCGAATCTGGGCGACCTGGGCGGAGGTCACTTGGCTGTCTGGCAGTTTCCGGAACTGCGCGATTAAGCGCGCGGCCAGCTCAACGGCCATGCGATCGGTCGCCTGCAGTACGTTGGCTGGCAGCGCCGCGACGATTTCGTCCCAGGCGTCTTTTTGGTGCTGCTTAAAATATTTCGGCGGAGTCGGTTCGAACTCGCCGGCGGCGAAGTCATCGCGACGGCGCGCTGGATCCTTGTCAAAGGCACCCCGCGCCTCGAGCACCGCCGAGGGGGTCCGGGGCTTTGGCATCCTTGAAACTCCTGAAGTCCGAAAGTCTGAATTGCGGAAGTGAAAAAAAAACTAGCTAGTCGGTCTAGGTCCGAATTGCCCCAAAGAATCGACTCCCCCCTCCCCTTTCCGCCTGCGTTTTGGCTTTATGGCAGGCAGAACAGGCGGCCTGGAGGTTCGAATCGGCTTCGATACGCTCATTTGCCCAACCGTCGGCGCGCGCTGCCGCCTTGCTGACAACGTGGTCGACCTCGCCCGCAACGAAGCTGCAGACGGGTCCTTTAATCTGGCAGAGGCCACAATCACGCTGGAGGATGCGCTCTCGGCGCCGCTGCCAGTCGTAGCCATATCCGCGCTGCGTGCTGCTCTTGTCACCGTTACTGCGAACCCACCCGGATGACTGCTTGGCGTGCTTCTCGCAGTAACCTGGCGCATCGGCCAGCTTGCCGCATCCGACCTTGCGGCAGATGGTCTTGGGGCGCGCTGCCATTAACGGCTGTCGCGCATGTGCGCAGCTGGCACTTGGGCGGCCACCTCGTGCAGCAGCTGGCCCGGCTTGCCGTAACCCTTGGCCTGCAGGATCTCGAACCCGCGCTCAGCCTCAGCCAGACGCTCGCAGATGCGGTTAAGCGCCGTGCCATCGATGACATTCCAGACGATCGCTGGGCGATTGCCGGTGACGGCTCGAATGATGGCGTGGCGGTAGCATTGGACTGTCTGGCTCACATGGATACCCTGAAAAAAGAAAGCCGCCTACGCATTCCTGCGAGGCGGCTATTGTTTCGATAGCTATAAAATCAACGATTCCGACTGCCAATGTAATGACACTAAGACCGAACTTCCTACCGCAACGAACGTTGGATATGTTGAAGAAGATGCTGAAAAGCTACTGGCTTTTGGAGGCAGAGATCAAAACCTGCCATCAGCGACTTTTCAGTAAGCTCGGATTCATCGGAGCCGCTAATAGAAATAAGAAATGTATGAACAAGCGAGGGCATAGAACGAAGTGCTTGAGCAAGCTCGAACCCACTCATTCCTGGCATTTCTAGATCTGAACATATGACCGCCGGCTGTAGCTGAACCGCCAGCTGGAGTGCCTCACGGCCGCTGTGAGCAACACGCACTTTGTAACCAGCTAAGCTGAACAAGGCACCGAACAGGTCGACAGTATCGGGTAGATCGTCAACAAACAGAATATCAATGGATTCTGGCGATTTACACATCACAAACTTGATTATGTCAATACACGCGTTAGAAAAACAAAACCCGAACGTTGCTGCGTTCGGGTTTATCTAGACGTGCGAAAACATCAAATGCTGGGATGCTGTCGCGAGTTCCGGTTATCGGTGGCGCTAATGCGCACTTTACGAGGCCGAAAGAATGTAGGCGCTTAGTTTACACGAAACGCTGTTCGCACACACAGTATTTCAACTGCCACCTTAGGCCGCCTGCATTCGTAGTTTGGCGCTGGCACGCGCCGCATGGCTGTCGGCGATGCTGTGCAGCTCGCTTACCATGTTCAGCGTGTGTTCACGTACAAACCCGGCCGCCATCACCAGTGGGGCGTTGCCTGAGCCAGCGCAGCATTTGCATGCGCGCACCTCGGCAACGCCTGTCCCACCGCATGGCTCGCACAGGCCATTCAGCCAGTAGGCCAGCGAATTCTCTGCGACAGTGCGATACAGCCTGATCGCCGCTTCCGCATCCCATGCCGTGTTCTCTGGCACCCATCGGCGCGCGCGGCCGCGCTTCATCACTTCGGCCGTCCAAAGGGCTAGCAAGCGGGCCAAAAGCAACACTCCGCTCTCCAACACAATCGCATCACCCTGCAGCGCCTGGCGGCAGTCAGCCTCGCGGCTTGCGTCCTTATTGCGGACTGCATCGACCAAGGCCTTTTCAACCAGGTTGCGCATGGCCACCGCGTGGGCCATGTTCTGGGTTGCCGTGCCGGCATATTTTGCACGATGAAGCAGCGCGCCGAGACTGCCGGTTGCGGTCGATGCCAGCGCCGACGCCAAAAGCGGCTCGGCCTGGCTGTGGCGCGCATCGTCCTGGAGGCTCGATGCGCTCAATGCGGTGATATAGCGGTCAACGAACCCCATGATTTAACACTCTCGAAAAGACGACCATAGCAGCGTAGCACATGCCACCTAAATATTTCCACTGGTAATGTATTTATTTTTTACATTGTTGTGGGTAAACGTCATTCGCGTCAGTGGCATCCGGCATGCAAATTTTCGAAATTGCCTGTCAATCTCCCACTGTAGGCGTAGTGTTAGGCTTTCCCATGGAGGGCTGACAAATGCGAGCTTTTGTTCTGGTAGTAGAACGGGATCTGCAGACTCGCGAAATCATCATGGACCTGCTAAGGATATTAGGCCACTTGGCAATAGGCGCTTCAACATCCAGCCGAGGACTTAAGATGCTCGAGGTCATGCGGTTCGATGCAATGATGATTAGTCCAGGTTCGACGTTGCTTGGCGAGCCGAGCTATGCGATAGAGGCGAAAACGCTCCAGCCCCATGTGAGAGTGATCATGGCCGCAGCAGTCGAGCTGCCGGAGTTCTCAGCACCTCCAATCGACGCATTTATTCAGAAGCCGTTCTCGATTCTCTCCTTACAAGAGACTTTGAGAAATATTTCTATTCGAGGTGCTTAGCAAGATGACTAACTTTTTCGAGCGCCGATCTGACACTCACCAAGAGCTCATGGTGGAGGTCGGAATTCAATTATGTCGTATGCGAGGATGTTTATATGCACAACAATTTCTGAACGATGTGCATGTTCCAACTGAAATCATCGAGCGAGTGCTTACATCATCCGGCCTGCCGACCACAGATCGTCGCACCAGGCAAGTCAACTATGCGCCGTAACCCTTCACCAAAATCAATTTCTGCTGATCATTAATCAAACGTAGAGCCTGAATTTACGGGCGCGGTTCGACGCGATGTGGCATTTTTGTGGCACAAATAACGCGTTTTTGTGCATCGCGTGCATAGATTGTGGAGATGACGTATAGTCCCGTTGTAGGCGTAGTCCTACGATCTTACATTTTCGCTATGTGGACTATGCCAATTACCCAACTGCCCCTCGCCGACTATTTCCCTGAAGCCGTTTACTTATGCGACCTTGATGGGCGAGTGACTGCGTTCAACGCGGCAGCTGAAACGCTGTGGGGCCGCACCCCAGTGATCGGGAATGAGTATTGGTGCGGTTCCAAGACAATGTTCACTGCGGAAGGGGTAGAGTTACCCCATGACCAGTGCCCAATGGCAATTGCTATCCGCGAACGGCGGGAGGTGGGCCGCATTGAAGCAATGCTGGAGCGCCCCAGTGGCGAGCGGCGCTACGTCCTAGCACACCCAAGACTGACGCGCGACGCACAGGGACAAATCACTGGCGCTATCAACGTGGTAATCGACATCACTGAGCGAAGGCGTCTAGAAGATCAATTGCGAGAGGTCGACCGTCGCAAAGATGCATTTATCTCCACAGTTGCACATGAGATGCGAAGTCCGTTATCACCAATCATGTCAGCAGCTCATTTAATTGCAACCGTAGACAATCCTGATGCATTGAAGCGCATGGCAAGCGTAATCGGACGCCAAGCACAAGTGCTAGGGCGGTTGGTCAACGATCTTTTCGACGCATCTCGGATTAACCGTGGTGAGCTTCCCATACACAAAGTCCATGGACCGTTTGAGCCAGTACTCGAGCTAGCTTTAGACATAGTTCGCCCATCAGTCGAGCTTCGCCAGCAGTCGCTCACTATATCGCCCTTGCCGATCGGGTTGCTGGTGGAGTGTGACGTAGTGCGCCTAGCCCAGTTGCTCGCAAATATCCTCACCAACGCGAGCAAATACACGCCAAATAAAGGCGTCATCAGTGTCGATTTATTAGTGGCAGGCAGCACGGTCGTCATCAACGTCATCGATAACGGGATCGGAATCAACCCTGATCGCTTGACGGAAATCTTTGCACTGTATTCGCAGGTTGACCACCAAGATAGCGCAGGGAAAGGTGGCATGGGAGTTGGTTTATCACTGGCATTAGATCTCGCACGCGCGCATGGTGGAACAATCCAAGCGTTCTCTGAAGGGATAAGCACAGGCAGCCGCTTTGAGATCAAGCTGCCGATCGTATTGGGCTAGGCCCCGAATCAGCCTCATCCCTTAGGTCAAAACCCAGCAATTTCGCTAATCCGCTCCTGCGCTTGAGCGGCCACATCAAGGTTCTTTTCCAGGTATCCCATCGTTGTGGCGAAGCTTTTGTGACGCATCACGCGTTGCACAGTCTGAATCGGGACGCCGGCTTCCGACATCAGAGTAGCGAACGTGCCCCGCAGTCGGTGGGGGGTAATGCCCTTGATCGCGCAGGTGTCGTTGGCGCGTCGGATCGCCTGGCGGGCGAAGCCGGATGCGAACGCCTGCCCATCCGACCTGACCACGATTAGGCCGGCAGTTTGGCGCCTCGCTTCCAAGTGCTCGCGCAACCATCCTGCCATCGGCACTGGCTCGGCCTCCTTACCCTTCGTAATGCCGGGCGTATACGTCTTACGTGCCCAGTCGATCCATTCCCAGCGCGCGCTGATGACCTCTCCCTCGCGCAGGCCCAGGCCGAACATCAGGCGCACCGCTGTGCCAATCCCCGGCGCGTGCGCAGTAACCTCGTCGACGGCGGCGAACCACGCGCGTGCGGCGGCCAGCGGCAGGATCGAGCGCGGGCGCTTCTGCACTTTCAGCATGGGCACCTGCCATGGCATCGCCGCCAGCATGCCTCGCTTGACCGCCCACATGGTCAGCAACTTAACAATCCGCAGCCAGTGATTCGCGCTGGCCGGTTTGTGCGTCAGCACGTACAGATTGCGCGCCAGCTCGACGTCCAGCGTGGTGATCTCGTTGATCGACTTGGCGCCCAGGTCGAACATGTGCAGGCGCTGGAACAGCTCGACGCTGCGAATGTGCGCGGCGCTGGACACAGGCCGGTGTACCTCGATCCATGAATGCGCTAGCTCGGCCAGCGTCGGCACCGGCTCGCCGCCGTTGGCGCGCAGCACCGCGGCGTCGTAGGCGCGCTGAGCCAAAGCTTCGGCTGAGCGCCGGCTGGTCAGGCCTGTACTGCGGCGAAAGCGCTTGCCAGCCACTTGGAAGCTGTAGTGCCAGACGCTGCTCCGCTTAAATACGTTCGCGCTCATAGGTCGATCCCTGCGCTAGATCCGCTCGGCACTGTTGGGCCATGTCCGATTTGACCAGACGTCGTAATTTGACGGAAAATTGGCAATCCATACCCTCTATCACAATCGCAGAACAACTTGCGGGAGAATTTTTCATGAGCGCATTTACGCCTATGCAGTCGTTCAACCCATGGGATGAAGGTGATTACCGCGTCTATGGCTTCGCAGCTCTCGCCCCCAATGGCAACTACTGGCCCGCTTATCAGATTGACCGTGTTCACGGCATTCCCAACGCTCCCCAGCAAGCTGTGGCTCTTTATCAAGTCGAGGCCCAGAGCTTCGCGACGGAGGACCTTGCGAAGATGATGGCTGTTTCGCTTGGCGTCGGCCGTGTTCGCAACCAGGATCGGTTGGGCTGCTAATTTTCGTGATGGGCAAGCGACCGCTTTCATGCTGGCACCCCTTGCGCCGGCGTGCGGGCACCGCGCGGCACTGGTGGGTGCGACGTCGAGGGCCGTGTTATGGCCGTGCTGGCACCAGCAGCGCGATAGCGCGCCAGGGCTGCGTCATAGCAGTCGACCAGGATCTTGTGCCAGTCCGCGCACGCGGCCCAATAGCTGCGGCGGCAGTGCGCCAGATCGCCCTGATCGAACTCCCCCATCGAGTGTAATTCGGCCAAGCGCTGCTCGATCTTCTGTGGAAGCGCCTGGCGCTGGTCGTTCGCGTTTGTTTTGGCCATAGTTGTCATTTAGAGGGGTTGGTTGGACCCCTCAGGCTGCGGTTGTAGTGGAAGGGGTGTACTGCGGCCCCCGAGCAAAATCAGCAAAAACTAATATCGAAAGTGACGTATTCGCGGATG
>Ga0308158_10004063_pt1 | contig 12497 bp, 9 predicted proteins | sample PhyBR2_FD_201038 | JGI IMG/M metagenome (GOLD analysis project Ga0308158, IMG submission 201038) | Phyllosphere microbial communities from UC Gill Tract Community Farm, Albany, California, United States - DLSLB.R2 | ecosystem: Host-associated > Plants > Phyllosphere > Unclassified | place: USA...
TCCTGCCGAGGCTGCAGAGCCTGCCGGGCCGGAAGCTCGCCGGGTCGCGCCGACGGCGGGAACACCGCCGACCAGCGGCGGGTCGTAAGTTCTAGTTGATCTAGAACTATCGGGGGAAGTAGGGTGACCACATGACCCCAGGAACCTCCATCACCGTCCGCGGCCTGACCCGTCGGTTCGGCCAGGTGCTCGCCGTCGACGACCTCAGCTTCGACGTCGCCCCCGGTCGCGTCACCGGCTTCCTCGGGCCGAACGGAGCAGGGAAGACGACGACCCTCCGCATGATCCTCGGCCTCGCCCGCCCGGATGCGGGCACGGCGACCATCGGGGGCCGCGCATACACCGACATCCCGCAGCCCGCCCGCGAGGTCGGTGCCGTCCTCGAGGCGTCGAGCTTCCACCCGGGCCGCACCGCCATCCAGCACCTCCTGCTGTTCGCACCCGCCGCGGGCGCCACACGCGCGCGCTGCGACGAGCTGCTCTCGCTCGTCGGGCTGACCGACGCGGCGAACCGCCGCGTCGGAGGCTTCTCCCTCGGCATGCGCCAGCGCCTCGGGCTCGCGACCGCGCTGCTCGGCGACCCGCAGGTCCTCATCCTCGACGAGCCGACGAACGGCCTCGACCCGGGCGGCATCGTCTGGCTGCGCTCCTTCCTGCGCGGCTTCGCGGCCGACGGCCGGACCATCCTCGTCTCGAGCCACGTCCTGTCCGAGGTCCAGCAGTCCGTCGACGACGTCGTCGTCCTCGCCCGCGGCCGCATGGTCCACGCGTCGCCGCTCTCCGACCTCGCCGACCTCGCGACACCGGCCGTCCACGTGTCGAGCCCCGACGCCGCCGGTCTCGCCCGGCTCGTCGCGACCCACGGCTGGTCGGCCACCCCCGGCAACCCCGCCGACGGCGGCCGCACGAGCGTCGCGCTGCTCGGCACCACGGCGAGCGCCGTGGGCGCCGCCGCCCACGCAGCGAACCTCGAGCTCCACGAGCTGCGCGGCGAGACGCCGGGCCTCGAGCACGTCTTCCTGAGCCTCGTCGGCGAGGCTCCCCCGCTCGAGCGCCGTGTGCCCGCACCGACGACCCACCAGGAGGACCGCTCATGAGCACCGCCGTCAGCACCGAGATGCGCAAGTTCTTCTCGACCCGGCTCTGGTGGGTCCTGCTGCTCATCATGGCGGGCTACATGGCGTTCCTCGCCGCCGTCCTCGCCTTCTCGATCACCCAGACTCCCCAGGAGGTCCAGGGCGACAAGATCGACGTCGTGCGATCGATCTACACCGTCGCCACGTCGCTCGGCTACGTCTTCCCCGCGATCGTGGGAACGCTCGCGGTGACGAGCGAGTTCCGCCACCGCACGATCGTGCCGACCCTCCTGACGGACCCGAGCCGCACACGCCTGATCACGGCGAAGATGATCGCCGCCGCGCCCATCGGGCTCCTCTTCGGCATCGTCGGCACTATCGCCTGCATCGGTGCGGGCGCAGGCACGTTCGCCCTGACCGACGTCGACCCCCTGCTCGGGTCGCCCGAGGTGTGGCGCTCGGCCGCGCTCTCGGTCGTCGCGCTGACCGTGTGGTCCATCGTCGGCGTGGGCCTCGGTGCGATGCTGCCCAACCAGGTGGCGTCGCTCGTGACGCTCCTCGCGTTCACCCAGTTCGTCGAGCCGGTGGCGCGCATGGCGCTGCCCGCGGTGCTCGACGACGCCGGGTCGCGGATCGCCTCGTTCCTGCCTGGCGCCGCCGGGGAGGCCATGACGGGCGCCAGCCTGTTCAACGCCCTGTCCATGGGTGGGATCCTCGAGTGGTGGCAGGGTGCGCTCGTCCTGGTCGGCTACGCCCTCCTGTTCGCCGCCGTCGGTCGTGCCACGACCTTCCGGAGGGACATCGGCTGACGCCCCGGCGGCGGCCCGGCAGGTCCGGGCCGCCGCCGGTCGTCGCTCGAGGACGAGTCGCCGCCCAGCACGCACGCTCTGCGAGTGATGTTCGTCACATACAGGCGCCGGCGCTACCTTTTGATGGCAGTTCGTCAGACCCCTTTGGGTGCCCGACGGGCACCTCCTTGCCCGGTGTTTGCCATCCCTGGGGCCTGCCGCGACGATGCCGCAGGTCTCTGGGTCCAACGGCCCGATCCACGCCCCCACGGAGGCTCTAGCACCGTAGGGTTGAGGTGGTCGAGGAACCCGATCACATCACCGAGATCACGTACATCCGTGTGGAAGAGGCGAGCTCTAAGTGGCCCCGAACGCTGAATCAAAGCCGATCAGCCCCGCGAACGCGTCCTTCGGGGCGAACGAGTGGCTCGTCGACGAGCTCTACGAGCAGTACCTCAAGGACAAGAACGCCGTCGACCCTGCGTGGTGGGACTTCTTCGCCGACTACAAGCCCGGTGACAGCGACGACACCACGACGTCGGCGACCCAGACCGCCCCCGCGCAGCCAGCGGCGCAGCCCTCCGCCCCCCAGCCTGCGGCCCAGGGCTCAGCGACCTCGACACCCGCTGCGCCTGCGCCGCGCCCCGCGGCTGCGCAGCCGACGCCCAAGGCCACCCCGCCGGTCGCCCCCGCTCCTGCAGCCCCGGGCGGTCACGGCACGCACACGCCACCACCCGCCGTCATCGCCCAGCCGCCGACCGCCGTCTACGCGCAGCAGCCCGCGACCCGCACCGACGCGGCCGTCGCCGGCAGCACCGAGAACGTCGAAAAGCTCCGGGGCCCCGCCGCCCGCGTCGTCAAGAACATGGAGGCGAGCCTCGAGGTCCCCACCGCGACCTCCGTGCGCGCGGTCCCGGCCAAGCTCATGGTCGACAACCGCATCGTCATCAACAACCACCTCGCCCGCGGCCGTGGCGGCAAGATCTCCTTCACCCACATCATCGGCTTCGCGCTCGTCGAGTCCCTCGCCGAGATGCCCGCGATGAACGCCGCCTACACGCTCGTCGACGGCAAGCCGAGCGTCCACCACCCGGCGGACGTCAACCTCGGCCTCGCGATCGACCTGCCCAAGCCGGACGGCACGCGCCAGCTCCTGGTCCCGGCGATCAAGGCCGCGCAGGCGATGGACTTCGCGCAGTTCTGGGCCGCCTACGAGGACGTCGTGCGCCGTGCACGCGGCGGCAAGCTCGCCGTCGACGACTTCGCGGGCGTCACCATCTCCCTGACCAACCCCGGCACGATCGGCACGGTGCACTCCGTGCCGCGCCTCATGCAGGGCCAGGGCGCGATCATCGGCGTCGGCGCGATGGACTACCCGGCCGAGTTCCAGGGCGCATCCCCCGAGCGCCTCTCCCGCTTGGGCATCTCGAAGGTCCTGACGGTCACCTCGACCTACGACCACCGCATCATCCAGGGTGCGCACTCAGGCGAGTTCCTCCGGATCCTCGCCAACAAGCTCCTCGGTCTCGACGGCCTCTACGACCGCATCTTCGCGGCGCTGCGCGTCCCGTACGAGCCCGTGCGCTGGGTCCAGGACAACACGGTCGACGACGACGTCGAAGCCGCGAAGCCTGCCCGGATCGCCGAGCTGATCCACTCCTTCCGCTCGCGCGGCCACCTCATGGCCGACACCGACCCGCTCGCGTACCGCGTGCGCCGGCACCCGGACCTCGACGTCCAGACGCACGACCTCACGCTGTGGGACCTCGACCGCACCTTCCCCACGGGCGGGTTCGGCGGCAAGTCGAAGGACACGCTGCGCAACATCCTCGGGCTCCTGCGCGACTCGTACTGCCGCTCGATCGGCTCCGAGTACATGCACCTCGCCGACCGCACGCAGCGCAAGTGGCTCCAGGCACGCCTCGAAGCCGGCTACGAGCGCACGCCTCGCGAGGAGCAGCTGCGCATCCTGCGCCGCCTCAACTCCGCGGAGGCCTTCGAGACGTTCCTGCAGACGAAGTTCGTCGGCCAGAAGCGCTTCTCGCTCGAGGGAGGCGAGTCCGTCATCGCGCTGCTCGACGCCGTCCTCAACAAGGCTGCCAAGAGCGGCCTCGACGAGGTCTGCATCGGCATGGCCCACCGCGGTCGGCTCAACGTCCTCGCGAACATCGCGGGCAAGAGCTACGCGCAGATCTTCGCCGAGTTCGAGGGCAACCTCGACCCCCGCACCGTCCAGGGCTCGGGCGACGTGAAGTACCACCTCGGGACCGAGGGCACGTTCACGTCGGAGACGGGAGAGCAGACGCGCGTCTACATCGCTGCGAACCCGTCACACCTCGAGGCCGTCGACGGTGTCCTCGAGGGCGTCGTGCGCGCCAAGCAGGACCGCATCGACCTCGGGGGCGACGGCTTCTCCGTGCTGCCGATCCTCATCCACGGCGACGCGGCGTTCGCGGGCCAGGGCGTCGTCACCGAGACGCTCAACCTCGCAGGCCTGCGCGGCTACCGCACCGGCGGCACGATCCACGTGATCATCAACAACCAGGTCGGCTTCACGACCGGCCCGGCGTCGTCGCGCTCGACGCTCTACCCGACCGACGTCGCGAAGGGCCTCCAGGTCCCGATCTTCCACGTCAACGGCGACGACCCCGAGGCCGTCGTCCGCGTGGCCGAGCTCGCGTTCGCGTTCCGCGAGGAGTTCGACCGCGACGTCATCATCGACGTCGTCTGCTACCGCCGCCGCGGCCACAACGAGGGTGACGACCCCTCGATGACGCAGCCGCTCATGTACAACCTCATCGAGGCGAAGCGCTCCGTGCGCAAGATCTACACGGAGAACCTCGTCGCGCGCGGCGACATCACCCTCGAAGAGGCCGAGCAGGTCCTCCAGGACTTCCAGTCCCAGCTCGAGCGCGTCTTCACGGAGACCAAGGAGGGCGGCTTCATGCCGCCGACCGACCCCGAGTCGGTCCGCGGCCTCGAGCGACCCGAGTCGCAGCGTGAGGACGCCGGCACCATGGTCGGCTGGCAGACCGCCGTCCCGTCGTCGATCATCGAGCTCATCGGACGTTCGCACGTCAACCCGCCCGAGGGGTTCACGGTCCACCCGAAGCTCAAGCAGCTGCTCGCCAAGCGCGAGGAGATGTCCCGCGAGGGCGGGATCGACTGGGGCTTCGGCGAGCTCCTCGCGTTCGGGTCGCTGCTCGTCGAGGGCACCCCGGTACGTCTCGCCGGTCAGGACTCCCGCCGCGGCACGTTCGTGCAGCGTCACGCCGTCATGCACGACCGCGAGACGGGCGCCGAGTGGACCCCGCTGCTCTACCTCACGGGCGACCAGGCGAAGTTCTGGGTCTACGACTCCTCGCTCAGCGAGTACGCGGCCCTCGCGTTCGAGTACGGATACTCCGTCGAGCGCCCCGACGCCCTCGTGCTGTGGGAGGCGCAGTTCGGCGACTTCGTCAACGGCGCGCAGACCGTCATCGACGAGTTCATCTCCTCGTCCGAGCAGAAGTGGGGCCAGCGTTCGTCGCTCGTCATGCTGCTGCCCCACGGCTACGAAGGTCAGGGACCGGACCACTCCTCGGCACGCATCGAGCGCTTCCTGCAGCTCGCGGCGCAGGACAACATGTTCATCGCCCAGCCGTCGACGCCCGCGTCCCACTTCCACCTGCTGCGTCGCCAGGCGTACTTCCGCCCGCGCCGTCCGCTCGTCGTCTTCACACCGAAGCAGCTGCTCCGGCTCAAGGCCGCGGCGTCGCCCGTCGAGGACTTCACCACGGGCTCGTTCCAGCCCGTGATCGGCGACCCCGAGGCCGCCGCACGTGGTGGCGTCGACCGCGTCATCCTGTGCTCAGGCCGCGTCTACTACGACCTGCTCGCCCGCCGCACCAAGATCGCGGACGACCGTACCGCGATCGTCCGCGTCGAGCAGCTGTTCCCGCTCGAGGGCGACGCGCTGCGTGAGGCGCTCGCGCCGTTCGGCGACGCCGAGGTCGTGTGGGTCCAGGACGAGCCCGAGAACCAGGGCCCTTGGCCGTTCATGTACGTGCACGCCACCCGCGAGATCGGTCGCGAGATCCGGGTCGTGTCCCGTCGGGCGTCAGCATCACCGTCCGCCGGCACCTCCAAGAGCCACCTTCGTCAGCAGGAGGAGCTCCTCACGGCAGCGTTCGCACGCTGACCCAGCACGCCGCGAGAGGCGCCGCCCCGCGAGGGTCGGCGCCTCTCGTGCGTCGGGCGTGCGGTCAGGGCACAGATGGAGGGCCGCCGTCGCGGGCGGCCCTCCATCGTCGTTCAGCGCCGGGAGCGGTCACCAGCGGTCGTGCACGTCCGCCCGGATCAGCCGGTCGTAGACGTCATGGACGGCCGCGTCGAACGAGGCCGGCAGGAGGCCGAGCTCGCCGGCAGCCGCGTTCGCACGGACCTGCTCGGGTGAACGCCCACCCGGGATCACCGTGGTGATGCCCTCCTGCTGCGTCAACCAGGCGATCGAGGCCTGCGCGAGCGTCATCCCCGCAGGGACGGCAGCCGCGAGCTCCTGCGCCGCCTCGACACCCCGCGCGTAGTCCACGCCCGCGAACGTCTCACCGACGTCGAACGCCTCGCCGTGCCGGTTGAACGTGCGGTGGTCGTTCTCCGCGAACGTCGTGTGGAGCGTGTACCGGCCCGAGAGGAGCCCCGACGCGAGGGGCACCCGCGCGATGATCGACACGCCACGCCCCGCGGCGGCCGGGATGACGTCGTCGAGCGGCGCGAGCCGGAACGCGTTGACGATGATCTGGATGCTCGCCAGACCTGGCCGCTCGAGCGCGCGCAGCGCCTCGCTGCGCTTCTCGACACTCACGCCGTACTGAGCGACCACGCCCTCCTCGACGAGGGTGTCGAGCGCGTCGAACACCTCGTCGTCCTCGAAGACCGCCGAGGGCGGGCAGTGCAGCTGCACGAGGTCCAGCCGCTCGACGCCGAGGTTCCGGCGCGAGCGGTCCGTCCACTCACGGAACGCCTCAAGGTTGTACGCCTGCGGCACCTGCTCGACACGGCGACCCATCTTCGTCGCGACGAAGAGATCCAGACCGGGGTTCTCCGCGAGGTAGGACCCGATGATCTGCTCGGACCTGCCGTCGCCGTACACGTCCGCGGTGTCGAGGAAGGTCACGCCCGCGCCCACCGCCGTGTCGATCACCGCGTGGGCGTCAGCCTCGCTGACCTCGCCCCAGTCCGCACCCAGCTGCCACGTACCGAGCCCGACGCACGACACGGTGCGTCCGTCGCTCCATCGCTTCATGTCCATCGCCCCAGCCTAGCCACCCGGAGCCCGGCGTGTTGCCGTCCCGGGCGCGCGTGGTGGCGGACAATGGGCAGGATGCGACACCACAGGAGCGAGGACACGTGAGCGAGCAGGAAGTGCGGATCTGCGTCGTCGGCGACGAGCTGGCGGCAGGGACGGGCGACCCCAAGGCCCTGGGCTGGGTGGGTCGCGTCGCCGCCCGCACCCAGGTGACCGGGACCCTCTCGCACCACGTGCTCGCCGTCCCCGGTGAGACCACGACAGCGCTCAGCGCGCGCTGGGAGGCTGAGGTCGACCGACGCCTCGCCCACTCCCCCGACGTCGACGACCGGCTCGTGGTCGCGCTCGGTCGGCACGACGTCGCGGCCGGGCTCTCCGTCGCGCGCAGCCGGCTCAACCTCGCGAACATCCTCGACGTCGCCGAGTCCCGCAATCTGCCAGCGCTCGTCGTCGGACCACCTCCTGGCGCGCACACGGACAACGCGCGGCTCGGCGAGCTGTCACGCGCCTTCGCCGACGTCGCGCACCGGCGCCGCGTGAGCTACGTCGAGACGTTCGCGCCGCTCGAGACGCACGACCAGTGGCACGCCGACCTCGCGACCCGCGGTGACGACCTGCCCGCCCAGGCCGGCTACGGGCTCATGGCGTGGCTCGTGCTGCACTCCGGCTGGGACCGCTGGCTCGGCATCCCCGGAGACTGACCGTCAGGACCGCGGGCCCTGCGGCCCGTCCCCCCGGAACGGGCTGCAGGGCGCGGCCAGCGGCACGTGCCGCCGTCAGACCTGCATGCCCGCGGCACGCAGGGACAGAGTGAGGTCCTGAGGCTTCGACGCCGTCTGGAGCGCCTCGTCGTACGAGATCCGCCCGTCGAGGACGAGGCCGCCGAGGTGCTGGTCGAACGTCTGCATCTTGTAGTACTCGCCCTCGGCGATGAGGTCGGCGATCGGCGGGTTGTCGAGCGGGGCGACGATCGCCTCGGCGGTGCGGCCCGTGTTCACGAGCACCTCGACCGCAGGGCAGCGGCCGTCGTCGACCGTGCGGACGAGGCGCTGCGAGATCACGCCGCGCAGCGTCTGCGCGAGAGCCGTGCGCACCTGGGTCTGCTCGTGCGGCGGGAAGAAGTCGACGATGCGGTTGATCGACTCCTGCGCGTCGAGCGTGTGCAGGGTCGACAGGACCAGGTGGCCTGTCTCCGCCGCCTGGAGCGCAGCGCGCACCGTGTCGATGTCGCGCATCTCGCCCACCAGGATGACGTCGGGGTCCTGACGCATCGCCGCACGCAGCGCCGTCGCGAACGTCCGCGTGTCCTGGCGCACCTCGCGCTGCGAGATGATCGCCTTCTTGTCCTCGTGGAGAACCTCGATCGGGTCCTCGATCGTGATGATGTTGACCTCGCGATACGTGTTGATGAGGTCGACCATCGCCGCGAGCGACGTCGTCTTGCCCGACCCGGTCGGGCCCGTGACGAGCACGAGGCCGCGCGGTTCGAGGGCGAGGTCGCCCACGACGGGCGGCAGGCCCAGCTCGGCGATCGACGACGACACGACCGAGACGAGACGGAACACCATCGCCGTCGTACCGCGGGCCTGGTAGGCGTTGACGCGGAAGCGCCCGACGCCGGCCACCGAGTACGCGAAGTCTGCCTCGTGCGTCCGCTCGAACTCCTCGACGAGGTCGGCCGGCAGGACCTCGTACAGCATGTGGTCCGTGTCTACCGGCTCGAGCGTCGGGACCTGCAGACGGCGCAGACGTCCGTCGACCCGCACGCGCGGCGCCGACCCGACCTTGCAGTGCAGGTCGGACGCCCCCGCCTTGACGACAGCGTGCAGCAGAGGGATCACGGACTGAGGCGTTGCGTTCACGTGAGGACTATCGGAACGAACGCGCACCGACTTGACCCTGGACCGTCGACGAGCCGGTCCGCACCCCCAAGTTTCACCGAGGCGCGCAGGTGTGGGATCATGGTGGGCGCGTGAGCCGAGAGCGTGCGCGGACCTCTGGTCCGGTGGCGCCCTGTGCCACGACCCCGGACCCGCACGATCGACAGGAGTCACCATGAGCAAGCGCGGACGCAAGCGTCGCAGCCGCAAGGGCAACGCCGCCAACCACGGTCGTCGTCCCAACGCCTGAGCAGGCGCACACGACATCGCCGGTCCTCCCGGCGCACACGAAGGGCCTCGGTGCTGTGCACCAAGGCCCTTCGTGTGCGACTGCTCCGTCCCGTCGCGCGCGACGGACCTCGCCTCAGCCCTCCAGCCGCCAGACAGCCATCTGCGTGCGCACGCGCACGCGCAAGGTCTCAGGGGCGCGCTCGCAGCACGAACGCTTCACGATCACCCGGATGATCTCCTCGACCTCGAGGTCGGCGAGCCCCGGCAGCGTCCCTGCCACGTTGTGCCGCAGGTCGCGCGCGTCGTCAGCCGACATGGGCGAGCTCAGGTACTCCTCGACGTGGCCGATGACCTCCTCGCACTCCTCCTGGTCCAGGCCCGGCGCGGACAGGTCGTCCGGGTGCTCGGCCCCGGGCCCCCCACGGAAGTGATCGGCGTTCATGACTCGTCCTTCGTCGTGCGCACCGGGAGGAGCCCCCGGTCCGCTGCATACTCGGCCAGCAGGTCGCGCAGCTGCGCACGGCCGCGATGGAGACGCGACATCACGGTCCCGATCGGGGTGCCCATGATCTGCGCGATCTCCTTGTAGGGGAATCCCTCGACGTCAGCGAGATACACCGCGATGCGGCGGTCCTCCGGGAGCGCCGCGAGCGCGTCCTTCACGTCCGAGTCCGGGAGCGCGTCGAGCGCCTCGACCTCCGCGGAACGCAGCCCGGTGGACGTGTGGGACGCCGCCCGAGCGATCTGCCAGTCCTCGATCTCGTCGGTCGCGGCCTTCTGAGGCTCACGCTGCTTCTTTCGGTAGCCGTTGATGAACGTGTTCGTCAGGATCCGGTACAGCCACGCCTTGAGGTTCGTGTCCGGCCGGTACTGGTGGAACGCGGCGAACGCCTTCGTGAACGTCTCCTGGACCAGGTCCTCGGCGTCCGTCGGGTTGCGCGTCATGCGCAGCGCAGCCGCGTAGAGCGGGTCGAGGAACTCGAGAGCGTCGCGCTCGAACCGCAGGCGCCTCTCGACGTCTGTCTCTGTCTGCGGCGCGCGGTCCGTGTTTTCAGTCATCACCGACGAGCCTAGACCCGACAGGGCGGGTCGGGCTTGCGGCGCGGGCGGTGCTAGGCAGGTCACGTCCGTGGAACGCCACCGTGCGCGCGAACATTCCCGGGCTTGCGCAGGGCCAGCGGGCGCGCCTGACGATACGGTGGACGAAAAGCCCGGTCGAAGGAGAACCCGATGCTGGTCCGCCGCGTTGCTCGTCCCCTGCTCGCGTCCTGGTACCTCGCCACGGGGGTCGACGCGGTCCGCAGACCCGCGCCCCACGCCGAGGCCGCCCGCCCTCTCGCCGACAAGGTCGCGAACGCGGCCGGCCTGCGCCGCTCCCTCACCGAGCGCGAGCTGAAGATCGCGGTGCGGGTGCACGGCGTCGCGACGGCCGTCGCGGCCGTGAACCTCGCCGTCGGCCGCGCACCGCGTGCGAGCGGCCTCGCTCTCGCCGCGCTCACCGCGCCCCTGGCCGTCGTCCACCAGCCGTGGACAGGGCGTCGCGTGGACCCCGAGAAGGTCCAGCCGTTCGTCCAGTCGCTCGGCGCCCTCGGCGCCGCTCTGCTCGCCGGCGCGGACACCGCAGGCAGCCCGTCGTTCGGCTGGCGCGTCCGCCACCGGCAGACGCCTCGGCCGCAAGGTCTCGATCGGCTGACCCGACCGCCGCAGGGCACGCCCGCCCCGATACCCTGGAGACATGACGTCCCCCTCTCCCGGCTCTGCTGCGCGCCCCACCTCCGGCGACGCCTGGGCGGCGCCGACCGCGACCGGTGCGCTGCGCGCGGCCGTCGACGTCCCCGGCTCCAAGTCGCTCACGAACAGGCACCTCGTCGTCGGGGCGCTCGCCGACGGCCCGTCGACGATCTCCGGGGCCCTGCGCAGCCGCGACACAGACCTGATGGCCGATGCCCTGCGTTCCCTCGGCGCCCGCATCGAGACCGACGGCGCGGCGAGCGCCCTGCGCGTGACGCCCGGCCCGATCGTCGGGCCAGCGACGATCCGGTGCGGCCTGGCTGGCACCGTCATGCGCTTCCTCCCGGCTGTCGCCGCGCTCGCTGACGGCGACGTCCGGTTCGACGGCGACGACGCCGCACGTGTGCGTCCGATGGGCCCCGTGCTCGCCGGGCTGCGCTCGCTCGGCGTCGAGGTGACCGACGACGTCGGCGGCCGCCCGAGCACCCTCCCGTTCACGGTCGCGGGGCACGGCGGCGTCGTCGGCGGGGCCGTCGACCTCGACGCGAGCGCGTCGAGCCAGTTCGTCTCCGGCCTGCTGCTCGCGGCCGCCCGGTTCGACCGTGGCCTCCAGGTGCGGCACGTCGGGCCCACCCTCCCGAGCCTGCCCCACATCGAGATGACCGTCGCCGTCCTGCGCGACGCGGGCGTCCAGATCGACGACTCACGGCCCGCCATCTGGATCGTCGAGCCCGGCCCGATCGCCGCGCGCGACGTCCGCATGGAACCCGACCTGTCCAACGCCGCCGTCTTCCTCGCGGCCGCGCTCGTGGCGGGAGGCTCGGTCTCGGTACCCGGCTGGCCCACCGAGACCACCCAGGCCGGCGCGCTGGCCCCGGAGCTGCTCGCCGCGATGGGGGGCAAGGTGCGCCAGCGCGGCGACGTCATGACGGTCACGGGCGACGGCACGATCCACGGCATCGACGTCGACCTGCACACCGCCGGCGAGCTCACACCGACGATCGCGGCGCTCGCCGCGCTCGCCGACTCCCCCAGCCGCCTGCGGGGCATCAGCCATCTGCGCGGCCACGAGACCGACCGCCTCACCGCGCTCGCGACCGAGATCACCCGCCTGGGCGGGCGCTGCGAGCAGACGTCTGACGGCATCGTCATCGTCCCTGCGCCCCTGCACGGCGCCGTCGTCGAGACGTACCAGGACCATCGCATGGCCATGGCCGCAGCCCTCGTCGGTCTGCGGGTACCCGGCGTCCTGGTGCGCGACGTGGGCACGACGGCCAAGACGCTCCCCGAGTTCGCGTCGATGTGGGGGCGCATGGTCGCGAGCGCCGGGGACGGGGCTTCCTCGTGAGCGCACGCTACCGCGACGAGTCCGACTTCAGGTCGCGACCCGGCAAGCGCGGCAGCCGTCCGCGCAGCAAGCAGCGTCCCGCCCACGAGGAGGCACAGACCGCGTTCGTCACCGGAGTGGATCGTGGTCGTTACACGCTGCTCGTCGACGAGGGCC
>Ga0308158_10004065_pt1 | contig 12492 bp, 12 predicted proteins | sample PhyBR2_FD_201038 | JGI IMG/M metagenome (GOLD analysis project Ga0308158, IMG submission 201038) | Phyllosphere microbial communities from UC Gill Tract Community Farm, Albany, California, United States - DLSLB.R2 | ecosystem: Host-associated > Plants > Phyllosphere > Unclassified | place: USA...
GAGGTAGGGTCTATAAAGGCATGCAATCAAATTGGCTCACGGCTTTTGGTTGTTGAGCTTTTTGAGTAGGTGATTGCTTATATTTTATCGTTTGTTTTGTTGTTTCGATAACTGTATCAATAGGTGTATCAATAGCTGTATTGAAAGAGATGCTTGGAAGGATCTGTGCTGCTTCCAGGACATTACTGATCAATTTGGATTGGTAGATCAAGTCATGGAGAATAAAGTTGTTGTTCTGGTCCTAGATGTTGATAGACGAGGTAGGGTCTATAAAGGCATGCAATCAAATTGGCTCACGGCTTTTGGTTGTTGAGCTTTTTGAGTAGGTGATTGCTTATATTTTATCGTTTGTTTTTGCTGTTTTAATAGCTGTATCAATAGCCGTATTGGAAGGGACATATTAAAAAAGGCCGCGGTGTACTTCGCAAGCCAGTCCAAATGAGGTACGCCTTTATTCAGGACAATCAGCACATATGGCCGATCCGTCGTTTATGTTCAACTCTGGATGTTCATCACAGTGATTATTACGCATGGTTAAAGGTTAAAGCAACCAACCAGTAAAACTGCCAAGAAACGGCAACAACTCTTTGGGTAATTCTGGCTAGAATCTGGCTATCGCAAGATTCACTGTGATTTGAAAGATGTTGGTGAGAGTTACGGGATCAATCAGGTCTATCGGTTGATGAAAGCTAATGGTCTTAAATCATAGCGGGGTTATCGTAAACCTAGATCTCATGCTGGTAATACCGCTGTCGTTGCTGCAAACACTTTAGACCGACAATTTAATCCAATTCATCCCAACCAACTGTGGGTGACTGAAATCACTTATATCCGTACGCATGAAGGCTTGTTATATCTTCCGGTGGTGATTGATTTATTTTCGCGTCTTGTGGTTGGCTGGTCGATGAAATCCAGAATCACCACAGACCTGCTTTTAAATGCATTATTGATGGCTTTGTGGCGAAGAAACCCAAAGAACAAAGTCCTGATTCATTCTGACCAAGGCAGTCAATACACCAGCCATGAGTGGCAGACATTTCTCAAGCATCATAATCTGGACTGCTTCCAGTATCCTAGACACGAGACAGCCTCATTTTGAAGCTGCCTCAAATGCTTCTGGGCTCATCCCATCGAGATGCGAATGACGCCTGATTCGATTGTAAAACATCTCGATATAATCAAACACATCTGCACGCGCCATTTCTCGTGTTTTATAGATCCTCTTTTTAATTCTTTCCTTCTTTAAGCTGCTAAAAAAGGATTCAGCAACAGCGTTGTCCCATGAGCAGTATACTGCGCAAGGCCTCTACGGTTCATGCTGGGTATTAAGTTATGCTTCTGACAGAATTTCTGCCAGTCTCCACTGCTGTATTGTGAGCCTTGGTCTGAGTGTATGATCACAGGTTCATTTGGCCTACGTCGCCATACCGCCATAAGAAGTGCATCCAAAACGATATCCTTGGCAAGCGTAGGTTTCATTGACCAACCGATGACTTTTCTCGAATATAAATCAAGAACCACAGCCAGATATAACCAGCCTTGCCATGTGCGAATGTAAGTTATATCAGTCACCCAAGAGGTATCAGGTGTGTTTACAATAAACTCTCGATTTAAATGGTTAGGTGGCACAATCTGAGGACGACCACGACCATAGCTTTTATGTTTCTTATATCCTCGAACAGCGGCAATACCATTGTGCTTCATGATCTTCAGGACACAATTAGGTCCACAGTTTTCACCTAACTCTTTAAGATCCAGCGTAATGCGACGATAACCGTAGATGCCATAACTGGCATCATAAGAAGAACGGATGAGCTGTAATAACCGCTTATCTTCAATAGTCCTGCCTGATTCGGGTTCATGCAACCAAGCATAGTAGCCAGCACGAGCAATCTTAAGAACCCGACACATCGTTTTAATCTTAAATTGATGGCTGTATTCCAGGATAAACTGATACTTTACTCGGGCAGGCTTGCAAAGCGGCGTGAAAGCACTGCTTTCACTTTAAGATGTCCCGTTCCTCTTCAGTTTGTTTAAGCTGACTTTTAAGGCGAAGGATTTCTTTCTTTGCCTCGAGCAATTCATGTTCATCAGGGTTATTGCGTAAAGGCTGTACGGCCTTTAGCCATTTATAAATGCTGTGCTGTGATACGCCTAAACGTTCTGCGACATCAGTGACAGAATATCCACGTTCGGTAATCAATTTAACAGCTTCATCTTTAAATTCTGGGGTGTATCGTTGTCCACTCATAATGTTCTCTCCTATGCAAAAAGAATAGACGAAATTTGTCTAGGAGAGTGGTGGCAGTCCACAAGATGGATATATGTGTCTAGAATTTTAGTGGCTATTCAGTCCAATAGAATAAAGACATGTTTTTAAACTGTTACCTCTATTTCTACAAAATTAATAAATGATTTTTTATATTCCTTAGAACATGAATATAAATGGGAAAGGGTAGAATTTTATAGATGGTTAATGAGTTCTAAGGCTCGTCAGAGCTTTAGAACGAATGTTAATTAATTTTTATAATTCTTCTTTTAAGATAAAAATTTTTAACTAATTGATTACTATTATATTTATACCTAACTCAAGACAAGCTTTTGTCTTAGGACTATGTTTTACTATTTTAAAAGAACTCTTTGAATTTATAACTGTTGATAACTGCCTAAGCTCTTACACAATTTATTGTATAATATAAAGGGCTGTGGGAAAAAAAGTGTAAAGTATTTCTTGTAAACAATTGTTTTTATAGTAAATGTATATTTAATTTTCATTTCTAAAAAAAGTGTAAAATAATTATCTAATCAATCAAATCTTATTAGCTCGAAACTTTGCGAGCGTATAGCTAAATGCGCTAGCATTTTGATATACCGAGTAATAGTTTGAGCAAACAAACGACTGAACCAGTTTACTATAGAATGAGAGTAACAGAGTGCGTTAGTTGATCTCAAGACAAAATGCTATGTCCAAGAGAAACCCTTACACTTTTCTATCTTAGATAAGGGGGGTATGCTTAAAAAAGTGTATAGTTTGATTTTACACTTTTTTATATTGAAATATTATCAATCAAATACTTAAAAAGAGTAAACAAGGGACTTGTGTGAAATAAAGTGTTGACATTGATTTATAATTTTGATACTGTTAATCACATAGGATAGAGGATTATCCCTCACTACTTCATATCCTGACAACATATAAATGACACTAAAAAATTAAGACCTATTTAGGTAATCTGATAAATGAATTTACAAGATTTAGTAATAAATAATGCAGTAAAAATAGAGCAAGATGCTCAAGCAAATACAATAACAATTATAGCTAGTGATAGCTCCGAAAAACTTTCAAATCTAATTAAGGATTTTCCAGACAACTGTTATGTAAATAAACAAATTACAGGTTGTGGTGGTACAACATTAGTTATCCGTAATGCAAAAAATTATGTAGTTCTCGTTCCTTACATTAACCTACTTAAATCCAAATTAGCAGACAACCAAGGAATTGTTGATTTAATTGGCGTGTATGGTGATACCGAGAGAGAAGAAATAACAGAATATTTAAAAGACACTTCAAGTTCTAGAAAAATTGTTTGTACTTTTGACTCATTACCAAAACTCCTAACAACACCAGGCTTCAATCCAAAAGCATTTAAATTACTGATTGATGAAGCACATACACTTGTGAATTTAGGTAGTTTCAAAGCAGCTACTTGTGAATATGTACTTCAAAACTATAACAAGTTTGGTTCGTACGTTTTCTTAACAGCGACACCAACAAAACGTGAATATTTTCCTTCAGCACTCGAACATTTACCACTATGTACAATCGAGTGGGGTGATGTTAGACCGGTTAAATTTAACCTTCAAAAAATTGAACATGGCGTAGGTGTAAACAATGCTTTGTTTGGATTGTGCTATGATTATTTGATGGGAACAATTGAAGGCAATGCTCATATCTTCTATAACTCAGTGACAGAAATTGCATCTATCCTAAGTAAGTTGAAAGCCTTAGTTGATAAGGAAACAGGTAAGAATCTGTTTAATCCTGACGATATTAGAGTTGTATGTTCAAAATCAAATTCAAACCAAAAAACATTTAATAGTAAGCTTGGCTTGAAATGGGCAAAGATCAGTGACATCACTTCAGCCCCTGCAAAGATCAATCTGTATACTTCAACTGCTTTTGAAGGTGCAGACATCTTCGATGAAGAAGGACAAACCTACATCATCATTAATGGACTCCGTGATGCTACAAAAGTAGATTTCCATGTACTTGTACCTCAAATTTGTGGTCGTATTCGAAACACAAAATATAATGAACACATTAATCTATTAGTTGGAAATCTACCTGAAGCTGCAAGTTGTACAAAAGAAGAATGGATGCAGGAAGTTCAGAAACGTATCCAAGACAGCGAAGACGTTTTGAATGATATCAAAGAAGGTAAAATGTCAGATGCAGGACGTGAACAATTAAGAAAAGCTGCTGAAGATGACAAGTACACATTCAAAGATGAAAAAGGTGAACTGTATGTTTCAGACGTTGCATTGAAAGCTGAATTACAGGCATACGAAGCACTAGAAGCAACTTATGTGGTACGTGTTGTTGCAGGTGCTGAAGTTAATGAAGATGGATATTCTGCCTCATTTAGAGCTTTACTGACTGATGAAACAAAACATAAAGCATTCGCTCATAAACCTGAAGGTGTAGCTAAATTTTTATCAGGTCATAGCCAGTGCTTTTATGAAACGATGAAAGAATATTGTGAAGCAAGAGATGCAGATAATTCTAAAATTTATAAATTGGTTGATGCAAAGGATGACTATTTCAAAACTGCTTATGATGTTTTGACGCACGACACGATTAGAAAATTTGAATATAGAAAGTTACCAATTGAAAGAGCATTAAAGATTCAAGATGCACAGAAGGATAATGCAACTGAAATTCCGACTTTACTTAATTTGAAAAAGGATGAAGTTATTCTTCGTTCAGATATAAAAGTTCGTATTCAAGATGTTTATAATGAACTTAATATACCTGACAAAGCAAAAGCTACTGATATTGAAAAATGGTATAAAGTTAAAGATACTAGATTAAATACAAAGCCTGCTTTTAAAATAGTTAAAATGTTGTAATTAGAATAACTAAATACAAGTTTTTACATCATTTAATACCTCTAACAATACAGCTATTAAATGAACATCCAAGAGATTGTAGATTTAGTTCAATTAAGTCATGACATTGTTAAGATTTCCTCTATAGAAAGTATATTCATCACCTGCTGCAGTCCAATACGCTGTCAGGGTTTACCCTGGATCAGCCCTGTAATTTTCTAGGCTGAGTGCTACAGTTTCACTCTGGTGGATAAAGCTCAATGGAACTTGTCCTATTCCAATCGTCTGGCACAAAGCCAGACCACCAGGACTTTCATGCGATGGCCATGCTTATTACAGAATAGATAAGCGCAATGTGGTTTGATGTAGCCAAAGGCTCTCATCACCTATGCCATTGCAGTATCCATATCCGCATGCATGTCCATGGGCTGGAGAACGCTTGATTTCATCAATACAGATCATTTAATTATACTAGAGTAATATTTGATATTCAAAAGACTAAGCTATCTAGAGCATCTGCTGCAGTAGAATCCTAATGTGAGCAACAGTCTCTTGATTGCTGGCGGCGGTTCAGTTCTTCTTTTACTGGGGGCAAATGCAGCACTTTTAATAATGGAAACTATGGGCGGTATTGAATAGCTAGAAAAAGCGGTGGTTCACCGGATGCTTACAGTTTGAAACGTACCATAAATTAATATTAAAACCAGATATATAAAAAGATATCAACCCGTATAGTTTAGTGCTTTAGAATCTGTATCCCCCCCAGTTTAATGCGGCACATCACATCTATAACCTGTTACAAAATAAACAAATATTATTCTTGTAGACTTATATTAATCCTTTATACAATAGAGCTATTGTTACATCTATTTAGGTAGAAGAAGAAATGATAATTACCATTGCCAATCGTAAAGGTGGAGTAGGTAAGACAACACTGGCTACAAACCTTGCTGTAGCCTTGAGTAAGAAGGGGTCTATAGTCCTAGTTGATGCTGATGATCAACAGTCAGCTCTTAAATGGTCTAAGCGTAGAACTCAAAATCCTGTTTATACTGAATACCATACTGGTGATTTAAAGAAGATCCTTTTAGATCTTCAAAAGAAATATGACTATGTTTTATTAGACGTAGCTGGGCGTGACAGTGAAGAATTTAGATCTGCTCTTCAAGTCAGTGATAAGTTAATTGTTCCAACACAACCAAGCCAAGCCGATGTTGAAGTCCTTCCATTTGTATTGAAATTATTTAATACCTATCACAAGGTCAATGAAAAGCTTCAACCATATCTGGTTGTTAATAAAGCTCCATCAAATACAAGATCTACTGAAGTTGCAGATTCAATCGAACTGCTAGGAACACTTCCTAAATTCAAGTTATTAAACACCATTATCCGTGATCGTAAACAATTCCGTGATGCAACGATTCAAGGCTTGTCTGTAATGGAAATGGGTAGCTCTAAGGCTAGAGATGAATTTAATGATTTCTTGGTGGAGATCCTATAATGGTTAAAAATAAGAGTAAACCATCTTTAGGTTTTGGTGATGATCTTGAGGAAATTTTAGAGAATCCTGAAGCGACTGTAGATGATGCTAATGGTCAAGAAGTCGAATACACACGTAATTTAATGTACAAGATTATTCTCACTCCACACACCCAAGATGTGAAGAAACGCTTTCGTAAAGAGCACGGACGTTTAGCATCTGTACCTTTGTATTATGAGGAAGAGAAAGTTCTAAAAGAAGCAGCCGGATTCGTTGGTGAGTCTTTGAATGATTTTATTCGTGATGTAATTCTGAAAGAAGCAAAACGTGTTTTAGGTGCTGAAAAATATAACTTAACACTGGGTAAACCATTTAACCAAACTAAGGTTAAATTGAGTGAAGAGGAGCATCAAAAATTGAGTGAACAGCGCAAGGCTGAACGTAAGAAAAATAAATAATAAAAGTCCATCTCCTAACTTTATCTAACAATATATTAATTCATATAATATTTTCTAATTTCTTTGGTGTGTTCTGCCACTGAAAATTATTTGATTAGTGTACAAAATAGCTAACACAAACTAGCTGTAGTTTCGTAATGGCCCTCCAAGGTCCTTAGTTTACAAGCCCACCTCACTTTCCTTGAGTGGGCTTTCTTATATGAAGAAAGGCATTTACCTTATTTTAATTATTCCGTATTAGCGCTATATGTAGGCAGAGAACGCGAGTGGATTTAGGGTACTCGGTTAAAAAAGGTGGGCAGCATGATTAGAAAAATTGTTAAATCTATTTTTTGCAAGCATGATTACAAACTGATTCGAACTATTCATTGCGATCAGGTTAACGACATGGATGCCCGTACTGAATGGCAATGCGAAAAGTGTAAATGGATCACATATAGTCGCTATTTAGACCGAATTAAATAAATCCTGTTTCGCCAGAATTGAAATATGCTGATGCTACCTTCACAAATAGAGGGACCATAAAAAAATGTAACCCTTTCGGATTTTAAATCTAATAGGGTACCTTCAATTTATTTCAAAGAAAAATTAAAAAGTGCGCTTTGTCTAATTAGACTGAACTAATCTAAAGTATCAACATGATGTAGATAACGTGTCGACCCGTTGCCAACTTCCCGTCCTATAAAAAATACTTTTCGGGCTGATATGCGAGCATGATTTTTTGGAATCTATGAACTGAATAAAACCTAACACTTTTTGAATTTTTACAGTTCTAAAGTAATCCATTGCAGATGTTTGGGATTTCTTAAAAAAGTAGCTTTACAAGCCTGAACGATCTGCTGTTTAAATTCAGCACTGTATGTTCTTCGTTTTTTCGCAAGAGATGCGATGGATTGTACATATCGTTCATTTGGGGCAAACGAGAACCACAGCTAAAACGATCTCGTGTGCTTTAGCATGTTTGCGTAGTAGTCATGCCTATAGTGTGACCTTTGATAATGGCAAGGAATTCTCAGAGCATAGGCGGATAACGGACGCAGGCATAGAGACTTACTTTGCAGATCCGTACAAGTCTATTCAACGAGCCAGAAATGAAAATACGAATGGTCTGATCAGACAATATCTGCCAAAATCCTCATCGTTTGATCATGTTTCAAAAGAGCGGATAGAACAGATAGAGACTGCTCTAAATAATCGTCCTAGAAAGACACTGGGCTGGTATACACCCAGTGATATTATGGCTGGTTTTTATACTGTTGCACTTGCCGCTTGAATCCGCCAAACAATAAAAAACCCCGACATCCTGTCAGGGTTTTTTATTGTGCGATCTGTGGTAGCTGCTGTACGTTCCTGGTGCTTGAACTTATTATTATTGTTTTTTGTTCCGGAACATCCTGTTCCTATATAACTCAATCATAGAAAAATTCCAGTATTCCGCATAGCCGCAAAGGGCCGGAATTGACGTAAGCAAATGCGTACAACATTGCCTAAAAACCGTCCCCTTTTTATCCGCAGAAATTGGGGATATTTTTTGTTCTGGGATGATTGGTAGCATTGAAAAAAGTTTCATTTTGAATAAAAAGTAATCAATTTTATTGGCGGAATATATCAAAACAGTTTAAAAAAAAGCCGACTTGTTTCCAAGCCGGCTTTTGAGGGTTTGCATCCCAATCTTTTGTAGAATAACTTTTTGAAATATAACATTATTTATTTTTCTGCTGTGTGTGTGTTTGTTTGTTATTCACCAATTAAAATGTCTATGCGATAAACCATTTAAAATGTCCTGTTTTTAACTACAAGAGTCAAGCACAGGATTTACTTTCTTTGTTCAATATCGGCTTTCTGAGCTTTACGGCTTGGCATATTTTTCTTGGCCCGGGAACGTTTATTCTGTTTCTTCAACTCTTCAACTCTTCAACTCTTCAACTCTTCAACTCTTCAACTCTTCAACTCTTCAACTCTTCAACTCTCCAACTCTTCATGCTGTTGCTGGATATGCGCCAGAACTGAACCTAATCTTTTATTATCAACGACTTCATTCTGCTGTAGCCCAGCCAATTTATTGAGGATGCTGTATAGGCATTTACTCATCGATACTGGTTCTGCTAAGATTGGGTTTATAAGAATTAAAATGTTCAAAAAATCTAATAAAATTAATGGATATATTTATGAATAAACGGACTGCTTTAGAAATTACCCAAAAGTTACGATCTATTTATGCTCATCAAGTCAGAGTGGCAGAGCTATTTTTAAAAATAGGCGAAGTCTCTAATCTTACCCCTCTAATCCTCACAGGAAATAAAACCGTTTTTTCTTTTAAAGAAACTGGGAAATCTCTCACTAAAATTAAAAAGGAAATTTCTTCTGTGAAAAGTACTTCGCAAGCAGACGAAGTATTGGCAGATATTATTTCTGAGCTGGTATAGTCCCGACAGTAAATAATGAAAAAAGCTGAATTTCCTAATAGGAAATTCAGCTTTTTTTTTTACTTTCTAGTGAGACTAATTCTCACTATTACTTCTGTTTTTTAAGCTGCTTTTTGAGCTTATTTAACTTGTTTTTGTGTTTTGAAATCTTTTCAAGACGTGCTTTGATCTTCTGTTTCAAGATTTTAACTTGCTTCGACATGATGTCACTCCTTGGTATGAATATCCGCTGACTGATTTTTTTTCATAAAACTACGGATAAATTTTCTTAATTCTCTAGCGGCACTGGTGTCCATAGCTTCACACAATTGAATGAACTCATCACGTTCAGTGCTGTTAATGCGAATTAAGAGTTGCCCATCTTTTTTGTTGGCCTTTATTTTTTTGGGTTGATCAGTCATAAGATATTTATTCCCAAAGGCACTAAAACAATAAAATGTATATACACTATATATACATTATGAAAACTAAGCAACTATTTAATTTATTGTTTTTTATTAAGAATGTCGTTATTCATGATCTGATGGAAAACCGGACATTTCTATTTAGGGTTTACAACTTTAATGAATGGCCTAATGTAATTTTAGAGCACACGCCAAAGTAAGGTCATGCCAGTCAAAATCCTGAACTTTAAATCAATGGTTTAGAAGCCGTGAAACATCATCTTAGCAACGATTAAAACAATTCTTAGATTTATATACGTGACACTAAAAAGCCAGTACATATTGAACTGGCTTTTTTCTCAATTTGTCTAATGTGCGTTATGTAAATTTTAGCAAATCTAAACTGGCAGCCTAACTTAAATAACTGATGTTACGCAATAAGTGTATTTTTGAGCATCTTCGCCACTACATGTTGCGGTCGATTTTTTTAAAATTTACAACATATAGAATGGATGCGTAACATCAGTTAAATAAACTGTCTCCGATATATTTGTCCCTAAATCCTTAAAGATCTGACTGCATATTTTCCCACTGTGGAACAGCATGCCCATCAGAGTGAAACAAAAAAATGAGATTTTATCTCCAAACCCTTTATTATTTTTAAGATCGTATATGATTTTAGAAATTTTAAAGAAACTCAAACTTTAAAATATTCGAATCATGGGGATACAATATGAAAATCAAGTTAATCACGCTGACATTAGCACTATCCGCAGCATCACTGGCAAACGCACATAATCATGAACAGTTAATCAGTAATGATTACCAACTGTTTAGTCCAGAAATCACCTCTAAAATCACTGAGCACAAACCTGTTTCATTAGATTTTATTGCTAGTGCAATTAGCACCCCAACTCAGGCGGTATTAAAAGAAAATTTAGGTGAGACTAAAAACGTCGTAGTGATTAGCGATGCGGAAACCTGGTATTACGGTGTTCAAATCACCGATCAGGCAAATCAAAAATGTTCTGTCTCTTTTATTTTCGACCGTGAAAATGGCAAGTTAAGTACATCGGCAGATCTGGTCAGCTTCCATCCAGTAGAATGTGAATTAGCCGTTGCCCAAAAATTAGAAAAGAAAAATAACTAACTCCAAACCAGACATTAAAAAGCCCGCAAATGCAGGCTTTTTAATTCGTCCAAATTTTCTATATATCACCCTGCCAGAATCCGGTTTAATGACAATTAAATAGAATATTTGAACTCTTATTGGCACTGTTGCAAATAACCACGAATGGTAAGCTGAAGACTGTTTTAGCTAAAGGTGCAGCATGTGAATCCTTTCCATGGTCGGCATTTTCAGGGCGAAATCATTCTTTGGGCTGTGCGCTGATATTGTAAATATGGCATTAGCTATGATCATCTCTTAATGCATAGCGTTTAGTCATAAAAGTATAATGGGGACAAGACGGTTTTCCTCAAATTAATTGATGACACGCCCTAGGTTAAATACTCTCTATCCTTAATACTAATCAAAAATAGTTTTAGGATAAGTTTTTTCAATGAAAATTATATTGCATAAGATTAAAAAATATTTTCTAAAAAAATAGCCTATATTTTTAGCCCTTAAATGAATAATGATTTTTTTGTAACTATAGAGCATACCCTAAAGTAACACTTTAAAAGTTCGTAAAACCATGTACCATTTAAATGATTTTTAATCATAAGTAACATGTAACTTTGATATTAAAGATTTATAATTTACAAAATTGTTCATTTTTATCCAATTGGGGCGAGAAAGAGTGAAAGGCCAAAAAGTAGGTTATGTGCGAGTGAGTTCGGTCGAGCAAAATACTGGGCGTCAACTTGAGGGGATTGAAGTCGACCGGATTTTTGTTGACCGTGCTTCGGGTAAAAATACCGACCGACCGAAATTTCAAGAAATGTTGAACTATGTCCGGGAAGGGGACAGGGTGATAGTACATTCCATGGATCGTTTTGCGCGAAGCTTAAAAGATTTGGTCACTGAAGTAGATAAACTGGTCAAACGAGGGATTTCCATCCAGTTTGTAAAAGAAAATATTACTTTCACTGCTCAATCTACCCCGATGGATAATTTAATGCTGCAACTGATGGGGGCCTTTGCACAATTTGAACGTGAAATCATTCTGGAACGGCAAAAGGAAGGAATAAAACTAGCCTCTGCTCAAGGGAAATATAAAGGTCGTGTACATAAATTGAAACCTGACCAGGCTGAAGCTTTAAGACAAGCATGGAAGGAAGGAAAGTACTCTTCAAAAATGGCATTAGGCCAGGCATTTGGAATTAGTCGTCAGGCGGTATATCGGTATTTGAAAGTAGGTGATTAACTCAATTGAAATTGGCGATTATATTTAGTTTAGCTTATAAAAATCGTGAAACGTGATAAATCCATGAAAAGCCCATTCGAGGGTGAATAGGCTTTTTACAATGCACTATCTTGCTGATTTTATATGACAATTTAAGGCACTGTTGCAAATAGAGATTTGAGTCGATGAAATTCCCTTTAAAAAGTACTTAGAGACCGAAAACCCTGTTGATTAGACACACTTCACCCTGAGGCTGACCATAATAAAATGACGATGCTTGTCCTTTAC